>VFQN01000924.1_pt1 | contig 52124 bp, 45 predicted proteins | sample 3512371 | NCBI WGS metagenome assembly VFQN01 (sample SAMN10412370, study PRJNA504923) | tailings metagenome | isolation source: Replicate 2 from Balatoc abandoned mine | place: Philippines: Itogon, Benguet | collected 2017-08-28
AACTATTGAACTATTGAACTATTGAACTATTGAACTATTGAACTATTGAACTATTACCATTTGAAACCATTTAATGCTTAATTTTACCCAAAAATCAACACATGAAAATAATCTTTTCCATTTTACTGATTGTTTGCGCGGCTACGCTTTTTGCATTTAACTCCCTGGAATCAACTCTTTTAGAAAGCGGTTTTTCATGGACGATGTCGAAAATGATTCCTTACCTGGTTCTTGGTTTCGGTGGAATTCTTTTGGCGTATTCGTTTGCAAAAGGTTTTAAGATCAAATCAAAAATCGTGAAGATTGTTGCTGTGTTGGTGTTATTGGCAGCTCCGTTTGCTCTTGGCTTCGCACTCCACCCGATTTACCAGGGAGATTTCAGCTCCGAAGGTACTGAAGTTGCAGATCAAAAAGTGAAAGTCGATCCGAAATACGATTTGTTGGTTGTTACGATTCCCGGATGTCCGTTTTGCCTGGAATCCATTGCTCATTTGAAAATCATCAAGAAGCACAGCCCGGATTTGAAGATTCTTTTTTCGGTGTGTTCTACGGATAAAAAGGACCTGGAGTTGTATCGCGGAATCATTGCCGGTGATTTTGACATTGCTTTGGCTGAAAATCCGGAGGCTTCGGTGGAATTGGCAGAAGGACATTTCCCGACTTTCGTTCAGTTGAAAAAAGGTATTCCGGCTTACAAATGGTCGAACAATCAGTTTGGTGTTGGCGCAATTGACAAATTGCTTGGAGAACTGAAGTAATCTCGCTGAGATGAAAATCGGGTTCGCATTCACTTTCTCATTTTTTATTTCCTTTTGCGGAAATGCACAAACCTGTGCAGTAAAAGTGAGAAATACCGATTTCCCGGAATCAAACTTCGAGCAGGAAAGAAACACTTTTTTGTCACTGGAATTTTCCATTAACGGCGTTCGGCTTAAGACAACGGACAGCATTGAAAAAATCATTCCGCTCAACCGGAACGGCTTTGATTCGATCCGCTATTCCTACACCTGGAACAACCAGAAGGTTGAAGCATTCAGTTTGTGTAAATTCAAAGCGAACGAAACGTATACGATTTCACCGTGTACGTGCTGCGGGATTTTTTTAATCACCCCGGAAAGCTCTGCGGAAAGAGGTTTTGTAAAGTTTGTCAACAAATCAAAACAATGGTACCTGGGAAGTGCTTCGGAATTCGATTTTGATTCTATTCCACCGAAATCCAGTACTGATTTCCTCTTCTCTGCCATTTCGATGAATTGCGGGTTCAGGCCTTCACAAATCACGGTTGTTGATCCGGAATATCTTCATTCGGAATTGGAAGATGAAAATCCGTCCAAATTATTAGACGAAAAAGAACTAAACGTAAAACGCATGGTACTGGCTCGTGGTGATGCTTGGTTTTTATTCCTGCACGGTGAAAAACTGGTTGTTACGGTCAATAAAAAAGCCTCTGAATTCAAATTAGAGCTTGAATAGGATTTAATATACAGGGCATTTTCTTTTTCCCGCCGATGGGAGCAAAGAAAGTAAAACACTGTACAAATCAATTCTGAGGTCCACTTGTCAATTATATAAACTAAAGACTTAATTCTAAAAATTCCACAGATGCACAGATATTGGTGGCGCTTACCAGCCGCCACAACTTTTCAATCAGCGAGTCCGGTAGGCGAGCATTTATTTGTGCATTTGCGGGAAAGTTATCAGAATTCTCATATAAAACCTCCATGCAAAATGTATCAAATAGGATATTAAACCCTAATTTCATCCAACGATTGAGTTGAATTGTCAGTATGTTTTTTATCGTAGGTTTCAGCATTGCCTGTTTTTTGTTACTCCTTTGCCTGTTTAAAAAGGGAAAAGAGCTTCCCGATTACATCCTGGCTTCCTGGCTGGCTTTGATTGCCCTGCATTTGTCGCTGCATTATCTCCATTACAGCGGAAAAGACCTGGAATATCCGTCACTGCTCGGAATCATCCTTCCGTTGCCGATCTTACACCTTGTCTTTCTTTATTTTTATACGATTGCGCTGACCGAAAACCGGATTCCGCGTTTGCCGGTTATTCTGCTGCATCTCATCCCGTTTTTTGTATTGATTTTGGCAGCCATTCCTTTTTACCGTTTGTCTGGAGCAGAGAAAATTGCTATTTTTAAGAGTGGTGGAAAAGGATTTGAATGGTATTCCCTTGTTCAGCTATCGTTGATTCTTTTGGCCGGAATTTTTTATACGGTCGCCACACTTTTGAAAATCAGGAAGCACCGGAAATCGATCCAGGAGTATTTGTCGAATACGGATAAACGCATGCTTCGCTGGCTGGAATATTTAAGCATCGGGCTTGGAATGATCTGGCTCCTTATCCTATTTTTTGAAGACGACATTATTTTCGGTGGTGTTACCGTGTTCGTTTTGTTCATCGGTTTTTTCGGAATCAACCAGGTTTCCATTTTTCTTCCCGCTGCCGGAAGAGAACGATCAAACATTCCTGAAATTCAACCGGAATTTGTTTCTGATCCGGAAGAGAAAAAGGAAAAATATGCCAAATCGGGACTCGACCAAATCCAGGTTTCCGAAATTATGAAACAGCTAGAGCAGTTTATGACCGATGAAAAACCGTTCAAAGAAAGTGAACTGACGCTTAATGAACTGGCAAAAAGAATGAATCTGAATCCGAACCAGCTTTCGCAAGTGATCAATTCCGAAACGGGGAAAACATTCTATCATTACATCAACACTTACCGGATCAACGAATTTTTGCAGTTGTTGTCTCTTCCCGAAAACAAGAAATTCACGTTCCTGGCTTTGGCTTATGATTGCGGTTTCAATTCCAAAACCACTTTCAACAAGTATTTCAAACTGCATACCGGTAAAACTCCGTCGGAATATTCGGCTCCTGTTTAATTGAGCGGATAAATGCAATTCCCTTTTTCACAAAGGATTAAGCGTTCGCGCACGCCTTTTTGGGGCTCTTCCCTATAAGGACGAACGCCTGTTTGCTGTTCTTACGATTGCTTTGCATCAAAAAAACCATGAACAGATTTATTCTCATTGCTATTCTCTTCAACTTGTTCGGAATTTCTTCCTGCAAAAAAGTTGATATGTCGAAGCCGGGAGCTTTGGTTCCCTTAACCGTCGATCAGGACGCTTCGCTCCCTTCTCTTTCCATCAACGGAACCGTGCTTCACGTGGAAGCACACGGAAATCCTTCGGATCCCTTATTGGTTCTCATACACGGTGGACCGGGCGGAGATTATCGCTCCTTATTGAGCGCCAAAGAATTGGTGAACGATGGTTTTTATGTGGTGTTTTATGATCAGCGCGGAACCGGTCTTTCCAAACGGGAAGATAAAAGTCAGTATGAAAACAAAAATGCCGTGCAGCTTTATATCGACGATCTGAATGCCTTGATTGATCATTTTCAGCTGAGTTCTTCGCAGAAAGTGTTCCTAATGGGTCATTCCTGGGGAGCCATGCTGGCAACCGCTTATGTGAATCAGTACCCGGAACGGATCAGCGGAGTGGTTCTTGCGGAACCGGGAGGTTTCACCTGGACGCAAACCAGTGATTACCTCAGTCGTTCTAATAAAATCAAGTTCTTTTCGGAAGCGCTGAACGATGCTGTGTTTCCCGAACAGATGATTGCCGGGCGGAGCGAACAGGAAATCCTGGATTACAAAGCAAGCTTTTTTACCACTTTTGAGAACGCGCCGGGAAATACGATCGGAAATCCGGGATCTTATCCTTTCTGGAGAAACGGAGCAGTTGTTTTTGAAAAACTGATCGAAAATGCGGAGAAAAACAATTTCGATTTCACGACCAATCTCCACGCTTTCCCTACAAAAGTACTTTTCCTTTACAGCGAATGGAACAAGGCTTACGGTCCGGACTGGGCAGCTACGGTTTCTTCTCCTTATCCCGACAAACAAGTGGAAATGGTCAAAGGATGCGGGCATGAAATGCTTTATTTCGGCTGGACCGATTTGTACCCGAAAGCAGCAATTTATTTAAACGCATTAAAATGAAAGCATCCATCTTTTTTCTTTTTTCGCTTTGTATGATCGCGAAAACCTCTGCGCAGGAAATCAACTGGCGCTCTTTGAACGAACAATCAAATCACCTGGTTTCTGCGCATTTCGGGGCCGATTTCAGTTCGTATTACGGCCTTTCGTACGGATATTCGATCAAAAACAAGTACAAACCTCTTTTTATCGGAACGGAGCTGACTGCTCCTTTCGGGAAAGTGATTCTCGATGATTGGCGCTGGAATGTAAACCTCCAGGCGGAATTGTGGCACAACGATCATTTGTCTCTCGGAGCTAAGCTTTCGTTCCTGACACGCAGGTATTCTTCCCCGATGGCAATTCTTTACAATACTTCATCGGCTTTATCGATTAATTTCGGTTATGTGAGACCAAAAGCCGGAGTGGTGCTCGTTGCTGCTTATGATAAGACGTTTGCGACGCATATCCGCCACAAACTGATGAAGGAATATTATCCTCAAATCCGTGACGGTTGGTACGAAGCTTCCGGAGGAACATTTAAATTCGGAGTCCGCGGACATTGGACATATAAATCGTGGGGAACTTTTCTGACTGTCGGAAAAGCGTATGCACAGAATTTCAAGGATAATCCAACGTTTCCGTTTTTTGCGGAGTTGACGATTCAGAAGAGATTCGGGAAGTAAGTTTAAACAGAAAGTGGGAAGTTAAAAGTTGAAATAATTGCGAATTGCGAATTGCGAATTGCGAATTACTTTATGAAAGTTTTTGACTTTTACCTTTTCACTTTCTACTTCTGATAAGATCTTCCAAACAATCCACAAACCGCGGATGATCATTGGAACTTGGAACCAGCTGTACTTTTTCGCCGCCGTGTTCTTCAAAGATTTCCTGGTATTCTCCCCCAATCTCGATCAGGGTTTCCAAACAATCAGCCACAAAAGCCGGGCTAAAGGCCAAAACGCGTTTTTTTCCTTCTTTTCCCCATTGTTCGATCACTTTATCGGAAAAAGGCTGAATCCATTTTTCATCCAAACGTGATTGGAAACTCACGGTGTATTGATCTTCCGTCAATCCCAATTTAGCCGCAATCAAACGGGTGGTTTCGTAGCTTGTTGCCTTGTAACAGAATTTGTTCTCTTCCGTGATTCCTCTTTCGCAATCGTGGTCCGAACACAATCCTTCTTCGTACACTTTATCGACCTGTCTTTCCGGCAAACCGTGGTACGAGAACATGATTTTATCGTAAGAAGCAATGTCAAATTCCTTCGCTCTTTCAACGATCGAATCAATATATCCCTCGTGATCGTAGAACTGAGAAATGATCTTGATTTCCGGAATCACCCACCATTTTTTGATGATTTCCATGGCTTTATCGACCGCCGAACCCGTTGATGCACTCGCATATTGCGGAAACAAAGGCAAAATGATAATCTGGTCGTAGTTTGCTTTGCGCATGCGTTCCAAAACAGAATCCATGGACGGATTTTGGTAACGCATCGCCATTTCAACGGTGACATCTTCCGTTTCAAATCGTTTCTGAAGCAAGCTCTTCACAGATTCCGTGTAAGTCAGAAGTGGTGATTTACCGTTTCCAAGATCCCACAATTCTTTGTAAATCTTTGCAGATTTCGGTGTTCTGAAAGGAACAATAATTCCGCGAACCAGAAGCAAACGGGAAAAGAACGGAATATCGATCACTCTCGGATCCATCAGGAATTCTTTCAAATAACGTCGAACATCACTGTTTGCCGGACTATCAGGAGTTCCCAACTGAATCAATAATACGCCTGTTTTCTTACTCATCACTTTGGTTTAAAAGCATTGCAACGCTTATGCTGTAGCTTCAGCGCAGGCACAAAAGTACACAAAAGTGCTTGATTGAAAACTGATGTATGTCATTCTTTGAGGAAAGAATCTACAATATCCTCCCCCTCTGTCCCCCTCCGAAGGGGGAAGTTTTTAAATCCTCTTATAAAAGAGAATTCTATCACTGCTATTTTAAAACTTAGAGCCCGGATTTAATCATTTAGAAGGGAAATTTCCGGTTTCCCCCTTTGGAGGGGGACCAAGGGGGAGGAAACAACAATGACAACTAACTTCTTAAAAAGAAGAACCAAATCAAAAGTCCTGAAAACAAGTAGTAAAGTATGAAGTAGCGTAATCCTTGTCTGAAAATAAAATGCTGTTCCTTACTAAAAGCAAGAATTACATATTTATGTTTCCGTTTAAAAAATGCGTCCAATTTGATCAATCTTCTTCTGAAGAGTTCAACATGAGCAAATAGAAGTATTAGGGGTAAAACCAGAATCACCGGAGCTTCACGAATCCATTCTTGCAATAAACATAAAATGACCACATAAATCGGAAGAAGGAGTGATGACAAATACCTAAAGTTTCGGTTCAACACCGGTACTTGGTTACAACTATTAATCAGTAACAGCTTATCCTTAAAGCTAAACTCCTTAAAACGTTCATCACAATCAAAGGGTTCCTTCATGACATAAAGTTATTCAAATTCATTTTTTAGAGACCGAACAAGTGAAGAAAAAGAAAAAGGGTGTTCATCACCTGACAAACACCCTTTCCTTTCGAAATATATCCTTAAATATGTAACGCTCTGTTATCCGTTGCAGCCAATGCCGCTTCTTTGATCGCTTCAGAGAATGTCGGGTGTGCGTGACAAACGCGTGAGATATCCTCAGCAGATGCGCGGAATTCCATCGCAGTAACTGCTTCCATGATCATATCCGCAGCACGTGCAGCAATCATGTGAACTCCCAAAACCTCATCCGTTTTTGCATCAGCCAATACTTTTACAAATCCGGCAACATCCATGGAAGCTCTTGCTCTTCCCAATGCTTTCATCGGGAAAGAACCTGCTTTGTATTCTACTCCTGCAGCTTTCAATTCTTCTTCTGTTTTTCCAACGGAAGCGATTTCAGGCCAGGTGTACACTACTCCCGGAATCAGGTTGTAATTGATATGCGGTTTTTGTCCTGCCAATTGCTCAGCAACAACTACTCCTTCTTCTTCTGCTTTGTGCGCCAGCATTGCTCCGCGAATCACATCTCCGATTGCATAAATGTTCGGAACTGCTGTTTGCAAATGATCGTTTACATCGATCTGACCACGGTTGTTTACTGCAAGTCCTGCATTTTCCAAACCTAATCCGTCTGTATATGGTTTACGGCCAACAGCTACCAAACAATAGTCTGCTTCCAATGTAATTTCTTCATTCTTTTTGTTCAAAGCGGTTAATTTCACGCCGTTTCCGGTGTTTTCAACTTTCTGAACTTTATGTTCCAAATGGAATTTGAATCCTTCTTTCTTCAGGATTTTTGTCAATTCTTTTCCTAAGGAAAGATCCATCGTCGGAAGGATATTCGGCGCGAATTCAACCACTTCCACTTCAGAACCCAAACGCGCATAAACGGAACCTAATTCCAATCCGATTACTCCTCCTCCGATCACGATCATTCTTTTCGGAATTTCCGTCATTTTCAAAGCTTCTGTGGAAGTAATGATGCGTTTTTTATCCGGTTCCATTCCCGGGAAGAAGTTCGGTTTTGAACCTGTCGCGATAATGGTATTCTTAGCTGTGATTGTTGTTTTGTTTCCGTCACCGTCTGTAATTGCAATCGTCGTTTTATCAACGAATGATCCTACTCCCTGGTAAACAGTCACCTTGTTTTTATCCATCAGGAATTTAACGCCGTTACATGTTTGAGTAACCACATCATCCTTGCGGGCAATCATCTGTGCGATGTCTGCCTCTACGTTATCTACTTTAATTCCGTGAGTTGCGAAATTGTGTTTTGCATTGAAAAAGTGCTCCGATGAATCCAACAATGCTTTTGACGGGATACATCCCACGTTCAGACATGTTCCACCAAGTGTCGGGTATTTTTCGATTAAAGCAGTATTCAATCCTAATTGTGCACAGCGAAGAGCGGCTACATATCCACCTGGACCAGAACCGATTATCGCAACATCAAACGTACTCATAGTTTCAATTTCTAAAATGTGTGTTAAAGGTACATATTAATTGAAAATGGAGAATTGAAAAGTGAAAAGAATGTACTAAAAAGAAATTCGTATAAGAATGTGAGAATGGTGCTTTTTTGTTCCGAAATTAAAAGATGTAAGCTACACCAGTGGTGACGTTTCCACCCGAAAAAATATTCCCACCAAAGAATTCGAACTCAAATCCGGTGAAGGCATTCAGCCCGAGATTCAAGGCCCAGTGTTCGGCAAATTTATAATCTACGGACAACGAAATGTGTGCGCCAAAATAACTCAGTTCCCTATAACTTCTATTTTCCCAGCCCTGCACCGTAGTTACTCCATTTTCAGTAACCGTTGACTTTTCCCGGAAAGAATAAAAATGGGAAAATCGGGGCCCCACACCAATGTACATCGATATGCGTTCCTTATTTAAAATCCGAAATTCAGGTCTGAAAAGAATACTTACTCCGTTTACTTTACTTTCACTGATACTGTATCTATCTTCTGAAGTATATTCCCGTTGATAGTAGTCGTAAATGAATCCGACCCCATAAACCATTCGTAAAACTCCGTTTCGGGTAGAGTGTTTTACATTTAATCCCATATCCAGACCATACCTGGATTTTACTTTTGCCGTACCGGATGTATAATCTCTTAAACCTGCATTTGCAAAAGCTCCGAATTGAGGACTTCTTCCATATTGGGCAAAACCCATAAAAGGAATAAATAGTAAGGTTGCAATAAGTGTTTTCATAATTTCAATTTTCCAATGCCAAAACTACCTGACAGGAAGAAGTTCGGAAAACGGAAAAATGCGTTTGTAAAAAACGTGTTGCGAAAAGTCGTACAATACAGAATGAGAGGAAACAATGCTCCTTTAATAATAAAAACAGGATAATTGAACCCCAAAGAATTTAAGAATACAAAGTGGGTTACAATGAAATGAATTTTATAAACCCAATAGTTGAGAAAAAGAGAGATTTAATTCCTCATTCTTATTTTTTATAAGTCGAAAATATGCTTCTCAGCATGGTAGGAAGAACGCACCAACGGGCCACTTTCCACGAAACGGAAACCCATTTCGAGTCCTAGTTTTTCGTATTTCTGGAAACGTTCCGGTTCTACGAATTCCACGATCGGAAGGTGTTTCGGTGTTGGCTGCAGGTATTGTCCCAAAGTGAGAATATCTACACCAACAGATCTCAAATCTTCCATTGTTTCGATTACTTCTTCGTCTGTTTCGCCCAAGCCAAGCATTACACCGGATTTGGTTCTCATTCCTCCTTTTTTCAAGCGGAATAATACTTCCAGACTTCGGTCGTATTTTGCCTGGATGCGCACTTGTTTGGTCAAACGGCGAACTGTTTCCAGGTTATGTGAAACGATTTCAGGAGCCACATCAATGATTTGCTGCAGGTTTTCCCATTTTCCGGCGAAATCTGGAATTAGGGTTTCCATGGTTGTTCCGGGGCTTTGATGACGCACGGCACGCACGGTCTGAACCCAGATTCCTGCTCCGCCATCTTTCAAATCATCACGATCCACAGAAGTAATTACGGCGTGTTTGATTCCCATCGTTTTGATGGAATGTGCCACTTTTCCCGGTTCAAATTCATCGATTGCTTCCGGTTTCCCGGTTTGAACAGCACAGAAACCACACGAACGCGTACAGATATTTCCCAGGATCATGAACGTGGCAGTTCCCTCGCCCCAACATTCTCCCATATTCGGACAACTTCCACTTTCACAGATCGTGTGAAGTTTGTGTTCGTCAACCAGGGCGCGTACCTTTTTATAATTCTCCCCGATCGGAAGCTTTACACGCAACCAATTGGGTTTTTTAATACGAACTTTGTTTTCTGCTGTTGTTATTTCCTCTGACATAGTCGTGCCTTTCCGCTTTTCAAAAATAGATTCTCCATCCCGATAACTAACTGGCCGCAAAATTCCGTACCTTTGAGCTCGCTAATTTTGATTTTACAAAAGTACAAAGAAGCATTCAATTTAATTGAAAAGTGAGAATTGAAAAGTGAAAAGTTTGGATGGTTTAACAATTTTGAACATTTGAACTCTTTCAACCTTTAAACAGATAAAAGTATGGCAACATCAACAGTCAAATATTTGGGAGAATTGAGAACGGAATGTACTCATCTTCAATCCGGAACGGTTATTTATACGGACGCTCCAACGGACAACCACGGGAAGGGAGAAAAATTCTCTCCAACAGATTTGGTTGCAACGGCTTATGCTTCCTGTATGATCAGCCTGATCGGGATTTACTGTAACGAACACGGGCATCGTTATGAAAACGGTTCGGCTACTGTTACTAAAATTATGGCTGCAAACCCGCGAAGAATCGGGAAACTGGTGATCGATATCGACATCAGAAACAATGGCTGGGACGAACAGACGATCGAAAAAGTGAAGCGTGTGGCGTTGACTTGTCCGGTTGCAAAATCAGTGAGCGAAGATATCGAACTTGAAATTACATTCAATGTATAATAAGAAAAACGACCGCGGCGATAGAGGCGGATTCAACAAAGAAAACCGCGGTTTTGAACGCAAACCGAAGGAAGATCCTTCCGACATTATTTACGGAATCCGTGTAGTGATCGAAGCGATCAAAAATGAAGTGGAAATCAACAAAATTCTCATTCAAAAGGGAATTGACAAGGATTTGTTTGAAGAGTTGAGAACCATTCTGACCGGAAAGGATTACCAATTACAGTTTGTTCCGATTGAAAAGTTGAATAAACTGACAGCAAACAATCACCAGGGAGTAATCGCATTTACTTCTCCTGTAGAATACAAAAACATCGAAGAATTGTGCGACCAATGGCTTTCTGAAGGCAAAGAGCCTTGTGTGTTGGTCCTGGATCGTATCACAGATGTTCGGAATTTCGGAGGTATTGCGCGTACAGCAGCTTGTATGGGTGTTGATGCGATTTTGGTTCCTTCCAAAGGAAGTGCACTGGTTTCTGCCGATGCAATCAAAACTTCTGCCGGAGCATTACACAGCATTCCGGTTTGTAAAACGGATTTATTAAAAAACAGCTTGTTCTATTTGCAGCAAAGCGGATTTCAAGTCGTTTCATGTACGGAGAAATCAAAAGTTTCCGTAGAAAACTATTCATTTTTCGGACCAACGGCAATCATTTTAGGATCTGAAGAAGATGGTATTTCGCACGATTTATTGAAAATGTCTGATGCGCGTTTAAGTATTCCGATGGCAGGAGATATTTCTTCCCTGAACGTGGGAGTTGCAACCGGGATGATCTTGTATGAACGTTTGAGACAGGTGAAAGCTGAGAAGTAGGCTTTGGGACTTCAGGAGTCAAGAGTCTGGACTTCGAGACATCAAGACTGCAGGATTTTAGGACTAAAAGACTTTAGAGCACATAAAAAAGCCTTCTGAAAACTCAGAAGGCTTTTTAGTTTAAAGAGATTGAAGTCCTGATATCTTAAAATCCTGAAATCCCCCTTACAAATTTGCTCCTCCCGAAACTTCAATGCGCTGACCGTTGATCCAACGAGATTCATCCGTACAAAGGAAAGCAACCACGTCACCAATGTCATCCGGCAAGCCTGCTCTTCCCAAAGCAGTTATGTTGGCAATCATTTGATTGTAATCTGCATTATCTCTGACCGCTCCACCTCCGAAATCTGTTTCGATTGCTCCCGGTGCCACACAATTCACGCGAATCTGACGCGGCCCCAATTCTTTCGCCAGGTATCTTGACAACTGCTCTACAGCAGCTTTCAATGATCCGTAAACAGAATATCCCGGTGCTGTAAAACGTGCCAATCCGCTCGAAATATTGACGATTCCTCCACCATCATTCAGATTCGGCAACAGCAACTGTGTTAAGAAATAAGGTGCTTTGAAGTGAATATCCGTCAAGGTGTCAAAAGCTGCTGGTTCCGTTGCGCCAAGTGGTGTGTGTAAACCGATTCCCGCGTTGTTGACCAGGAAATCAATTTTCTCCGTATTGAATTTTGTTTTGATGGAGCTTTTCAATTCGCCAACGAATGCTTCAAAAGTATCCGCTTTCGCTACGTCTAATTGAAGCGCCAATGCCTCTACTCCTTTTGCTTCCACTTCCGCAAGCACTTTGTCTGCTTCTGCTTTGTTTGTGTGATACGTAATGACCACGTTGATTCCTTTGTCTGCCAATTTGTTTGCCATACTTCTTCCCAAACCACGGCTTCCTCCTGTAATCAATGCTAATTTGTTTGTTTTCATGTGATTTAATTTGATGAAACAAAGGTAGTGCACAAATTCACCGGCGGTTTGCAAAGAGCAATCCAAGAGTTGTAAAATTCAAATGTTCAATTGAGAATTGAGAATGTAAAATTGAAAAGTTCCTCTAACACTTGCTTCTATCCAAGACATTACTTTTTCTCCTTTTCAATTATTTAGGATCTGAAAGAATTCGGAGTCAACGCCGTTTGTTTTTTAAAGAAATTGGAAAAATGCGCCACTTCTTCAAAGCCCAGGCAATATGCAATTTCCGAAACCGTCCAGCTGGTTTGTTTCAACAAGATTTTTGCTTCCTGCGTAATCCGGTTTCCAATAACTTCAGTTGTTGTTCTGCCCGTATTTTCTTTCAGCACTTTATTCAAGTGATTCACGTGAACCGCCAGGCGATCTGCATAATCTTTCGCCGTTCTCAAACCAATTCGCTGCTGATTGGATTCGATGGGAAACTGTCGTTCCAATAACTCCACAAACAGGGAGCTCACTCTTTCCGACGCGGAATGTTTCGGATACAACACGGAAGCCGGTTGAAACTTCTGTCCCAAATGAATGATCTCCATGATGTAATTCCGGATCAGATCGTATTTAAACGCATAATCCGAAGCCAGTTCTTTTTTCATTTTCGAAAAAACCGTCCGGATATACTGCGATTCATTCTCAGACAATTCAAACACGGGGATATTTCCGGGACTGAAAATCGGCAATTCGTCCAATGCAAAACCGGTATTGGATTTCGTAATAAAATCAGAGGTAAACACGCAAAACACTGCCCCGTGATCTTCGTCTTCGGAAGAATAATTGTAAGGAACTTTCGGTGTTGCGAAAAGCAAGCCGTGTTTTTCTATATCGATCACTTTATCAGCATATTCGGCTTTACTCCGGCCATCTATCAGACTGATTTTATAGTACAAGCGCCGGTTATAAGGCATTTTACCCTTCTGGCTTTTCAATTGTGCCGCCAACTCTCTCGTATCAAACACATTGAAATGTCCCAGTTCTTTACTGATTCCTTCCGGCACCAATGAAGTTCCGTTTCCGATCGATTGATAAAATCCCTCTAAGCTGATAAAATCCATGGTGAGCGAATTGCAAAAATCAAATATAATTAAAAAGAGTCAGGACACCCAGAAACAAGAGTCAAGACTAATTACTGTCTTAAAATCTTGACTCTTATCAATTACTCATCATCAATTCGCGGATATCTCTCACCGGAGCACTACCATAACTCAGGAATTTCTCATGAAATGCTTTTAATTTGAATGCTTTCCCTTCTTTCTTCATCAATTCCGAACGCAGGTTACAGATTTCCGTGAAGCCCGTAAAATAACTACACAACTGAACCTGGGTCAACGTAGCTCTTCGCCATTTTCCTTCGGCTTCAGCTTGCTGCTGATATGCTTCATTTACCAATAAATTCAAGGCTTGTTCCTTACTGAAATCCAGGTTGTGAACCGAGTAATCCAATATAGTATTGCACGTCGTTCGCAAATTCCACTTGTAGTACATCAGCCACATTTCGGGACTGGAAGTTTCTGAACCAACCGGAGCGCCATAACCGTTTTCCAGCATCATCAATTCGGTGTAAACCGCCCAACCTTCAATCATTGCTCCGTTTCCGAAAATGGATTTAATAATACTCGGTGAATTATTGCTGTAAACCAACTGCGTATAATGTCCCGGAACTGCCTCATGAATATTCAGGATTTGCAAGACATAATCGTTGTATTCACGCAAATAACTTTCCGATTTTTCTGCCGGCCAGCCATTCATACTTCCTACATTGTAGTACGTATTTCCGCCTTTATCGTAAGGGCCCGGAGCAGAAATCGAAGCTCCGGCTACCCCGGCCATATAATCCGGCTCACGACGAACAACCAATGGTTTCTTCGGATCTAAGTAAATCAGGTTTTTAGCTTTTACAAATTTCTCTAACTCCGGAATTTGTTTTTCGATCTCTTTCTGGAAATTTTCCGGTTGCGTATGCTGCAGGGAAATCTGATCAATCAGCTGTTTGATCAATTCGTATTCATTCTCCGGCATTGGCTTTTGCCCCATGTGTTTATTCCAGATCTGTTTTGAAATCCGGAGCATTTTCTGATGCAATTCCTTTTTGTGAGCAAGTGCACTTTGATAAATTTCCTTCGCGGAATTATCGGATTGAATATCGAACTCAAATTTCTTCGCATACAATTCACTTCCCAAGCGGAAACTTCTTGGATGTGGATTCGGCAATTTCTCTAACCAAACTGCAAAGTCTTCAATTGCTTTTTGAGCGGCTTCACTTCCTTTGATCAACTCTGCTTTTTCCGCTTCACTCAACTTGCTTTTCTTCAGGCTCTCTTGTAAATCGGAAGTAAAAACAGATAGTCCACCTCTATTCTGTTCAATGGCTAATTCGGTGTGTTCTTTGGTCGGATTTTGAATGTTTTCTTTTGCTGCTTTGTAATAAGCCGGAACATTTTTCAGGCGAATGGAGAAGTTTTTCAGACGCTCATCCAGCGGTGCATAATTATTCGCCAGCATTTCAGCGAAACTCCCGCAAACATTGTAGGAAGAGGGATCCCATTCCCAGGATTTCAGAGAACTTTGTTCCCAGGACTTGCCATCCAAGTGATTTTTGATCAGTTTCCAATCAATTTGATTGGCTTCCGAAAGCTCTTCCGGTTTGAATTGCTTCAGCTGATCTTGCTCTTTTTGAATAAACTCACGTTCTTTTTTTAATCGTGCGTCATTCGGCACAATCAAAACCGAATCGTATTTGTGATACCCGATGCTGCTGGCCCAGGAAGGATTCATTTCCCACAAACGAAGTATGAATGCTTCTTTGTACTGATCGAAACTCACATCTTTGTTTTCTACTTCTTGTTGGCATGCAGTTAAAACGGAGAGAACCACAAAGAAAATCAGGGTATAAGCAGAAAGGATTCGTTTTTTCATTACTTGTTTTTCAGGAAAGTTAATGAATTTTGAGAAGAGCTTGTGTTTTGTAGAGATGGATTTCGATTTTGCGGTTTATATGGTTAATCTTTAAAAAAAGACTGTAAAATCCCAGAAAACATGCGCTTTTCACACAATTTTATAAATTTATAAAATTGAAAAAAAACGGAATCACCTGTTGTTTTAAATGATCTTTTATACTAAATTAAATAGAAAATCCACTATTTATGGGAGCAATTAAAGACAACAATTACACTGAAAAAGAATTTGAAATCGCACACTTGTTTGACGCCATTGGTCATCCTGCAAGAAAACGCATGATCGATCTTTTAAGTCAATACCCGTTTTGCAGAAATACAGATTTAGCGCTGACTTTGAATCTAAGCCCAACAGCAATTATGAATCATACAAATAAATTGAAACGTGCCAAACTGGTAGACATTCGTTATAGGCAGCATCATTATGAGATTGTATTAGACCCTAAAAGACTAAATTTGATTCTGAATTATATTGAAGGGCTATCCATCTAACTCTCTTTCAATCTCACTAAAAACAGACATTCCACATAATTTTATAAAATTATGTGGTGACTCACTAATTACTACCATTCACCACATGAAATAAAATCCCCCAACTTCTCCCCATATATTTAACCCAATCAATAAGCGTCTTCACATGCCAGCTATCCGAAACATCCATTTTTCATTTCCCTGCAAAGAAGACATCAATGACATGACTTCTTGTGACCAGGGAAAATATTGCAGTTCCTGCAAACGCACAATCATTGATTTCAGGAATAAATCAAAGGAAGAATTGGATCTTTTAAAAGAAACAAATAAGCATATTTGCGGCATTTTCTCCGAAAAACAAGTTGCCAAAGGGTATGAAAATTACCGCCAATTGGTTACTGCAACCGTACTAACATTCGGAATAGGAATATTATCCACAACGATTCATGCGCAGGAAGAAACCGATCCTTTTAAATTCCCGGCTCCTATAAGTAAAGACACTCTTTCCCGGGAAAATGAAAATGCACTCGTGGGAGTTATCATTGACGACTATCCGGAATATCCCGGAGGAATTCTTGCTATGCGGAATTTCTTTAAAGACAACATTATCTATCCTTCCGACAGCACTGAAGGAAAAGTAGCCGTACTATTTACCGTAGACACTCTGGGAAGAACTCAGGATATACAAATCAAGAAATCACTCAGCCCACTTGCAGATGCCGAAATAATCCGCGTTGTCGGATTAATGGTTTTTAAGCCCGCAATGCATGATGGTAAACCAATCGCCTCTAAAATGCGGCTTCCCTTTACCTTTCACCGGGAAAAAGAAGATTAAACGCTGTATTTCAACTAAGCCTCAACCGTTCCCTTACTCGCCATGCGATACGTATGAGACGAAAAAATGTGTCGGCGTGCAAAGCGTTCCGGAGTCGCGGATTGCGTTAATTTCTTGTATACGTTATTGGGAACACCGAAATATTCGAATACCTGTCCGTTCAGGAAGGTCACTTTCAAGGTCAGGCCTTTGTAGTGAAAATCAGCGATCATCGATGTATTGATTGTTTCCGTGTATTCTTCCAGGTTTTGTTCCAGGGTTTCCGGTGCAATGCTCACCAGGAAATGATAAGCATCAATAATTTCCAGGCTTCGTTTTTCCGCCTCTGCTTTCAGAGGATTGTCTTCCTGGAATTTATCAGGATGCCATTCTTTCACCAATTTGCGGTAAGTTGTTTTCAATTGAGACAAACTGATTTCCTCTTCCACCTGGAAAAGTTTTTTGTACGATGCAATGCGCTTCATGGATTTATTTAAGATTTTAAGACTGCAGGTTCCGATAGCCATCGGAATCAGGATACTAAGACTGAATTTACCTGTCTCTTTTTATTGTGTTTTTAAGCTTTTTAAATCAAACTTGTTTTTTGCTTCACCTTCGTTGAAAAGAGAATTAAAAACCGTTCAGATCCAGTCCGTCTGTTTCTTCAAACGGAACCTGTTTTCCCATTTTCTTCTGGATAATTTTAAAATGATGTTCGTCGTCCGGAGTGACGAAAGTCAATGCTTCACCGGTTGCTTCCGCTCTTCCCGTTCTTCCAATCCGGTGGACATAATCTTTCGGTGAACGCGGCAATTCGTAATTGATCACGAAAGGCAAAAATTCGATATCGATTCCGCGGGAAATCAAATCCGTTGCAACCAATACTTTCAAATGCCCGGCCTTGAAATTCCGAAGTACTTTGTTTCGCGCATCCTGGCTTTTCTTGCTGTGAATGGCATGTGCGTCGATATTGTTCTTACGCAGTTTTTCCACCACCTGGTCGGCTTTGAATGTAGAACTCGTAAAAACCAAAACCTGTTTCATTTTGCGGGAACGAATCAAATAACGCAACAACGGTCCTTTCCGCGCATCGGAAACACGATAAGCAGTTTGTTGAATCAACTCAACCGAATCTTCTTCCGTTTCAATCTTCAACACCAACGGATCGTGCAGCAAAATCTGCTTCACTTCCGAAACTTTGTCGTTTAAAGTCGCTGAAAACAATAAATTCTGACGCTTTTCCGGCAACCAGGAAATGATTCGCTGCATTTCCTCCTGGAAACCTAAATTCAGCAATTTATCCGCTTCATCCAACACAACCGATTTCACAGCGCTCAAATGAACAGCATTCGATTCCGCCAGTTCAATCAAGCGTCCCGGAGTTGCAATCAGAATGGAAACGCCCATCATGGCTTTCATTTGCGGATTGATCGAAACGCCTCCGTAAACAGCCCTGATTTTTAAAGGTGTCGGAAACGAGCGCGCAAAAATTTTGAAGACTTCTTCTACCTGGATCGCCAATTCACGGGTCGGAACGAGAATCAAGGATTGAATATGCCGGTTCTTTGCTTCTTTCTCTTTCGAAAGCTGCGTCAGAATCGGCAGTACATAACTCGCTGTTTTCCCGGAACCTGTCGGTGCGATTCCCAAAACGTCTTTCCCTGTCAGAATCGCCGGAATCGCCAAATCCTGGATAGGCGTCGGCTTCTCATAGTTCATTTCGGTTAAAGCTCGAAGTAAAAAAGGCGATAAGCCGAAAGAAGAAAATGACATCCGATTTTATTTAAGGGTGCAAAGATAGTGAATTAGATTTTAGGACTGTTGAGAAGACTAAAAGAGGCAAGAGACAAGACTTGATCCAAGAAAACCAAACAGTCTTGACTCTTAATTCTTGGCTCCAATTAAAACTTTTGAAAGACTGGAAGAGACAAGACTTGATTCGGGAAAGCTGAAACAGTCTTGACTCCGGACTCCTGAATCTCTATCTTCTCAATTCCCGACGATCGGCAACAGGTTTATAACGGATGGAATTTCTGCCAGTTCACGGATTCTCGGAACATTGCGTTCTTTCTTGAATTTCACTTCCGGGTCGAAATGAATAGCCGTCCAGCCGGCATTCAAAGCACCGATAATATCTGCTTTAAAATCGTCTCCGATCATAATTGCATGTTCGGTATTGCATTCCGTGATGCGCTGTGCTTCCTGGAAAATTTCACGGTGCGGTTTCGTTACCCCGATTTCTTCCGAACACAAAACCATATCGAAATACTCGCTGATTCCGCTTTTTGACAACTTAATATGCTGCACTTCCTTGAAACCGTTCGTGATGATGTGCAAACGATAATCTTCCGCTTTCAATTCATCCAACATTTCAATAGCCCCAGGAAAAAGGGCCGTTTGCTGCGGAGAAAGTTCAATGTAACCTTCGCTCATTTTTTTCGCCAGGTCATCATCGTGAATTCCGTGGTATTCCAGGGCTTTTTTGAAGCGATTGTCGCGTAATTCTTCTTTGGTGAGTTTTCCGTTTCCGTACTGATTCCACAAATCAGCATTGATACGGATGTATGTGTGATGAAAATGTATGAAATGATCGATGGTGTCTCCCAGTTTCAGATCATCATACAAATATTGAAGGGCAAAGCGTGAATTGGTTTCAAAATCCCAAAGGGTTCTGTCCAAATCAAAGAATAACTGACGTACTTTCATTTAAAAAGCGGTAATATAAGATATGCTATGCTGGTTGTAATGGCTCCGTTAATACAGATCCCAAGCAGAATCAAAGGGAAAGTCCGTTTCTCTTTTCCATAGAATTTCGCCGTAACGATGGATCCTACAGGAACGGATAAAAATAAAGGAGCATAAAATGCAATTCCGTAAATTCCGAAACGACGTTTCAACCGAATGATTAATTTATTGAAGCGGGTAAATTTTCGTTTGAGTTTTAACGGTGTACCATTTGTGATGGATTTATGTAATTCCGCCTGGCGCTTCTTATACGCCCGGATCATGAAAAATTCACTCGAGAAATAGAAGATAAATGCAGCCAGAAAAGCTCCGCTAATACATGAAAGGTACGTTTCCAGGAAATTCAATTTCAGGCCCGGACCAGCAAGTGGTGCGAACATAAATTTGATCATCGAGAAACCAAAAAGTGAGAAATACAGGTGCCACTGCATAATTTATATTCTTAACATTTTACTCCATAAGCCAAATCCCCTGCATCTCCCAATCCGGGAACAATGTAAGATTGAGCGGTTAACTCTTTATCAATTGCGCCAACCCAAATACTGATCGTATCGGGAAGGTGTTTTTTAACGAACTCAATCGCTTCCGGAGCAGCAATTGCTGCAACAATGTGTACTTTGGCCGGTTTTCCTTGTTTTAACAACGCTTTATACACCATCACCATCGAACTTCCGGTTGCCAGCATCGGATCCGAAATGATCAGCGTTTTCCCGTCGATTGAAGGCGAAGCCATATATTCCACCTGGATATCAAAATCTTCGGCAGTCGTGTGTTTCCGGTAAGCTGAAACAAAAGCGCTTTCCGCACGATCAAAATAATTCAGCAAACCCTGGTGCATCGGTAAACCGGCGCGTAAAATAGTTGCTAAAACCGGTTGTTGCTTCAAACGGGGAACTTCCGCTTCACCCAAAGGAGTTGTTACCAATTCTGTTTCATATTCCAGGTGCTTACTCACTTCATAAGCCAAGATCTCTGCAACACGCTCCAAGTTACGTCTGAAACGCATCGGATCGGTTTGTATTGTGCAATCTCTTAACTCACCCAAAAAGGTGTTAAAAATGGAGGTGGACTGACCCAAATTATAAATCATAGTCTTGAATATTGGAGGTAACTTTCGTGCCTCTGTAATAAGGCTTTTTGCTTATCCACAAAGAAAATGAATAAAAGCAAACAAAGGAAATAAAAATGCGTTTTGTTAATGAATTTTAGCAGTTAAAAATAAGTACTAAACCAATCCTTAGATGTAATTTTGCAACATGGCCAAACAAAGCAAAATTGATTTCAGAATTTTCAGACGCTTATTAAAGTTTGCAAAACCTTACACAGGGCTTCTGATCCTGGCTTTTTTGTGTACTGTTTTACTTTCCGTAATCGGTCCTTTGCGCCCGATGATTATCGGAAATATGGTTCAGAAATACATTGTTGATGATGCAACCCGCAATCAGCAATTGTTTTTACTCTGGACATTGATCGTAGCAGGAATCCTTCTTTTCGAAGCACTGCTCCAATTCCTGAGTTCGTATTTCTCGAACCTGATGGCACAATCCGTGATCCGCGATATCCGCATCAAAGTATTCAATCATTTATCCACGTTCCGAATGAAGTTCTTCGACCGCTCACCGGTTGGAGGTTTGGTAACCCGCGTGGTATCGGATATTGAAGCCATTTCGGAAGTGTTTTCTTCGGGATTGATTGATATCCTGGGCGACCTTTTGATGTTGGTTGTTGTGTTGGTTCTGATGTTTACCAGCAACTGGCAATTATCACTTCTTGCTTTGATCCCGATTCCGATCCTGATTTTTGCAACACGCGTTTTTGCGAAGGCCATGCGCAGAAGTTTTCAGCAGGAAGGAACTGCGGTTCACCGGCTGAATTCCTTTGTTCAGGAACGTTTGACCGGAATGAATATCGTTCAGATTTTCGGAAGAGAGAAAATGGAATATGCCGCTTTCCAGGAAGCGAATAAAACACACCGTCAGGCTCACGTAAACGCCGTTTGGGCTTTCTCGATTTTCTTCCCGGTGGTTGAATTTCTGAGTTCCTTGTCGATGTCTTTGCTCATCGTTTGGGCAGCTTTCTCACTTACCGGTCAAAATGCTTCGGATGTCAAATTGTTCGGAACGGTATTCAGTTTCACACTTTGGATTCAGATGTTATTCCGCCCGATCCGGATGCTGGCAGATAAATTCAACATTCTTCAGCGCGGAATCGTACGTGCCGACAAAGTATTCGAACTATTGGATACGGATGAACACGTTCAGGAATCGGGAAATATTACGCAATGTGATTTCGAAAAACCTTTGAAATTCGAACACGTTTATTTCAGCTACAAGGATGAAGAGTTGGATTCGGAAGAAAAAGATTGGGTTTTAAAAGACATTAACCTGACGATTCAACCCAAAGAAACAGTCGCATTTGTAGGAGCAACGGGAGCCGGAAAAACTTCTATTGTGAACTTATTGAGTCGCTTCTATGAATACCAAAAAGGAACGATTCACATCGGAGAAGTGGAACTGCGCGAAATTCACATGGATACGCTGCGAAAAAACATCGCCATTGTACTCCAGGATGTGTTCCTGTTTTCCGATACGATTCACAACAACATTACGCTTGGAAACGAAGCAATCACCCGCGAAGAAGTAGTTGCGGCAGCAAAAGCCGTGGGTGCCGACAGTTTCATTGAAAAATTGCCGAATGGATACGATTACCAGGTCGGAGAACGCGGAGGAGTACTTTCCGTGGGACAACGCCAATTACTCGCATTCATTCGCGCATACGTTTACAACCCGCACATCCTAATCTTAGACGAAGCAACTTCCAGCGTTGACAACGAATCGGAACTCCTGATCCAACAGGCAACCGAACAGCTCACTAAAGGAAGAACTTCCATTGTAATCGCACACCGTTTATCCACTATACAAGCTGCAAACAAGATCATTGTTTTAGACAAGGGTGAAATCCAGGAAATGGGTTCACACGACGAATTATTACGCAAAGATGGATTGTACAAGAAGCTGCACTCCATGCAATTTACAAAGAAATGACAAACGAATTAGGATTAAAAATCGGTGGTGTTCCTGAACATTTTAATTTACCGTGGAGATTGGCAATTGAAGAAGGAAAATTCCAGGAAATCGGGTTGAATCTTCATTGGTCGGACATGAACGGCGGAACGGGTCAAATGATTCGCGGACTGGAAACCGGCTCGATTGATATCGCGGTTTTGCTTACGGAAGGAATTACGAAATCCATTCTCCAGGGATTGGATGCTAAAATATTGGAAGTATACGTTGTTTCTCCGTTGAGCTGGGGAATTCACGTTCCGAATAAAGGCGAAATCAAAAAACCGGAAGATGTCGAGAATCAAACATTCGCGATTTCAAGATACGGATCGGGTTCTCATTTGATGGCTTACGTGATGGCTGATCAATATGATTGGAGCCTGGACAATTTGAAATTCAACGTTATCGGAGATGTTTACGGCGGATTGTGGGCACTTGAACACAACGAAGCACAGGCATTTTTGTGGGAAAAATATACGACTTCCCCTTTCGTGGAGCAAGGAAAATGTGATTACGTCGGAGATGTGGTGACCCCATGGCCTTGTTTTGTGATTGCTGTTCGCTCTGAAGTTGCTGAAAAGCACGGCGATCTGTTGAAGAAAATGTGTGAGATTGTCAACCAGAAAGCAGAGGAAGTCAAAAATCACCCGGGTTCTCCGGAAATGATCTCCTGGCGCTACAACCTTCCTTTGGAGCAGGTGAAACGCTGGTTGTCCGAAACGGACTGGAATTACAAAGGAACGGAGTATCCGCTTGCTTTTGAAAAGACGACACATTACCTGAAAAAATTGAATTTGCTTTCGGAAGAAGAAGCTGAAGACTGGAAAAACAAGTTGTTTGTATAAGAGTCAATATTCATAAAATACCTTTGTAAGCTGGGAGTTATTGTAAACTTTCAGCTTTATTTTTTGTAGCATCCAAGAATTTTAGATAACACCCAAAAAAGCACGCAGATTACACGGATTTACGTAGAAGAAAAGCATTTAAACTCACTGCAGAAATTTTGCTTGTTATTCAATTCCGGCTTATAGTACAAAACAAGTACATTTACATCAGGCATGAAACAGCAAGAAAAAATATCTCGTCAGCGTTTAAAGGCAATCATCGGTGGGTCCATTGGAAATCTCGTAGAATGGTATGATTGGTATGCTTATTCCGCATTCTCACTATACTTTTCCGGAGCATTTTTCCCCGAACAAGATGAAACGGCCCAATTATTAAATACTGCAGGAATATTTGCCGTCGGATTTTTGATGCGACCAATCGGAGGTTGGATGTTTGGTGGAATTGCCGATAAAATCGGGCGTAAACGAGCCATGACCTTATCCGTTCTGCTGATGTCGCTTGGTTCTTTGTTGATTGCTTTAACACCAAGCTATCATTCAATTGGTGTATTCGCTCCTATTCTGCTTTTAATCGCTCGTCTTCTTCAAGGACTAAGCGTCGGTGGAGAATATGGGGTTTCCGCTACTTATTTAAGTGAAATGGCCACCGAAAACAGGCGCGGATTTTATTCCAGTTTTCAATATGTAACCTTGGTTGGCGGGCAATTAATCGCGCTTGGAATTCAATTGATTTTGCAAAAATTGATCTTAACGGAAGAGCAGTTGCACGATTGGGGATGGAGAATTCCATTCGTGATTGGCGCTTTTTTAGCTGTTATTGCTTTGTATCTGCGTAGAAACCTACATGAAACCGAAGCTTTTGAAGCCCAAAAAGAAAAGAAAGCAGAGAAGAAAGGAACAATTAAAGCATTGTTACAGCATCCGAAAGCCGTGCTTACAGTTGTCGGTTTAACACTTGGAGGAACCCTTGCTTTCTACACATACACGACTTACATGCAAAAATTCCTGGTCAATACGGTTCATTTAAGTAAAGACCTGTCTACACTCCTTTCATTCATTACACTCCTTATTTTCATCATTCTTCAACCGGTTTTCGGCGCACTTTCGGATAAAATAGGAAGAAAACCCCTGTTGATCAGTTTTGGTATTTTAGGCACCATTTTTACCGTTCCATTGTTGACGGCACTCAGCCATACTCAATCTGTTTGGACCGCATTTTTCCTGCTCATGGCGGCATTAATTATCGTGAGTGGTTACACTAGTATCAATGCCGTTGTAAAAGCAGAACTTTTTCCTGCGGAAGTTCGCGCACTGGGAGTTGGATTGCCTTATGCACTTACCGTGGCGCTATTTGGCGGAACAGCTGAATATGTGGCACTTTGGTTTAAAGAATCAAAACATGAATCCTATTTCTATTGGTATATTACGGGATGTATCGCCATTTCATTACTGGTTTACCTGACCATGAAGGATACCAAAAAGACATCACAAATAAACCAGGATTTAAAACCTGCAAAGACGGATTTGGATTGATTCTTTTTAGAATATCACCAGAAGTTTTCCTCTAAAACATAAATTTCAGCTGAAGTCTGCAATTAAAGGGAGTTCCGGGTGTAAAATGAATTTCCGATACGGGTTGAGCTTCATCTTTCAAGCGGGATTCGGTTAAAAATTGCGTTTCATTCCATTCCACATTGAACAGGTTGTTTACAATCGCTGTGATAACAAACGATTTCCGCTGATAGCCCACCGTGAAATCATTCACGAAATATCCTTTTGCCACCACGCTTCTTTCTTCATTCGCTGCACGATCTCCCATGTACCGATAAGAAAGTGTGGCAAAAATTCCTTTTTTGAAATTCACCTGTACTTTCCCGTCCGAAGTGAAAACAGGAGCCAGCGGAATGTAATTCTGACCTTTCGGTTCGTTCACCGAACGCGCGTGAGAATAATTGAGATTGGAATACAAAAACAACCATTTATACGGCTGAAAGGTCAATCCGGCATCAAAGCCCAAACGCTGAGAACGGCCACTCGGTTCCACAATTCCTGCATCTCCGACATATACAAATTCCTGTTCCGAAAGCAAATACCACAATGCGCCGTTAAACAACAAATTCTTCGTAAGCTTCCAGGTTGTTCCCAAATCTGTCCCCAAAGCAAGTGGCAACGCTTTTTTGTTCAAATTATCCGATGAGAGCAAAACACGCGCATCATTGGAGTGATAACCGATTCCCGACTTCAGGTACAACTGAATCCGGTCCGTAGCGTTGTACAAGAATGACAATTTGGGCAAAAGCACTGTTTGAGACAAGCTTTTCGGCTGATAAATACTGTCTTTCAGATTATTGTAGTAGAAGTTTACATTATCCGCGCGCAAAGCTGCATGGATCACAAAGCGTTTGATTTCCAGCTTACCGGAAACGTATGCAAACAAGTTGGTTTCGTTGATATTTCCCAATTGAACCTGGTTTCGCAGAAAAATACGCCCCGTAGTTTGAGCCAAACCGATGTTGTTGATATCGTCGTAGCGGAAACCGCCGCCGCCCGTAAAACTGAAAAGCACATCTTCTTTCAGCGTTATCGTTTTTTTGTATTCGGTTTTTCCACCGTAAATTTTTCGCTTTTCGTATTGGTGAATCTGGTCTCCGTTTACTGAATCTTCCAGGAAAAAGGTGAAGTTCGAAAAGAGAGAGAAATCATAGACTGACATAAAAAAATCGCTTTTCAAAGAAGAGGAAGCATTGATTTTTTGAATCACTCCCAATTGTACATTCGTCCGGGAAGTATTTCCACCTTCCGTATTGTCAATGGCTCCAAAACGCGAAATCGTGTGATTTTTTACGGCTCTTTCGGGAATCTGACCGGAAGCGTTCCAACTGCTTTCAAACGTAGAAGCTGAAACTGTAATCTTGAAATTCGGAGAAATAATTCCGGTGTATTTTCCATACAGATTGATCCGTTTGAAATCCTGCGGCGAATCGAAATAATTATCTGTCTGAAGATAATCCGCTACGAAATAAGCGTTGTTTTTCTGGTTTTCAAGTATTTTGACTCCCGCTGTAATCTTTTTATGATGAAACATCCCGTATTCTCCCGAGACAAAACTCTTTGTCAATTGTTCCCGCGTTTGAAAATCAACCGAACCGGCAGTCGCTAAATTCCCTTTCGTTACATCGTACGGACCTTTTTCAAAGTTGATTTTATCGACCGTTTCCGGAATCACGAAATGAAAATCAGCATATCCCTGGCCATGCGCATGAGAAACCATGTTCACCGGCATTCCATCCACCGAAAGTGCCACATCCGTTCCGTGATCAATATCAAATCCGCGGAGAAATAACTGCTCTGCCTTTCCTCCTCCGGCATGCTGTGCAACAAACAAACCCGGAACCAGGGTCAACAATTCCTGGGCCGAACGAACCGGTTGCAACGTCAGGTTGATATTCGCTGTTTGTGTTAACTGCGTTTTGTTTCCGGTCACTTTAACTTCACTCAGTTCGGTGGTATTGTCAAACAATTGAAAGAGTGCATTTTTTTCAAAATACGCTTCACTGTCGATTAAAAAAACACGTTTCTTGTAGCCCTGACTCTCAATTGAAATCGAATCTCCCAAATGGATATCCGTCAAAACAAATTCGCCCAAACCATTGGTCATCGCATATTTTGCAGTTCCCAACAGGCTCACTTTCGCACTTTGAATGCCCTGGGATTGCTGATCAATGACAATTCCGTTAATTCCGTGAGAGAAACCCCGATTTGAGAGCAGAAGAACGACAAACAGAAGTATCAATCGCTTGCCGTTTAAGGCAAAGAAGTCAATCTTTTTCATAGTGTAAGGTTTAGAAGGTTCGAGTCAGGAAATCATCTTTTTCGCACGATCGGCGAACAAATGGTCCTGGTACGGATCAATCGCAAATGCTTTTTTGATTTGCTTTGTATTATTCGTAATCAAACCGGCAATGCAATACAATTCGGCATCCTGCTTCTTGGTTTTCATCGCAATTTCAACGTGTTTTTGCGCATTTTTCAAATCTCCGTTGGCATAATAAGCAAAAGCCAATAAACGATTTACATCGATGTTATTCGGGCGCAGTTTGTACTCTTTTAAGCCGAGTTCCAATGCGCGTTTGTAGTCTTTTTTGAAATCCAACAAGAAGAAAGCATATTCCATATTCACGTTGTGACCCGATTCAATATCTTCCTGGAACATGGATTCGATTTTAGGAATCAATCGTTTCACCTCATCTTGCTTGCCTTGTTTTTGATACAATTTAGCCTGATCCATGATGAAGCTGATTTCCGGAACCGCATTTAACGCAATGGTATACAAGGAATCTGCTTTTTTGTAATTCCCCCGTTTTCCTTCAACACTTGCCATTCCGGCAATTCCAAACGGATAATTCGCTCTTTCTTTTGCGGAAAACTGATAATAAGCCATGGCAGAATCCAGCTGATTGTGGTTTTCGAGCATTTTTCCCATCGTTACGATAGTCCAGCATTTGTATTCCGAATAAGGCGCTCCGGCTTCAATGGCTTGTTCCATGGATTTGACACTTCCCTTCATATCACCATAAATTTCACGCAGGTAGGAAATGCGGCTGTATGAACGCAAATCAGGTCGGATAGAAATCATCTTATCGCAATTCTTAACGGCTTCTTCATAGTTTCCGATCTCCACATTCGCGTCAACCAATACTCCGTAAATTCCCGAATTGGTATTATTCAAAGCCAATGCTTGTTTCCCCGTAGCCAAAGCGTCATTGAATTTGTGTTGCGACAATTGCACGGTTGATTTGTAGAAAAGCGCTGTGAAATGCTGGTCCGGAGTCATTTTACTTGTATCCTTCAACGTTTCGTTCAAAGTCAGCAATGCCGCATTGTAATAGTAAGGATGTTCGCCGGTAACACGCGCTTCGTAGATGTAAATTTCAGAAAGTTTGATAAGGCTTTCAATTTTTGTTTTTTCGATTTCAGCTTCGAAAGAAAGCTTGTTGAATTTCTCCTTAATCTTCAAAAATTCGTCATACGACAAGTCTTTTTCACGTTCCAATAACGGAGGAATCTGAAAACCTTGTTTCACTGCAACCAATGTTTCATTTTCTTCTTTTCCCTTGGGTGAACCACAGGAAGAAATAATGGAAGCTGCAATCAGGAAAACGGCAATACAAATTGCGTAAGAAGTGTAATTATTTTTTTTCATAACTCGTAGTATTTGATATCGTTAGCAAGAACTGAATCAGATACGTTTGGGAGCTGGCTTTGGATTTTTCAAACGTGTTTTTAATAAAAAAACCGTCGGGGTGAAAAATTTTTCACCCCGACGGTTTCGACGTTTTCTTTCAAATGGATTTAAGATTTGATCACTTTCACCAGTTTACTGGCTTTTCCTTTTGATCCTTTAATATTAATCCGTGCATAGTAAATTCCATTGGACAACTGTGCTGTCGTATATTCCTGCAGGTACTTACCAGAACTTTGTTTCACACTTGGCAAAACCGTTCCAACCAACTGACCGGATGATGTATACAGGATAATTTCAACCTGCGCATCCGAATTCAATGTGTATTCAAAGTTTACCGAATTTGTAAACGGATTCGGATAGGCTTTGATTTTGTACTGATCCGTGTCAACTTTGTTTTCTGCCAGGCCAGCTGTCGTTGAAGGAGGAAGAATCGCAGGTTGCGTATAATTGTAGGCTTTACCCAAACAATTGTCCGTACCACGATGAGGAGCTGCCACATAAGGGAATGAAGATGAAAAAGCAACATCGTTCGCTTCCACTCCTGTCGAATAAGTCAAAACACCCAACAAATCAGGCGTAACCGGGTTTGGCCCGCCAGCTGTGTAATCGTCGTACCACAATCCAACTGCTGCCAAAACAACTCCACCAACTGCCTGTAACTCGATTCGTGTTACATCATCTTCCAAACGGCGTCCGTTCGGGAATCCATCCATATTCGGGATAAATTCAAGGTTCGCTGTTGTGTTGTATGGTGCTTGCGTCAATCCTAAAACCGCCGCATAAACCAATCCTAAAGAGTTAAAATTCGGATCGTTTCGCGGAGTTGCAGGAACCGCCATATTCAAGCGCAGCATATCACCGAATGTTGGCAGGAAGTTATTAATGAATGGTTTTCCTGTCGCCAATGGATTTCCGTTTTTACCTGTTGCCAATTGATAAGGCGCAAGATTCGGAACTCCTGTGTGAAAAATCGGTAATAAATCCACAGAACGCGGTTTCCCCTGGCGAAGCAAATAATTCCCGAAAAGATTGGTATCTATTGCCGTACCTGCTCCTGCATTTGTAGCCCGTAAAGGCCACAAACCATCGTGTGTGTTTCCAAAATCGAAAGACTGCAATGAATTGCGCTGAATTCTCAATGGTGCGAAAGCCGGAACTGCTCCACCAAACAAATCATCATCCATGTACAAGCCCAATTCAGGATTGCAGAAATGATCTTCCATCGCCGGATTTTCGTTGTATGGAGTTCGTGAATTCCACTCATCTTTTTGTCCAAGTGGAATCACTGCTTCATTCGTCAACGGCATTCCCAAGCGTGAAACCTGGATCCAGTTTCCGGATTCTGCAAATGCCCCGGTTGAAGGATTCAAAGTACGCGTTTCCTGGCGGCTCGCCGATGCCCAAACACCGATCACATAATTTCCGTCCAAAATATTCGCCGCTGCACTTACCGGCTGGCCATTTTTCTGCAACACAGAAACCGGAACCTGGATGGCAATCGTACTGACGTTCAAACATTGCAATCCGTCCTGAGGTGTTCCACCGTTTTGACGCGGCGCATCTCCCAGGTCAAAAATACCGCCCAAATCCACAAAGAACGGATCATCGACCGGCCCACAGAACACTTTTTCATTCATGGCCGTGGTTTCGATTGCGTCATTCATCAGGTTTTGATAGGAATCTCCCAAACCAACCACATTGTTTTCAATGGAACGCGGACCAATATTCGGCGGAGGAACTACTCCTCCGTTAATCACTGCTGTAAACGGACCACCATTGATACTGCGTTCCATCAGGTACGTTGTTTTGTGATTTTCCGCTCCCAGGCGAATATCGAAGAATGTTGTCGGATCTTCGTTTGTCTGAGAAAATGTAAAGCGATAAGTGATATCATCTCCGGCTGTTCCATCGTTTTCAATGTGAATCTCATACCGGATATTTTCACCGAAACTGTAATAATTCGGTCCTCCATGCGGTACTTGCAAAGGAACATAATTCGCAATAATGGTAATTGAATTCGGATCATTCGGGCTTTTGAAAGCATATAAATCCGTGTTGTCTGCAAGCGGATCGTTTGCAATTAGCGGGGCTTCTCTGTGACTCGAAGCGAAGACCGTTCCGAACGGAAGCACCACAAACAAATATTTAATTAAATTTTTCATCTTTTAAAATTTTAGTGTGAAACTTCGGTTTAGTCTTTCCCTACCCAAGGTGAAGCCACATACGGAAATGACGTTTTGAATGCCACATCATTGTGTTCTACTCCTGTGGAATAACTCAAGACATTGACAAGAAGGTTTGTTACCGGCGACTGCGTTGTGGACGAAGCATCGTAATCATCGTACCATAAACCAACCGCTGCCAAAACGACTCCGCTTACTGCCTGCAATTCAATGCGTGTTACATCATCTTCCAAGCGGCGTCCGTTCGGAAATCCGTCCATATTCGGAATAAACTGAATAGTTGTTGTCGTGTTGTAAGCCGGATCTGTCAATCCCAAAACAGCTGCCTGAACCAATCCCAATGAGCTGAATGCAGCACTGGATCTCGGAGTAGCAGGAACAGCCATATTCAAACGCAGCATATCTCCTCCACTTGGCAGGAAGTTACTGATGAACGGTTTTCCCGCAGCTAATGGGTTTCCATTTTTCCCGGTAGCTAATTGATAAGGTCTCATGTTTGGTACTCCCGTGTGGAAGATCGGCCATAAATCAACAGAGCGCGGTTTTCCTGCTGCTGGTAATAACAAAGTTCCGAAAACAGCATCATCCAACGCAGTTCCCGCAACAGCTGCCGAACCTTTCAAAGGCCATAAACCATCTTTTCCGTTTCCGAAATCAAATCCCTGAAGGGAATTGCGTTGAATGCGCAGACCAGCAAAAGCCGGAACTGCTCCCCCAAATAAGCTGTCGTCCATGTACAAAGCCAATTCCGGATTGTAGAAGTATTCATCCAATGTTGTTTCCGCCAGTTCCTGGTACGGAGTCAATGAATTCCAGAAATCTTTTTTCCCAACCGGGATAACCGCTTCATTGGTCAAAGGCATTCCCAAACGGGAAACCTGTACCCAGTTTCCGGCATAACCTTGCCCGCCGGCTGTGAGTGTGCGGGTTGTTTGGCGACTCGCCGAAGCCCATACTCCGATCACAAAGTTCGGATCAAGAATATTTGTTGCGGAAGAAACTCCCAAACCGTCTTTTTGTAAAACGGATACCGGAATTTTGATTGCAATCGAATGCGTATTGAATTTTGCCAAACCATCTCTAACGACACCGCCGTTATTTTGACGCGGAGCATCACCCAAATCAAAAATTCCCCCCAGATCTACAAAGAACGGATCGTCCGAAGGACCGCAAAATACTTGCCCGCCTTCCGGAGTCGCGTAAATAGAACTTGCGATCAAATCTTCATAGGATGCGGCATTCAAACCTACCGGACCATTGATAGACCGATCACCGATGTTTGGCGGTGGAACCGCGAGTCCGGTCATAAAGGTGGTGAACGTTGCTCCGCCATCTATGCTTTTCTCAATCATGTAGGTTGTTTTCAGGTTTTCCTGGCCTAAGCGAACATTGAAAAAAGTAGTAGGATCTCCGTTCATTTTAGTGAACGTGAAACGATATGTAATATCGTCTCCCGGTGTTGAAGCATCATTGTCTACATGGATTTCATACCGGATGTTTTCTCCGAAACTATAGTAGTTCGGTCCACCGTTTCGAAATTCCGTTGGAATGTAATTGGCAATGATTGTAATCGAATTCGGATCATCCGGGCTTTTGAATGCATACACATCGGTGTTATCCGCCAATGGGTCATTTGCAATCAAAGGTGCTTCTCTGTGACTCGAACCGTAGCTTAGCGAAGCCATGCTTCCAGCTAAGATAAACGAGAATAAGATTTTTTTCATCCTTTTCATAATTAATTAGTAAATAGTTTATTGCCTCTTCATGGAACCTGAGACGACCTACATACGCACCAACTAAAAATTTAGATTTTTTAACGGTTGATTTATTTTCATCCCGCTAAACAAACTACCTGTCCAAAAAGTTTAGAAGCCCCTCGTTTCAATCCACATACCGATCGTATTCTACCGCTCACCGATTTCCTATTCCCAAACCGGAATTGTCAAACTAATTTTGTTTCGCAAATAAGTGTTAAAACTTTGAGTTCTTTTGGTTCGGTATTTTCAGAACTAAAAAAACCAATTAATTTTGCAGACGAAAAGTCCTGTAAATGAAACTACAGGATTAAAAGAAAAGAAGTATGACAAACATTCAATTGACCCAGGAGCAAAGAGAACTCATCGAAAGAATGGGGGTTTTCTATGAGCAACACGGAATTCCTCCGATGGAAGGTCGCATTATGTCTCTTCTCATCGTCTGCGATGAGCCTGAACTAACTTTCTACCAGATTCGCGAGCTGCTGGGAATTAGTAAAAGCACTACCAGTTCTGCTTTGAATACGCTTTTGCTTACTCAGCGAGTGATTTACAGAACAAAACCAGGAGACCGGAAACGCTATTTCGCAAGTAACATTTTGCAATGGCAGGAAAGTTTCACGGATAATTTTCAAAAGTTCTTCGACGTGATTAAGATCATGAAAGAAGCTTTAAATCAGCGGACACCGGAAACTCCGGAATTCAATCAAAAAATGGCCGATTTTATCGAATTCACTGAATACCTGAGTGTCGAATTTCCACGACTTTACCAGGAATGGTGTAACCGTAACACAGACAACAAAAACAACTAGTATGAAGGAAAGAACACACAATTATCGCCTGAGCTTACTGATGCTCCTCGCCTTTTTGGCCGGAAGCATGAGCTTTGTCGGGGCGCAACAAAGCCCCATGACTTTGCAGCAGTGCGTGCAATATGGTTTGACAAAAAATGCCGGCGTGCTGAAGTCAAAACTGGAAATGGATCTCTCCGATGTGAAACGAGGCGAAGCACGTTCGGGATATCTACCGCAGGTAAACGGAGCCATCCAGGTAACGAACAATCTCAAGTTGCAGACATCGATTCTTCCCGGGGAGTTGATAGGACAACCAGGAACACAGGTTCCCGTTCAATTCGGTACAAAATACAACACCAGCGCCGGAATTGATGCAAAACAGGTGATCTACGACCAATCGCTGATTTACGGAATGAAACTGACAGAAAAAAGCTCCAAAGTTTCAGAAATCAACGCCCGAAAAACGGAAGAGCAATTAATCTATGACATTGCAAGTGCTTATTATGCTGCGCAGGTTTCATTCACCCAAAAAGAATTGGTTAAATCCAACCTGATTCAAGTGGATTCATTGCTTAAAATCACTCAAATTCAATTTGATAATGATGCCGCAAAACAATTGGACCTGGATAAACTAACGGTTAATCAGACCAATCTTCAAACGGAATTGGCAACCAGTACTTCGAATTATGAGAAGCAGCTGATTTTATTGAAGTATTACATGGGAATGCCGCTTGACGCTGTAATCGAAGTTCCGGCTATTGATATGAAGGAACAATCTGCACCGATGATCAATACGGAAACGCTGAACAATACGGATTTGGAATTGCTTCAGGCACAACGCGATGTTCAAGCTGTGACTTTGCAGCAAATCAGAGCGGGTTACCTGCCTTCTCTTTCATTGAATTTTCATTCCTCCGTGCAGAATCAGCAAAACACCCTGCGCATGTTTGAGAAAGGTGCACGCTGGTTCCCGAATACGTATTTGGGAGTGAGTTTAAACATTCCGATTTTCGATGGTCTTGCGAAAAACTCCCGGGTGAAACAAACCAAAATTCAAATGGAGCAGTCAGAATTGGAAGAACAGTATTTGGCTGAAAACCTAAAAATGCAGCGTACAAATGCAAACAACACGCTGAAAACAAACCAGGCGGCGTTGGCAAGTCAACAGCGCAATATTGAATTGGCGCAAAAAGTATATGCCATAACGCAGGCGCAATTCGTGGGAGGAATCGCAACGATGACGGACATTGTCAATGCGGAAACTTCTTTAAGAGATGCACAGACCAATTATTTACGTGCATTGATCCAGGTAAAACTGGGAGAACTTGATCTCATTAAAACAACCGGAAATATTCGATCATTAAACTAAGAACAACTCATGGAAAATCAAGAACAAACGAAAAAGAAAGGCGTATTCAGACGAATCATTTTACCGATTCTGATTGGAGTTGTCCTGCTCTTTGTTGTCATCAGCAAATTGGGAAGCAACAAAGAAAAAATGGATGCAAATGCTTCCATTACAGATCAAAAAATGACCATTTTCCCCGTAACGATTGCAAAACCAACCATGGAAACGGTTTCACAAGACTTCCAATTGAACGGAAATTTCATTCCGGATCATCAATTGAGTTTTGTATCCGAAACTGCCGGTCGTGTGAGAGCATTAAACATTGAAAACGGTGACCACGTAAAAGAAGGGCAAGTCATTGCAACCCTGGATAACGAACAGATTCGCATTGACCTGGCTTTGGCAAAAACAACGCTTGACAAAGCAAAATCGGATCTGGATAAATACGAGCGCATGGTCGTGAGCGGAGCTGTAAACAAACAGCAGGTGGAGGAAATGCGTATGACAATGAATACCGCTGATGCAAAAGTGAAAACCTTGCAGCGCGATTTGAAACTGACAACCATCGTTTCTCCTATTTCAGGAGTGGTATCGAATGTCACGATTGAAAAAGGAAGCTACTTGTCTCCCGGAACAGCGATTGCAGATATCGTGGATATCAAATCGTTGAAAATGAGCGTAAAATTGCTGGACGTACAAGTGGTTCGCGTAAGCGTTGGCCAATCGGTCAATATCGTTCCTGATTTATACACACAATCTGTGATTCCCGGAAAAGTGGTTTCTGTTTCGCCACAGGCAGACGGATCCAAGAAGTTTGATACGGAAATCCGTTTTACAAATCCTGCAAAAACACCTTTGAAATCAGGAATGACCGGAAAAGTGAAGTTTACCTTCGGCGGAACAAAAGAAGCATTGACGATTCCGATCAAATGTTTGGTTGGAAGTATTAAAGATCCGAAAGTATTTGTGGTTCAGGGCGGACAAGCGAAACTGACGAAAATTGAGATCGGTGCTGTGGACGATGATAAACTGGAGATTGTATCCGGTTTAACGCAAGGAATGCAGGTGGTGAAAACAGGACAGTTGAATATTGACAACGGTTCAAAAGTTAAGATCATCAAATAAGGCAATAGTAACTCAGGCAACAGGCAATCACTCACAGTGAAGAGAAATGCAGCGTTTGCATACACTCACTCATGAGTATTCCTTACTCCTGCAAAAAATATAAAATATGTCTATCACAGAATTAGCCATAAAAAGACCCTCGTTAATCGTGGTGATCTTTTCAGTGCTTGGTTTTCTTGGAATCCTCAGTTATTCCAAGCTGAACTACGAACTGATGCCGAAGTTCTCCATTCCAGTAGTAACAATTACTACGCAATATCCGGGGGCTTCTCCTTCGGAGGTTGAGAACTCGGTGACCAAAAAAATTGAAGACGCACTTTCGGGAGTTGAAAGTCTCGACGATATTCAATCTACTTCCATGGAAGGTATTTCCTCCGTTGTATTGATGTTGAAGAATGACGCCGATCCGGACAAAGCGCTACAGGAAGCTCAGCGAAAAATCAACGCGATTTTATCTACTTTGCCGGAAGAAATCCTTTCACCTTCACTGGGAAAATTCTCTTTCGATGAAGCTCCGATTATGAGTGTCGGTGTGACAGCGAATATGCCGCCGACAGAACTTTACTCATTGGTAAAAGACGATATTTCTCCGTCGCTTGCCAAAATGGACGGAATGGCTCAAATCACCATGGTTGGTGGTGAAGAGCGCGAAATTAAAGTCCAGGTAAATCGTGAAGCGTGTGAGAATTATGGAATCTCCATTCTACAGGTTACAAACGCCATTCGCAATGCCAACCTGGAATTACCGACCGGAAAAGTAAAAGGTGACGACAGCCAGGCTTTGGTTCGTTTGCGCGGAAAATACAAAGATCTGAAAGAACTGAACGACCTGATTATTTTGACGGATCCGAAAACAGGATCTCCGGTACGTTTGAACGAGGTGGCAACTGTTACAGATGCTTCCAAAGAGATTAAAACCTACAACCGGATTAACGGAACGAACTCGCTTGGTTTGCAGATTATGAAGCAAACGGATGCGAATGCTGTAAAAATCAGTAAGAATGTAAAAGAAGAATTCAAGAACCTGGAAAAGCAATACAAAAAACAGGGATTGAAATTCGAAATCTCTTCCGACTCTTCCGACTTTACATTGGCAGCAGCCGACGCGGTAGTTATGGACCTTGGACTGGCAATCTTCATCGTTGCATTGGTGATGTTGTTATTCCTCCACAGTGTGCGGAATGCCTTCATTATCATGATTTCGATTCCGGCATCGTTGATTTCCGTTTTCATTGCCATGTATTTGCTCGGATTCACCATGAACCTCATGACTTTGCTGGCAATTTCACTGGTAGTCGGGATTTTGGTCGATGACTCGATTGTAGTTCTCGAAAACATCTACCGTCACCTTGAAATGGGGAAAGAACGCAAAAAAGCCGCATTGGAAGGACGAAATGAAATCGGGTTTACTGCGATGGGGATTACCCTGGTGGACGTTGTAGTATTCCTTCCGCTGACCATGGTCGGTGGTTTGATCTCGAACCTGCTTTCACAATTCTCGTTGGTAATCGTTATTTCGACCTTGATGTCCTTGTTCGTTTCCTTTACCTTAACTCCGCTTTTGGCGTCTCGCTTTGCGAAGGAAACCAAATTGACCAATAAAACGTTAGGCGGACGAATCGTGATGACTTTCGAGCGTATTCTGAAAAACATTACCACCGCTTATGGTCGTATGTTAACAGTTGCTTTACGCAGAAAACGTTACATCATTATCGCAGCAGCAGTAGGAATCATAGCAATTCCGGTCATGCTCGGGCCATACATCGGTGGAGAATTCGTGAGCCAGGGTGACCGTGGGGAATTCGTGATCTCATTGGAATTACCTCAAGATGCGACCATTCAGCAAACCAATGCAACGGTTCAGCGCGTGGAAGATTACTTATTCAAAGATCCGCAGGTAATCAACGTATTTACAAGCGTTGGTACGGCAAGCGGAAACATGGGATCTTCCAGTAACGCCAATAACAAAGCGCAGCTGACGGTGAAAATCATCGACAAGGAGAAACGCGATAAATCTGCGGCAATCATTGCCCAATTGATGAAACAGGATTTGGAAAACATGCTTCCGGATGTGAAAGTGAACTCTGCGGCAGTTGGGATTATGGGTGGAGCAGATGATGCGCCGATCCAGATTGCAGTAACCGGAAACGACATGGATTCCAATTACGTGGCCGCTTCCAAAGTGATGGAGAAGTTGAAATCCATCAAAGGAACGGCCGAAGTGAAAGTATCCGTTGAAACCGGGAACCCGGAAATTACGGTGAACATCGACCGCGACAAGATGGCTGATTTGGGATTAACCATGAATACCGTTGGTTCAACCTTGCAGATGTCCTTCAACGGAGACGATAATTCCAAGTACACAGAAGGCGGAAAAGATTACGATATCCTTGTAAACTACGATGATTTCGATCGGAAAAGCATCCAGAATGTGAAAGATGTTTACTTCATCAACGACAAAGGAGAACAGATCAAATTGAGTCAATTCGCGAAAATCGGTAAAGCAAGCGGACCTTCCAAACTGGAGCGTAAAAACCGGATTCCTTCGATTACCGTTACTTCACAGGTATTGGGAACATCGAGTCAACAGGTAACAGACGAGTTTGCGAAAATGATGGAGAAAGATCCGCTTCCAAGCAACACGGTTTACAGTTTTGAAGGAGATGCGAAAAACATGGCGGAAGCATTCGGAAACCTGCTTTTGGCGATCTTAGCTTCGATCCTGTTCGTTTACCTGATCATGGTTGCGTTGTATGATTCCTATGTATATCCGTTCGTTGTCTTGTTCTCTATTCCGTTGGCGATTATCGGAGCTTTGCTGGCACTGGCATTGGCGATGGAACCAATCAGTATCTTCTCGATGCTTGGTATGATCATGCTGATCGGGTTGGTGGCGAAGAATGCGATTTTGATTGTCGACTTTGCGAACCAGAAGAAAGCTGACGGGCACAACACCGTGGAAGCGTTAATTATTGCGGGGCCGGCACGTTTACGTCCGATTTTGATGACGACACTTGCGATGGTTTTCGGGATGATGCCGATTGCCTTTGCTCACGGAGCGGGAGCTGAATGGAAAGCAGGATTAGCGTGGGTATTGATCGGAGGTTTGACCAGCTCCATGTTGTTGACGCTGATCATTGTACCATGCGTTTACCTGATCTTCGATATTTTCAAACGCGAAATTTCAAATAAAAAAGCCAGAGCCTTGCTCAAAGAAGTTGATGTGGTTGCACTAGGGCACGAGTACGATCACAATTAACAACCAATAACCAACGAAAATGCCCCGATGATTATGTCGGGGCATTTTTTGTTTGTGCACTTTACATCAACGTAAAGGTTCAATTCTTTCTACCAGGATTTAGCATCCCGTTGCGCTTTCTTTTGCCGCTTCTGATTTCTCTTCACACTTTTGCGTGCTTCTTTGGATTGGCGCGCCCAAAATGCCTTTTTGGATTTCTTCGCTTCTTTCTTCGCAACCTTTGCTTCCTGCTTCCGGCGTTTCGCAATACTTTTCTCTGCTTTCGCTACGGATCCGTCTTGTGCATAGGATGATTCAACTGATCCTCCACCAAAAATAAACAGTCCGCACAATAGAAACAGTTGTAAAATCGTTCTTAACTTCATAATTTTATCATTCCAATAAAGTCAAGTGAAAATACGAATCTTTTTATTGATTTTAATTCTTGCGGGTGTTTCTTGTAAAAAAAACAGAACACATCCTGTTCCGAGTATTGCTTTCGACTTTTCGATTGACATGACGCTTCCGAGCTACCAGGATTTAAACAGTGTGGGCGGATGGGCCTATGTTGCCGGAGGAATCAAAGGAATCATCGTTTACCGTCAGTCGACGGATGTGTTTGTTGCCTGGGAACGCATGTCTCCGGAAGATCCGGATAATGTATGTGCAACAGGACTTACTCCCGATTCCGTAAACTTCTTACAATTATACGATCCGTGTTCCAGCGCCCGTTTTTCCATGTATGACGGTTCTCCGCTCGCTAATTCAAACTGGGGATTGCGGAAATACCAGGCTTTGTGGAACGGAAGTAATTTATTGCGGATTTATAATTAGAAATTCATTCCTGTTTTCTGTCACTTCGGGTATCCCGTCCATTATTCTCGATACGTTCCGACTAAAATGTCGGAACTACTCGAATTGACATGTACGGGATGTATCGAGAAGGACAGAAAAAATCTACTATTTCTTCTCAGCTTCCGTCTTCCAGATCTCAACATAAGAATTCGAGTTTCTCGGGTTGATTCCATGTAAGAATTTATCTACAAATCCGGGTTGAATCTGAGCTTCCAGGTGCATTTTCGGATAGATCACTTTGAAGGTATCAATCCGCTGTTCCAGGTTTTTCTCACCGAAGAAGAAAATGTAATCCTTTGGTACTGCCGTGTAGTAACTCGCCGGGTTAATCGTATCCGTGTTCCAACGTTCCATCACTTTATAATCCCATTTCCCGGAATAGAAAAATGGCATCATTTCAGGATTGGTTTCTCCCGTTGCTTCGATCAGAATTTCTTCTCCTCCACGCGCTTTTCCATTCAACGCATACATGGTATTCACACGTGATTTTTTCGACGGCATCACGGTAACAATGCAAAATAACGGAACATTCAGAATCCAGAACGACACCCAGGAAACTTTCCAGAATCCATTCCAGAATTTTCGTTTTCTGAGTTGTTCTATTCCCAAAAACACCAGGATCAAAACCAGAGGAAAAATCGTCAGGATAAAGCGTTCCTGTCTGTTCGGGAAGATCGTGTGGAAAATCAGGAATACAAAAGTGGGAATAAACAAAATCAGGTATTTCTTAGCTGCTTTGAAGTATGCAATCAATGCCAGGATTCCGAGTGGGAATAGTAAAAATCCGAAAAGCACATAGAAGTACATGAAGTAATTTTTGTTACTCATGTAGCGTGTTCCTTCGTTCATATTGTACACAACATAACCTTTGAATTCTGCGAAAGGATATCCCCAGATGAAATAATCCACCACTCCTTGTGTCAATAAGAACATGACCAACGAACCGGCAGTCATGAGAATCAATTTTCGCCACTCCATTTTGATCAGGTAGTAAATCCCAAGTCCAACTGCGTAAATTGCAATCTGGTAACGAAATGAAATGGCCACACCGATCAATAATCCGGCGAAGAACAACGCCCATTTGCGATTTTCCTGTAAACTCAGCCAAACCGCCCACATCAGGAACGGAATACTCACCACTTCCACCAAGTTTCTTACCGATAAGAATGGCATTGCCCACAATAAGGCCAAAACCCATCCTACATAACTTGCGGTCTTTTTGTTGGAAAGCTTTTCTGTAATCAGGTATCCGAATCGGATGACGAGTAATGAGAACAACGCATGAATGATGCGGTTAATGAGCATCAATAATTTCGGATCCGAAATTCCGATTGCTTTCATGCATGTAAAATAGAGGTAGTTCAGCCCGACATAGGTAAAACTATGCCCTTCCGGAGCTGCTCCCGCAGGTTTGTTCCATGGAAGCCAGTGATTGTAATCAAACCCGTCTGCCCAGGAACCTGCAGCTTCGATCACCAGGAAATGGTCGTCGTGCATGGCATATCCTTCGGAAAAAATGGCGGCAATCAAACGGACGATCAAGCCGACAAACAAAATTGTCTTTAAGGAAGTCCAGTCAAGGACTTTAATTCTTTCAGAAAGTTGCATAAAGCAAAATTAGTCAATCTGCCAGATTAAGCAATAGGAATGGATCTACTTCTTCGGGTTCAGTGCACGGCACGTCCAAGGGGATTAATCCCCTTGGAACGCGCGTGCGTATGGGGATGAAACAAAAAAGGAACCTCAAACGAGATTCCTTTCTTCTGTAAATTTTACTATTTCTTAATATCTGTAAGCATCCGATTTGAACGGACCTTCTACAGTTACTCCGATATAAGCTGCTTGTTCTTGTGTCAATGTTTCCAATTCCACACCAATTTTAGCCAAATGCAAACGAGCTACTTTCTCATCCAAATGTTTTGGTAACACGTATACATCGTTCTCGTAGTTTTTGTGGTTTTCCCACAACTCCAACTGAGCCAATGTTTGGTTTGTAAATGAGTTCGACATTACGAATGACGGGTGACCAGTTGCACAACCCAAGTTTACCAAACGTCCTTCAGCAAGGATAATCACGTCGTTTCCTTTTACATTGTAAATATCAACCTGTGGCTTCACTGTAGATTTTGTAGAACCGTAGTTTGCGTTCAACCAAGCCATATCGATTTCGTTATCGAAGTGACCGATGTTACAAACGATCGCTTTGTCTTTCATGTTTTCGAAATGACGACCAACGATGATGTCTTTGTTTCCTGTTGTAGTAACGATGATATCTGCATTACCAACAACTGAATCCAATCTTCTCACTTCGTATCCGTCCATTGCAGCTTGCAACGCACAAATCGGGTCGATTTCAGTAACGATAACACGAGCTCCTGCACCGCTTAAAGAAGCAGCAGAACCTTTACCAACGTCTCCGTAACCACAAACGATCGCTACTTTTCCAGCCATCATTACGTCAGTTGCACGACGAATTGAATCTACCAAAGATTCTTTACATCCGTATTTGTTATCGAACTTTGATTTTGTTACTGAATCATTTACGTTGATTGCAGGCATTACCAATGTTCCGTTTTTCTTACGCTCATGCAAACGGTGAACTCCTGTTGTAGTTTCTTCCGACAATCCACGGATATCAGCTGTCAATTCAGGGAAACGATCGAATACCATGTTTGTCAAATCACCTCCGTCGTCCAAAATCATGTTCAAAGGCTGACCACCTTCGAAAGCGAATAATGTTTGTTCGATACACCAGTCAAATTCCTCTTCATTCATACCTTTCCATGCATAAACAGGAATTCCTGCAGCAGCAATTGCAGCAGCAGCGTGATCTTGTGTAGAGAAAATGTTACAAGAAGACCAGGTAACTTCTGCCCCAAGCTCAACCAACGTTTCGATCAAAACCGCAGTTTGAATCGTCATATGCAAACATCCTGCGATACGAGCACCTTTCAAAGGTTTTTTCGCACCGTATTCTGCGCGCAATGACATTAATCCCGGCATTTCTGCTTCAGCTAAAACGATCTCTTTACGACCCCATTCTGCAAGCGAAATGTCTTTCACTTTGTAAGCTAATTTTTCTGTTGTATTACTCATAAATGATTTATTGCTCATATTTTAAGACTGCAAAGATACAGCATAGGTTTGTGATTTAAAAATTATCAATTACAGAAATATAAATTATCAATTGCATGACTGTGTCATCCTAACCAATTGATCATTTCATCATTGATCATTTTTAGTGCTCTTCGGACTTCCAATTCTCAACATTCCTTTTTTTATTATCTTCGTCAAAAAGTCAACCGATGTTAAAACCGAATAAAGACCGTTCAGACCGCCTGATTATTGTACTCTGGATTTTTACTGCTCTAAAAGCACTCACTTCCATTTCCGATATTTCCCAGTATTTCCTTTTAAAACGCATCGCAAACGGAAACTTCGGCATGGCGGAAGTGAACTCGAACGATACCAGGCAAAGTCTCATCGCAATCACTATGCTTCTACTCTATGTCGGTGTTATCATTGTATTTATTCAGTGGTTCAGACGCGCATATTACAATCTTCATCAGGTATCGAATAATTTGTCTCATAGTGAAGGCTGGGCAGCCGGAGCATGGTTTGTTCCTTTCTTGAACCTGGGAAGACCTTTTATCATTATGAGAGAAATGATGACTGTTGCTGAAAACCTCTTAGTAAGAGCAAACTTAACCCAGGAGGACAGTAAACGCAGACGTTCTGTGGGAATTTGGTGGACATTGTGGTTAATCATTATTCTATTTAGCAATGCCAACAACCGCATCCAGGCAAAATCCGAAAGCATTACCGTTTTAGCAAATACTACGTTAATCAATGTCGTATTATCCTTATTATTTATTCCACTGACGATCGCCACTGTGCAGATGATTCGAAAGTATGCTGAATTGGAAAAGGATTTGCCTTACATCACCAAAGACGGATCCCGCGAAATAAAAATCGACAATTCGGATATTTTAGACAGTATCTAAATACGGCAATTAGTTTACAGGTTCGCCGATCAAGTACAAAACTCCCGCCGGACCTGATTTTTGTCTTCCGACTTTCCAGGTAAAATTTTCATGTCCCTTCACGCGTGAAATCAATTCGTTCATTTCCGGAATCGTATAGGTTCTCAATGCTGATAAAATTCCGTCAATCATTACAAACAGCGGAACCAACGGAATCAAATAGGTAAATACAATCCGACCGACCGAAAACGGTTTGATAAATGGTGTCATGAGCAATACATTGATCGGAGAAAGAATCATAGCGATCACACTTTTCACGTCGCGTTCCTGTGATTCGAAAATGGCAATCGGGCTGTTAGAATCAACTGCATTCTGAAGAATCTGAACTGCGTCTGTTTCGCTGAAATGGTGGAAAGATAAAAATTGGGTACGTACACCTTTTAAATGAGCCGGAACTTTCCGTGCGTCAACCGATTCCTTATGAAACTGAAAACTTTGATCCTGTTTGCTCACATATTCAAATGCTTTCAGGTTCGGGTAAAAGTCCGTCAGCACAATCTTCAGATCGGGATGCTTTTCTCTTAAACGTTTCGACAAATTGAACAATCCGCCGCCACCGCCCGAAGCCAGGTCAATAATGGTCTGCTCTCCGTTTTTCTCGATAACTTCCGATAAAAGCGGTGTAATTCCTTTGTAGATATCGAAGCGATTGGAGATAAACTGTAAAAAGTCAGTGAGATAATTTCTTAAAAAACCGGGAAACCAGGTTTGATCTTCAAATTCAAATAATTGCTTACGTTTCATAAATCAATTTTTACTATCTTTAGGTCAAAGGTACTAAAATTATTTGAATTAGGTCAAGTTTACTAAAAAATGAAAACACGCGATAAAATATTACAGACAGCCTTGAACTTATTCAATCAATATGGCGTTCCAAATGTAACCCTGCGCAGGATTGCGGCAGAGATGTTCATCAGCCAGGGAAATCTCAATTATCACTTCAAACACCGGGAAGACATTATTGAAGCGCTTTACTTTCAGTTGTTTGAAACATTCGAAACTGAAAAAGCCAAGTTGGATACGGAGAAAATGGACTTCCAGTTTGTACTGGATTCCACCAAAGCCGGAATGGAAGCGCTTTTCAGGTATCGCTTCCTGATGATCGATTTCAACCAGAATATGCGGGAAAACCCGAAATTGCATGAGCATTTCAAACAATTGGAGAAAGTTCGAAAAACAACCTATTTGTACTCCTTCGATTTAGCAATCAAAGCCGGAATTATGCGTGCTCCTGCTTTTGAAGGGGAATACGACGGATTAAATGATCGGATCCGGGTTTTCAGTGATTTCTGGATTGCGTCCGCCGAAGTGTATAATGAAGCACCCGAACATACCGTTGAGAAGTATCACAATTTACTGGTCGAAATGTTCTTTCCTTATTTTACCAGGGAAGCTCAGAGGGAATTTCTGCTGAAGAGATTGTAATTTTCTATTACCGCAAATACATAACATAAATTATTAGCACAGATGCGCTGATTATCTGTGGCTCTTACGCCACTTAAGCGAGACCGGTAGGCGAGCTGTTAATCTGTGTATCTGTGGGAAAATATAGCGCAATTGGAATTGGTCGGGTAAAATACAATGTATGTATTTATTCATTCAAATGGGAATGAATCTAGCTTAGATCAGGACGCGATGGATTGATTGCATCACAAACAAAAATCCCGCTCAACGAACGGGATTTTCCAACAATAAAAACAGAGCCTAAGGAAACTCGTGTTTAACAATACACTACAAATTAGCCAAAGCTTCTTTTACCAATTCGGAAACGCGTTTTCCGTCAGCTTTTCCAGCCAACTGACCATTTACAGGTCCCATCACTTTCCCCATGTCCTGAGGTCCGCTCGCCCCGATCTCAGCAATTTTAGCTGCAATCACCTGACGCACTTCGTCATCAGACATCATTTTTGGTAAATAGTCTTCTAAAACTTTAGCTTGAAACAATTCTTCTTCTGCCAAATCGTTTCTTCCTTGTTCAACATAAATCTGGTATGTTTCCATGCGCTGCTTATGAAGTTTCAAAACGATTTTATTCGCTACTTCTTCCGTCAATTCGCCTGAACCACCTGATGTTGCTTCAAGTAATAATTTACTTTTAATATCACGCAAAACCGCAAGGCGTTCTTTTTCCTTTGCAAGCATTGCATTCTTTATATCCTGGTTTATTTTTTCTGTAAAGTCCATTTCGTGATTTTAAGATTTCAAGATGTTAAGACTTCAGGACGTACAGAGTCAAGATAAAAAGAGACAAGACCCACATCGCATGAAGCTACATTGGTCTTGACTCATGACTCTCAAAGTCTTTTAGTCTTAAATCCCACAGTCCTAATGTCTAATTAATCTACGTTATCGTGTAAAAAAGAGTTATTTGTTCTGATTCCGTCATCTGAAAGACCGAAACGGCTCACGTTAGATTCTTCGCTTTTCACGACCTGGTCCAAATGAATGTTTCTTCTAACGAATGCTGGCTCATCTTCTAACTCCTTCAAGCCTTCTGCCTTCTTCAACTTGCTGTTGTAGTTCTTGATGCGCTCCATACGCTCCATATTACGGCGCTGCAACTCTTCAGCACTTACCGGCGCTTTTTGAACGACATTTTCCAATTCCGTTTTCACTTCTGCTTCATCTTCCAGGAAGTAACGCTTCGGTTCTTCTTTCTCTTCCACAGAAGGAGAAGGAATCGATGTAGGACTTGTCATCGGTTTTGCTTCCGATTTTACATCCCAATCAAATTCAATGCTCCCGGCATTCGCTGACGGCTTCACTTCTTCCACTTTGCTTTCCGTTTTCAAAAAAGGCTCTTCTTCCTTTTTTTCCGGAGCTACCTGGTGTGTCGGTGAAGTTAAAGGTGTTTTGATTTCATTTTTAGGCTCGTCTTCCAAAACAGAAACTGTTTTTTCAGGAGCCTTTTCAAAACCCGTGAAAGGCGTTGAATGGAAACCTGTAGCAACTAACGTCACGCTCAATTTATCTCCTAAGCTCGGGTCATAACCGTGTCCCCAAATAATATCTGCCGTTGAACCTGCTTCATCCTGGATGTAATCTGTGATTTCACCGATTTCATCCATCGTTACTTCGATATCTCCGTAAGTGATGTTCAACAAGATGTGTTTAGCACCTTCGATGTTGTTATCATTCAACAACGGAGAATTCAACGCCGCCTGAACAGCAGTAAGCGCACGTCCTTCACCTTCGCCAACTGATGACCCCATGATGGCTACTCCGGAATTACGCATTACCGTGTTCACATCGTTGAAGTCAACGTTGATCGCACCCGTAGTTGTAATCACATCTGCAATTCCTTTAGCTGCAGTTGCCAATACGTTATCAGCCATCGCAAATGCTTGTGCCAAAGACATATTTCCTCCTACTTCACGCAAACGCTCGTTATTGATCACCAACAAGGTATCAACACACTGACGCATCACGTCTAATCCTTCTTCTGCCTGCTGGCGACGACGACGACCTTCAAAAGCGAAAGGAACCGTTACGATACCAACAGTTAATATATTTAATTCTTTCGCAACCTGTGCAATTACAGGAGCAGCACCCGTTCCGGTTCCACCTCCCATTCCTGCGGTTACAAAGACCATTTTTGTTCCACTTGAAAGAAGTGTACGAATGTCATCGATGTTTTCAACAGCAGCATTTCTACCAATTTCAGGAATTGCACCCGCACCACGTCCTTCAGTAAGACTTGGTCCCAACTGAATTTTATACGGCACCGGAGAAATATCCAGGGCCTGACGGTCTGTATTACAAACGATGAAATCAACACCTTTGATTTCTTGATCGAACATGTGGTTTACAGCATTACTTCCACCACCACCAACACCAATCACTTTGATAATTGATGTTGTTCCTTTTGGCAAATCGAATTCCATATGCTTCTTTTTATTGTTGTTGTTATTGTTGTCTACTCTTCTTAACCTTCCTCTTCGTTGTCGAAAAACAAAACCCGATGATGGCTAATTTAATATTACTCTTCTTCCGCGAAGAAATTTTTACTCTTTGTTAACAAAGTATCAAAGAAACTTCCTCTTGTTTTGGTCGAATGTCCTTTTACCTGTGTCACAGGCTGCTCCACTTGTTTCTGAGGAACATCGTTTTCAAATCCTTTCATCACCAAACCGATACCTGTTGCATACATCGGAGATGTAATCGCATCAATGGTATTGGTAGACGCCAAATGTTCTGTCGGAAGCCCGATTCTCGTCGTCATTCCGGTCATGTATTCGAACAATTGCGTAATGTGCTTCAATTGAGCTCCACCACCGGTAACCACGATTCCTGCAATCATGCGTTTCTCGTAACCGGAGTTCACGATTTCGTAATGAACGTGTTCGATGATTTCTTCCATTCGAGCCTGGATAATGCTTGCCAAATTGCGAAGCGTGATCTCTTTCGGATCTCTTCCACGCAATCCCGGAATGCAAACTACTTCCGTTTCCAAACTTTCAGAAGCCAATGCCGAACCGAATTTCACTTTCAATGCTTCTGCATGTCGGCGTAAAATCGTACATCCTTCCTTAATATCATCCGTAATCACATTTCCTCCGAAAGGAATTACAGCTGTATGGCGAATCACTCCTTCATGGAAAATCGCAACATCTGTGGTACCACCACCGATATCAACCAAAACCACTCCGGCTTCTTTTTCTTCTTCATTCAATACCGCGTCAGCAGAAGCAATCGGTTCCAGGATAATGTCCTTCACCTGCAATCCTGATTTATCTACACAAACCTTGATATTTTTCGCCGCGTTGATCTGACCTGTAATGATGTGGAAATTTGCTTCCAAACGCACTCCCATCATCCCGATCGGATCGATAATTCCCTGCTCGTTGTCAACGATATATTCCTGCGGCAACACGTGGATAATTTCTTCTCCCGGAGGCATTACCAGTTTGTACATATCGTCAATCAAGGCATTGATATCTGCCTGGGAAATCTCCACATCCGGATTGTTTCGCGTGTAAATCCCGCGGTGCTGCAAGCTTTTAATATGCTGACCTGCAATCCCGACATTCACTACGCGAATGATCAAATCTGCATCCACGCGATCCTGAGCTTCTTCAACAGCGGTCTTAATGGATTGAACCGTTTTCTCAATATTGGACACGATTCCTCTGGCAACGCCCAAAGACTCGCTTTTCCCCATGGAAATAATTTCAATTTTCCCATGTTCATTTTTCGTACCAACTAAACATGCAATTTTAGTGGTCCCAATATCCAACCCAACTACAATCTTTTTTCCCGCTGACATAAACTCTTCTTTTGCTTCAACTTACATCCCGGTAAATCCGGGACTAAATCCGACCGTTTTAAGGCTCTGTAAATTAGAAATTAATCCAGTCAATTCCTTCCTTTATCGAACTAAAACCATCACATATCGACATTTTGGTTTTTTCCCAAGATACGGTATGTACAAACTTAAATTTTATTTTGTCGTCTTTCCCGTGAATTTAGAATACTTATTAAACGGGTATTGTTAATAAAGATACGCTTTGTTTCCAGTTAAAATCTTCCTTTTCATCAGCAAAACCGACGCTTCTCAACTATTTCATTAATTGCCAAAGTATTTACATAATGAAAACAAAAATTTTACTTATTTTTAATCACTACACTTTGAACCTCTGTTACCATGCCAAAACAACTCTCCTGCGTTTTTGTGCTTTTACTCCTTTTTCAGCAATCTTTTGCTCAAAAATCCAACGTTCAAAAGCTCGAAGATTTAAAATTCAGAATCAAACAAGCTACTTTTTACGATAGCTCGACCGTTTTTTCCCTGGGAAAACAATGCATTCAGCTTGCCAAAACGCTCAAAAAAGAAAACGAAATCGGGTATGTTTACCAGTATTACGGAAGTTTCAATTACTACACGGGCGATCTCAAGGAAGCAAAAAAATACTACCACAAAAGTATTTCCGTCGGTGAAAAAACCAAGGATTTAAAACTCATCAACTCCACTAAAATCCGGCTCAATTTCCTCTTGCTCGACCAGGATGTTTCGAAAGCCGAAGACGGCTTCAGGGCTCTTTTGAAAGACGCCATCAAGGGAAATTACATCGAAAATCAGCTGGAAATTTACAATGGTCTCGGCATTATGTTTGAAATGCGCCTGATGGACGATAAAGCCATTGAAAGCTACCTGAAAGGGCTTCGCATTGCTGAGAAACATCACAAAAAATTCGCAACCGGCTACCTGCTCAACAACCTGGCTTTGCTGAAAATGAAATCCAAAAAATACCAGGAAGCACGAAAAGACCTGGAGCGCGCATTGATCCTCGCAACCGAAACCAATGAATCGCGTCTGCAGTTCAACGTTCTGAACAATCTCGGATTGGTGACCCGGCAAACCCGCGATTTCAAAGGAGCCATTGTTCACTACAAGCAAACGGTTCAGAAGGCAAAAAAGATCGGGTTTCCTTCCGGAATTACAGTCGCTTACATCAACCTGGCCTCTTCTTACCTCGACGACAAACAATTGGCAGAAGCTTCCCGGAACAGCGACTCAGCTTTGGCAGCCGTCAACATGTTCAACGATCCGCTTCACCTGATCAAGGCATATATCTTAAGAGGATTGGTCTCCGCAGAACAAAAGGATTTTCCGGGAGTTGAAAGATGCATTGATTCTGTTCAATCGTTTCTGAAAACCTTCAACGATCCGAACTGTCGCAAGGATTTGATCTCGTTACAATCCAAACTGGCTTATGTTCAGGGAAATTACAAACTGGCTTACGACCTGGAACGCAAATACAGCGAGCTTTCTGACAGTATTCGGGAAGTTTCCAATGAAAATGAACAAACCCGGCTCCAAACCATTTACGGAAAGGAACGCATGGAAAACGAACTCACGGATCTGAATCAGCGAAACAAAATCCTGCACACGGAAAACAAGCTGAAATCGGCCAATTACCGTTTTATTTTCCTGGGAGTTTTATCACTTTTCATGCTCGTTCTTGCGGCCGTTTACATCACCAATGTGCGCCGGTCACGAAAGATTAAATCCGTTTTTTCGCAAAAATTAATTGAACAAATCGATGAGGAACGTTCGCGCATTTCCAAAGACCTGCATGACGATATCGGCCAAAGTCTCGCCGTTGTGAAATCGAAACTGAATTTATTCACCACCGGAAAAATTTCCAAGATTGATGGTGTTGATTTGGAAATCGGCGATATCCTGGAACAAACCCGTGTTTTAAGTCATCAATTGCATCCGGCGGCTTTGGAAAAAATCGGCCTGGAAAGAGCACTTCATTCCATTGTCGAGAAAACGCAATCCGGGACGGATATTGTATGCAGCCTGGAATTTGACATTGACGGAAAACCGATCAACATGGAAACCAGTTCCCAAATCTACCGCATCATCCAGGAATGCATTTCAAACACCATCAAACACGCTCATGCAAGCGCATTAAAAGTGTTGATCGAACGAAGAAACGGGGAATTAATCATTCAATACAGAGACAACGGAATCGGGATTTCCGATTCACACAATAAACATGGCCTGGGGCTTTTAACCATCCGCGAACGCACTGCCATTATCGGCGGACGGTTGGATTTAAAAACAGGCCATAAAAAAGGTATTTCATTAACGATAAGCATTTAAATGAAAGTAATTTTAGCAGATGATCATCCGATTTTCAGAAGCGGCCTGACTTTCCTTCTCGAATCTTCATTTGACCATGTGGAGATTCAGGCTTATGAAAACGGATTGCAGGTTCTTGAAAATATCCCGGTTTTTAACCCGGACATTGTTTTACTAGATATTGATATGCCAGTCAAGAACGGATTGGAAACCTGTTCGGCCATTCAGCAGCAATATCCGGGCCTGGCAGTGATTATTCTTTCGATTCACAAAACAACCGATATTGTCAAGCTTGCTTTTTACAACGGCGCCAAAGGCTACCTGATCAAAGACAACACTTCGGAAGAAATCGTCGAATGTATCAACTGGGTTCTGGACGGAAAAACATACCTTCCTTTGGTCTTAAGAGATTTACACAACAAACGACAGATTGATCCTTTAATGGAATTAATCACGGACGAAATCAAATCATTGACACCGACAGAACTCAAGGTTTTGAAACTGGTCAGTAAAAAGTACTCCAGCAAAGAAATTGCCGACCTGCTTTTTGTTTCACCGAAATCGGTTGAAAACTACCGTTCCCGTATTTGTAAAAAACTCAACCTGGATGCCCGGAACAACAGTTTATTACTCTGGGTCATGGAAAATAAATTTTTACTGGATTCGGACCAACTGCTGTAAAGTTCAAAGGTTGAAAAGGTTCAAAGTAATTGAAAATGGAGTTCCGATAGCTATCCCTTAGGTTTGTGTTGGTAAATAATTAGATTTGAGAATAATCA
>VFQN01000925.1_pt1 | contig 52109 bp, 70 predicted proteins | sample 3512371 | NCBI WGS metagenome assembly VFQN01 (sample SAMN10412370, study PRJNA504923) | tailings metagenome | isolation source: Replicate 2 from Balatoc abandoned mine | place: Philippines: Itogon, Benguet | collected 2017-08-28
GTCTCCGATAATCCCATAACCCTTCTCCTGAAAAAAAAAAAAAAAAAAAAACCGGTAGCCAGCCGTGCTTCATTCACTTCTGGCTGGTACGGTACGGCACAACCTGGTCTGGGCGTCTGGTGACTAGCAGCATTCATGTCGGTGTTACTCCAACGGCCCATGCACAACCCCTTCTGTCGTGGCTTTCCTGCACTAGCTCATGCAACGCAATGCCGGGACTACACCGCGATGCCGGACCACCTCGGCAGCCCCTCCGTCCAGTAAGCGAGTGGCCCCTGCCTCGAACCCTCACCAGGTCCCACACAAACACGCTGCCAACTCACCACCGCCCTGCCCCCAGGGCCCCTCCCCATCCTCCACAGAGCCCCTCAGCATACTCCACAGCCCTCAGCACTGCCCGCACGGCCCCCACAGGCGCCCCCTGCTCCCCCAGCAGTCAGCGCAGCGCCCGCACCTTGCACCGCTCTTTCGACGCCCCCACCACCACAACCTGCACATACCACGGTACGACCAGCCAGTGTTCCGATCTTCCGTGGGGACTTGCGGATAACACGTCGAAACTGGTGCCTCTGGAGGGCCCAACTTCCGCAGGGCTTGCAGTGTAGCCCTGTACCCACACTTTGGCGCGACTCCGTACGGCGAGGTGCGCCACGGCATCTCCGTGCAGTGGCTGAATGCTCCCCCACCAGCCACGCCAGCAGCGTCTCGCAACCCCCCCTTGCTGCCGCCACCACGGCACTAGCACCTTCGTGGTACCCCACCTGCTGCTCCTGCATTTGTTCCTGCTGCTGCATCTGCCATTGCTGTCGCCCCTTCTCCTGCTGCTCACTTGACTGGTCCTCCTGCTCCGACTACGGTACACTACTGCCGCAACAGGTACTGTACCAGGTATAGGCCGCTGGCTCGAAGCAGCGCACACCGCCTCATCAAAGCCCTCGCAGCCAACAACCCATATGCCCCTCCCGGCTCTGCTGACCACGGCTGCCCCCTGTCCCCTTGGTGTGGGGCCTCCGGCCGCTGCCTCATCCAGCCAGCTTCTGCTCTAGCAGCTCCTCATCATCAATACTGCACGTCCCCGTGCTCAGCTGCAGCGTGCACGCCTCGCCGCCGCCAACCCACATGCCACCCCGCCGTGCCGGGCCCTTCATCCACACCCACCACCACCAGCGGCTGCACCGCCTCTGACAACGTTCCGTCACGGCTGACCCTTGGCGCTGTCCCCTGGCTCTCGTCACGGCTGCCCCCTGTCCCCTTGATGTGGGGCCACCGGTGGATGAGGCCGGCACGAGCCCCAGTAGGGACGGGCCCGGCCCAGGCGGCACATGTTCAGCTGCATTTACCCTGGCATCGGTCGCCAGCTATCAAGCCATGGTTATGTCGCCAAAAGGCCCAAAGGCATGGTGCTAAGCTTCGTTCCGACCTTCCGAGGTGAGCGCCAGGCCGGTGCAGCAGGTACTCTGCCGTTGGGAGGCTCCCGGAGCCTCATCCAGCCAGCTGCTGCTGTAGCAGCTCCTGCAATTGCTGCTGCTGCTGACCGCCTAAGTCACCGTTCCAGCCCAGGTGCTGCTTTCGGGTTACAGGGGCCACTTGAAGAGGGTTGCACCGTATCTTAGCCTAGACATATCTTATCGTACGACACGCGTGAGATATCAGTATGCAACACAGTCATTATTGGTTTCATGTACATGACCTGAAACTGTGCACAGCAACGAGCGGGCCCAACTGCCGGAAAAGCCAAAGGGCCGCTGACTAGGACAAAAAGCTCCACACCCGCCAGCGCAAGCAGCCCGAAACGCCCACGCCAAGTGTGTGATAGTTCTCAAATAAATTACTCGCTATAGGATTGGCAGGTCGTTGCGCTGCTGAGGCAAAAAACGCCCTCCGGTACAACTTGTCCAGAGGCGACATTTCCGCGTGCCAGCAGCCCGAAGCATGGCGTCGTCGCTCCTACATCCTAGAACTAGAAGTGGAGATCTGCCTCACGTTCGCCTGTCCCGGCTGACCGCCCCTTCTCTTTCGCGAGCCGTGGCGCAAACCCTCGCGCCCGTTGCCGATGACCACGACGACGCCTGCGCAGCGTCCGTCATCAGCATGTCCAGCGACTGCGGCAGTCTCAACTTCCCGCGGCCCAGCTTCGACTCGGCGTCGTTTGACCTCGCGGCAACCTGCTCGCACCGTAGCAGCCTGGACCTCCACGATTACGACCTCACCGCAGCAGTAGCAAACCTATCCCTGCTTCCCCCAGCTCCAGAGGTACCTCCACCCAGTTTGGTCCGCAAGCCGCTCCACCACGAGCACCACCGGCATGTGGTCAAAGTGCTGCGCAAACTCAAGCCCGGTCAACATCTCCCGGCCAAGCACGTCCGGCCCCTGGGCAAGGGGGGCGTAGGCACCGTCAGCCTGGTCGCCCTGGACATGCCCGATGGCCACAAAGTGCACCTGGCGGAGAAGAAGATCCACTGCAAGCGCTACTGTGCACAGGTAGGGGTTTACTGTGGGACTGTGAGGCGTCTCCAACGAACTGGTCGGACTACGTATCTGGGTCAAGGGGTCTTCGCGGTTTGCGTTGTCTAGTTTACCTAGTACTGACGTCTTCCCCTTGTTTTCCGCATCCTGCGCCTCCCAACCAGCGCCACGCCAGGGAGCTGGTCGCTATGCAGCTAGAACCTCAATTGCGGACTCCCCTACCGTAGTCCCCATCAGATTGAACGTAGCCATAACCCTTGTCCCACGACATTGCCCCGTACATGGGGACACATTCAAATCTGAACCCACGGTTTCCATCCCTGTCCCGCAGCGCCACGCCAAGGAGCTGGCCGCCATGCAACCAGGACACCAGTCGCGCAGGCCACGAGCTTGCAACAAACACGTTATTAGACCCCCCGAGCTTCAAATGTTCCACTCCTTGTGTCCCCCCACCCTCTACAGCGCCACGCCAAGTATCTGGCCGCCATAGTAACCCTCCCTTCCCCTTCCCCTTTCCCTTTCCCTTCCCCACCCCCTACAGCGCCACGCCAAGGAGCTGGCCGCCATGCAGCTGGCCGCCGAATCGCCCTTTGTGCTGCGCGTGTTCGGCGGCAGCCACCCCGGCCGCCCGCCCTACGCCGTGTACACCGAAGTCGCGCCGCTGGGCTCGCTGCACGACCTCATCGCGCACCGGAAGCGCACGGGCGGGGGCCCGGGCGGCGGCGCGGCGCCATACTTCAGTGAGGAGGAGGTGCGCCGGGGGCATGGGGAGGGATGTCGTGGGATGGGATGGGACCATACCGGCACGCGTGAGAAGGCGTTGGAACGAATTGAGCACTCTAGAGCTGTACTTCAGCGAGGGGGAGGTGCGCCGGGGTAGCGTCTGAGATGGCATGGGATGGGACCATACCGGTATGCGGTGGAAGGTATGGTGCCCTACTTTAACGACGAGGAGGTGCGGCAGGAATACTGGTCTGGAGTGGGATGGGATAAGCTGGGGGACGGGTGCATTGGCTCGGCGTGGGATGGCGTAATATGGGTTGGGACAAGCTGAGTTGTACGCTGGACGGAGTCTTTGGCGGTTGCACCTTGGTGCGCAACAACAAGCGCATTGCAACATGTGCAGTGGACAAGAGCACAAGACATCATCACAAGACACAAGACATGGCACGCGTTGCCATTCGAAGGAGCTGTCTTAGGCGTCCACGGTTGTCGCACACCCTATGACATTTTCTGCGACGGGATACTGCTGCCCGCAGGTGCGGTGGCTGGGCGCGCGGGTGCTTGCCGCCCTGGCTCACCTCCACAGCCGGGGCCTGGTGCACCGCGACATCTCGTCCCACAACATATACCGGTCCGCGTCGGGGCACCCTCTGCTGGCCGACTTCGGTGAGCGGCTGTGTAATTTTAGTAATGAGGGAGGAGTTGGCCGTATGGGGTCCGCCGTCCGCTGTTAGAATGCAAGGACGGCCATGTCCCATGTGGGGCACCCGCTGCTGGCTGACTTGGTGAGCGGCTGAATGGGGTCCATCGTTCGCGTGTTGGGCTGCAGCGACGGCCATGTCTTATACAATATACAGTATAATAGTGTATGATATACAGTACTGTCAATGCGGGACAATTTGGCCGTATGGGGTCCGTCGTCCGCGTGATGGGATGCAAGGACGGCCATGTTGGGGCTCCTGAAGGTCGCCAGCAGCGGTTCTCCGCTTCCTGTCCTTGTGCAGCTCCCTTTCCTGCTGCTCCCTTTGTGATGGCGGCATCGTCACCAATGCCTGCATGCTGTCGCTTACCCCGCGGGTGTGGCTGAGCTGGTTGGCAAGGACGGACTGGCGGACAGCACTGTTCCCATGAAGCAAAGCGTAGAACCCAAAGGCATGGAACATGTATGGTAACTTCTGCATGCTGTCAACCTTGCAGACATGGCTGAGCTGGTGGACGAGGAGGGGCTGGTGGGCGGCCCCGCCGGCCGCCTGTCCACCGCCGCGCCCGAGGTGCGCGCCGCGGCGTACGGCGGCGGGCCGTACGGCCGGCGGGCGGACACGTGGAGCCTGGGCATGGTGCTGCTGGAGATGGTGTCGGACTGCGAGGTGCAGGACGGCCCGGAGCTGGAGAGCTGCAGCGAGGAGCTGAGGGACCTGCTGCTCAAGGGGCTGCTGGTGCACCAGGTGGGGCAGGGAGTGGGGTGTGGGTTAGGAGGGCGTGGGTTAAGTAGTGGTGTGGGTTGAGAGGTGGGGAGGAGGGGGTGCAGCGGGGAGCTGAGGGGCCTGCTGCAAAGGAGGCTTCTGGTGCACCAGGTGCGGGAGGGACTGGGGTGTGGGTTAGTGGCGTCATGGGTGGTGTGGATTGCCAGATGGGACGGAGACGCGCTCTGGCGAAACGGCAGTTGGGTCACCATGTGGTCTGTGCGGGAGCTTACGGTATCACGATGGTGTAAAGAAGCAAGTCCTTAGTCCAACACGACAAGGGGTGCACGCCAGGTTCAGGCAGGCAGAGCAGTTGTCCGGCGTAGGATCTGGAGCTATAGAAGAGGTGAATTGTATACTTGCGGTGCCAAGGCAAAGGCGAGACACGTACCGTTGCAACCTTGCTCTCTAACGCACACATCCCCGCGTGCCTGGGCCCCTCCTGCCCCCGCAGTCCAAGCGGCTGGACGCGGGCGGGGCCATGCAGCACCCGTTCTTCGCAGGCGTGGACTGGGAGGGCTTGGAGTACGAGGTGGCGCCCGAGGGGCTGCAGCAGGAGGCGCCGGCCACGGGCGCAGCGTGAATGGCACAGGGGCAGCAGCAGGATAGAGAATTACTCGCGGGCTTATTGGCGTACCAGTAGTGTGGTGGCCCGCCACTGTTTGCAGTTTTCGTACGTGGGGGCCGCGAGCTTTTTGGGGGCAGAAGCGCAGAGCTAGGCTGAAGCCCTACTATCGTATTTTGCAGGGATGGGCGTTGTACAACAGCGATGTAAATGGGTTATGTTGGTAAGGGAAGAGGTACAGGGAGCTTCTCGCTAGCAGCATTGTACGTACGGTAGGTCCAGGAAGCATGTGTTTTGTGTTGAGGAGAACAGTTTTCCGGTTTTGCTGTATCACCCCGCCAGGCTGGGCTTTGGGAAGTGTTTGGGCGTCGGTTCTGCTGGTTTGGTGTCAACAGGAAGACCCTTTTGTGGCTGTTGCCAATGCTATCAACACACACGCTGCATGATGAACAGGAGGCTGGCCACCGGCCTACATCATGAGGTGCTTGGCACGCCTGGTTTGTGAGGTGTATGGTGCACCACGGGTGCACCAACTGCTGCTGCTGAAAAGACGCAGAGTACACATGAATATAGGATAAGACGTTTGGTCGATTTGTACAACATGCTTGTCACGACGGGATGCCGTCGCTGTGAGGTTCCTGAGTTGCTGGCTGGACAGGCGGTTGGACAAAGGCAACTTCTGCTTGAAGGACGTGGTGTCACTTGTACGTGACTTGCCGGAGACTCTGTGGGCCAGAGCCCAGGGTCCTGCCTGTCTGCCATGCTTGCCGATTTTCTGCGGCAGGCAATACTACCAGTCTCAGCGTGGCTCACCACTCACAACGATCACCTGGCGGTGTTCGGCTGTAACGGTAATGGCAAGGCAGCCGGCGGCGGCGCTGGCGGTCCTAGGCACGTAGGCGGTGTGTGACACGGTAGCCTAATGTTATTGTGCATCTTGTCAGTGTACGACGGATACTTCAACCCAGCTGAGGATTGTAAGACCGTGATCCCGGACGCACTGATTCACGAGGTCTCTCGCTGGACGAACTGCCTTGTACCGTACCTTGACATCTGGGGGTCTGTCCTGCTTTGCACCGAGCCATCTCAGCTGACCGTCTGCAGCTATGGTGATCCTGGAGGGCATGAGCCCACTGCTTGTGTACGTTTGCGGGGCCCTGCGTGTAACATTGTAACACGCCTTTAACACGTTTTACTGGGCCACACTGCAACCCTATGTCATGATGCGCACATCAATGTGCCAAGAGGACACGGACGGGCAGTCACTCTTCGGCAGTGTTACACAGTACAGGGGACTGCAACCTTTTGGGTTGTGGCCATGGCCTCTGGGCCGGGGCGAACTTGTGGGTACCACGCAAAGCACAACAGGCAGCGCCAATTACTACCTGTTTGATGACGCTCTCACAAGCTCTCACTCATAGTGTAGAGCTATCCGACCACACCAACTTCTCACACACACACACAGCACAGTAGTGGAGCCGAAGCAGCAGCCCCAACGACTAAAACACATCGCCGGCTACCAAGCACCTCCCACCCAGTTGTCCAAGCCATGGGAGACTCTCCCGACACAAGCTCTCAACCGCCAGCGTCATAGCAGGCGGCCATTGCCGCCGCAACAGCAGCAGCAGCTGGAAACAAACGAGATCAAGATGATGCAGCCCACTCTGAGCCGCTCATGCCATAGCGCGCGCTTGCTGTGAATAGCGTCCGGCGCACAAGCCAAGCGGCCAGTTCCCAGGTGAAAAATCTCCACCTTCTCCAGGTGCTATTTGGATATGGTAAGCGTCTAATCGTCCAATAAATCCTAGAAGGCTAGGAGATGAAAATCAATCATCCCATCTAGGTTCTAGCATCAATAAGCCAATGAAGGTAGGTGAGGGTAAGGAGGGTCCACGCGGCGCACCGCACCTGAACCCGTCAACAAAAACCGGGCGCATCTTCATGCCCTTTGCCCAATCTCTCTTCCTGTCTACCACCAACCACACATTGCAGCACTCTTTGCAGGTGCCTGCCAGACATGTCTGGATGCGAACGGGCTTTAGCGTCCAGAGGACTCCCTTCAAGTGCCTGTCTGAAGTCACGCGCCCAGCCCGCCATGCCACCCATAAATCAAGCTGGCATCTTTGCGGACGCCTCATATGCTCTGTTTGCAGTTTGCTTGCTCGTCGAGCGTCCTTTGACAGCACTTGCATACAGCAGTAGTGTCACGCAGCTGTGAGTCGCAGCCCAGCGGTCATGTCCCATGGCCACCATTGCTTAACCGCGAAAAAACTACCGCAACCCATAGTGTGCTGCCTCCCCAGCCCCGGCCGGTGCACGTGCGCACTGTAAGCCAGCGAGTGCGCATGAGTGCCGCCCAAACCGCTCCAATGCACCTCCACCAAAACCCATGCATTTCCACTCCCCAGCGCACACCCCAACCCGCCCCTCTCTTCACCCCAGCCACGCCACCAGCTCCTGCTCAACGCCATCGGGCTGCACACCCATACCCACACCCCCGCCGACCACCTGCTGCAAGACCTCGTCCTCCCCAGCATCATCACAGTCCAGGTCTGACAGCAGTCCCGAAAGCGTCAGGCCGTCAAGGTCCTCCAGCTCCCCGCCGGGCGCCCCTAGGGCATCCGCCCCAGGAAAGTACAGGGAGGGTCCGGCCAGGCCCGCATCGGCCGTGGCCTGCGCAGCAGGCTGGGCGGGTGCCTGGGGCGCGGCAAAGGCGCCCACGTGCCTTGCAGTGGGGAGGGGCGGTAACGGCGGCAGCCTGGATGTGGGGTACGGGCCGGCGGTGGGGTAGGAGCCGGGGGCGACGTGCGGAGGAGGCAGAGCGGAGGGGTAGGAGGGCATGTGCTGGTAGTGGCCTGACGGCGGCATCGAGTGGTAGTAGGAGTGGGTGTGGGGCACCGGCGGCCGTGAGGAGGGATGGTAGTAGCCCTGCGGGCCCATGTCGGTCCAGGAGGATGGGTAGCCGTAGGGGCCAGCTGACTTGTAGCTGTACGGCATGCTGTGGCCGTATGGGGGCGGAGGGGCGGACCAGGACTGCGAGGATGAGTGGGCGCCGTAGGAGCTGGGGGGGTGAGGCGAAGGCGCGCGCAGGGTGCTGCTGGGGTAGCTTGGCATGCTGGTGGCACTGGAAGGGGCAGAGGTGGGCATGCCGGGCACAGGGTAGGGCGGCGGGGGGTACAGCGAGGCAAGGGAGTGGCCGGCTGAGTAGTGGCCGCCGTGCATGGAGCTGCTGGGGTAGTGGGGGTAGCGGGAGGCGTGATGGTGGGGGTAGGGGTAGGTGTACGAGGGGTGGGGCGGGTGGGGGAGGGGCAGCGAGGGCAGGGGAGGCAGCGAGGGCTGGGAGGCGCAGTAGGAGTGCGACTGGGATTGGGACTGGGCCTGCGAGAGCGAGGGGGCTTGCGAGAGCGAGTGCGACTGGCTGAGGCTGAGGGAGGCAGCAGGACCGGTTGCTGCCGGCCCGAAGGGCAGCTCGCTGCCGCAGGTGGAGCTGGCGGTGACGAGGCCGCTGGCGGAGCCGCAGCTGCCGCTGGAGGCGCGGCACTGGTCGGCATCCGCGTCCGCGTCGGCCTCCGGCTCCACGCTTCCGCCCCGCTCGGAGGGCCCGCTGCGACGGCTGAAGGGAGACCCGACGCCCACCGCCGGTGCAGCAGCAGCAGCAGCTTCGTTGCCGCTCGGCTGCGACCGGGTTGGCGTGATGTACCCCGCGTCCTCCTGCTCCTGAGTCAGCTCCTGCCCCATGTCCTGCTCCTGAAACGCCGGCAGGTGCTGGCCGTCAGGGTACCCGCACAGCTCGGGCGCGGGCATGGGCAGGGGCAGGCTGCCCACCTTGGCCGGGGGGCTGCTGGCGGCCCCGCCCTCCTGCAGCTCCAGCTGCTGCTCCCCCTGCTCCCTCTTGACGGCGCACCGCCAGCCCGCGGAGCTGCAACGCTTCTCCGGCGCGCTGCCGTAGCCCACCTCCTGCTCACCCTTGGGCACATCCAGGGAGCTGCCCCCGCTGCCGCTGCCACTGCCCCCGCACGTGTGCACGTGCACGACGGCATCCGCCTCGTAGACCATGGGGTCCACCATAGGGTCTACCAGAGGTGTTACCAAGGGGTCTACCATGCCCATGGGATCGTCGTCTTGGTCTTGTCCGTCGTCCTCCCGCTGGCCCTGGCCCTCCTCCTGCTCCATCCTGCCCTCCTCCAGCCCCATCCCGCCCCCCTCGGCCTTCACGAGGGGCACATCCGGTATCTGCGTGCGGCTGCTGCGGTCGGGTATGTGCGGCACACCCGGTATCTGCGAGCGGCTGCTGCGGTCCGGCACCGAAAAGGGACACACGCTGGCAGCTGGCAGCAGCTCCGCCTCGCCCTCCGCCTCCGTCGCCGAGTCGTCCCCGGTCTCCGAGTCCAGCCCGAGGTCCGGCAGGCCGCTGCCCAAGCTGAAGGCTTGAGGGAGCAGCATGTGCGGCGGCGGTTGCGAGGTAGCTTGCGGTTGGGGCTGCTGCTGCAGGCCAGAGCTGACCAGGGTGCGCACGGCCGCCTCCAGGCCAGAGGCGAAGAGCGCTTGTGCGGCGGTGGGGTCCCGCTCGGCGGTGCAGGCGTCGCCGCTGGCGAGGTCCAGGAAGGTGGCGGCCTGGTGCTCTGCGTGCCGGTCCAGTCCCCCCTGCCTTTTCTTGACGCCGCCGCGCACGCCGATGGGACGATCAGCCTGCATGGGGGGCAGATGCAATAAGCAGGGAGCGTTGGGTGCGGAACTGTGAGCATGCGGGGAGGGGGAACGGTCGGCGCATGCGTGAGGAGTGAGCCGGCTGCGTCAAGGCACTGGTGCAGGTTGGACCAGATGCTGCAAGGTCTTGCTGAACACACCTCGAAATCCTTCTTGGCCTTCACGTTCTTGCGGTACTGCCTGAAGTAGTCCTGCACCTGCTTGACGGTGCGCAGGCCCTTGGCGATCTTGATCAGCTCGTCCGAGCTGGGCACCTGGTCGGCCGGCCACACCAGGTGTGCGTTGGCGGTGTACCACCTGCGGGCGGAGGTGAACAGGGTTCCGATGGGCTCTACTTTGAAGGGCACCATAAAGGTTTGCTGCATGGTAACATATGCGTGCTGGTCAACTTCCATACTCGCTGCCAACACGAAATCGCCGCAGGCGTGTCGCCCACCCCGCGAGCCCAAGACTCACTCTCGCATCTGGACAACTGTAGCCCTCTGTCCAGTCGAGTCAAAGTGGTCTCGCCACCATAGGTTGAAAGGGGCCCAAAAGTTGTTGGGGCGCTTCTTCTTAACTGGTCCCTCGTCCATGTCTGTAATTGCACCGAGAACAAAATGGTGTCCAGATCATCAATGAAGGTCATGAAAATGCATAGTCGCGTAACGCTACGCATACTATTGCTGCAGGAGGCAGCCTACTTCCGAGTGAGGCGGTAGCAATTAGCGCTTGTCCCAGGTGCAAAGACAGGGAACGAGATCCATACATGCTCTACCAAGTGCAAGTGAAAGCTTCGTATGTCAGCCAGCATGTCGGCACACAGTCAGCAGGTTGTTGTTGTGCGCGACGGCAAGGCGTTCCGCCCGAGCCCAGCCGCCGCACTTGTTTCCCCACATGCCTCACCGCTTTGCCTGTAGTAAATGCAGCAGCTGAAGGAGCAAAGCACGCGGCAGCCGAGCTCTCGCGGGAGTCAGTAGCGATGCTGTGTCAGGCTGTAGTAGTCATACTGCGTAGGACCTATCTTTTATTGTACACATGTTGTAGTGTATTGCACGGTAGAGTGTAGAGTGCAGAGCAGTCTTCCGTGTACCTCCACCGACAGCGACAGCGCGAAATACGGCGCAAATTGGCGGTGGCGGTGGGCGGAGCCAAAGCCCCAGGAGGACATGCAGGATACTACAATAAACCAATGTGCAGCTTGTTCATATTGACGCGTGCTGGAGAATGATGTCGTCTGTTGCCGCAAAGTTTGAACTGAAGTCGCAGGCAGGTATGGCACGTGACCGGCAGAAAGCAGACATTGATAACGGAGCGCACGCAAAAGTTGCGGCATTGATATTAGATGAGGGATTGCGTCAGAGTGAACTCCGTACGCTGGCCGCAGCCGGGTGCAAACCATCTCGCCACACGTGGCATGCCAGCATCGTGCTGTGGTGCTGGTCGAGCTGCTATGTATGATGCAGGAAGCAATGCAGCATGCCCACACCCAGTAGGTAGGTCGGTGTAGTAAGGTTAGCTTCACCTTTCACCTCAATTCATTACCGGTATACCACCCTGCTCAACCCGTGGTCAGAGGACCCCCTCGTTCCGCCAAGGTGAAAGGCTGGAACATGCTGGAAGCTGGGCGATACGCTGTCGATTGTTGACATCGCTGAAGTGCTATGCGCTGAAGGTGACAATTGAGGCTTTGTACTACAGGGTTCCGTTGTGCAGAGCCCCGACGGTGGCTGCGGACACAGGCAGACAGGGGAGATGCATGCGTGGCGAGGGCTGTCCTCGGGGGACGGAGGAGGGTGTGGCTGCCCTGGCTGCACATATCAACCCGGCTAAACCCTGGCTGCACATGTGCACCAATTGCGTTGCAGCAGGGGTTGCAGTGCGGGTTCCAAGGCGCATGACCTGCATCATTTGAAACAGTGGCACAAAGCAAAACGGGTTTCTCACCGTGTGGTTGGCTCGAGTTCAATACGTGGCAGGCAGGGAGGCCTCCAGTACCGGGCCCTGGCAGCAGCTCTCCAAGGGCTCAACTCGTAGCTGCAGGCACCCGCGCGGTACTCCCGTGCGCATTGCTTCTTGCACTCGGTCTGGCCCGGTGTGCAAATGTCGGTGCGCGATGTGATTTGGCACTCCTCGTGCAGCCACAGTGTGCAGCTTGCCACCCTCGGCTCCGCTGCGTACCGTACGCCTTCCCCCTCGACTAACCCTTTCCTTCCCTGCCTTATCCCTCCCCGCCCCTCCTCTCCTCCATTGCTGTTCCGACGACCACAAACCCCTGGTTACGTCCGGTTCCGGCCCGCCTACGTTTGGCGCCCCCAAGTGGGGCGCGCGGCTTGCCCAAAAGGGGATCGATGAGCATGGTGCGAAGAGCAAGCCTGATCTCGCCTAGCCGGGTGTTTGTGTCCCCAACCTGTACACATAGGGCAAGGAATTTCCTCTGCAGCAGAGCCAGAGGGCGATGTGCCACCTGGCAAGAGCAAAGCGAGAGGAGGTTGCGTCTCTTGCAGTGGAGGGCAAGTGGGAGCTTTGCACAGCACCGGCGCTGCACAAGAATGGCGCAAGTCTTCGCATTGCGCACAATTCGCAAACACTACCCACGCAGAGATTCAAAAGCTGCAAACCGGACTACGACGATTCGGTTGCCAGGATGCCAACCCATGCCACTGACGTAGTCACCCCACGCCACATCGCACAGCTTTCGATCACCCATTCCACCGTGCCACACCGAAGACAAACGCGGGTCAGGACGCCATCCATTACACATAAGGGCAGCCGCGTCAAGACCACGCTGTGCCCATGATCTAGCCAGGATCCCATAACCGAGCCGGTATGTGGCTTCGATACCCTTTCACACACAACGCGACAACGCATGCAAGGTACCGGTAATGGCCTCTGCACCATCTGCACCACGACGCGCCTCAGACAGGGGGCATGTTGCTACATGCTGGCCCCGCACACCAGTGCCCAACAAGTGCTAGGATTGTTGGACACGAGACAGACAGTCTATATGCATCGCACCATAACTGCTTGTCCAACGCTTGCAAAATAAGGTCAGTGGGCCTGGCTTGGGATCTGCAAGCGCACCGGTTGCTGCTCCCTCGTTAATATGCAAAAAGCACAACCAGCAAAGTTGCATCATTAAGCTGCCCGCCATTCCGGACGTTGCGAAGACAGTCCTGTGCTGCGCGTCGGGCGCGTACGGCATCCCCCACGGGCATCCCCCAGCAATGTGCCGAGGTCAGGAGTCAGCAGTGCAGCCCACGCTCTGCCACGATGGGGCACCTTTGCCCAGTGACAACCAGCCGGGACAACCAGTTTGGGGTTGTAACAACGTAGTGGCAGGAGGTCCCGGAGCGCACACGGTTGCCGTGCATGCTGTCCCGCTCCTGCAGCTGGACCGGCTGTCGTGTCATTTTCTCCTTTGCTCACTCGATGGCGTAGTTCCCCGTCCGGCATCCAGCAACCATCCAGCAGTCCTGACGGCGACGGGCGTTGGGCATGTGGGGCGGGTTTGTCAGTTTATAGGTTGCTGCCGTGGGTCAGCTTAGCTGTGTGGGTAAGGCCATGACACAAAGCGCAAGCCCGAGCAACATCGACCCATGTACAAGCGAAGCCCACACGCCTCTGTGTCAAACAACTAACCCCGGGCCAATGCGCGCTGACGGTTCATCCGTATCCCTTCCTGCAGCGGCGCGGCCCACGCACGCTAGCGCACGAATGACCCAGGCAACGCAGCCCTTCACACCGCAATCTTGGCACTCTGCCGTGACACACGCCCGCCACGACGCCACCTGCCTTCAGGGGCCCCTCCAGCACGCGCTCCAGGCAGAAGGTGAAGGTGTAGGACCGCAGCCCGCCCGCCGCCGCCACGCCGCCGTGGCTGGGGCCGCCGCCGCCGCCGGACGGCTGCCCGCCGCCGCCGCCGCCGCCGCTGGGGGTCCGCAGGGCGCTCCGCGGCGCGCCGCGCACCTCCACCGCCTGCACCGCGCGGTTCTCATGGCGCGAGCTCGGGAACAGCAGCGGCGACACAACCTGTGTAGTGAAATGCACGTTGCAGGGGCAGCGAGCTGTCAAGGGCGAAATAGTGGCACGAGGCTTGACTGGATGGCCGTGTGCCATCTGTGCGTGTGCCGGGGACAACCATAAGGGGACAGCGGACGGACGGGGTACCGCCGCGTGAAGCGCAAGGGCACAGGTAAGCGCGTTAGAGAAACATGATCTTGCTAATACATGTTCGCGAAGAACAAGCTGGCAAGCTGACAGGGTGAAGATGGCAGGGATAGCTGCTTACCTCCATGGACGCTGTGCTGTGCTACCGGTATGCGCTCAAGCGCTGGCTGTGAGACAAGCCGACCTGACCCGAGCCACCCCGCTGAGGCTGATGCTGTGAGTTCAAGCTGCAAGCGGAAGCTGTTTGGATGGGTAGGGTGCACACGGGCCGCGCAGGTCAGAAGCCGTCTCCGGCTCGTCTCTGGCCCCATACTCGTTTCCACCCGTTCGTGTGGAACCTCACCAATACCTCACCAGCGTCAGGGCAGTTGCTTGTGCGGCGCAGTGCCCGCACCCAAGCTCGGCGGACTGCAGCCTACCAGGACCTGACCTCCCGGCACCGCACAACACCCAGTTGCACGCCCGCATGCACCCCCCCCTCGCAATGTCTTTCCGCAAGGCCCCACCTTCCACGAGTCGCAGTTGAGTAGGGGGCCATACGTGGTGTGTAGCTGCGCGTGGAAGGAAGGCCACGTGAGCCACTCCTCCTCCGCCCGCCAGCTGCGAACCGCGGAGCCGGCGTCCTGCGCAGGAGAGAAGCGGCCGGGCGAGCGGGCGGCAGTCAAGGAAAGGAGTCGGCCGAGGTTGTGGCCCCACACAGCCGCCGCACGTCGGTTCCATGTGAGCGCGCGCTACTGCCAGACTGGCGAGGAGCGCGTGCACCCCTGTCTCTGGCCAACAACCTATGCCTCCACTGGTTGTAGCGGAGGAGACAGTGGCAAGGCGCCTGGTCGAGGCACCCTTTCATGCAACACCTGCCGTAGAGATCCTCCGGTTGCCGTACGCAACATGGACAGCCGCATTAGCTGGGAAGGCAAGGGCCGGTGTCGCCCTCGGCCTGGGCTTGCAGCTCGCCCCCGCTCCGTAGCCAACTCCGCGCAGACCCCACCCACCGGACCCTTGGTTCCACCCGCCCCACCGGCCTGGGCTGGCAGCTCGCCCTCGTACCGCTACCTCTTCCCGCTCCGTACACAACCCCTCACATACCCCACCCACCGGGCCCTCGCTGGCCCGGAGCGTGAAAGCGTAGGCTGACGTTACGCCGGAGTCCTGCTCCGGCCAGTCGTTTCGCTGCAGCACCTCCAGGAGCTTGGCCACCACGGCCGTGGGCGGTATCAGCGGGGAAGGAGTGATGGATCCGGCGGCAGCGGCAGCCGCGGCTGGGGGCGAGATGCCAGACAAGGTGACGAATTTGTTGAAAGCGGCTGCTAGGGCACTGCCGCCATCGTCCGTGCTGCTGGAGCCTGGGAGGGGGGCAGGGGGGGAGCAGGGGGAAAGCTGACGGGCCCTGTGCTGGTGAGACTGGCAGGAGGGTGAACTTGTAGGTGGTCGAGTGCTGCAGGCTGAATGTGCGTTGGTCGCGGACTCGTGGGCTGTGCGCAGTGGGCATGGTAGTTTGGATTGTCAGGGCAGGATGCAACACAAGCTCGTGGGGCTGACGCACACGGGACCCGAACTCGCAGGCGAGTACTGCACGCTCAGGGGGACTGGTGAGACTCGGTTTCTGAGTCTGAGATACCTTCAGCAGCAGCTGCGATGCGTGTGCGCCCTGCTGGCCGGGGGCCGACAACCACAACGCGCCGATGTATCCGAGGCTCCAACCCCCGCAGCGGGGCCCGTGGGCATGGCACCTGCATCTTTAGTCGTGTAGGTAATACTGTGTCAATTATGGCTTGTGCGCGCCAAGGGTGAGGCAGCTGCAAATCAACGACACCGTACGGGTTGCGATTACAGAGCCAGATGCTCACACGCTTTGGTTGCGGAGCATGCCGTAAGCTGTAACATACCCATTGTGCTAGCTAGTATAACAGCACGTCCTTCTTGGAGAGCACGGTGCTGTCGTGTCCGGAAATACCGTTTGCCACTTTCCGAGACGTCACTCGCACTCTAGCATACTCCAAACAGTTGTGCACGATACTTGACTAGCACATGCACTCCGCCTCTGCTATACAAAGCGCAGCGCAAAGGGCTGTGCCGACGCAGGGCCTTGTCGCAGCCGCGCAGGCGCGGCCTATGGCCTCCAACCATACCGCAGGTATGCGGATACGTGTAGTGTTTTACCTCTACGCCCCGAAACCTCCGTATGGTCAAGCATTTTGTCATGCTGACTGCCGCGGGCCCTGGCAGCAGCAGCAACCCTAACCTGAAAGCTTATAGTACGTAGTAGTATGCACGTGTTTTCTCAGCAATTTAACACCTCCTTGTCACTCTGTGTCCGGGTGCAGGGCGCCCGAAAAGCTCAAACAAGCGCAGCGCACCGGCTGACCTGGAGCGGCCAGCCGCTTCCTATCAGCCGCAGGCTGCACAGCATATGAAGCCAGAGCCCATACCGCTCAAGTATGTGGTGCAGGAGGCGGTAAAGCGGTGGTTCGAGGACACCCTGCAGGAGGCATCCAGGGGGGACGTGAAGCAGCAAGCGCTCCTTGGCGAGATGTACAAGGTATGCGGGCGTTCTGTTTCCCTCTATGTGCGTATTCAACTGGGATGGGGGTTTGTAGGGGTTTGCATAGCCTAAGAATCCTATTAACATGCCTAGGTTTAAGGGGGGCACGTGCATGTGGACAAGTGTTCAGTTGTCCCCCCAGGACCCGTTGTGGACCTCCTCAGCAGTGCGACGGCTCTGCAAATCTCATTTGCTAATATGCACCTGGCAGGACACGTTGCATAAGAAGGCATTACGGTTCCCCCCTGTGCTACACGCACATGCTTGCACAAGCACGTCGAGGTGCCCTGTACGTCTAGGGCACGTCCGCAGCTTGACGTATCACGCAAGACCGCTCGGTAGTCCCCAGCTCAGTGGACGTTGCTCACATCACTAGTAACTGGCATTGCTACTGGCTTCCGCTAAACCTCGCACTAATTTGCGCTGCGCTTTGAGCTTCCCGCAACTGCATCGCTACGCAAGACCGTTGTGGTCACACAGCATCAAACCTAACGTGTACTGCCGCCCTGGTGCATGGGGATGTTGGTGTACAGCCCACGAGTGTCACTCACTCATCTACGCTTGCCGGTATAGGGTAGAAGCCAGCTTAGCAAGGTACTTACACACAAGGGCCTGCAGCACTCACGCCACCACTTTCCCCTTGCCACCCAACCTTCCCATCTTCCCTCTCCCGTCCCTTATCCTGCAGGAGGGCTACGGGTGCAACAAGGACGCCAGGGCGGGCAAGGAGTGGGCTGAGAAGGCAGCAGCACGGGGCTACAAGATGCAGGGCGTGTACTGCGAGCTCTGAGGACACACGTCATGTGGGCACGGCATCCTACTACACCGACGTGGGCCTTTGCAGCTTTGTGCCCAGGCGACGCATAGCAGCAGCTGCCGCTATGCTGGGTTTGCTGATGTGGACGGCAGGGCTGCAGGTCGCGCGCGGCAGCTGTCGTGTGTGTCAACAGGCGGGGCGACCTGATGCTGTCGGGCAGGGTTTGAGTTTGCAGCCAGGCCGGGTTCCCCACCACGATGCCGGTAGCATTCGGCGACACGGTTGTGTGTACCTCAAGTCAGGGCGTCGTGCAGGACACGTGAAGCCAGCCGCTCGTGCACTTGCATTTGTGGAACCTGGCGGACGGTATTCTGTTGGTATTGTGTCGTTAGTCTGGTACAACGCGGGTGCGTGGTGACGTGTTTTGTGTATGGGGTGGAGGGCGAGGCAAATGGCCGAGGCAAATGGGAGTAGGGTAGTGACCGGTTATATTGGTGGTCGTTTAGGTGCGTGGCGGCTTTGGTGGAGTCATGCCACGTATGACCCACATGTCCGACATATGCACGCGCCACAGCATTGTCGACACTTTTACTGGTTGCCTTTTAATGTTCCATAAACTGCAGGTCTAGCATTATATTCCATACTGCTGGCGTTGTTTGATGTGTTTGCCTGGTTTGTCCTCGTTGTCTGTATGAGACGGATGCACGGTTGCTTAACTTGCTTTTCTGTATGCGGGTGCTTGCACTTTCAGGCAGGTGCATGCCACAGTTTCCCACACTTTTACCGGTATGTAAACAGGCTGCCATCTTGCATGGCACACGCCCGCATGTAAGGGTCACCCTCGTCTTGTGAGGCTTGCCTCGGCCCATTGCAGCGCCAGTCGGCGACCAGGAAATCCACACAGGCCCACACCGTTGCAGTCAGAACACGAGTTGCACCAAACCTGCCTACGGTATCAGCACCTTGAGTCAGCACTCGCCCCAGATGCAGCGCAACGCGTGCGGTCCTCCTGTGCTGTCAGTTCCATAACACTGCCGCAGAACCGTGATGCCGTCCCACAATACGGAAACAAGCCACGGCAACGCCATTGATGTGAAACTCAAGCACGGTGCATGCTTAGCCCCTTGACGTCAGCGTCAAATCATCAGCACCTGTGCGGTGCACACACAGTACCGTTCACCACACACTCTGGCACACAATGCAAGCCCACGCACCGCACTGAACCGGCATCCCCTCCTCCTCACGCCCTCCCGCACCGACAGCCTCCTGAGTCCTAACACCCTTCAGCCCGCATCCCGCCCCGCTGCACCCGCCCATGCCCCCCTTCGTTCCACCACCATCACTTCCGCTGCTTGTTGTGCTTACCCCGTTACGCCTTGACGCTCCAACCCCGACAGCCTCCTCGCATCCCCCAGCCACCTTCCGGCACCCCGCCCCGCCTCACCCGCCCCTGCCCTATAATGCGGGGGGACGTATCTGGTGTTCACAGACAAGCCCCTACGGCCGCGCAGCTGCGCAGGTCCGCGCAGGGCAGGCGCGCGCCGGCGTGGCATCCCCACCCCGCCCCTGCCCCATGCCGGTCAGCACTGCCCTTGCTTCTTGTGCTCCGCGTCGCTCTTGCGCGCGATCTCCACCACGGCGTCCAGCTTGGCGCACTCCAGGTCCTCGAACTTCTGGCCCTTCTCCGGCTTGGACGTGATGCGCAGGTTGGGGCTGAGCTTGAGCGACACCACGCAGCCCTTGTCGTCGCCCACCAGCACGATGGGGTGCTTGGGGTTGAACACCATCTTGGTCAGCTTGGCCTTCTTGACCACCTGCAGGGAGACATACACAAATCAGCAGTGACACGTGTTATCAGTGCAATTGTGAGCGCACGCATGGACCCAGTGTGCGTCCTGCTGGCCGCATAGCGGTACTGGTGCAACGGAGGTAGCATGCTGATAATCGTGGCCTTCCTACACCCGTTAAACCTACAGCCTTATACTGCATCCTCGCGCTTCACATGCACCCCATACCCCTGGATGTACAGGCACTTGTCCCACGACATGGAAACCTGACGGCATCACTGCTCCCCTTGCCCTAGCACCCAAGGCCAGGCACCACACGCGCGCACCCAACAAGGCACACACTAGCAGCTCGACAGCCCCCGCGCTGCACACGCGGCATAAGCTTGTTCTGCACCAGCATGTAAACCTACGACGCCCCTTCACCATCACGTCCTAGCACCCTTGCACGGGCACACACTAGGCCAAGAGCCCCCGCACCTTCTGGCTGCACAGCGGCATCAGCTTGTTCTGCGCCAGGTCGAACACGTGCACTCGACCGTCGTCCGTGAGCGCCGCGAACACGGTGGCCGAGTAGGGCGCCCACGCCACGTCGCCGATCGAGTCGTTGAGGTCGAAGTTCATGACGGGGTGCTTGGAGTCGTGCACGTCCCACAGCTTGATGGTCCAGTCGGCGGACGCGGAGAGGAACATGTTGGGGTGGATGTGGTTCCAGTGCACCGCGTACACGGCCAGGTGGTGCGCCACGTAGGTGGACAGGTACTGGCTGCTGTAGGCCTTGGAGCAGCGGTGGATGGCGCCCTCCTCCGTGCCCACCAGGTAGATGGACTCCTGGCCGGGCATCTGGGGGGTAGGGTAGTTGGAAGGCAGCAGACGGAGTAGGGCGGGGCAGGGTTAGAGTGGGCAGGGGCAGGTACGCACGGGAGGTGGTTCAAGGCCGGTGAGGGCATGGGCCGTTGCGGCGTGCTGGGAGTGGTTAAGCTCAGGACAGGGGCAGGTATTGCAGCGGTAGGGCGGTCTCCGGGGACTGCAGGAACAGCAGGAATCTGCTGCGTGGGCCGTGCAGGCGAATGGCTGGATGCTGGGGCGGTGAGTGGCCCACCTTGCAGAAGTCCATGCAGCAGCCTCCCGCCGGGCCGCTGGCCATGGGGTCCTCCTCGGGGCTCTCCCCCGCCTTGACCACGCGCAGCTTCATGAGGCACTCGGGGATGAGCTCGCTCTTGGTGAGCGTCCACAGGTTGACGTTGCCGTCCGACGAGATGGACACGAACTGCAGAGCCTTCTGCGCCTCATCCACCTAAAGGGGTAACCGCAGAGCGGCACGACGTAACGGAAGCGGGAACAGTCAGACTGGGAACAGTCCACCTAGGGGTGGGGAGCGCAAGCGAGCGGCGAGTGCGCGACACCTGTCAGCGCAGCCCTCTGCGCAACAGAACCTTGCTGCAGCCGCGCGTCCAATGCATTTGCGCCTACCTCCAGACGCAATGGCAGGTTCCCGCGCCTAAACAACCGCACATGGGGATCAACTACAAGGCCCCCCCCCTTCCGAGTCCGCGGCCCTCACCTGCCAATACACCTGCCACACGGGGTCGCTGTGTTTCCCCGTGCGCACCGACGCCTGGTAGATGGGCTCGTCCTTCTTCAGCCGCACGTCGTACACCAGCACCGTACCGTCGTAGCAGCCAACCGCCAGCAGGTTGGCGTACTCGGGGTGGAAGTGCACGGACATGACGCCGCTCTCCGTGTTGAAGGTGTACTCGGGGTGCGAGGGGTTCTTGAGCGAGTAGATGTGGATGAGGCCGCTGGACTGCTTGAGGAACTCGTAGCTGCCGTACCCCACCGCGAACATGTCGTCGTACAGCGGGTTCCAGCAGATGCTGGTCACCTGCCGCCGTTTGGACTTGTCGCTGGCGAACTTCCACAGCGGCAGCAGCGAGCCTTCCCCGGGCCTGCAGGGAGAGCGGCGTGCAGGGATGAATGGACAGGGTGACATGGCGCGACAGGGCGTGGTTGCCGCTGAAGGCTAGGTCCGGGCAGTGCCTTTTGGGTGATGGAGTGTAGTAACGGGGCAGGGGGCTGATGTGCGACCATCTCCTTGGTGCCTGGCCTGCCTATGGTACTTACCCGCAGAGAAGGCCTGGTGCAGCGAAGCGCCCCGTCACCCTCCATCGCAGCAAATGCCGACGCGCCCGTAGCTCCGTACCCAGTAACCTTACCCGCACGCCCTTGGCTGCGTCACAGCAACCTCCCGACACCCACACCCTCACCCCAACCCTCGAAAACCAACCGCACCAACCCGCACGCATGCCACCTCCAACCCCCATCCTCATCCCCATGTATCGATACCGTACACGCGTGCCCCCGCACCTGAACGCGTCGCTGGCGTCGTCCCAGTACTTGAAGTCCATGGCCACCTCCTCGTACATGTTCTGGTTGACCATGCGGTCCAACGCACCCAGGCTGTGGCTTAACACGGGGCTCTGCAGCGTGGGCACGTTCTCCGTGCTCTTGGGCGCCTGCGCCGCGCCCGCCCCGCCGCCCGCCGCGCCCTGCCGCTTCCCCCCGCGCGCTTTGGCCGCCTCGTCCAGCCGCTGGCGCTCCAGGTCTCGGAGGTACTCATCGTAGATCTCCCACTGCCAACAGGAGCCTGGGAGGAAGGGAATGGCGGGGTGGGGTTGTGTGGAGGCGGCGTGTTGGTGGCAGGCGGGAGGGGGTCGTGGGGACGTGGGCAACGGTTGTGGGGTGGGAGGGTGCAGGTACGCACGTGCTTGGCATCCGTCGTTGCAAGGGGATGTGCGAGATTGGGGACGCTGTCTGCCGTCGAGCTACAAGCCAATATGTTCGAGCGTTATCAGTCACCGCCAGGGCGGTTGCATGTGCGCTGGCAGCTTGCTAGTCGTTGCCCCTTTCCTCATATCTCTGCCACCCCTCCCCACAACAAGCCCAGTATGCCCCTGGTGAGCGCCTGCTTCGTGTAACTCAAGTGGCGTTGGGCAGCTGTGGGCCCTTTGCTCAGGACTTGCCACCCCTGACCCCTCCCCACTACATGCTGAATATGCGCCCAATGGGAACTGCTTCTGGCACGTGGCACCCCAAGTGACGCGGGTCAGCAGTGGGCTTGCCTCTGGCCATGCAGCTGCCACGCCAAGGGCGCATACTTCCGCTGTTCCCGCTTGCGTGATGTGCGGCGTGTGCTAGCCGGCGCACCCACCCGAGACCGTTGCTGTTGGGGGCGGCTCCGTAAACGTCTCCCGTTCCCGCAGGGGGAAGTTGAGCGTCTGCGCAGCCCGCTCGCTGAAGTTGAACTGGTTCCGGAGCTGCCGGGAGTCGTCCGGCGGCTCCACTTCCCCGTGCTCTTTATGCTCGTGGCTTGCACGGTCAATGTCCGCCTGGAACCGAGCGCTGGCCTCCTGCTCCATCTTCTCCATGTCCATCTGCCGCTTAGCCTCGTCGCTGCTCTTGTGGAGCAGCCACCCATCGGTTGCATAGTGCACCACCGTCTGCTCCACCATGGGCTCAAGTTTGAACACCTTGTCCTTCATGTTGAAGCGGACAATGTTCTTTGGGGCGGCAGGGTTGTTGGCTGTGAGCATTTTTGCCACCTCCTCGTTGAGGTCGCCCTCCGACAGCTCCAGCTGATTGTCGGGTTTGACGATCTCTCGTATAGGCTGTGGGAAGGGCCAACAATTGTCAGCCGCGGGGGAGTGTTGGGGAGTGCAGGGGCTCGGCACTCAGCGCGTCAGCAGCTTACCATGGCGAAGGCCTCGTCGCCAGGCATGGGTGGCGGAGCCGGGACATAGTCCTGCTGATTAGACGACTCCGCAGCTAACTTCTTCTTGCCCTTGCCCTGCAGCGATTCAAGGTATGCTTCAGCTGAGAACGGGAGCTCATTGAACGCCCTTGGGTGACCGCGGTCGCTCCGCTGACCTTGTCAAGGGACTTTTTTATGGGACTTGATGCAGGCATGACTGCTGTATGCTGTTATTGGTATATATCCTCTTCCTGCCTGTAGTCAAGGCCTAGGGCCAGAAATAGCGCTGAGTTGGGACATTCAAAGTTATGCCGATACGCAACGCATAGTGTACTATATACTATGATGGCTTCAGGTTTGTGTCAGCACGCACACTGGCAGTGCTTTGCGTTGCGACCCTTTGGAGCTCGAAGGCCGAGAGTACGGGCCAACAGTGAGCGCGCCGGGTCAGGTTTGCACGGCATACCGATACTAACACTAATGTACTGTTTCATAGCAGAGCTGTCACACTGACGCACAGCGCTGTACATGCAGCTTTCTTGCGCCACATCCCAAACCCAAGGACATTGTGCCCTACTGCAGAAGCCCTACTCCCCCAGCGTCAGCCATGTGCAGTGTACGTCATGCTGAACGGACCACTTGGGCGCAGTGGAGCTCCTAGGCGTCGCTATGGAGCTTGTGATGGGAGCGTCAACGGGGCGTGGAACACACGAGCAGAACACATGGCAAAGCAAATGGCATGACGTCAACTGGAGGCCAGGCTGAAGGTTATTGAGGGGTATCCCTGTGAACGAGGGAGATTGGGTAACCAACGCTGAGACCACACACCATTGGGTGTTGCGGGGACTGGCGTAGCCCAAAGGAGTGGCGGCACGCGTGGCAGCACGTGGGGTGATGAGGTGTGTAGCTAGTGCTTGCATCTACTCAGTGCGTACTATAGCGGGTACACCCATCGGTAAAGGTGCACGGTGAGTCGGTGACGGCTGACGGGACGGTCGCTGACGAGTGCGTGTCAGGAACAGCTAGCCAGGTCGTCATGATGGGGGCCGAACGGAGGGGAGTCAGCTGTTGCCGTAGCCATTCCAGTTGCGCTAGATAGTTTGCCAAGGAGGGGAGTCAGGGGAATTGGAGGCTCCCCTGCTGCAAGTGTCAACCAGCTCCAGGGGCGCTCCCCTGGTCAACCAGGGTCAACCAGCTTCAGGAGAGGTCACCAGGGGACCCTGACCTTGCCGCTGTTGCCTCGCCATATCTGGCTTGCGGTGCCTCCCGACTCCAGCGTTCGGCAACCTGTGTGGGATGTGGTGTGCTTGGCCTGCGTTGCGGCTCTTGACCTGGGCCGTCGGCGGTTGTTTCGTTCGCTGCCGTGCGGGTGGCACTGGTAGCCCTGTGGAGCGTGCCGTGCTCCTTCGCATTTCGACTGAGGTATTGGCCGACTTTTGGGCGCGTTTGCAATCGTTCGCAACGCTGGGGATTGCCCCGCGTGGCTGGGAGTCGGTGCCAGAGACACACTGTTTCCTTGCTTCGGGCCCCGGCGGTCGTGTGGTGCTCCGTGGCCCGCCGGACACGGACTCCCCGCCTGCTTCACCTGCTCGCTAAGTGCTGTCTGATCACGTTATGCCCTTCCCGTCTAGTGAGGGAGTGTATTGCCCTGTGGCCCTTCCAGTGCCTAGTTCGGCGCGTCTGGGGTGCCGTTGCAAGATGTACGGCCCCCGAAGGGGAGGGGATGTTTCTGCCCCGAAGGTCTTGGGTGTGCATGGACTCTGCATGCTTACACCCTGGCCCTCCTGTAACCATTGCTATCTCCCCTGGAGGTCACCTTGTGTCCTGGTGCAAACAGGTGCCAACAGTGACGTGATCTGTTCCTTGCTCTTCGCATCCGCAACTTTGTTGCACAGCCTGCAACGGCTGCAAGCCGCTGTTGTTGGGGGTGGAGTGGGGGTGGGGTCCAAGCAACCAACAACCAGATCCAACGAAGGCAGGATGTAGCATCTGTGCATGTCTGCACCTCACACGCAAGGTAGGATTAGGTCAAGTTTCATAATCACCGAGCCCACCGTACTGCATACCATGTGGGCAATTCGCCCACGGGGCCGGGGGGACATTCCCCTGCCATCCACTACCTCTTTCAGTCCCCTTGTTTCAGAGCTTCCTTGCCACAGCGAGCCCTTCCTGACCCCGAGTCCCGTCATTTAGGTCTGCATGGCATGAACTTGTAAGTTGTACTGGAATGCTGCGTCTGCGTTGTGCTTTTAGCTGCAAGGCGAGGCGCTACCAAGGCTCTGCCTGAACCAGGGGACCTCCCCTGGTCAGAGCATCCCGCCAACTCGCCCGGTCAACAGTCAACTCTGACGCCGACGACCGAGAGACAACTGACCTTCAGAGCGCGATGTATATTATTCACTTTTTCTTGCTTCTCTGCTCACATCGCAGCAAAATGTCTGTGCTCAGTCAGGCAGCTGTTTGACCTCAGCGCTCAAAGAAGTGCAGGTGCCGCGCATCCATGACATCACCAAAGTACATATGATGTGAAGGATCGTGGTACGCTTGTCGCACAGTCGAGCGCTTGGGCTAACTGGACGCGATGAACAGTAAGAACGCTCCAAAGAGTACTCCTTCCTGAGAGAGTACTGCACATGTAAATGCTGCGCTCATAGAAAACTTGAATATGACCTACTCGTACGCCTCTCTGAGCGCAGGATCGTCTTCGCAAAGGCAGCCCTCGCAGGGTGGGGAACCTCCCGCGTTGAACGACCGGTACAGGTCCCTGGCCAACTCGTTCCACCGAGTTGCGAAGCAAAAGGATGAACAGCTTAAGCAGGCAGAGCGTGAAGTGCAGGAGCTACGTGCGCAGCTTGAGCTCGCCAAGCAGCAGCAGCAGCTACAGCAGCAGCAGCATCCGGTTGCCCACATACCGTACCCAGCGCGCAAGGCTGCACCACACGAGTACAGCCAGCAGCCGGCGCCACAGTCCTCCAGGTCCGGTGCGACAGCCCAGGCTGCCTTCAATGGCCGCCGCACAAACGACATGGTCCCTGGTCCCGACCAGACGCATTACGGCGCTGCTGCGGCAGGCTACATGCCCCAGGGTTGGGGGTACGGGGCTCCAAGCTCCGACGTTGGTCGGGTAGCCGCGGACAGCGCGCCGAGTGCACCTGGACCAGCAGCCGGGCACAGCAGCGGTGCCGAGGGAGCGAGCAAGGCGACCAGGATGGGCAAGCTGCTCTCAATCAGCAGCAAGCTGCTGTCCATCAAGCCTAAGAAGGCTGCGGAAGACGGGCAGCAGCAGCAATTGCAGCAAGCCACTGCAACAACTGCTGCACACAGCGCCGTTGCGAAGCACGACCTCTTCGCCGCCCCCAATCCCGCGCCTGCAGCCCACCAGCCTTCCGCTGCAAGGTCTGCTGCTCCAGCCCACCCTGCCGGTGCGCCAGTCCGCGAGGTGCCGCCGCAGCACCGTCTCTGGGACGCCAACGCGATGCCCTCAGCACCACCACCACAACCCACTCTCTACCCGCCACCACCTCCCGCAAACCCCCCGCCACGCCCATCCTACTACGCCTCTGGCATGATGAGTGCAGCCGCGGCAGCCGCTGCCCATGGTCACCGGTGGCAGCAGGCCACATCCGCGGCTCGGTCAGTCACCGCCACACCCCGAGCTGAGCCAGCGCCGCCTTCACAGCAGCCCTTCGCACCGCCACCTCCTGCTGCTCCCGTGCCTGCCGAGCCAGTTGTGGGTTTGCAGCATCCTTGGGCGCCGCTCCAGCCCAGCGGCCAGACCGTGGGACTGGCCGTCACGCTGCCGAGTGCGTACCTGCAGGCTGCACCTCCGCCCCAGCCTGCAGCGGCATCGAAGTGGCAGAAGGCTGCCGCGGCCGGCGTGCAACAGTCACAGCAGCAGCAGCAGCACGACGGCACCGCTGCCTCTGTCGCTGCAGTCGCGAAGGCCGTGCATGGTTCCGATCTAGCTCCGGGGCGCTACGGCAGCAGCGGTGTCGACCTCTTCGCACCCAGCGCGCTCGCAAAGCTGCGTCAGCAGCAACAGCAGCAGCAGCAGGCCGCATCCGGCGGCCCTGACGGGCCGGACGCCGCCGATGGGCGGGAAGGCAGGGCGCCGGATACAGCTGCAACCCTGGTCTCCAATGCTCTCCTGGGCGTGGGTGTAGGCGCTGGAAGCGGCCCTGTGCAGAACATACCCCAGGGCGCTGCACCGGGTGCCCCGCCGGCTGCTGGACAAGTGAACCAGCCCCATGTGAAAGGTGTCAGCGAGGGAGGGAACGTGTGGGCCCAGCTGATCCAGCGCTCCAACGTCGGGCAGGTGACACAGCGCCTAGCTGCGAGCACGCCTGGGTCGCGCAGGGCGACGGACAGCACGGGCGTCGGCAGTCACGGGGGTGCGGCCGGGCAGCAACAGCCACCGGCCCAAAGGCTGCAGCCGCAGCAGAGCATCGGCGGGCACAGCGTAGCTAGCACGCGCCTCACGTCGTGGGGATCTGGGGAGGGTGTGGACGCCCTTGCGGGGGCACCGCAAGGCGGGCAGCCGAGTGCCAGTCGGGCGCAAGGCGCGCCGCCCAGCGCCAGCCTGCGTGCGGCTGCCGCGCAGCTGTCACAGCTCCCACCGCGTGGAAAGCCGCCTGTCCCTGGGTCCCATCGGTCGGCGTCCAACGCCGGCTCCATAGCCGCAACCGCAGCACCTCCGTCCCCGCACAGCCCAGCTCCAAAGCCACACACGCCCTACACCCCTGGCGCGCCTTCCATGCCAACTGGTACCCATGCGAGCTGCCCTGAGACAGCTGCTTTTCCAGCACCCTCGCCCTATGCGCCCAGCGCCCCACCCCTGGAAGCAGCGGCAGGCGCTGCCCGCCAGAGCCCAACGGCCGCTGCCACGTCCGGACAGTCGCCATCGCACCCGAACGTCGCGTCCAACGCGTACCTAGTCAGCATCCTGACCAGGCTAGCCACGCCACAGGTGCTCCGCCAGAGCGGCAACGACGTTTCCGCGTATAAGTGGGCTCTGGGGCAGTCCGCTGCTCAGGGCGCTGCCGTCAGCGCCAGTGCTTCGACGCCGCCAACCACCTCGGCCAGCGCCGCTGTCGGTCAGTGCTTCGACGCCGCCAACCACCTCGGTCAGGCAGCAGCAGCGACGTCGGAGCTTGGTCGCTTGCAGGGAGCACCTGCGGCATCAGCGGCAGTGTCGTCGGCAGCGCCAGATGCGGAAGGCGGTGTGGCCTCCACCGAAGCCCAGACCACCTTGAGGCGGGACTTCGCGCGGCGGGCCGGCCTGGCGTGGCGGCAGAAGGCGTGCTACGCCAACGCGGCCCCTGCTGCGGGCTTCATGGAGCGCACCGTCTCCATGCGGGTGAGTGCAGGCGTATTATCTCAGCTTCCGGTACCGGGGTTATACCAGCGCAGGCAGCGTCAAGCCGTCAACTGTACGGTTGTGCTATCTTGCAGAGAAGCTGAATGCTTTAGCACCATGTCATGCAAGCTGCGCCAATTTATGGGCTTATGTTACTGAACTGCACGCGTCTCTGCCATTTGCAGGGCTCGGGGGCTGGGGCGACGCAGGAGACCACCGGCGGGGCGCTGCAGCAACACGGCTCTCTGACCTCGCCCCACCATCACGAGGTCGCCGGAGCGCCGCGTGCACCCCACCTGCCTGCAACACAAGTCGCGCGGGGCCGCGAGCCGCGGCCGACCACTGGTGGAGACGCCTGGGACATGTCGATTGGGAGCGTCCAAGAGCCCGTGGCGCGTGCTGGCCCCCAGTCCACCACTTTCCAGGCTGCCCCTCTGGGTGCCCACCAGGCCGGCCCACAGGCCGCCGCCCTGCAGGCTGTCCCGCAGCACGCCCTCCAGGCTGCCCCGCAGGCGGCCGTCCAGCAGGCTGCTTCGATGGCGACTGTGGCGGCCGGCTCTGTGAGCCTCGTGCGTGCAGCCGCGCTGTGGCGGTTGCGGAGCCCGCGCGCGGCCATCGGCGTGTCGCCACGCCTTTTGGAGGCGCAGCGGGTAGGTGCTCGTGGTTTTTAGCGCCACGTATACCAGCCGCTACTTGCAATGTGTGGCCCTTTACACTGTCCCATAATCAACCTGGTGTAACGGACTTCATACACGTTGACAAGGAGGAACTAGTATGGTAGTCGTATTGAAGCTTTCGGCACTTACTGGTACCCTGTGCCGCTGTGCAGGGACAGCAAGATGCTCCACCCCAGCACGACGTGTCTGGCGTCAAGCCTGTACAGGCGGCCTCCGGCCTCGTCATGGGCGTCACGCACACGCCCGCTGCCAAGGCCTTCGCGCTGAGCAGCACTCCGCCCGCGGCCGAGGCGCTCCATGTCCACAGGGAGCAGTCTCCGGCCCTTGGCACTGGCAGCCCTAGCCTGCCCCACCCCGCCCGGCGCAGCCCCCGCCAAGAGGTGCAGGAGGGCTCCCCTGGCCTCACTCGCTACGGCTCCGCGGACGTCTGCGACTTTGAGCTGACGGACAGCGCTGCGTCAAACAGCCCCGCAGTTGCGACCGCTGCAGCTGAGGTCAACGGCCACCTCGCAGCCAACATGACCCCTTGCTTCCCCGGTGTCGCCATGCACGTGCAAGCCGACCCGCCCACACCGGTCCTGGGTGCGCAAGCGGCAGCCGCTGCGCTCAGCGCTGCTGCCGGCGCGCCAACCGAGGGCGATGCCGCCACGCCTAGACAGGATGTGTACCCGACCCATATGGCCACCGCCCAACACCTGCAGTCGGAGCTTACGTCACCGCGAGGCCTGCAGCAGGGGGAACTGGACTGCTCCCCGGGCAGCTCCGTTGGCAGCTGGCAGCCGCCCAACATCGGCAGCCCACGGCCGCACTGCAGTATCACCCGCGGGGCCACTGGAGCGCTGACCTCCCCAAGGCGCCTGGCTAAGCCCGTCTTTGGTTCCCCCGCGGGAGCAGAGCGGGGCTTCGACGCAGCCAGCACCACGGTCACGCCGTGTGCCAAGCTGAATGGGCTCGGCGTCGGCGGCGCTGCTGCCGCTGCCGCAGCCGCAGCCGCCCACGTAGCATTCGGCGCAGCGCGGGACACAGCGGAACCGACGGACGCCCAAGACGAAGCACCTGCTCGTGTTGGTGCTCCTGTGGAGGAGCCAGGTCAGCTTGAGCAAGTGCCCAGGCGGCAGAGCGGGTCCCCCGACGGCACAGTGTACGGCAGCGCCGTCGGCGGCCAGCAGTCCAACCCGGGGCTGTACTGCAGCCCTGGACCGCGTCACGTGACGTCCAGGTTTGACAGTGCGCAGGAAGAGGCGGCGGGCGCTGCCACCCCAGAGGAGCAGGCCACGCCGACGTTCTGGCTGCCTACCGTGGTCACCATGTCTCCCGCGCAGTGGCAGGAAGGTGCTGTGGAAGCCAGCCCCTCTCGCTTCGTCGCGTCGTCTGTGTATGAGTCGCCTGTGGGGTCCGCTGGGGCGGTGCCCTCTGCCACCTTCATGCCACGCAGCGTGCTGGCTGACGCCGGTGAGGGACAGACCCGCATGCAATCCCTGGATGATGCGTGCACAGTTGAGAAGGTGCTTCTGCAGCAGCAGCAACAGCAGCAGCAGCTGGAGGCTCTTCGGCTGGAGCAAGCTGCCACGAACATCCAAGCCGCCTGGCGTGGGCACTGCGCGCGGGTCGCTGTGGCGGAGAGGGCCAGGCAGCAGAGGGAAGAGGAGGGGCAGGCACAGCGGCTGCAGCTTGAGATGGAAGCTCAGGCACAGTGTGAGCGTGAGGAAGCCGCGGCGGTGGTGGTGCAGTTGGCCTGGCGGGGTCATTGCGCCCGTGTCGCTGTGGCTGATATGGCCAGGGAGCAGATGGAAGCGGAGGAGGCCCAGCGTGAGCGCGAGCAGGCGGCGGCGGTGGTGGTGCAGGCCGCATGGCGGGGCCGCTCTGCCCGCATCGCTGTCACTGAGATGGTCAGGCAGCAGCGTGAGGAGGAGGCTCAACGGGAGCGTGCGGAAGCAGCGGCGGTGGTGGTGCAGGCCGCCTGGCGGGGCCGCTCTGCCCGGGTCACTGTCGCTGGGATGGTCAGGGAGCAGAGGGAAGCGGAGGAGGCCCAACGCCGGCGTGAGGAGGCAGCTGCCGTGGTGGTGCAGGCCGCCTGGCGGGGTCATAGTGCCAGGGTTGCTGTGGCTGAGATGGTCAGGCAGCAGCAGGCGGAGCAAGAGGAGCAGCAGCAGCTCGAGCTTGAGGCCCAGCGTCAGCGCGAGGAGGCAGCCGCTGTCGTGGTGCAGTCTGCCTGGCGTGGGCACCAAGCTCGTGTTGCTGTGGGCGAGATGGTCCGGCAGAAGCGCGAGGAGGAGGAGGCCCAGCGCAAGCGCGAGGAGGCAGCGGCGGTGGTGGTGGTGCAGTCTGCCTGGCGTGGGCACCAAGCTCGTGTCGCCGTGGCTGCGCTGGTCCGGCAGCGGCAGGAGGAGGAGGAGCAGCTGCAGAAGCAGAAGGTTGAGATGGAGCGGCAGGCGCAAGTGCAGCGTGAGTGTGAGGAGGCAGCAGCCGTGGTAGTGCAGGCCGCTTGGCGCGGCTACAGTGCTCGCGTGGCTGTGGCTGAGGTGGTCAGGAAACGGCGGGAGGAGCAGGTGGCCCTGGCCCAATGTGAGCGCGAAGGGGCGGCCGCTGTGGTGGTGCAGGCTGCATGGCGTGGTCATCAAGCTCGTGTCGCCGTTGCTGAGATGGTCAGGCAGCGGCAAGAGGAGGAGCAAATGCAGCGGCGGCAGCAGCTGGAGCTGCAGGCGCAGCGGGAGTGTGAGGAGGCAGCGGCTGTGGTAGTGCAGTCCGCTTGGCGTGGTCACTGCGCCCGTGTCATCGTTGCTCAACTGGCCAAGCAGCAGAGGGAGGAGAAGGAGGCCCAGCGTGAGCGCGAGGAGGCCGCTGCAGTCGTGGTGCAGTCAGCTTGGCGGGGTTACACCGCGCGCGCCGCCGCAGCAGACATGGTGAGGCAGCGCCAAGCAGAGGAGGAGGCGGAGGACCACAGGCTGCGGCAGCTGGAGATGGAGTTAGCTGCCCAGCGGGAGCGCGAGGAGGCAGCGGCGGTGGTGGTGCAGTCGGCATGGAGGGGCCACTGCGCGCGCGTTGCTGTCGCCGAGACGGTCAAGCAGCGTCAGGCGAAGGAGGAGGAGGAACAGCAGCGGCGGCGGCAGCTGGAAATGGACCTGGCTGCCCGGCGGGAGCGCGAGGAGGCAGCGGCGGTGGTGGTGCAGGCCGCCTGGCGAGGCCACCGTGCTCGTGTGGTCACGGCGGAGATGGCGTCGGCACAGCAGGAGTACGGCAGCGACACGGACGCTGAAGGCGATGGCGCCGAGGCGGGCGGCAGCATGCAGGGCGTGGTGCTGCCGTTGTGCCTTGAGGAGGTGCCTATCGGGGTGCGGGTTCCCCAGCTAGGGGTGCACAGGCACCTGGCGACCGCGCGTGACCTCGGCTCCTCTCCACCCATCGTGTCCGAGGGACGCGTGACTACACTGATCAGCGAGGGCATCTCCATCCGGTAGGTTTTGCACCTCCGTGCACTTTTCTTGCGCTGTACGGCAATGCTGCTGACGGTTGGTGGCCACAACTAGATGCCAAGGTTTGCGGGCGCTCCGCCATGCCATATATCCTCATCACACACTTGCCCTGTGACGTTCCTTTGCACAGGTTCCCTGCTGCGGGCTCACAGACGCCACGCTCCCCAGACCCCAGCCGCACCTCACTCGCGTTCGTGCACGCAGCCTCCGGCTACGGCTCCCCTCCCGCGCCAGCCTCTCCCCGCAGCTCCGCGGCCGCGCTTCCCGCCCACCGCCCCACCCCCCACACCAACACCCCTGCACCCAACAGCGGCAGCTGTGCTGGCAGCGACACCGACGACTACGACAGCGAGCCCGAGGTCCAGGGGCAGGAGCGCCACCTGAACGCAAGCCCTCCCGCAGGTTCCGTAGCACCGTTCAGTGCCGCGCCTCAGGGCACGCCACCGTTATTCGCCGTACCAGCGCTGACCCGTGCGGCTGGCGACAGCGGCCACAGTCCCAACAGCGCTGCGTCCCGTTCCCCGTCCATGGCGTCTGCCCTGGCCTCCTGGGGCATGCGCGCAGCAGCCCCTGCGTCCCCTGGGTGCATTGGCGTGGATCGCGGTAGCGTCGGAGGGGCAGGCACGCCGAGGTGGTCTGCCGTGGGGCCTGCGGACTGCCCCGGGCTCGAGTCGGAGGAGTCAGAGGACGGCGTCACCATGTTCCTTAAGACACTGGTGGATGTGGCGCACCAGGCGGCCACCGGGCAGATTGCGCCCGACGACCCGCAGCTGGTGCCCCTGAACGAGGTGCTCAGCGACCCCAGCCCTGCGGGGGCATACCTGCGGGACCAGCTCGGCGTGTTGCTGATGCAGCAGGGGCTGGGCGCCGGCGAGCAGCAGGAGGTGGGCGTTGCGCGGGCGGTGGGGGCAGTTGGCGGGGAATTGGTGGTGGGAAGGCAGGGAGGTGAGGCTGGTGAGGGTGAGGAGGAGCTGCAGTGCAGCAGCGGCGGCAGCGGGGGGTGCGACGGGCTTGGGGAGGAGGCTTGCAGCACCCATGTGGGCATGGGCGTTGCGGGAGTGCTGGGAGGGGAGGGCGAGGATGACGGGGATGAGGACGAGGAAGAGGATGGTGCAGCAGGCGAGGAGGGGGATGGCGATGACAGCGAAGCGGATGTGAAGCCGTGTGGGGCTGCATCGAGGCAGCTCAACCGCTTTGCGCTGCTGTGCGGTAGCGAAGAGGAGGAGGATGAGGAGGGGGAGTCGGCAGATGGGGATGCCGGGACAGAAGGGGAGGACGAGGAGGGACACAGCGTTGGGGAGGACGGTGGCGGCCAGGAGCCGAGCTCGGTGGAGGCGGACGAGAATGTCAGCGCCAGCGGGGGCGAGTTACTGGACGGTGGGGAGAAGGAGGGAGAGGCGTATGGCGGCAACATGGCCGTGGTAGCTGGCGGGTCGCTGGCGACTTCAGTCTTTCACGAGACACCGCCCCAGGCGCCTATGTTGGCGTGCCCTAGCCCAGCCCCTGTAAGCGCTGCCGCCTCGAGCACGCCGTTCAGCTTCGGTGCGGGAGGGCTGTTCGGTGGCGCGCTGGCGACCGCGGCTGGCGGCGGTGCAGCCACCCCCACCTGGCCGGGCAGCGCTGTTGGGGGGCCAAGTAGCACCCTGGCACCGGGCTCCTTGCCAGCCTGGAGCGGTCAGGGCGCTGGCCTTGGAGGCGGGCAGCCGCTGTTTGGGGCCGTGGGGGGCTTGGGCACCGGAGCTGGCCAAGGTGCAGCACAGCCGCCGCCGCAAGCGGGGCTGTTTGGCGGCGGTGGCACGTTTGGTGCGCCGCTCTTTGGTGGGACTGGCGCGTGGGGTGCACCGGCCCTGCAAGGCAGCCAGGCTGCCCCGGCCTTCGGCGCCTCTGGAAACATCTTCGGACCACCGGTGAGAGCTTACAGCGGCATGTTGACACGCTCCTTGCACAACTCACTGTCTCACGCACCGTGGCGCAAGGCCTGCACATCTTACGACAAATGCAATTCACTGCTGTTGCTGTCCGTCGCCCTGTGTCCGCCTCGAACACGCACACTCACAATTGTCCGCCACTGGCCCCACCCCCGCCCACAGGCGCTGCCAACGGCACTCGACGGCGCCGTAGGAGGCCCCACGAGCACCGCGGCGCCCGGCCCCTCTCACCCCACCCCACCCGCCGCCTTCGCCTTTGGGAGTCCTCACTTCCCTGCAGCCGCGGTCACACCCGTTTTCGGCGCCACCACAACGGCTCCTGAGGACCCCTCCTCACCTAGCGTTGGAGCACACAGTGCACACAGCACGCCGCGTGAGTCCAGCCCCAGCGGGGCAGGTGCTCCCTCCTACAACACCTCCTCTGTCTTCGTCTCGGCCCTGGGGGACAGCCAAGCCCAGTCGCACCTCCCAGGTGCCCCGGGTGCGCTCCCGGTTGCCCCCACGCCCATGTCCCGCCCACGGCCTCAGCCCACCACCAGCGATACCTTCATCTCGTACAACAACAGCAACACCACCACGCTCATGTACGGGCTGCCGTACGGCTCCGGTACGGCAGCGCCAGGGGCTTGGGGCGGCATTGGTCTGGTCACAGGGGCCTCTTGGGCAGGTGGAGTGGGAGCTGGTGGTTCGGCGGCAGGGCAGCAGCAGCAGCAGCCTACGGTTCCTGGGGAGGGGGCAGAGGATGGTGAGGGTACTCCGCCCCGTCACATGCGGGCAACAAGCAGTCCGAGCGTCAACGGGCAGCCCACCGGCACGCCCGGTGGTGTGGAGGCTGGGCGTGCATGGCCTGCAACGGCGCGTACGGAGGGGTACCGCACACACCAGCAGCAGCAGGTGCTGCCGTACGGCGGCGAGACGCCCTGCAGCCACCGTGTGGGGGGTATGTGGGGCGCTGGAGGTGCGACAGCGGCGCCAGGCACTGGAATGCAGAATGGGCTGACGGGCAATGCTGGGGCCTTGCCGTTCCGGCTGAGTGAGCCGGAGGATGGGGAGACGGAGGGCAGTGCGGGCGATGGGGAGCAGGGCCGGGCTGGGACAGGAGCGGCTGCACCGTGGCGGCCGGCGGGGCTGCCCACCATGCGGCTCTTCAACGATGACGAGGAGGAGGAGGAGGAGGGGGGTGGGGAAGAGGAGGGCGAAGAGGAGGTGGTGAGAGGGGCTGCGGCTTTCGTCGCCCGAGGAGGGCGCTTCGCACTCCTGGGTGAGGCGTTCGGTGGCGGGGAGAGCGAGGGGGATGGGGCGGACGAGAGTGCATTGGAGGACGACGGGGATGGGGCGGAAGAGGAGGGGGAGGCGACTGGGCCGCCGGGCGACGGTGTCCTTGATCGTGGCCGCACTGCTGACGCTGGAGGTGTTCGCTGTTCGAGCAGTGGGCTTGGGGAGGCGGAGGGAGAACATGATGATGATGAGGAGGAGGACGAGGAGGAGGCGGAAGCGAGGGGCGGGTTTGCAGGGCCAGTGGCAAGTTCGCGCGAGCGGTTTGCCCTTCTGTGCTCTGACCAGAGTGCCAGCGATGACGAGGGCGGTGCACAGAGGCAAGGGGAATACGAGGACGGGGACGAGGCGGGGGAGATTCGCGGGGATGAGGGCGGTGAGGCGGAGGCCCAGGAGGCTGGCTTTGAGTGGTGGCGGCGGCACGGCGGCAGCGCGCGGTATGGGGGAGGAGGTGGTGGTGGTGGTGGGGACCGGAGCGAGGGGGAGGGCGGGGGAGAGGATGAGGCCTTTTGCAGTGTGGCCACGAGCGTGAACGAGTTTGGGTCGGCATGCAGCAGCCGCCGTGTGTCCGAGGGCAGCTCGGGCCGGCCTCAGGGCTAAGCATGCACTCACGCGGTTGCGGCATTGTACATTGTGCTGGCTGTGTCGAGCGCTTGTGCGTGCACCGGCCTGCACTGTTTGACGGTGCTCTGCTGCGGGCTGGCGGTGTGCGACGGTAAGGAAAGGCGATTTCTGTGAGGGTGGTCGTGACATGCAAAGCTGGGAGCAGTACATTCAGGGCCGGTGCATCAGTAACAGCTTACTTCAATTGTGAGGACCTGCGGAAACACGTCCAGGACTACGAGTAGATTGCAGGCTGAAGCAGGGGGTTACCGCACCGGGTTACCGGTAGGCTGTGTTGGGGACAGGCAGGGACATGACAGGGTTGCAATGGAGGTGGCCGTGCGCTTGGCACAGGCGTGGCGTACGCCACAACTGACCGCTCCTGCTTAACTCACTACTCAGGAGCAGATGGTCTAACGGCACATGGCCGTGCGTATGTTGTTCCGTGGTATGCTCTGTAGTGTATGCTGTCTTGGACGTCATCATCGGCGTTTTCACGTACCCGGGATAGCAGTCACAGTTCCAGCGCAGCCTAATTCTTTTCGCGTTCTCGTGCAAAGAGTATGCGCCGCGTCACAAATTGTCCGCCCCAGAGACCCGTCTGAGCCTTGTCCATCCACCGACTTCCTGACATGGGGAGACTCCCGTAGCACATTGCCGGAAGTACGGGGCGACGGTACGCGGGAAAATGTTATCCTGCGTTATCCCTTAGCTCAGTGCGTAGCATTACAAGACTGGCAGTCGGCTGCGAGACGTGACCACGGTTTGCCACGTGGTGAACTCTGACACTCTGATTGTACGGGAGTTCACAAATGTACATCACTGTTACTTACACCGCCAACAATGCCGCCAAGGACAAGGAGCACAACAAAGCCTTTAAAACAATCTGAGCACCTTATTGGGCGGGGACCCAGGCGAAATTAACCCGCGCGTTTAACAGCTGCGCCACGCAGTTGACTCGGCTCTCGCTTCTTCGAACCTAGCGTGCACATGTGCACAGCAGCAACGGTGACTGTCAAGTACTCTTCAGCATGGGGTGCTAGGTTGCTCCGCGCTGAGGAAGGCAAATGAAATGGTGGAGGCCGTGCATACTTGCCCTAGTGTATGCGCTAATCCGGACAGTGGAAGCACATGTCATCAATGGCGCTTTTGATCGTGGAGCATGGAGGGGAGCGCTGGAGACATTGGACGCGTTTAGCGTGAACTCAGAGTGTCTGCGCAAGTCGATGCGCAATGTCCAGAAGAGGTAACATGCAAATGGTTATTGCTCCGGGAGCAGCGTGTCTTGGGCTTAGGCTGGGCGTACTGGCGTGGCATACTCGAGGGCAGTAACCTGTTCCGAAGGCGGGAGCCGGGCGCGAGAACTCGCGGTGTACAGACGATATTGTTCTTTACTTACCGTAGGTGCGACGGACTCGTCAATACCAACACCACCAACTCCTTCTCTGCACTGCGGGTGGAGATGGCGGCCATGGTGCAGGGCTGCGTCACCTTTGGCGACACCCCTGTCCGGGTAAGCGCGGAGTTCCCACGCGCGCATGGGTGTGCACTCCTCGACACTGGCCCTGCAAGAAGGCAAGCACGCCCTGTGATGCCTGAGGCCTTCGTTGTCCGCAGCGAAGGGGCAGTGGGGGGCTTGGCTGTACCCTGACTCCCCAGCGCAGCAGTTCCTAGGGCAACCAACCCGATGCCATAGCACCCCAATCGCGTCCTCGTGCGTTTACCATGTACAAGCCCAACTCCATCGGCCCGGAGCAGCCAGATCAAACGCCACACCAGCTCAGAGCCCTTCGGCCATATCCGTGTGGCGCCCCGGTCGATGCCCCTCTGCACCTTCTCACTCCCTTACCCCACATCCCCTGCCCCTCCGCTCCTCCTCACAACCCGCCCCACTCACTGTCCTCCTCCCGCGCGTTGCTTATGCGCCTCATGCTCCTGACACTCACCTTCACCTTACCGCTCCACGTCTTTGGTATCCCTGACCTGTACCTCCCTTCCCCGACCCACATCGCCCCGCAGCGCCTCCGCGTCGTCGCCGGCGCCGCCCGCCTGTACCCGAAGCTGCAGAGCCTCAGCAATGAGTTCTCCCGCGCCACCGGCATACCCATCTACTTCAACTTCTCCAGCGGCCTGGGCACAGCGGGGACAACCATTCGCGCGGCCATGGCCAAGGCGCCACCGGTGGACGACACGTCGGACGGCTCCGGCGGCTACGACGCCTTCATTCTTGGGCCTGCGTACCTGCCGCAGGCAAGCTGGCGCGATTTGCTAGAGCCAGACACCTGAGTGTACCTGTATCTGTGTGCGCCGGCCGCGCTGCAGCCTGGCGTGCGGCGATGATGGCGCGATGGCCGGGCCTGCCGACCTGATGCAAGCGTGCCGCCTCCCGGTCCACGCTCTCTGGCATAGCTTTGGGCCGCTATGCGCAATCAGTTGCATGTTCAGTTGTGTACGTGCCCCAGGCGGCGGAGGCCGGCAAGCTGCTGGACAGGTTCGACTCGGTGTGCGTTGTAGGGAAGACCTGTCCTGGTCCTGGTCAAAATACTACCGTGTATTGCATGTCTACATTTGCGCTTGCTTTCGGCGTGCCCCAGGCGGAGGAGGCCGGCAAGCTGCTGGACCTGAGCTCCCTGGTGTGGGAGGACCTGCAGCTGAGGTGGTACGAGATAAACAAGGTGCGGGCGGCAGTCGGGGGTGGGCGCACGGGTTGCCTTGCTGGGCAGGCAGTGGGACACCTGGGGCCTTACCACGACCTGGGTCAGGGCCTAAACGCTTGGGTGTGAACCGTGCGAACCGTTAGTTCATTGGTCGGCTGTTGCCGAGGATGCCGGGCGTCAAGCAGGGGTTATGCAGCTGTACTGCCAGCTGCGCAGCTGCTGCAGTCCTCTACACCGTAGTTGAGAGCATGCACGAGCTGCTACAACTGCGCGTCTTGCTTGTTTGCGCCATGCGCACGCACGCTCATGAGCGACTACTGGTGGGGTACTGAGCTCCTCCTGCCTCAGAACCTGCTTCCGATGCATCTGAACCCTTGTTAAAACACGCCCAGGTGTTCCGGGAACAGATGGTGGTGTACGACAGCAAGGTGATGGCCATCCCCATCACCACCTCGCTCGTGTTCCTCATGTACCACCGCGGCATATTCGAACGCGACAGCCTGACACCGCCGCAGACGTGGGACCAGGTGCTGACGTTGGCAGAGGCGTACAACGGCAAAGGTACGGTGCCGTACGGCCCTCCACTGCCGTACGGAACTGACAGAGCCTAGCCCACCTGCACGGCGCGGTCGCCGGGTGTATTGAATGCAGTCTTGTTCCATTGACATATAGATATAAGTGATAGAGATGGAGATAAAGGTGCGAAGATTCGGCCAGAGCGATGTGACTTCGCCCTGCACCCTGCAGACCTCAACGGGGACGGTGTGCCAGACTACGGCATCTGCATAACGCCGCCAGGTAAAGCGTACGCCTGGGCAATCGGCCAAGTAAGGCCACAGGGGTGCATAGATTTCTGCATCCCCTCAGTATCAGTATCGCCTTGATCAGCTTCCCGAAACCACTAGTCCACTGCTCCACACCACCTATAAGCTGCTGCGCCACCTGCTATGGAGTCCCTACTATGCGGAAGTGCCCACGCCGTTCGCGACACTCATCTGCAAATGCACGGTGGTCCCTACCCGCAGGCTGCTTCGTGGACGGCACGATCCTGCAGTGGATCCTGTCCACATTCGTGCAGACGCAGGGCCCCAGCCACGGGGTGTTCGTGGACCCCGCCTCCGTGGCCTCGCTGGCCAACACAACCGCCATGGTCCAGGCGCTGGAGGTCATGCGGAGGCTGCGGCAGGCGGGGCCGCTATCAGGTGGGGCGGGGGCAGGCTGTCGAAGCGGATATCACGTGTGTTTTGAGCATGGCGATGGCACGTTGCAGGGGGTGCTGGTCAAGGCGGGGGATCAGCAGAGACCCCTGCCGGGTGCCGTTGAGGGTAGGCCGGGGGCGGGTGGGACTGAACAGTGGGGGTGGTGGGTTGGGTGTGGGTGCTGCGAAAGGGCAGCAGGTCACGTCCCAGGCGTTGTGGGTGATGCGGAGGCTTACGGCGGGCAGGGTTCGTGCGGCAGGTGGGGCGGGGGCAGGGGAGAGTCCTCCAAGCTACATGTACGTGAGCACAAGGCCGGGTCGGGTCTCAGGTGGCGCAGATGCGGGCGCAGGGGTGGGCGTGTAGCAAGGGCAGCTGCTTGATGTCCATAAGCAGCTTGGCCTCTATTACCCATCTCCACTAGGCAACTGCAACGTGTTCGAGGACCAGCTCTTTCCAGAGGACCACTGCCTCATGTCCCTGAGCAGTTTCGTCACTAACCCATACTCCTTTTCATCCAAAGCTTTTCCTCTATGTCTTTCCCCTCCAGGCAACTGCCAAGTGTTCGAGGATGAGCTGTTCCTGAAGGGCCGCTGCTTGATGTCCTTGTCCAGTTCCGTCACCTTCAAGGCGGCGTACGACCCCAACGCCACCGCCTACGCGTCCATGCGCGGCAAGATCGGCACCACGCACTTCCCCGGCTCCACGCGCGTGCTGGACAGGAGGACCATGACCATGGCCCCGTGCTCCACCACCACCTGCCCGCTGGCTACCGACACCGTTAAAGACACGGTGCGTGGGGCTAGCCGTGCGGCGGTGCGCGATCGTGCTGCTTGCCAGTTAGAGCCACCTTGTTCCGTTTTCATGGTAACCTGATCTAGCCTCAGCGGTGAAGGACGTTCAGCAGGCAGCACCAGCACACCTGGTCGTCACAGCAACACCGTACTGCCGACCCCAAAGGGCCCAAACCCCGCCATCCCCGCAGCGCGGCGTGGACCGCCCGGGGCTGGAAACCGTCTCACCCGTAAGCATTAATGAGTCCGCAGTTGCGCAGCCAAGAGAAAGCATACATGCGAACTTCGCCTGTCAATTCTTCCCCCCAGGACGGCGTGGAGCGGCTGGTGAACCTGGTGACGCCCTCCACCAACGTCATCGTGCTGCTCAACGCGCAGTCGCCCGCCAACTACCAGTTTTTCGCATACTCGCTCTTCTCCTACCTGGCCAGCCCCGGGGTCATGTCAGACACGCTGCTGCTGGACCCACAACTGGGTGCGTGGGTTAATGGGTGGTGCTGGACCCACAACTGGGTGCGTTAACTGTTGACGCTTGGCGGTTGCATACCGGCTGCCCTGTGCAGAGATGACACTCTGCAATGTGGCGCGAGCGTTGCGTGTATGTCCGGCAGCTTTGAGGCACACGTGTCAGTGGTGTGGCAGTAGAGGTCGGAAGGGCGGACGCCGGCGACCACACCTGACCGCGTGATGGTGCTGCACTGCCCCGACAATGTAACAGTGTGTCTGCCACATTGATGTCGTCACTTATACCGCCAAGTTAATGCTAATAACACCGGCAGCTTAATAACGTGTCAGTCGGTTGTACTGCCTGCAGAGACGGCACCGCTGCGTGACCAGGATGTGGCCAAGGGCGTCGAGTGGCGGTGGCGGGCGGCAGGGTACGACGCTCGAGACGTGGAGGAGGTGGGTCGGCTGTACCTTGGACGTGTGTGCGGGGGAGTGCGATGCTGGACTCTTGGTCATGTTGCGGTGGAAGCAATTGCCTTTCTTGATCCTATGACTTCCTGGTAGTGGAAAAAGTAACTGCGCGCGCCCGGGGTGGCTGCAGTTCTTCAACGCGTACCGCGAAGCCTACGCCAACCCCAACCAAGCTTTCGAGATGAAGTTCAGCGGCAACCTCAACCTATCGTGAGTGGCATGGGGACTGATGGAAGTAGCACGGATAGTGATGCGCTCCGCGTCTTGCCCAGCCTCCCTAACCCACCCGGGAGTGCTTGCCTCACCCACATCCACGACCCCACTTTGCTCTCCCGCCCACCCGCTCCCATCCCCCTATCTCGCCCTGGGTCTGTCGTCCTACCGCCCAAACCCCTTATCTCCCCGTGCTGTCTCCCTCTCCCCTAGCACGACGTGTACCATCGCAGCCATGCTCCACACCAACGCCTGTCCTATCCCAACTTCACCCCCGCACTCCCCTAGCACAAACCCACATCCCCACGTCTCCCCTTTGCAGAACGACATGCACCATCGCAGCCATGCTCTACACCAACGCCACGCCGGGATACTACGCGCCCCCCGTCTCCGTAGCCGTCAACATGATCCAAGCCACTCTCAGCGGCATCATCGCAGCAGCAGGAGGCCGCGACGCCTTTGCCGTCAAGTACCGCCGCACGCTCAACTGGCAGGCCCCGCAGGCCCTCGACCCCAGCAGCTCCTCCGCCCCTGCAGCTGCCTCCAGCTCCTCGCGCCTGAGCCCCCGTGCCGTTACGGCTGTTGCGGTGGCGGTGCCGTGCGGCGTGGTGCTGGTCGGGGCGGTGGTGCTGATGGCGGTGTGGTCGGGGAGGAGCAGGCGCAGGAAGGCGACCGTCAACGCGGCCCCGGGGGCGGGGCCGTTGACCACGCTGCTGGTGTCCGACATACAGAGCAGCACAAAGTAAGGCGACAGCAAGGTGGACCGAGCTTCGCACTTACCGCGGCATACGCGCCGAGCTTCCTGCCTTGTTGGGAGTCATAGGACCGCCGCTGCTGCACTTGATGGTATTACAATTCTCGTGCTTTTTCCTGACCGCAGCCTGTGGGAGGCCTTCGAAGCGGCGGTGATGGACCAGGCGCTGAGTGTGCACCACGCGTGCGTGCGCAAGGCCATCGCGGCGTGGGGGGGCTACGAGAGCGCCACAGGTGGGTCCCGGCGGCATGGACGTTACCGCGTACGGCACACAAACCACAGGCACCGCATCCTACGACACAAACCACGGGCGGGCGCCGCGGCTCCCGACGTGCAAGTGGGGCATGCCTGGCCCTCCGCCGCCGGATAGCCGTGGTTCCTTGGATTTGGGCTTGGGAGTGTCGCAGTGCTGATGCCGGAAAGCATGCCGGAAAGCATGCGCTGGATATTCGCAAGCGTGCTGCCACTCCTGCATATCCCGCCCGCCTTACTTGGCCTTTTCCCAGTGCAAACACCAACTGTTCCTCCTGCCGTGTGCGTGTCCGCCTGCACAGAGGGTGACTCGTTCATCATCGCTTTCCACAACCCAACGGATGCGCTGTGCTGCGCGCTCGCGGCCCAGCAGGTGAGCCCCCAGGTCCCACCGGCAGTGCAGCCCCCGGCGCCGCCGTACGGCACATTTCTAGCTGCAGCTTGTCTCCTCTCAAGGGGTGCGCCGGGCATGCCAGCATGATCTGGGTCTGAATCAGTAAGGCTCTTGGCAAAGGCATGATCTCCACCGTGCTTGAACGCGACTGATATGCTTAAGAGTGCGACGTGGCGGCCCTTTGCAGGCGCTGCTGGAGGCCCCGTGGCCTGAGCAGCTGCTCAAGCCCTGCTCCCTGCCTGGCCTGGAGGGCGACAAGGACCCGCTCATGCAGGTGTCGGCGCTGCCGCTGGCCAGGTGGGAACGTCACATGTGTTGCTGCCAAGTTGCGCACAACATTTGCCCTGCTGCCACTGCGCCTGGTTCCGATGCCACTGCTGGTGCTGGGTGCTGGTGCTGGTGCTGGTTCTGATGCGCTGCGTCTTCTGCGCCGATGCATCGGGAAAAAAAGTGCTTAGGCCTGCACGGTTGCCCTCGACCTAACGCACACCTAGGCAGGGGGCGCTAGTCCGTACCTGTTCATGAGCCGTCGACCACGGTAGAACACAATCGCGCGGGTGGTTGCGCGACCAGCAGCTGGTTGCTCCTTGTGCTATATCGCCATCCCTGTGCAGGAGCGCTGGCGTGGGTAAGACCCAGGCGCAGCGCCCCCCAGCGCACACCACCAGCGGTGGGCCTCGCGCATTCATGTCCGCCGTCCAGGCTGCGAATGCCAGCGCGCAGAGCAGCCGCGGCCACCGGCGGTGGGGCGCGCTCCTGAGCCTCGGCCTGGGGTCCGTGGACGCCAAGGGGTTAGCCATGGCGGCCCGGGATGGGACCGCATCGGTGGACAGTGTGTCGGTGCCTGCTGGAGGAGCACTGAGCTTGGCGGGCGGGGAGGACCTGCCTTCCGCGCAGCACGACAACCTCTTTACCAAGGTATGGTGCAGCATGGTGCAGCACACGCCGCAGAGCGCGGCTGTGCTGGAGCTAGGGCCGTTGGGGGGCTCTCAGGCGCGGCCCCACACATGGTTTTAGCCCCGTGCATCGGTGCAGCTTGCGTAGTGTCAGGCGTCAGGCTCTGCACATGCGACCCGCGCAGCCTTGCTCGGCGGTACGCAGGTGTCCAGCCACTACCTTCCATACTGCTGTCACATATGTAGTCACATAACGAAGGAGCCCTGTGCTGTCATGCCTCAAAGGACTTCCTGTTGCAGCCTACGACCCATGCTTCCCATGCGCCACCCCGCAGGTATCGGAAGGGGCCCTTGCCAGCAACCCCGCCCTCCACGAAGCCCGCTGCTCCACCCAGCTCACCGGCGACAGCTCCCTCTACAGCGGCTGGCCCTGGCTGCTGCCCACCACCACCTCCACCGCCGCCGCCGCCACTGCTCCACCTTTACTCCGCCACGGCACAGACTCGGAGCCTGAGCCGGGTCCGGACTCCAGGGGACGCGTCTCCACCGCCGCCGTCACGACTGCTCCACCTTCACACCGACGGCGAGGCAACGGCCACAGCATAGACTCGGAGGCTGAGCCGGGGATAGACTCCAGGGGACGCGTGACGCTGGTGCTGGCTCCTAGCACCAAGGAACTAGCCACAGGCGCCGGTCCCCAAGGGGAGATCTGCTCGCCCCCCAGTGCCCAACCTAGTGGCCTGCCCCGCAGGCCTACCAGCGGCGTGAACGCGGCGCAGGCAGACGGCACGGCCACGGGGCCCAGGTCAGGCAACAGGGCTTCCCCCGCTGCGCTAGTCCCGCCCAGGCCGCCGCCGCCGCCCCAGTCCCCGTTCATGTCCGAGGGGGCTCAGCTAGTCCCGGGCAGCGGCAACAGGGCAGCAGCGGTGGCTGCGATCTTTGCTGCCGTCGCCGCCGGGCGCAGCCGGGCCAGCGGCTCGGGGGTGGAGCGCGGCTCGGTCGCGGGCGGCACAGGCACTGCCCTGACCATGGAGGCGGCTTGGCTGGCGGCCACAGGTGGCGCTGGGGCCAGCAGCGCCGGCAGGCTCACAACGTCGGGTGGCGCGGGCGTGTTGACGGCAGATGCGGGGCCGCTAACGTCGGGGGGAGCGCAGGACGGCCGCTCGTCCAACGAGGGCAACCCGCAACGCGTGACGGGCAACACGGGCTCCACAACACAGGACCCGGCGATGGGGGTGAGTGGCGTGGGCTGGGGACACAGCGCCGGGCCCTCCGCGGCGACATGTCTTCCTTGCTACTTGTTACGGTATGCTTACGTGTGGTAGGTCGGTGGCCGACAGTTAGCAAGCGTGTGGGGGCGACCTTGCCTTGCGCACGCCCTCACCATCAGTACCCAATGAGCACGGCGGCCAAGGAGCACACCTATCACGTGTTCGTGTTCTGTCGACCTTGTGCTGCAGGCGATGACAACCACCACGCTGCTGATCAGCCTGCTGCAGTCGTACCGCATCCTGAGGGGCAAGGAGCCGCCGTCTCCCATGGCCAACGCCACGGCGGCGCCCCTGCTCCTCTTCCGCGGCCTCAGGGTGAGCACGCTCTTGCGCTCTTGGGCCACCAAGCAGCTGCACGCGTTCCCTCTCACCCACCCTCAGCTTATACACACTCGGTGCCCTTGCCGCGTCCGCTGCAACCGAGCACGCCCGTCCCTCCATGCACGCGCGCACGGGCACGTGACCTCGCACCTGCCCGTCCCCGTCAATCCCTCACGCATCCCTCCTCCATCCCCCATCCTTTCATCCGCCCTCGTCCCCAGGTCCGCATGGGCATGTGCACGGGCGTGGCGTCCCTCGCCGACGTGCAGCGCAACGCCGCCTCCGGCCGCACACACTTCTCAGGGGAGTGCCTGCGCCGCGCCAAGGCGGTGTCGGACGCGGCGGCGGGCGGCCAGGTGCTGCTGCCGGAGGCGTCCAGGGATGCCCTGGACGGGGACGCCATGCGGGCGGCGCGCCACTGCCTGCTGTACATGGGGCAGCACCAGCTGACCAAGCTGGTGGGTTGGGGCCTTGGGGGCAAGGGGGCCGCGGAGGGTGCCGGTGCAGGTTGCATGGGATGGGAGGAGGGGTCGGGTCGTACGACAGCCTGGGGAACGTAGGTGGGTGATGGTGGCTACAGCGGCATGGCGGTATGGAAGCACGGTGCAGCGCTTGGGGTGGGGCCATGGCGCACTGCGTGCGGCGGCAAGGGCATGACGGTATGGAAGCTTACTCCTGAGGGCGCACAGTACAGCGCCATGGGTGGTGCCATGCCATGGGACTGCGGCACCGAGCTGGCCGAGCTGGTGGGCTGGAGGCGGCACAGCAAATGCCGGTGCACACGGGTGCCGTGCAGCACGGAGTCCGCAAGGTACCGCAGGGCCAGACGCGGCCAGTCTCCACCGTAAGTCGAGAGGCACCTGCCTACCCGCCCGGCCCCTGTGCGTCCCTCCGCAGGAGGTCGAGGAGCCCCCGCTGCACCTGTACGCCGCCTACAGCCACGGCCTGCTGCCGCGCGCCCTGGTGCTGCCGCCGCTGGCAACAGGCGGGGAGCTGCGGCCGCCCGTGCTGCACGCGCCCGTGGGCTGGGGCACCGTGGTGCTGGTGGGTGCGGGGGGAACGGGGGAGCGCAGGGCAGGAGTCCTGCCCTTCGGGGGCGGCCACAGCCACCTTGTACTGAGTGCTTGTCAAGCCGCCACAGCTTCCAGCGCGCCCTTCTTACCGCCCTAGGCAGGCTGCGGGCGCAGACACACTTCCGGCCTGAGTCCACCCCATTCGCGCACCTGCGCAGTGCTACCTGCTAAGCCACGCCACCTTTTACTCTTAACCCACATGCACCCTAACCCACACAGGTCCGAGTGGTGGGCGCCGACACGCTGCTGGCCTGGGACCTGCGCGTGGCGTGCGAGGCGCTGGACGTGCTGCACGCAGCCGCCCTGGGGCTGCTGACCGTGGGCTCTGCAGGCAGCCACTATGTGTCCACGGGTGCCGTCACCATGCGACCCATGGGTCAATCATGGGACCTGGTGAACCCACCCGAAGCCGCCCGGGGAAGCGGCAGCAGCGACGCTCTGGCGGCGGGCAAGGCGGGCACGGTCAAGGAGAGGCTCAAGTCGGCGAGCAGCAGCGCGCCTGGCGGAGCGTTCGGGGCGATGTGCGTGGTGTTCACGGACGCGGATGCGGCGGTGGGCTGGGCGGCGGCGCTGCGGCGGGCGCTGCTGACGCTGGGCTGGCCGGAGCGGCTGATGGAGCACGAGCTGTGCGAGGAGGTGTGGGCGGCGCCCGTGGCGGCAGGTGCAGCGGGCACGTTTGGGTTCGGGGGCATGCAGAGTCTGCAGGGCAGGCCGGCGGGGCGCGGGAGCAGGGCATCGGCGGCCAGCCCTGGGGGTCGGCAGGGTTTGGGTGTGGCAGGGCCACCCAGGACCTTCAGCGGGCAGGTGGCGGCGGCGCTGGCCAAGGGGAGGATCCTGGGCAGCCGGCCCGCGAGTCCGCGGGCAGGACCTGCGGGCCAGCACGGGTCCAGCCAGCAGGGGCAGCAGAGCCGCAGCGGGGGCGGGGCTGGGCGGGTCGCGTCGCCTAGCTCGGGGCTGTGGGCGGGCTTGTGGGGAGGGGGCGGGTCGCGGGTTTCGAACCCGGGGTGGCTGGCGGGTAGGCAGAGCTACACGCCGCCGGGGAACCAGGGCCCGCCCGCAGTGGCGCAGACGGGAGGCTCTGGGACGGGCCGGGTGTGGTCGTTCTCCCGCCTGTCGCACCAGCAGGGCAGGGGCGCAGCCACGGCCGTGGTGGCAACCGTGCGCCCCGCACATGCAGGCTCGCTGGCAAGCCCTTCGGTTCAACAGGCCGAAGGTAACAACCGCAGCAACTGCCGGCTGCCGTCGCCACGCTCGCTGGCCGCTATGGCGGAGCTCCCAGAGGCCGCAGACACGTGCGGAGACGACGCGGCGGCGGAAGGCGGCGACATCAAGCTCGAGTCCGCGCCCATCAACTTCTTTGCCCATTCGACGACGGTGGCGGCGGCGGTGAAGGCGGCGCTGCGGCCGTCCCTGGACGAGAGCTCCGGCACGCTGACGCCCCAGCCGGAGAGCCAGACCATGTCGCGCCTCGGCCCCACGCCCCGCGGCTCCTCCCCTCGCGCATGCAGCCACAGCGGCAACCTGAAGCAACAGCTGCAGATCCCTGCTGGCAGCCCCTTTGCCGGGGCCGCTCTTCCCCCCGCCATGCCTCCCGCCCGCAGCCCGCGAGACGCCCAGCGGCAGGCCCTGCGCACCTCGGCGGATGTGCACGCTGCCACCGCTGCTCCCGCAGGCCGGGTGGCTGGAGACCTACAGCAACCTCCTGCGCGCATGCCCACCGCACCGGTGGCCATACCCCAGCGGAACCCCAGCGCCGCAGCGACGTGCGACTCGCCCCAGGCCAGCTTCACCTCCCCGCCCCAAAGCACCAAATCCCTTGCGCCGACGCCCGCCACGCAAGGCGGCGCTCCTATCCACAGGCACCGCACGCTGCAGGCCATGCCGTCTGGGGATGGCTCCTCTGTGACCTCCGCGGCCACGTCCGCGCCGCAGGCGCGGCACGGCCGCACCGTCAGCCGCCTGCCGTCAGGGGAGGCCCCCCAGCCGCCCTCGCCCCGTGGGCTACCCACCAGCCCCAACGGCGCTTTCGACCATGGGGTGCTGGCTAGCCAGGCCTCGGGCGTTACGGAGGTGCAGGGTCTGGAGGACGGGGGCCCTGCGGGGGTGCTGCTGTACAGGGGTCTGAGGATCCGGTGCTCGGTGGCGTGTGGGGCGCTCAAGGGGGTGCTGGTGGCGGGGGACGTGAGCGGGCAGCTGCAGTTCAGGGGCAAGGGGATGCAGCAGGCGGCGCGGCTGATGGGCAAGGCCAAGGCGGGGCAGATCTGTGCCACGGCGGACCTGGCGAGGACGCTGCTGCCGTTCCTGTCGGAGGAGCTTACGATCATCGACAAGATTTGAGCGGGGTGAATGGTGTTCAGGGTTGCGGTTTTGAGGCGAGGGGCTGTGTGGGTGTGGGTGAGGGGCTGTGTGGGAGGCGCTAGCCATTTGCAATGGCAGGGCGCGGCGGGTTGCTGGCATGAGGGTGCGTGGCCGGTGTTGGGAGAGGCATGAATGCACGAAGCTGTCATGGTTGCAGTGGGCAGGATGGGCGGCAACCAAGCAAGGAAACGGTGGGGGTCGAGGCGGCGAGCTTGTAGGTCGTAATACATGTTTTGGGCATTTTTTAGGAGCTGGGTATGTCTGTCTGCGATCATGGGATTGGCGGTTCGTGTCTTGAGAGGTTGGCTGCAAGGGGTTTTATAGGCTCTTGGCAAAGGCCGAATAATAGAACAGGAATTCATATGCGGGGGCTTTATTGGTGGGGCAGTGGTCGACAGTACAAGACCGCTTTTGCTGCTTTCGGGTTCGTAGCTCCACGTTGTGCACGCACACGCGAGCGTATGGCCCTGAGTGCAAATGGCCAGCACTGGCTTTTCAGCTTGCCTAAACGCAATTAGCGGTGTTCCAGTTGTTAATATCTTGGGCGCGGCGCCGCCTGGATTCAGGTGTAGCATGGTTGCTGCGAACCCGCTTTTGCTTGGTTTGGGGCGCAAGGATTCCGGTGGTGGGGCAAACCAATAAGCGCTCGGCACCTCGTGTGTCATGCGGCTGCGTTGCGCCCTTGCGGCTGCCTAGTGTAGGCAAAGCAAAACCCGAGGCCGCGCGCATTGTCTTGCGTGCGCGTGCCGTGGTGTGGTAACGGCGTCGTGGATGGAGTCCGTGTCGAGGCCTCACCTGCAATGCATTTTGCGGGGCGCTGGTGCCACCATTGCCTCGCGTGAGCAAATGCACGCCCTAAAGATGTCCTTATGTCGAAGAGGCCGTTGCACACAGCATAACAGGTCAAGGTCCGCCGCCTGCTACCTGCTGCCCTAGTTACGTTCGCCACTTCGCGTGCGGTAAATGCATGGCAGGCGTGCTTTCCCCACGTTGCCTTTATTGCGGGGCTCGCAACGTTCGGGTTGCGCTTCGCTGCATGCAGCTCGGCATGGGTGCCGCTCCGCACTGCGCGTATGCGGCAATGCGGTGCCGCCCTGAGCGTGAGTATGACGCAATATTGGCTGGGTGACTTGTGGTGTCTACTGCTTCGTTGGCACCTAAGAGGACTGTTGTTGATGTCCGTGGTTCTTCTGATTAGGTTGACAAGCTGTGTACCACATCGACCACGTCCCCCATATCAGAGTCCGTGCCTTCATTGGAGGGGGCTGCATCCCCGCTACTCAGTTGCAAACATCGGTTGGTTGCGTTGCTGTGTAGAGCTACCGGCGGAGCTGTTGCGACCGGTTGATCTATATATGCTGTTGGACTGGACAACAACGTGTCAGCGTCTGGCCGGAGTGCACGGCGGAAAGGTCTGGCGCAAGGTCGTTGTGTTGATCACCAGTTATAGCGTGTGTTGCACGTCGTGGGCTTCCTCTGCCCAGGCGATGATGTGCTCCTGTGCAAAGCACGGGCCTTGTCCTGTGTACGTTGTTGCAACGTGGTTGCTGTTGCATTCTTGACGCCATTGGTCGTGATGTGCAACTTGTCTTGATTATAGCACCGTTATTGCGAGTGGTGTCCACTGTACGGCAGTGCGGCAAATATATAGATGTCTGCACTCTGTTTGTGGGCGCAGTCCCCGTCGGCTCATGGTACTGAGGTTTGTGCCGTCACCTCCTGGCCCTGCCTTTGTCAATGTGCAACAGGGGCCAATCCATGCAAATACCGTAGATGTTGCATGCTTCCACAATGGCAATCCTGTACCGCGCACTCAGTGGCTGCGGAGCGTGAAGGGGGTGCGAGGCTGGGGCCGACTTGCCACGTATACGGCACCGGTAGGGACAACCGTTCGTACAGTTGTGTACCGTACAAGCTAGGAAGTTGAGGTCCACGTTGGGATAAGGGTGTTGTGGACTGAACGCGGCTAACGGTGCTGAACAGTGCACGGTTGTGTGGGATTGCGGCATCGCGCGCTCTTGTCTTTAAATTCTTTTGGAAAGGCTGTGTTGTCCCAGACATCGGCTTCCGGGGTCTCCCCTGTTCGTGGGCACCCCAGCCATGCTGCTTCACGTCCTGCCATGGCGGGGGGAGACCCCTGGGCCCTGGGCTTGGTGATGCGTGGCAACCATTGCGTGTGTGTGTGTGTGTGTGTGTGTGGCTCCTCCGCAAATGTAACGACCCATGTACGAGCCGGAGGCTCAAGGGTCTCCATGCATAGAATCAAGAACGTTTTGTCTCTTCGACCAAATCTGCGATAGCAAACCTGCTAGCTTCACCTGGTCACCTTCTAACATCAACTTCCGCATACTCCCCTCCGTAGGGAGATCGTAGGCAGACCTGAGCTCAGAATACACAGGGCACTCTATCATCAGAACGTGTAGCTCATCCTCCACCTTCCCTGTACCGCATACCCTACAGACCCGAAGGTCCCTAGCAACCGTACCTGTACTACGTGTAAGGGTCACAGCATGCACCTCCGCGTTACCAGTGGTTGGCATCTTATTCAATTTTCACTACGGTATAAAGTCCAGTTTCCAGCCCGCGGAGCGGAATATTACGGAGGGATTTAATTGCGATCGACCAAACTTCTGTCCCGGATTCACGACCAATTAATTTCCGGTTCACTATTTATACCACGTGCCGAGGCACCATTTAGTGGGGCACAGCCTGACCGCTGCCCCTCGTGCTGCTCTGCGGCCATGCCCCCCTGCTGTCAACATGCTCCCCTGTTGTTCCCTTGTTAAGCACATG
>VFQN01000926.1_pt1 | contig 52084 bp, 85 predicted proteins | sample 3512371 | NCBI WGS metagenome assembly VFQN01 (sample SAMN10412370, study PRJNA504923) | tailings metagenome | isolation source: Replicate 2 from Balatoc abandoned mine | place: Philippines: Itogon, Benguet | collected 2017-08-28
CCGTAGGGGCTTGTCCGTGACCATCAGATACCGCCCCCCCTCATTATTATTATTATGTTGCAGGAGCGCTGTGCCAGATCCTGCCAAGCCTCATGTTTGGTGCAAACCGGCACCTACTATTGATCGTATCTCCGTCCAGTTTACACGGAAGCCGCGCTGTTGTTGGACGGGACGTGGCCTATATTTGGTTGTGTGAACGTGTGCTTTCGCAGGAGCGCTACGCCAACCCTCGGCTGCGCGGGGCGTTCAACCGCGACGTGCGCATGGCCCTGGCCACCAGCAAGCACTGGGGGCCCTCGGACTACCTGCAGGTGGGAGGAAGGGGGAGGGAGCGGGCGGCGTGGTGCATGAGGGGGAGGGCGGTGGCTGTTGGGGTCCGCTGTGCCTGTACACGGCCCTGAGCCGGACGATGGTGGTATAAGCTTATAAGGGCGTTCTTGCCAACTACTTCGGGCCTTTCTATGCGACCGTATCTGGTGGTGCTGCTGTTGCTCCATCGTGCTCCTGCGTTCCCTCCTGAACACAGGCCCAGCGCATCCGTGCCCGGGCCAACGTGCACTTCCGGAGGGTGCTCGGGCAGGTGGGCATGGTGGGAGGACCGCGCGCGTAGGACCGGCTGCATGGCACGGGGCCCTAGGCAGCGGCAGCTCCAGGCAGCGGCAGCAGTACAGCACGTGCAGCGCTGCTCACCACAACGGGTGTTGCTTTGTGCGCCCAGAACCGCGCTCACCCCCAGGTGCCTTGGCACGCTGTGCACTGTGTCCCCGCGCATCACGCCCCGCCCCCAGGTACACGTAATCGCCACACCCACCACGCCCAACCCGGCACCGCCCATCCACCCGGCGGCGCTGCAAGGAGGTGCGTCGGGGTGTCCTCGTAGGGGAGGGGAGGAGGACCTTACGACGTGGCAGGACAGCCGCACGGAGGTCGGGGTGTCCCCAGAGCGCCAAGGGGGAGGGGGAAGTGGAGAAAAACCCTGACTTACGCACAGACTTCTGTGGGGGCCGCAGGCCCCACAACAACAGGTTATGCGACTTGAGGCGACCCATGCTGGCAAGGGCTAAGAGCACGTTGCAACAATACTACTTTGTTACGGCGCGGGAGCCCTCCCCACGGAGCGGTGCGCCTCTCTTCACATTCCCTTAGTAACGGCCCGCCCTTCCCTTTGACTGTCCACCCTCGGCCTCGACCGCTGCTCACCCCCATGTTGTCGACCACTATCCGCGTGTGGCCCGCGGACCCCTGGATGCGCACACACGCAACGGTTCAACAACGCAACGGTGAAACGATGCCTCGCAGGGGAGAGCAACCTAGGCCAGGTGGGCCGATGGTGTGGGACCCGCGTGTGCGATGCACGCCCACCGCTGCACCACCCTTCCCCCACGCGCCAGGCAACGCTGTAATGCTGTGCAACCCCGAGGTGTAGGTTCACGCCAAGCCGTACTACGAGATACGCTTTGGTACGCCAGGCGTTGCATGCCAACCATGCCGGTGAACTTGACACCACACGCTGGGGGTACGCAACAGCTCACCCGCTTCCACCCCACAGACCAGCCGCGTGATGCGCTTCATGGTGGCGCCCAACATGCTGGGCCTGCCCGCGCTGTCCCTGCCCGTGGGCTGCGTGCCGGAGGAGGCGGAGGGCAGCACCTCGGCGAGGAGCAACGCGGGGGGCGGCGGCGGCGGCGGTGTCCCGCTGCTGCCTGCGGGGCTGCAGCTCATGGGGCGGCCGCGGTGCGAGGCGACGCTGCTGCGCATCGCGGCGGTGCTGGAGGTGGGGTGGGGGCGTGGGGTGACCGCAGAGCGGCAAATTAGTGGAAACGGGCACCGTATATCGATGAAAGCCCTGCGGAGGGAGCGTGGGGCCCTGGGGACGTGGCTTGTGGCCCCACGCGGTGGCCCCACGCGGTGTGCGCCTGCCCTTGCTACCTGTCCTGCCCTTGCCACCCATGCAGGCCGTGACTGCCACATGGTGGCTGCACGCTTACGTGGACTGGCGGTCCCTTAAGCGGGGGGGCGGGGGAGGGGGCGGGGCACAGCGGGTGTGCTCGGTGATGGGCCGCACAATAACTCGCGGTATACATTTGACCCAAGCAACCGCACGTCAACACCCATGCCACGTTCCACATGTACGGCACTGGTTTGCCGACACAGCGCTATGCTTTCCCGCCTGCTGTCCCATTGCCGCCCAGGCCGTGCTCGCGACGCAGCGGCAGCCGCCGTACTCCGGCGATACGGCTGCCGCCACCTCCACCTCCGCTTCCTCCGCCGGTGGCAGCGCCCTGCCGCACGTCCTGCCGTCGGTGCGGCTCAACCCGCTGACAGGGGAGTCCTGCGGCGTGTAGTGGCCATTGTGGCCATGTGTGCCGTGTGCGTGCAGGTGGAGGCCAGGCGGTGTAGGCGAGCCCACGTGTGTGACTGGGATGGACGCATGCCACGGAACATGGTGTCCGGCGTTCGGGGTGTATGGGAGACAGGGTTGTATGTTGGCACAGTGGAACAGGCGGACTACGAAGGGCAGGCTGCAAAGCCCACGGCAGCCTTGTCACCCCATACGCAGTGAGCAAGGCCAAGGGAGGTCCCTGGAGGTCCAAGCTCGTCCATGCGTCGGAGTGTTGGCGCTGTTTGCGATGCTGCTTGACGAAGAATAGTAAATGATCGCGAGACATGCACGCGTCTATGGTTTGCCAGCACGGTAGTATTTAAGCACCATAGTTCGCAACAATAGTCAAAAGCGCTGACTCAGGGCAGTAACTTTGCGGTAAAAGTGCTTCGCAACCGCTATGCGAGGATTGCCTTGTGTTACCTGTCCGCTAGTAACGGCAGCGGCTGTGTAAGGCTGGTGTGTGGCTTTTGGCATGTCATTACAAGCTCACAGTGGACCGGATTCACCGCTCGGGTAGGTGCTCGCAGGACAGCCTGCATTCCGTCGGCACAATAATGGTGAAGATTTGGATCATATAGCACTGTCGTCGTGTTATGCGTCTGCATCTTGGGCAGCGCGCCACTTCACATCATCCGTATCTTCCCACCCGCCTTCTGTTCAGAGCGGCAAGCAGTAAAGCCAGTCCCTGCTGAACAACATGTAACGTCATAATTACAAGACATCAAGTGATCCATTGATTCTATGGCTCTTTGGGGTTGGGCAAGCCCTTCACTGCGTTAGGCATCAGACCGTGCCAGCGCTGGCCCAGGCACCTGGCGGCATGTGCCTGCAGGCAGTGACCATCTCAGATCCAGTAACATCTGGTTGCGGTCCACGCCGCAACAGCGCAGCAACGCGGGGCGAAAAGGCGCACAGCTCAGTCAGCTCGGTGTCCGCTCATCGCTGATCAACCATGGAACATATGTCGGAGACTAGTACTCAGGATGGAGGCGCGGTTCATGTTTCGGGCGGTGCAGCGTCTCACTCTGCTAGTTTACCGACACGGATGCATCGCGTTGTGGCAAGCTGGGCGCTGCCATGCGCCATGATCGCCGCAGCTGCTGTTTTCGGTGCCTATTGGTCACTGAACGGCGGGCCTTTCCTGTCGGGCCTTGCTCAACGGAACCTCTGGCGTGCGCTCAACCGTGCCGACATGTCCTCCGTGATGGCCATGGTCGGATGCTGTGTAGCTGGATACATGTTGGGATACGCTCGACACAGCTTGTGCCGACGGCGCCATGCTATGGGGAGCAGCTCACCCGCCGGTCATGGCTGGGTGCAGTTTGCGCTGGCCGCCCGCCTGCATGCTGCGCTGGAGCTCCTGCGCGACCTGCTTCCCGGTCACGTCGTTGACGAACTCTTGGAGGACACACAGCAACAGCAACAGCACCACGCCCTGGACTGTCTGGGTCAGGTCAGCCGGTCGTCGGTCGTCGACTCGCCACCGGTGTTGCAGCGCGCCCACAGCGGCCAACTTGACCAGGACTTTTGCTCGTCTGAGGTATGCTACCACGGTCCACACCCGCTGGACAGCACTGCTGCACCCCGCAGCGACCGCCGGGTCTCTATGCTGAGCGGGGTTGGCAGCAGGACCAGGCTGTCTTCGCAGACCGAGCCTGGCGACCTCGAAGATCCCCTGTGCAGCACCGGGGCCTTCTTCAGCACGAGCCAAGCGCTGCTAAGCAGCGGCGTCTCCATCGGTGCCACGAGCACCTCCACAGCTGCCGAGGCGTGCACACATGCACAACCAACGTTAATAGGCCAGCCCTACTACGCTCAGGAGGACGACGAGCAGAGCAAGGGCCCCCTCGCCAGCTGGCTATACGACAACCTCCCAGACCGCGATGTACCCGGTGTGCCTCAGCACGCTATCGACGACCTTGGGCACGCCGGCTTCCACTACCCCCGTGCCATGGAAGCCGATCCATATGAGCCCCTGGCCCGGACGGACCTGCGCGGCTGCAGCACCGGGCAGCTGCTCCCTGGCAGCCCGTGCGGGACGGGCATCGGCAGCGGAAGATCGCGCGATAGCGGCTTTGGGACGGCCACCACCACCACCAGCGCGGACAGCGCAGCAGGCAGCGGCGCGGGCAGCAGCAACGGTTTCATGTCAGGGTGTGGGCCCGGCTCCGGCCTGGTCCCCCGGTCAGCGTACGGCAGCAGTGTGCGGCTGTGGCGGCACGACTCGCTCCTGTCCTCGTCTGGGAGCTGCACGGAAGCTGGGATGCTGGCCGAGACAGATATGTCACTGCGCGATCTCGCCGTCACGGAGGGGCGGGACCCGCAGCAGCAGCTGCTGCAGCTGCAGGCCCTGGGGCAGGAGCTGGGAGGCAGGGGAGACCCGCATCCACTGCAGCGGGGAGGCAGCACGCTGGTGACGGCCGATGCCTTCCAAGGTGGGCCGGGCAGCTGGTACTCGTGGCTCTTAAGCTCCTGCCTATCTTGCCCATGTATTCTGCGCTAAGCTTGGTACCAGCACGTGATGCACGCGCGGGTCAGGCAAAACCTCCAATGTGCACAACATACCCAACACATGCGTCCACGCAGCGGTATCCCCTGTACATCTGTTGTGTTTGCCTTTCTGACGTCAATACCAAGGCCGTTGTGTCTCGCCCTGCTCCACCGTTATGCACCTTCGTTTCTGGTCACTTGCCCTTGGTACGCCTACTGGCCTCCGCAAGCCTGAAGCTCGTCCTACCCCTTGCGCCCGTGGCCCTCCTCCAGGCACCGAGGGGCAGCACGCTGGCTGCCGTGCCGCCTGCGCCAAGCAGCTGGTGCACGACAGCTACGACTGCGGCTGTGGGGAAGCAGACGGCAAGTGCGGCGGCAATGACGAGACGGCCATCGGCCACGCGGCTTTGACGCCTGCGGCAGGCGGGTTCACAGCCTTGGACCAATACGCCAACACCCACGCCCAGGCGTCTGACGGCGATGCAGCCATTATCCGCATCACCGACGCTGAGGCCGACGAGGGCAGCAGCTGCTTTGCGCTGAGCAGCAGCCTAAGCGCACACGGCCCAGCGCTGCTGCCGCCGCCCGTGAGGTCGCGCTCCCCTGACCCCGTGACACTTGCTGCCGGCTCCGCCGCCGCCCATACCGCCACTCCCATTACCGCTACCAACGTTCAGCAGCTCGCCGCTTCCTTCGAAACTACAGCCACCACCCCCGACACCGAGGCTGTGGAGCACTGGGCGTGGGGCTGCCACTCCCACCTATTCGCCGTGTACCCCACAAACCCCGCTCCAGAGGACCAGCAGCAGCAGCAGCGGCCGCGGGCCAGCCCCCTGGACCTCCCGTCACGGTCCCTGGCCGTATCCATCCACAACCACCACATTGCCCTGGACCCAGACGGCTTGGAGGTGTCCCTTGGTGCTGACCTGCCAGCCGCCTCAACCCCCGTCTCCACGCCGGTGGCCACGGCCCGCCTGCAGGGCCTCATGCCCTCCCCGCGTGCCTCCCTGGCGGGCCGCCGGGGGGACGCGGGGCGTTGCAGTTACAGCGGCAGCGGCAGCGGCCCCGGCAGCCGCTGCGCCAGCGGGTGCGCCATGCCCACCCTGACGGGCATGGACGTGCTGCCAGCGGCGACGTTGCCGTACGATGTGGTGTCGTATCACGGAGGGGGCGGTGATGCAGCCGGCACAGCGTTCGCCACCACTGGTGCCGGCTGCGACGTCTTGCGGGCGGGCGCCAAGGGGGGCGCTGGTTGGGCGCTCCCATCGCCCCGGCTGCTGATGCCAAGCGGCATTTGTGCAGCAGCAGTGGCAACGGTAGCAACGGACGCGCAAGGTGCTGCCCATGCTGCTAACGAAGAGGGGGCTGCGGATGGAGGCACGACCGCGGCCGCGGCCGACGCCGCGGCTGCTGCCTCCACAAGCCCCAGCCAAGACGCCGATGCGAGTTACCCCGTTCTTGCTTCGACCCTTGCACCGCCCCACGCCTCCGCTGCCCCCGCACGCCCAGCGGAGCGCTCCTCGGCACCTGCTGACGACGGCGCCACGCGCCTGAGGGGTTTGCTGTCGGAGCAGCTCACCATCGCCGCAGTCGCAACACCCGCGTCCGGCGCCGACAGCTGCTGCAGCTGCGCCGCTGCTCCGCTTTGGTACACAGAGGCGTCCGCCCCCGTGGGTCTCGACAGTGTTGCTGACGCCAGCTCCCCCACGGCGCAGCAGGGACCGCTGGGCCTGTCACAGCCGCCGTTACCCTTCGGCTTCGCCAATCTGCCCAAGGTCCGCACCTCCATCTCATCCGATCGCCCCAGCGTTCCCTGTACCGCTGCCACCGCCGCAGCTCCGCCCGCCTCCCCGCCGCACGTGTGCGGGGCCGGCTCCTCCGCCCTCCCGCCCATGCCCAGGCGCCTGCACCGGCGCTCGACGACCAGCCACGCCTTGTCCGCCGAGACTGGCACTGCTGCCAGCAGCAGCACTTACACATCCGTCTCCGCGCCGGGTGCAGCCCTGGAGCCGACCCTGAGCGTGGCTGCTCCCGTGCAGCCAGAGGGCTCGTCGCCCTCTTCCTCATGGCAGCCGCTGGGGGCCTCGGCACGACAGGCCCTGCCGCCCGCCGGCCGTCCAGGCGCTGCGCGCACCTTGGGCCGCAGCCGGTCCGTGTCGTGGGCCAGTGCCGGGTTCTCGGCGGTGCTGCGGGCCGCCGGCACCGCCGCTGCGTCTATCGCGCTGCTTGGAAGCGGTGGCGGCAACGGCAGCGGCGGCAACGGCGGCGGTGTCCCGGCCGCTGCCGGAGCTGCATCCGATGCAACGCGCTACCGCCACCAGCCGTCAGCTCAGGACCTTCCGTCGCCGTCGCCGCCGCCTCTGCGTCGCCTTGCTCGCACCCTCTCCACCCTTTTTGACAGCTCCGGGACGTCTGGAACAGTGGCGGCCGCGGCGCCGCCGTTGGGCCCCGTAGCGCGTCACAGCACGCCGGGCGAGCTTGGCCGCGGCGGTGGCGGCTGGCTCGACGGCAGCGGCGGTAACGCGGCGGTGGCAGGCCACGTGTCGGACGACGGCGAGGGCAGCTCGTGCGCGTGGACTTTCTTTTCGGTGGCAGCCCCTGAGAACGTTGATTCGCCTGCGCGCAGTCCCGTGCGCAGCTCGCCGGGTCAGCAGCAGCAGCACGCTCACCCGCCCTCCTGCCACCAGCAGCACGTGGCGTCGCACCAGTCCTTCAGCTCGCAGCACCTGGCGTCCCTCCTGCGGGCCGCGTTCTCCCGTCAGGATTTGGGCGTCGGCAGCGACACCCCTGGTGGAGGCGACGACGACACCGATGGTGACGGCGCTATGCCGCCGCCGCCACCAGCCGCCACGTCGGTCTTCGCCAGCGCCGCTGCCGCCGCCAGCCGCCTTTGGAATGGCGGCGGCGGCGGGAGTGAGACCGCGGGGCCATCCCCTGCATTGGCCGCGTCGCCGGTCGACGCCTCCTGGGGCGGGGAATGGGGCGGGCATTGGGCATCTGGGTCGGCCAACGGCCGTGCAGGTATTGGGGGACTGGGACTGGGCAGCCCGGGTGCGGGCAGGCCGGGGGCTGGCGTGGAAGGCTTGTCGCCCCGTCGCTCACACCAATGGCAGCAGCAGCACAACTACCCAGGCCTTCTGGCAGGGCAGGCGGCGGACTGGGCGGGTGTGCGGGGCGGAGCGGGGCCTACCAGTACGCCGCGGACGCGAAGGTACGGAAGGGCTCTTGCATCCACTTGTATCATTCCGTTATCGGTTCTACATGCTTGTGAGTGGGGCGGAGCTGGGTGAAGGTATACACCCAGCAGAAATGTTCAGCTGACACATGATGAAACGTTATGCGCCTCTTCCGTTTCAGCGGTTTGCCAAGCATAGCAGTGGCCCTCCGTACAGTTGCGTACATAGTGCTGAGCCCGTCACCCGTCCCTTTCTATACCAGGTTCCAACGCGTCAACTCAAGCGCCCACCTATCGTCAGGGTACAGCTACGGCAGCGTCGGCAGCCCCGTGCACGGGCACGGTACGACTCCGGTCCAGCTGTACGACGCCATGGGGCCCAGTACGCCCGGCGTGTCCGGCAGCGGCGCTGGCAGTGCACGGCACCACGTGGGAGGAAGCCCCACGCAGCTGACCAACACCAACACCAGCAACTCCGGCAGCAGCAGCGAGGCTTTCGGTGGCGGCGGCGGAAGCAGCGGACACGGCCCGCTGTACGGCGGCGCATCGGGCGTCGGTCTGGGCGTACGTGACCTGCCGTACGCGGAGTGGCATCCGTGCGTCAGCGTGCTGTTTGCCGACATCTGCGGCTTCACCCAGATCAGCAACAAGGTGGGCCAGGCGCTCGAAAGTGGATTTGGTGCCAGCATTGTCCCGTGTGCGTTGCATTGACTGCTGCTGCCGCCTCTGCATGCCGCCTCTGCATGCCGCCCGGATCTACCGCGCAAGGCACCTGTGCCCGGGTCCCTGCGCCATAGGATTGCTTTGTCAATACTAGCATACAACGCGCCCCGCCCCACAGGTCTCCGCCGTGTCCGTCATGGAGATGCTCAACGCGCTGTACTGCCGCCTGGACGCGCTGTGCACGGGCGGAGAGTTCGCGGGCCGCGTTTACAAGGTGCAGATCATAGGTGAGCCGCGCGCAGTGGCCCGTCCCGCGGCCCAACGTGCAGCTGCCCGTCCAGCCCGTCCCAGGCCCGGACGTGCATCCTTGGGGCTGACATGCATCCTGGTCCCGCACCAGCCCGCCTCAAGGGCCTCTCGTGTGAAAGCTACCATCGCAAGGTACACAGCCTCGCCCTGTCCCTGCTTCCTGACGCTATTTTCCTGTTCCCCAACGCCGCCGGCCCCCAGGCGACGCCTACATGGTCGCCACGGGGCTGCTGGGCGAGGACCCGCAGCACGCCGCCACCGCCTGCCGCTTCGCGCTGGCCATTCTGCGGGAGGCAAGCCAGGTGCGTGCAATTGAGTGGGTTAGGGGGGAACCAGAGGAGCAGGGCTTGCGGGTCTGACAGTGGGATGGGGGTCAAGCCTGCGCCCACGGAGGGATGTTGCCGCCTAGGCTTGCCTGCACGGCCGGGGTATGATATGTGGGGCACGAGGGCGCAGTAGCGGCATTCGACGGGCGTGTTGGGATCAAGGGCCTGCGGCGATACCTAAAACATGGCGCGCTTTGCTTCAGGCTGCCCCTGCCGCCTGCGGTCCCCCCCCTCTTTGCCACCCCGCTCCTTGCGTGGCATCGTGCCCTCATGCCCAACCCTTTTATGGTCTACCTCTCTCACCCCCAGGTGGTGGACCCCTGTGACGGGCGGCCGCTGCAGCTGCGCGTGGGCATACACAGCGGCCCTGCCGTCAGCGGCGTGGTGGGCCGCATGCGCCGCCAGTACTCGGTGTTCGGGGACACCGTGGTGAGCGGGGTGGGGCGCAGGCTGCTGGCAGTGGGGGCTGACGCAGGAGCCAGGTGGCCATTGTTGCGGCGCCAGCACCCAGCTGCTATTGTCGCCGTAGCGACTACAGGCAGGAGTGGGCCCTGTTGCCGGTGGTGTATGGGCGCGCTGTCGCGCAGCCACTGCTACCAGCATCGAGGCAGGAACTCACACGTGTCCGGAGGCTCACAGTTTGTGGTTCTTGCAGTCTATGTACAAGCTGCACACTGATATTGCTCACTGCATTATGCTTTGCAAACGCAGAACGTGGCCAGCCGCATGGAGAGCACGGGCGCCCCGGGAGCCATCCACGTCAGTGAGGACACCCAGGCGCTGGCCGCGCCGTACATGTCCGCGTCATACGGCAGTGGCAGTAACGCCGTACAGCCGGGGGCCGGCGGCCGCATGACGTGGCACCGGCGTGAGGCTGTGCCGATCAAGGGCAGGGGGACGCTCAACACCTACTGGCTGCTGCCCGCTGGAGGGACAAGCCCGCCCGAGCAGTAGCAGCAGCGGAAGCAACAGCAGCCGCAACGAGAGCTGTATCAGCAGCGTATATCAGCCCGATGCCAGTCGCGTTGGCCGCGCGGTTGCAGGAGAATTGTCCGGCGCGCTTGCACAGTACCTGGAGGCAGCAGTCGGGGGTATTAAGAGACGCTGGAGTCTGCATGGCGAGCAGCGGCAGGGGAGCTGCCCTGGCTGGCCTGCTGCCGTGTGCGGCACGGGCACGTGCCTGCCGTACAGCCGACGCGGCAGGGGTGGCGGGGTACCCACGCTACGAGTAGACCCTCTTAACGGATCACGGTTAGGTGAGGCGTGGAGCTGGTCCCAATCAGGAGGGCAGCACGGCTTATGTTCGTTGTGGCTGCTTGGAAGGTGTGTGCAGGAGCGCGTGCGACGGGGCCGGCACGAGCCTGACCACGCCGTAGCGTACGTCTGTCGCACCTCGGTAGTTAGCCCCCCGGATGTGCGAAGAAGATGGTACCAAGGGAGTAGGAGAGAGTTACATTTGCAGCGTTGGTCACGAAGAACTCCACGGCGCTCAGGTTTATGCCCTTTATATGGCAAGAGGGCTCGTTTCGCCGCTGCAAAGTGGCGGGAGCCTGCAGGGGATGGGTGGCGTTTGGGCAGCGGCGGAAGCGCGTGCCTTTGGAAGTGGGCTTGAGAGATGGCCGTTGCGGCGATGATAGTAGCGGGTAGGCAGGGTCGTTTTTGCGGAAGCCGTCGTACAGTGTCTTGTGAGTCTGAGCGGCAGAGACCTTGGCTTGTTTGTAGCAGCTGTGTTTGCTGGGATCCGAAGAGATGTGAGCATTTTGTTCCTTTGAGGCACGCGTTTATTTTTGGGTCTGTGCCATTGAGTGGCATGCGAGGAGACAACGCGGCGAGGGGCGGGGTGAACTATGCAGCGGCAGGGCAAGATTCATTTTGGCTGCGTATCCCTATCAGCGCCTGAAAGAAAGAGGTAAAAGCGGGTGGACGATGTGTCCATGGTTGGTGCAGCAGGAAGGCAATGGCAGGGCCAGGGTTTTGAGGGAGGCCACGGGCTGGAGTGCGCGCAAGTACGTGATAAGGAGGTGTGGGCTGTACTATAGATTCACGAGGGAAAAGGAGGCAGAGGAAGCAAAGGGAATACGGGCGTGTGGGTGCCCAAGTGCAGTTGCTCTGCTTTTGCGAGGGCTGGCGAGGAATTTATGGGGTGCTGGGGTTGCACGGGTTGGTTCGGAGGACCCGTAGCTGCTGGAATGGGGCGGTGAGGCACACGGCTGGCACACTGCATGCGGGTACAAGCATGAAGCACATTGCACACCGCCAACTAGAATATGGCCCGGCAATGCACCTGGGGTCCGGCAAGGCACGTACGGCGAGTCCAGTGCCTAGACCCATGGCCTCCTGTCACCCGTGTGTGGGTGCAGGGCAGTTGTACGCGCATGTGATCCTAATGCGCTTGCTCGGAGAGGTTGTCTGTCTGTCGGGCCTTTTGGCCCCTCGATATTTTGTGGTGTTGTGCAACCTGCGTGCCGTACGGCAACCCCACACGTCGTGGAATGGATGGTGGCAATCTGTTCCGCGCAGTCCTAGCAGTTGTGATCATGCGCGCTTTTCAGCAAGATATTGGCTCTAGTTATGGTTGAACAACAGTTGTTGCTGCCCGCTTGCGCAATGGACTGCTACAAAGCCACCTCGGGCGTGCGCTTGTGCGCGATTGAGGTAAGGCAGTAGTTGCCAGTGCATGTGGCCCTTGTTGTATGATGGGTTGCGGTAGGTTGTCTGACATGGCATGGAATGTGGCTGGTTGGTTGTTGCGTTTCGATGGAGCCTTTTGGTTTGCAGCACGAGCGACTTCGGGCGACGGCCGGACCATTGCTTGTGGAACCGGGGCTCTACCGTCGAGCTGTGGCCACCACTGGGAGAGTCAGGAATTGCGACACTCCTGGAACAACACGGGCTGCTACGGCGCAGTTCTCCGAGGTGCTTGTGATTTTGTTGTACAGTACGGTAGCGGGCGGCCCCTTTTTATGTTGGCGTTAGCCTGAGAGCCCACTACAATTTGAGCTGACGCGCTATGGCCCGCGCTGTAGGCATTAGGCCTTTTCGTATGTGTTCGTTACTTATTCAACTAGTTCATGCTACAGATAGCCATGCTTTGCGTGTTGATCAACCACCGCACCACGTGCAGTAACGTGCAGTGCGTATTCAGCGTGTTGCCACGTGTCGGTTGGGTAAGGCGGTTGTATGTTGGATTCCTGTGCTTCGGCAGCCGAGTATGTTGTGCAGCGTGTACTCCCAGGAGCTGACGTTAGGCCCGTTCTTGACAGCAGTCTTAAAGTCATTGATAGTGGGTGCCGTCGTCGAATGCGCGGCTGGAAATGCCACCGCAACGGCCATATGGCGGTCACGAAGATGAGATTTTGGCTTTCGCCCGCTGTGGGTGGGGATACGGTACCATTTTTTGTGATATCGACCTGAGAGCAGACCCGTGTGAGGCGCGGGGCGTCAGGCACCGCGGTGCTACTGCAGGTCCTGGAGTGTTGAGCAGTGTGTCATGTGTGGAGTACTGCCACTCCTTGACTCGTCGAGCCGTGAGAGGTAACTTGCTACTTAGGAGCCTCGCTGTAATAGACCGGCCCTTTCATCGTGGCCGCAGCAACCCCTGCCACCATTGTATCGAGTACCGTACGATTAATGTCTAGTGTCGTACGGTACGGAGCACGGTACCAGCATGGAGCAACGGCCATTCCGCACCCCTGCGCGACTGTTGGCGCCCGACCTCCCTACCGGTTGCCTGTACACCCCTGCTTCACACATTCTCGCATAGCGCCCTCGGCCGCTGAGCAAACAGTCACCAAGAGTGTTACATGGGGAGCTGCTACCGAGGCTCATCGACAGAGCCAGAAATGTGGGGCAGGCACAGACTTGCATGAACCGGCAGCCGTTATCAGTATGCAACGCGACACCTTGTAACGTCGAGCAGCGAGCACCGAGACTGCATAGCTGGGACCCGATAGCCCCGGCCGTCCTCAGAGACACCGAGTCTGACGACACGTGGCACCAACACGAGAAGCCCTAGCTACGCCGTGTGTACTAAGCCCCACACCAAGAGCACCTGGGGCGCCACGCGCCCCCACACGGTACCCAGCGACAACATGCTGTTGTGTCCACACGTGCCTCTAGACGTCTGTCCGGGGACGGCAGCAGCACATTACGCGTGCACCGCACCCGCCCGCCACCCAGGGCCATCCAGGGCCCCTGCGGCGACCACACGGCTCCCCTTGCTGCACCACTACTCATCTCTGTGAATCCTTTTTGTCTGTAGCCCCGTCTCTCACCCCGGCCCTGGCTCATGGACGTCCACACGTCCAGGTCGCCACATCGTTATCGGCACGCAGCTGCTGCTTGCCGCGGTCCGCCCCGCCGGCAGCCTACCGCTGCCGCTGCGTGGTGAGGTACTGGCTCTCAGCGTACCGGCACACAGCCTGCGGTGGGGAACGCCGAACGTGTTGGTGCGCAACGAACAAAGTGCCTGCAAGTATGCCAAAGCAACAAGATTACTTGTTCCTGGCTGTGGAGAAGGCAGTGAGGTGCATGAGATCGTAATGCAAGGTGGCCACAGGGCGCTGCGGCGGCTGGTGCCGCTCCCGCCATGCAGCCGGTGAGTTTCGCGACCGGCCCACGGCCTGCTTGGAGCCCTCGTGGCCTCCTCGCCCAGACCCACCTCCAGGTTCCGTACCACCTCGTTCTCTATCCGCCCCTGGATCAGCCCCACCGGCAGCCAAGACTGCGACAGGCGCGTGGAAGGCAGACGAGGGACCTAACTTAGTATTCGCTGCATGCAGTTTTAGCCATTACGTCCAGGCAATGTGGAGGCTTGTTTGCGCCAGAAAGCTGTGGCTGGTGACGCCTGTGCTCAGTAGCCCTGACCCCAGGCTGCCCCACCGCCCACCAAGCAGCACGCACCAGGGCAGGCCGCACATGCACGGCACAGGTAGGCTTTGAGTGCGGCAGGTAACTAGCTTGTTGGGCACCATCCCCCAGCCCGCCTCACCTGTGGCTTAACGTACAGCGCGTAGCTGAGCAACGTGCTGCTAGGGTCCAGCTGCTGCATTCGCCACACGCCGCGGAAGCTCTGCGCGTCAGTTAAACCAACTTGTTAACCCACGACTGACAGCCAACAGGCTAAGTACATCATGCTAGGCGTGCGGGACTGCGCCTCGCGCTAGACGCTGGCCGCTGACAACCTTCCACAACAGCACGAGGCTGCAGTGCCGCGGCAACGCCTGTGCTCGCAACCGTGCGGCACAGTCGGCCCCGTTTGCCCTGCCCTTCACAGCTTCTGCAAGCTGACCGCGCACCACACAACCCCACCTGGAAATCTCCCTCCAGCAGCTCAAAGGTAATATCTGATGTGGACGCCAGCGGCCCGCCGGCCCCTGCCCCTGCCCCATTGCCGTTGCCGCTGCTGGCCGGACTTCCGTCCGCCGACCAGCCCGAACCCTCAGGCGACGAGGATGGAGATGAAGACGGAGACGCTGCGCCCGGCGTGCGCGCTGCTGCTGCTGCTGCTGCTGCTGGCGGCGGGGGCGCTGGGAAGCGCACCTCCAGGTCGTCTGGGTTGGTGGAGCAGGTCAGCAGGGCAGCGGGCGCGCCGCCGTCCGGGTGCTCGGCGCAGCGCAGGGTGCAGGCGGCGGAGAACTTGACGCCCATGGCCACGTCCTGAGCGCCCACCTGGGGGCGGCCGGGGCAGGTCAGGGGGACGAGGCCGGGGGAGGGTTGAGCGAGTGTGTGTGGTGTACGGCAGGGGCCATTGGGGCTAGGGGGTGCCGGGTCGGTGGGTGGGTTTGCGGGAGCGCGTGCGCTGCTGCTGGCGGCTGGGTCCGGTGCGGTGCAAGAGACGTAGAGGTTTGAGCTGGAGCCGGGTAGGTAGCGCTGAACAGGGTGTGGCAGCTGGGCCGACGTCATCTCCTAGCTCTCCGTCTACCCTCTGCTGCCGGACCTGCTCGCCCACAACCTTACCTGGTACAGCACGCAGGTATTTCCCCTCCGCTCAAGGCACCTGTTCTCCACCAGGCTGGGGACAATTTTCCCCAGGTTGTCGTAGTCCGTCAACGCCGACCAGACGAAGCCTTTGGGCGTTGCAACACTGACCGACGCGATGATGCGCCTGCTGTTCCAGCTGGTCTTGTCAACATCAATCTTCACGGTGGGGCCTGTCGGTTGGCATCGCGTTCTCTGACGTCAGTCGCGGGCCTCGCGCCAAGTGGCATTTTGGATAACAAACGCAGGCAAGTGGTAGACGAAGCGCCGGGGTAGGCTGGGTGCATATTATGATAGAATTAAGCAGTCGACTTACCAGTGACCGCTCGCACAGCAGCGCTGCACGCAATATGTCTGGCGCCACGCCTCGACGCCGGGGTATGCCTTGCTCGCCGCTCCACGCATCGACCACTCCTGACACATTGCTGCATTGCACTCATGGTCCAAAGGCTAGTGCGTGCTGCTCGGTTAGCGGGCCCCTGGCAGGTAGGGTCGTAGGGACAAGGGTAATTAATTACCCTTGGTAGGGACTTGCCCCAACGTCGTCCGCGGCCAAGACAAGCAGTAGAGCAGGTTTAGTTCTATAGGCAGTTCTGCATGTAGCGACTAGCACGGAGAGTGAGCACGCGAGCATACGCTCACTTACACCCATGCCATGTAGTCATGGTTTCGGTTGCCGTCATAGCGTTAGAACCGACCAAGCCGTTTTGCTACATGTGAGACCTTGTAATGTGCCTGTGGAACAACAGCATCGCCTGGCAAGGAAAGCTCTACCTTTCACGTGTTGCCGCTTGCTCTTGTACACCTTTCTCAAGCCGCCCAGGCAACGAAATCCCGCACACGTTCACAGCAGGCTTGTAACGAGGGCGTTAGCATGAGGGCCCAGCCACATCCCCGTCACCTCAAAGCGGGCATGTCGATAGCAACGTTTTACACAGACAGCTGGTAGCCAAGCCACCCACATCCGCAACCAACGGGATATCGCTAAAGTTCATGTCTTCGGTAGGGCATATGGCCATATGTATCTGGGCGAAAGGCTACCCGTTGCTGTAGCCCCTGCGAGCTCGCCCAGAGAGTTGGCCCGCAAGGTGTACACGCCCGCACTCCCTGCCCCGTGGGTGCCGCCGTGCCCGTAGGAAGACTATGCTACAATTCGGCAGATCGGCAAGGGCGCCTTTGGCACAGCCCACATAGTACAGCACAAGGTGGGCCCTTGCAGCTCCACGGCGCAGCCGCTCCTACCGTCAGGCCGTGTTGGGTTCTGGGACAGCTGCCCCACCCATACGGCCGGCGATCGACAAGGTGCTGCTGCCTTCCCACGCAAATGCGTGACAAATCTTCTCACGCAGGTGACGGGCGAGCGGTTTGTGCTCAAGCGCGTGCGCCTAGCCCGCCAGAGCGCCAAGGAGCGGCAGTGCTCGGTGCGGGAGCTGCTGCTGCTGTCAAACCTGCGCCACCGCAATGTCCTCGAGGTGGGCCCACGCCCGACGGCTCTGGGTTTGACTGCATGTCTCAAGCAGCGCAGCCATGCCTCGAGAGCGTCACTCACGCTGTGCAACCAACGACCACCACTGCGCTCCCCGGTAGCGATGTGCACATGCTGGTGCGGGAGCTTGGAGCCATGTTCGTTGGGCCCTCCCTGACCCACGGCCGGTTCTGCTATGACTGCTGTGACTGTTGAAGCTGTTGGGGCTGCTGAAGCTGCAGGCTGAGTGGGTGGGTCAGCGGGATATTGGGTAATTATGGGCCACGTTGGCCGTAGAGGCGGTCCACACTGCATGACAAGACACGCAGACTTACACGGCAGCCAGGCCCGCCAGGGGCTGGCTAGACACACGCGCGCCCCGCCGGCAGCACGCCGCAGCCAGGCCCGCCAGGGGCTGGCTAGACACACGCGCGCCCCGCCGGCAGCCAACAACTACACGCCCCCGCCCTTCCCCGCCGACTCCTGTGGCCTCCCATCCGCTTGCTGTGTTCCTCATGCCCCTCACCCCGCTTGCTGTGTTCCTCATGCCCCTCCCCCCGCTTACCCCCCAGTTCAAGGGCTGCTGGCTGGAGGGCGGCTGCAATCTGTGCATGCTGGTGGAGCTGTGCGAGAGCGGGGACCTGTTCACGCAGCTGCAGCTCAGGGTGGGGCACAGGGGAGACGGGATGGGCTCGGGTGAATGAGACGGTGGGAACTATCTGGTGCAGATAGCGCCTTGACGGAGCGACAAGCTTGTGCAGTTGTCCAGCGCTGCGGTCACGGGAGACGCAGGCAGCACGTGCCGTTCGTGCCTGCGTTAACACGGCTTACCGTCACTCCCATTGCATGAGCCGCCACGCCCTCGGCCCCGCCCCTGCGGCCGCAGGCCCCTAGCGGCGTGCACTTCAGCGAGGAGCACCTGCAGGAGATGGCGGTGCAGGTATGGCAAGCCCGCGTGCGTATGCTTGCCCAGCTCCCTGCGCCAGACACCTCGATACCCGTTCCATCACATGGGGCCAGTTTGGCTGCAGTGGCGACGGGGTGTGGAGGCTCATCGCTTGAGTAGCTGCGGCGCCGTGCCCATTGACGAGCAATCTGTGTCTGTCATGTCCAATTGAGTAAAGCCAGTCCACGCTGCGACGCAGCCGGTGCTGCTCGCCAGGTCACTTTTGACTCTCACATTGAAGTTCCCGTTCCACCTGCCCCGTGCTGGCATGTTTCCGAACAGCTGCTCTCGGCCGTGGACTACCTGCATCGCAGGTGCGGCAAGCTGGGGGTGTGGCCGTGCTTAACACAGACCGCCCCTCCACCGCATTGCTACTGCATGCAGACGCGGGTGCATGGGCCTACCGGCACTGGTGTGATGGCTAGAGCAGTTGGCAGATGGTTAGAGCTTCCCTTCCGTTTCCCTCGCCGCAGCGGCATCGCCCACCGAGACATCAAGAGCTCCAATGTGCTCATCACTGGGGAGGGCTGCCTCAGGGTGGGCGGAGTGCCTGCCCAGCTGGGCAGCTGAACCAGCATGAGCATATTGTTCTACAAGGCTCCTGTCGCTTACCCTGGCGTCTGGTTGGAGCACGTGGACACGCCGATACTACCGTGCAAGGGACCTCGTGGCCCACTTGGCGCTCCTCACTGCAGTCTGTGCACGGCGTTGCGTATGGCCGCGCCTGCATTCAGACCACTCCGCCCGCTTGACGCTTCGCGTGTTGCCGCGCACTGCCTGCCGTACACCGGCTCAGTCCATGCCGTACCTTTCCGTGCCCATGCTGTACAGCTGGCGGACTTCGGGCTGTCCCTTGTGGTCGACACGGAGGCGGGGGGCATGACCAAGACCATGGTGGGCACCCCCAACTACATGAGCCCGGACGTGCTGCAGGTGGGAGGGCGGAAAAGGGGGGGGGTAGACGATACGAGGTTGGGGACGTGGCCGGGGTCCCGGGTGCAGGAAGAAGGCAGTTGGAGCTTCCGGGCGGAGGGTCGGCACGTGTCAGCAGGTACCGTATGCGGCTGCCGACCGTGGTACGACAAAACCAACCTGTGAATCCTTGGCTTGTCACGGCCATTGGACCACTGCTCCTTTAAGGGGCATAGCCTTCGGCCGCTACTGGATTCCTGACTTTGCAGCTCACACTGCGCAGGACCGGCCGTACCTTCCCTGCCCCAACGATATCTGGGGTCTGGGCTGCGTGCTGTTCGAGCTGTCGGCACTCAAGCCCGCATTCCAGGTAGGTGGACCGCGTGGGTGCGCCAGCCTGCACATGGCGGGTCCGGGACGTCCTGTATGCAGAGCAGAGCGCAGTCTGTGGATGAATTGGCATCATGGCCTGGAAAGGGTCATGGCATAGGGCGTGAAAGGTTGACTCCTAATCTTACAGCAAGGGTCCAGACCGACAGAAGATGACAAGTCAAGTATGAGCTTGGCATGGGCGGAGACCTGCCCTTCATCACGCACGCTACACAATGCTGGTTTTGCGCCACAGGCGTTCAACATGGCTGGTCTGGTCAAGAAGGTCACTACCGCGCCCGCGCCGCAGCTGCCCTCCTGCTACAGGTGCGGCAGAATCCCCGTGCCAGAACTGGTGCGCAACAACCACAGTGCACCTCTGGCTGGTGTGCCGCCACGGGGCCCAAACCCTGCCCCGTGCAACCCCACCTGCTTGATGCACCAACACACTGCCATGCACCTGACCAGAAAGTGCACTCCCTGAGCATGACCACAAAACGCATGCCGACCCTGCATATCGACACTGTTTACCGCGCCAACTGTTTTAATGCCCGTGCCTTCCGTCCGTTGGGCACCCATCTCCTCGTGCCTGCCACCAACTCGGCCCATTCTGCCCCTGTCCGCCCACATCCCAGCGAGACCTGGCGCTCCCTGGTCCGCTCCATGCTGACCAAGGAGGCCGGCCAGCGCCCCACCGCCTCAGAGCTGCTCGCGCAGCCATGCCTGCAGGTGGGTGCACCGAGGCGGCTAGCTGCCTTGCTGGACATCAATGTCTGCACTACGCTATTGCTCACATTGCGACCCGGTGGCCCGACACGCTCTCGCTTGCCAAGCGCACTCCTCGTCCACCATGCGTGCATGCGGCGCCTGCCTGCGTGCCTGTACACTGCCATTAGCCCTGCCCTGGCCCGGCTGGCCCATCGCCGTCCTGCACCAAATGCCGTCCACGCACCGGTGTACGGCACATGACGAGGCGGCACGCTGCCCTGCTGCAGGCCGCCGCCGTGCGCGTGGAGGCGCGTTTCGGCCCCGCGCTGCCGCCCGGGTGCCCCGACCCGCTGGACGCGCACAGCTCGCTGGCCGCGCTGCCACCCGACCTCATGGCGCTGCTGGAGGGGTTTATGCAGCAGGAGAGGTGCGCCTTTGAGGGGAGGGGCAGGTTCGAGGGGCGTGCTGCAGCGCATGCACTGGAGCGTGAGGAGGGGGCTCGTGGCCGGGGCGCCTTACAGAATGCAAGGAGGTTCGAGCCTGGAAGTTAGCACAAGGGTGCCAGCGTTTTTGCAGGCAAACAGTTGTGCCACCAGGGGAAAGCAGGTAGCGGTCGTCATATTGTCTGATGGCTGAGCGCGTACACCTGTTGGGCAGTTGACTTGTGAAGGCCTCCAAGGCTGCCGTACAGCTCCCCAACAGGCTGCACATGCCTGCCCTCGCCCAACACCCGATTGCTTTGATATACATATAGAAAATTGGGGCCGGGTCCCGCCCGCCCGTAGGGAAGAGAAGCGTCGTGAGGACGCGGCCAAGGCGCGGCGCAAGGCGGCCCTGGCCAAGTGGGACCCCGTGGCGCGGCAGGCGGAGGCGGCGCGCAAGGCGGAGGCCACCAAAGCCGCTCGGCTGCCGCCCCTCAAGCCGCATCAGCCGCGGCAGCGCCCGCCGCAGCCACAGCGCGGCCAGGCTGCCGCCAAGGTGCCGCCGCTGGTGCCCTGCGGAGGCGGCAAGGGGGCGGCAGCGGGGGCGGGCAAGGTGGTGGGGGCTGCGGCCCGCAGGCAGACGTATTCTGGGGACTGCCTTGTTGCGGCAGCAGGGACGGGGGCGGGGGCAAGGGCTGGCGGTGCGGTGGCGGCGGGGCGCGGGAGGACGGGGGCGGCGGGGGCGCTGCCGCCGCACAAGGGTCCGGCTGTGGCGGGCGGGAGAGGGCAGGCGGCGGCGGGGGCGGCGGCTGGGAGCAAGCCGGTGGCGATCAAGCGGGTGCAGCCGCCGGGGCTGCAACTTGCAGGACATGCATCTCGGCCGGTAGGTCGCGGGAGATTGCGGTAATATCTGGTACCTCTTTGTGGCATGCTGTCTGACTTCGTCCGTACCGCCTTTCTTATGAACTCATGTACTGTACTACCGTTCCGCTGTGCAGAGCACCCGGCCCAGCTCCGCGCCGCCAGACAGCCCCATGCGACGACAAGTGCACTATGAGCTAGTCCCAAGCGACGAGGGAGAAACGGAGGGAGAAGGCGGCGGCAGCAGCGGCAGCGTAGAGGACCCCCACGCCCCCGACTACCATGGCCACCAGCACCACCAGCAGCAGCCAGCGCGGGAAGGGGCAGGCCTCCAAGAGGGTGCAGGAGGGCTGTCGAGAGTCCTTGCGGTTGAATTTAGTAGCATGAGCATGGTGGGGTTCGGGGATCCGGGTGGTGCGGGACCCTCGAACTGGGGGCTGGAACGAGTAACTCATGGGCACGAGGACAGCAGCGAGGACGAGGGCCGTGGAGACTCTGGCGAGGGCCACGCCGGCGCCCACAGCGGCTCGATGCTGCACGCCACTGTGAGCTGTCCCGCCGCCAGCTTCCCCCTCGCGGCGGCCCAGGAACATCAGCATCAACAGCAGCAGGCACACACTCACGGGCCCGCACCAGTGCCCCCCACTGGGTCGGCGGCTCCCGCTGACCGGGCTCCTAGGCGCCTTTCCGCGAGCGGATCGACGGACGCTGGCGTAGCTGGAGGTAGCAGCGCCAACAAGGCAAGCACCGCTACCCAACCGACGGCAGCGGCTGTGGCATCCCATGCAGCAGCCCCCGGCCCTCGGCCGCCATCTGCGGGCGCCCCGCGGCCGCCTGCTCCTGCTGCGCCGGCGGCCCCCGGCGGGGCAGCAACAGCAACAGGGGCTGCAGCGCCCCAGCGTCGTGCCTCGGGCACTGGGACGGGCTCCCGTCCAAGTAGTGCCGGCCGGCAAGGGTGCGGTGTCACAGCAGCCCCTGCCAACGCAGCCAAGGTGCAGATCTAGGTGGCTGCATGCGTTGGGGACGGGTGGGTGGTGGGCTAGGAGGTGCGGCTGCATGATGCGATGGTGCATTGGCTCCTGTGGAGGTCAGCAGCAGGAATGGGTAAAGGACTGAAACTCAATGGCATAGGTGCTGTCAATGCTTGCACTGGTGTGCGCTGCACAAGTGCGCCCCGCAGGCGCGTATAGACTACATGGCGAAGCAAACGTATCACACTTTGTTTTAGTGTACCGTAGGTTTGGCTCTTGGCGGCATCTTTTGCCCGAGGGAGGGGCGCTTACCTGAAGCATGCAGCGTTACCTTGGACACATCTTATGACAAGCCTACCCTGCACAGCTGCTTACTTGTATAGGACTTGGAACTCTGTTGGTTAGCATGTCGCCATTCCGGCCCCACCCTGGCTGGCTATGGCTGGATTCATCATTCATGTACGCACGCGTGCAAGTGTGGAGCGCTCCTCCACTTTTGGCGCCTGCCCAGCACACTTGTTTGGTCATAGGCTGCTAACACCATGCAAACTGCTGCGCTACACCGATATTTGGCAGTCTGGTACAGGGTTTCTGATGGCTTGCGTATTGATCTGGTGGTTTGGTGTACCGGTGCTATCGGGCTGCTACCTTCCTGAGCTGACAAGCGCCCACATGGTGTAACGTCCATCAAGCCTTGCAGCTTTTACCTAGCATGCTGTCGATGTTTGTCACAGCGTCGGCAGCTGATGTGGCGCCTGGGGACCTCCAGAACGCACCTGTGGTTGGCACCGCTAGGTCTGGGCCATTGGACGGCATGGTGACGCCTGCACTCACAGCTACGGTAGGTCTCCTTGCAAGAACCTGTACCGGTATGTAGCCATTGCCACGTCGAGGATGGCCTGTGGTTAGCACGCAGCCATATGTTATTCAGTATGTCGCCTGTTGGCATGCCACTGTGTGCACGTACGACGGCGTGGGGAGCAACGTGCATTACGTCCGCCTGTCGAGTGCGAATCGCACGCCGCATGCAATCGGTAGTGCTGCAACTGCCAACTGGCGGCCGGTGCCTTGCCCCTCTGCAGGCCTAGCTAGGAGCACTGACCTTGAACCGGTTCATCACAACACAGCTTATTCCCGCAGAGGGAGCGTCGCGTGAGCGCTAGTGACGATGACAGTATCGCAGGACGCCGACAGAAGCCATAGTGTCAGTGTTACACGGCGAGGGTTCTCCCCTCCGCAAGTGCAACGACCCATGTACGAGCCGGAGGCTCAAGGGCCGACAAACTCGATACCAAGAATTTGACTTCGTCTCAACCAAATTTTCGACAGTAACTCTGCTAGTTTTGCCTGATTACCGACAGAAGCGGAGCAACAAGCGGACAGTTTGCGTGACTCGAACATATGTGATTACTTCAGTCATGAGTTCAGAAGCTGTCGGCCGCAATGTGTCCGTGGACGCAGCTCTTCGGACGGCTGTGGCTATTGCCCTCGTCTCCGCCAAACGCAAGCGCGCAGCTGCCGCCGCAGCTGCTGATGGCTCTCAGTGGAAGCAGCAAGCTGAGCAGCTTCAGCTTGAGGCCTTGCGGCTGCGTGAAAGCGCCGCGGCGCTGTTTGGTGCGTGGAGGGAGCTGCGTCCGCTTTCGCAACAGCAGCAACAAGGAGGTCCAGATCCCTTAGCGCGACAAATTGAGCAAGCAGAAGAAGACCAGGAGGCCGCAGAGCCAGTAGCTGCTGCCAAGGCGGGCAAGAAGGCAAAGCGCGGGGGCCGGCAGCGCGGTTCGGGCCGCAGGGCCACCAGGCCCAAGGCTGACCCACGGGTCAATGAGGCAGGGGCAGGGCCGGGGCAGGGGGCGGGGCCCGAGGCAGCAACAGGCGGGGACGGCGGCGCGGCCGTGAGCTTCATTGACACAGTGGCTGATGCTGGTGGCGCTGCTGCAGCTTGGGACGGTCGTGCGGCTGCCATGGCGGCGGTGGGGGAGGGGCTTCTGGCGCTACTGGGGCCCACGCCCTTGGCAGGTGTGCAAGCGACCCAACCCAACGATGCCTTGGTTTCCTCGTGCGTTAACGTGGCTGTTGCTTAGTGTTGTGTAACGGCAAAACGGGTGCAGATGTGCGCTGCTGCAGGCAAAAGTGCCGCAGTGTATAACACGGAACATACCGCGATACCGGTACCTGTACAGGGACCAGGAGCCGGGGGCTGTCAGTATAATATAGCAGTACCGATATGTTCACGACTGTCTGACGCCCACAGCAACACCTCTGGGCTACCGGTACCGCTCCAGACCCCGGCTCTGTCCACGGTGCCACTTTGTGCTGCACACCCCTTGACAGGGCCCATGGATGCCGACGACCCCTTCATGCAGCACCCAACAGAGGCAGTCCCACCGCCACCGGGGCTCGCAGCCCCAGACCCCCGCGTGGGTGCCAAGGCACGTGTCCTGGAGCGGCTGCTGGGCCGCATGCAGGCGCTGACCAACCTCGCCACCGCCGCAGCAGCAGAAACAGAAACTGGAGCACCAGGATCCGCCCCCTCTGCTGCAGCCGCCGGCTCCGCTGCCGCAGCTGCATCCAGCCGCCTGCGCTCCCTGCTGCGTCCAGGCCGTGCGGGTGTTGCACTCGGCGCCAGGGGACAGGGTGGGCAGCAGCCGGAGGAGGCGGATGCGGGTGAGAGCCTGGCTGTGCTGCGGCTGTACGGCCGGGCCCTGCAGCACGGGGGCGCGCTGCCCCACAGCGCAGTGCTGTCCTTCGTGGCCGACGTGCTGGTGGCTGGGGAGCTGCCCGGCGCCGGGGCTGCTGTGGGCGGTGAGCGGAGTGGAGGCCGCGCTGGGGGCGGGCTGTGGGCTGCGGGCGGCGAGGGTGCAGGGGAAGGGATAAGGGCGGCAGGGAGGGCAGGTGGGGGTGCGGTGTTCGCCGGCCTTCCGCCGGACGTGCGGCGGGCGCACCTGCGGCAGGCGACTGAGCTGCTGGCGGCGCTCGTTCACAGCCTTGGCTGCGTGGCGGAGCAGGCCCAGCAGCAGCAGCAACAGGGCGTGTCGGAAGCAGGCGGTCTTCCCGAGATATCACCTGGGCTGACCTCCTCAGCCCCCCTGGCGGCCCGGGAGGTGCTGTTGTGCGTGTCGCACGACCTGGGGAGCCACGTGGAGCGGTTGCTGGGCATGGCGGGCGGGGGCGGCAGCTGGTCGAGCGCGGCTGGGCCACAGCTGCCTGCAGCTACCCCCCAGCCGCCGCCCAACTACAACTGGGATGCAGCTGCGGCCGCCCGCGAGGCCCTGTCGAACATGCTGCGGCACCCCGCCCTAGGGCAGCACGTGCTGCTGGGCGCGGCACGCGGGGTGCGGGGCCTGGGGGTGCAGCTGGGCCGGACGGCGGGGGCCCTGGCGGGGACGTGTGGGGGCCCTGGCGGCGACCCTGCAGCTGCCGCCGCCGGCTTTGGGGGCCTGGGCTCACTGCGCGGCGCGATTGTGGTTGCCGCTGCGACTTTCTCACGCGGGCGGACGCTGTTCGACGTCCTGGTGAGTCGGATGAGCGGTATGCACGTCAGGCAGGCTGCCGGTGCTGTTTACCGGCACCTGGTCACGTGCTGGTCGTTGTGCCTTGCGCTTCATCAGTCCTGGTCCCTTGAATACGTGGCGCGATGGCCCTGCTATTGCCCCAAAACATTACGGGTACTGCAAGCGTGCAAGTTTATTGTGCCTTATTCGTACGCACTCCACCTTACTCAGCTGTCAAAGACCTGCTCCTGTCCTCCAACACAGGCGGACGCCTGCGGATGCGTGCCCCAGTGGTGCTCTGCCGCGCCATCACGCTCCCAGTCCCCTGCCACCTCCCTAGCCCCGGAGGCCCTCACCGAGGCCCTGTCGTGCTTGCTGGATGCTCACACGCTTGGATCGGGCCCCGCCATGTGCGCGGCCTTTCCCCTGTACGGCAGTGCCGTACAAGAGCAGCTGGCGGGCCTGGCGGCGCTGCTGATGCATGTGGCGACCGTGCCTGAGTTTACGGGGTGCAGCCTGGTGCCGGTGTGCAGGTCCCTGTGCGCCAGGATCAAGCAAAGCGTGCTACTGCCTGGGGCTCCCGCCGTGCGGTAACATGGCTCCCCCACGGAGTGGAAATCGGCGGCTGGATTTTCGGTCGTAGGACGAGGGCGTTGGTGTCAGCACGGATGAGGAGGACTGGTATATTGTTTTGGTGATGACATGGCATTACACAAACTGGGTGCCCCGGGAGAGGGTTTGTTGCGGAGCACCTGAGGAGTGCTCAGTCTCAGTGCTGCTCTTGCCATCCCATGCAGTGACTAGACTTACAACTGTATTGGAGATGGATGGACGGGGCAGTGGCTAAATGTATCATTGGGGCATAGTTGGTCAGTGCAATGGCCAAGCGTTGTGGGGTCTTCCATCGGTGAAGCATCGGTGGGGTCAGTACTGCACCCGCACGGCCAGGTCAGTACTGCTGCACGACAGAGCATGAGACCCACACCCAGCAACGTGTAACGACGTTCCGAAGGTTGTCGGATATTGTTAGTTTGCCTTCTACATTTCCGTGCCCAACCCGCTACCGCTACCGCGCCGTGTGCTAGCCCCTGCTTCCGACCTGTGCGCGAACTACTCTTTTGGCAGATCGCCATCCAAGTGCTGCGCAGTGTCATTAGAACTGTGACGACGCTGTAAACTACATTACGACACGCCCCAGGGGTGCAGAGCTAGCGGCGTCGGACCCTCGGGCACTGGTGACGAGGACAGCAGCAGGAACATGACAGAGGAGGAGATTGATAAGCACATACTCAAGAAGTATGAGATACAGCAGAAGCTGGGGAAAGGCGTGAGTCCTTGGCGCACCGCCCTCTGGTCCATGGGAGTGGCTCAAGCTACGGAACTGCCGACCTGCTGCAGCTTGCATTTGCAGGCATACGGAGTGGTCTGGAAAGCTATCGACAGGAAGACGCGCGAAGTAGTTGCCCTCAAGAAAATTTTCGACGCATTTCAAAACGCAACCGATGCTCAGGTGCGCTGCTGCAACTGTTAACCATGAAGGTGGGCGGGGGATGTGTAACTGTTCCTCATGATAACGGTGCAATTGCGTTTGCGGCTTACAGCGCACCTTCCGTGAGGTCATGTTCTTGCAAGACCTCAACAACCACGACAACATCATCAGGTGCGAAAGTGGCAAACAATGGCTGTGTTTGGGTTCAAAGTCAGGGGGTTCGCACAGGGCGGATGCTATACCCTTCCACACATACCGGTATGCCACCCCTTTGCTGGTAACTTGCAACACCTGCTGCTGTTCATAGGCTTCTGAACGTGCTCAAGGCCGAGAATGACCGTGATTTGTACCTGGTAAGCGCTGGCGTCCTGCAGTGCCAGAGACTCACGCAGTGTGTGTTCAGATGCAGCTTGGCTCACCTATGTCCTACCTGATGTCAGCTGATGTCAGCTGAATGCGCACAAGCACTTGCCACAGAATCCCGTCCAGCCTGGTCCAGCTGCAACGAGATCGAAAACTATGGTCCTGGCGCAGGTGTTTGAGTACATGGAGACCGACCTCCACGCCGTAATCCGCGCCAACATTCTCGAGGAGGTGCATAAGCAGTACATCATGTACCAGCTGTTCAAAGCGCTGAAGTACATGCACTCAGGGGAGCTGCTGCACCGTGACATCAAGGTACGAACACCAAGCATGGCTGTCAGTGCTTGTTTCGTCTCGTGTAAAGCAAGATGGCGCTCTCAGGCTGCTTCTTAGTTGCATCAGTGCTAGGGTCCTCCAAGAACACCATGTACGGACCCCGCCCTTCAGGGCTTAGCCCCCACCCCTCCAGTCTAACCCCTGCGTCCGACGTGCGCTTGCCACACCCCCACAGCCCAGCAACCTGCTGCTAAACAGCGACTGCCAGGTGAAGCTTGCGGACTTCGGCCTGGCGCGCAGCGTGTCGCAGCTGAACGCGTCGGACGGGCAGAACCCCATCCTCACTGACTACGTGGCCACACGCTGGTACCGAGCGCCGGAGATCCTGCTGGGCAGCACCAAGTACACCTTCGGGGTGGACATGTGGAGCAGCGGTACGTCACGCGGGACGTAGAGCCTGAGCCGTACCACGTGATGCCGTGTGCGGCCACCTGAGGCCGAGGGAGTGCAAGGAGAGCATGAGCGCGCGGGCGGGGTCGGAGCACCCCAGCGTTGCATGCCGCGGGCCGGTGATGCGGGGCGTATCCTAGCGTACCGCAGATCTGGGCAGCACATGGTTTGTACGCAGAGGGTTAGAGTCCATGGGCCACTTATGCATCGCGTGCTACCGCTGGCCGCTCCGCAGGCTGCATCCTGGGCGAGCTGCTGCTGGGGAAACCCGTCTTCCCGGGCACCTCAACCATGAACCAGCTGGACCGCATCGTGGAGTTCTGCGGGCGGCCGAGCCCCGACGACGTGGAGGCCATCGACTCGCCCTTCGCTGCCACCATGATGGACAGCTGCACCGTCACGCAGGCGCGGCGGCTGCAGGACGTTTTCCCGGGCGCGTCGCCCGAGGCGGCCGACCTGCTGCGGTAAGCAGTGGGACGATGCGGGCAGGGTGGTCGGCGGGGCGGCATGGAACAGCGGGCGCGTACGGTGGAGGCTGGCGGGGCTGGATAACAAGTGTTAGCAAATAGCAGGGGAGTTTGCTGCTGCTGTTGCTGATGGCCCTCATTAGCCAACCTGCGTGTGGCCTTATCCCGTCGCTGCACCCCACGCCACCCGCTACCCCTCAGCAAGCTGCTGGTGTTTAATCCGCACAAGCGGCTGACGGCGGAGCAGGCGCTGCGGCACCCCTACGTGGCGCAGTTCCACAACCTGGCGGACGAGCCGTCCTGCAACCGCATCATCGTGCTGCCCATCTCGGACAACACCAAGTACACGGTCTCGGAATACAGGTGCGCGCGTGGACGGGGCTGGATTGGTGAGATGCCACGTTTGCCCTAGCGCGACCGTGGCTCCCAGTAGGCTTCATCACAAAGCAAGCCCAAAAGGTTTCAGCAATGGCAGGCGGCCTGCAGGTCGGCTGTGCTTGCAGAGCTATAGCACACCCTTTCAAACCACACTGGCCCTGAGGGCCACCCGAAGGGATAACGTATGCTAGCTTTGCTGCACTGCTGGGTGCTCATGTGACGCCGTCCATGGGGACAGAATTGAACGGTGACATTGTGATGCAGGGAGCGGCTGTACGGCGAGATCCTGAAGAAGAAAAAGGAGGTGGTGCGGCAAATGCGCGAGCGGGAGGCCGCCATGGCCGCCGCCCGCGCCTCCTCCGCCACGCCCGTGCCGGGCGGCGGCTCGCACTACGGGCACCGCGCCTCGGTGGACTCGTCGGCGGGGATGCACGGCGGGCGGCGGAGATCCGTTGACAACGGGGCGGGGGGCAACGTGCGCGCGTCCACCACAAACGCGTACTACGGGGCGGCGGGGCAGCGCCGCTGAGCCCCAGTATGCGCGCCCTGCAGGGGGAAGGCGAGCGCTGATTAGGGGAAGGTGCAGGTTGCACCATCGGCTACACGCTCCTGCGTGTGCATGGGGGTGTGGGGAAGTGGGATAATGGTCAGCAAGCTGGGGGCTGGACGTGAGGAGCTTCCACAGTGTACACGCAAGGACATTGGTAGTAACACTGACATGTTTATGCTTGACGCCGTGCGTTGGCATGACTGACTGACGGCGTGTGTGCGTAATCTGGGCGTGCGCATTGATGCACAGACGGCGACCGTGGCGCGCGCAGGCGTTGAGGTTGTCAGGTCATGGCGAGCTTTCGCGTGCGCATACGCCTCACGGCAGGTTGCTGGCGGGTAGCAACGGGGTTGGGACCTCGCAGCAGCGAGAAATTTGAAATGCATGAGACACCACGAGCATGACGATGTTGCATGCAGCGTACGGAAGCGTGCGGTGTACTTGGGTTCATGAGGGCTTAGTCGTGCTGACCACGGCTGACCCTTGCTATTTGCAGTAGATTTGTGCGGGTGCCGCAGTTGTTTGCCGGCATGGCAAGAGCAGCAATTAATTGCTTGAGGGCATGCAAGTGACGGTGTACGACTTCTGTAGGCGGTAGCGGAACACGTGGTGCTCAGTGGGTGGTGATTACACGCGGTGGGGCATGGGGCGGTGGGTACCAAAAATGGAGTTGGTCCTTGGCAGGCGCAGAGTCTCGTGACGTATGCTATGGCTACCATTTTTCCCACGTGGAAATCAACATTAATCAGGGTAAAAGTAGGGGTAGGATGTGACGCAGTGAAGGAGGGGGGCCACGAGGAAGGCGAGCCGCAGGTGCGCAGCACACCAGTGCACCTGGTCTTATTCCCCAAGCAGGGACCGCCGTGCCTGACCTACAGTGTTGCTGAAGACATGGTGTAACGGAGACAGGTTGTGATCCTGATACTCCAAGTTGGCCTATTTGGCAAATGGGACCTCGCGCTGGTTACGCTATGCAACGACCTACGATATGCACCGCTCCGGAGCCAGGATCCCCGTACATGGCCAGGGGATGTCTTCCAGTGAACTTGCACCTTCAGCAGATACAGAAGTCTTGAACGTAACCATATTTCTTTGGCTGGCGTCAGCCAGCCAAGTTCGACCGGCCATGCCTACAGTCGCTCGCCTAGGCGTTTGCGAGGCCAATTGCAAATACACAACGCCAACCGTGCCTCTAATGCACCGACACTGCTACTGCCCTAACAGCTATGGCCCCTCCTTACACACCGCACCGCGTTGGCGTCCAGTTGTTCAGAACGCGACTCGCGATTCTCCCTGCCTTACGTCGACGTCTTCTGGAAGCCCGTCAAGCGATCTTAAACACAACGTTTCAGTCTCCAGGGTTATCACAGAGCTGCTGTCCGCTCCGACAAGTTACTATGGCCCCCTGGACGTGGTTTCGGTACCAGGTGGGTGGGAGTGGGGAGGGCGATGGGGCGCAGTGCGACTGTGAGGCTTACGGGCGGATCGTTTGCCCGGGCTATCCCGCGAGCCCACAGCCACATGGGCGTCTTGGCAAACCACGACTGGGCCCCAATGACCACCTGTATGCTGTGGCCCGCATCGTGGGGCACGGGTACTCCAACGCACAGCGTTCCCCACTGCGCCCACATCACGTCTGCCCGCCCACGCAGGCAAAGGCCGTGGTGTCCTTGCGCAGAAGGCCCTGCGTGCCGGAGACCTCCTCATGTGCACCCCGCCACTAGCTCTGGTGGAGCAGCGGGACCAGCAGCCAGGGGCCGCCGTGGCCGGGCCCAGGGGCGCCGCTAGCGGTGACACGGGCCATACTCAGGCGAGTGCGAGGACCGTCCCGGGCGACGCGAATATTGCGCTACAGTGTGCACTACCCTGCACCACGCACACAGAGGGCCCCAAGTTGCCAAATCCACCAAGGCACGCAGTATGTTGCCTGTGAACCGAGTAGCAACCTCGCCTTCCGCCTTCCGGCTGCAGGCCGCTGCCCCGTGCGCGGCCGACCTCGCCCGGCTCCTGGGCCGCAGCCGCCTGTCGCCGCAGCAGGCAGCCATCCTGGAGGCCCTGTACAGCGGGGGGCAGCAGTGCTCCGGGGCAGGGGCAGGGGCAGGGGCAGGGGTGACATTAACAGGAGCAGAGCTGCAACTACCCAGCCTGGCACCCCCTCAGGGGCAGTCGCTGCAGGGCCAGGGGCTGCACGGCGGCACGCCTGGCATGGCGGCTGACGGCGCGGGGGGCAGCGAGGAGGCTCAGCATGGGCCAGGGGGTCAGGGCTCCGAGCTGCGAGACCAGGAGGCTGCGAAGTACCTTGCGGCTGTGGTGTACAACTGCTACAGCGAGCCCTCGGCGGACCCCTTGCTGGACCTACTGGCGGCAGGGGAGGAGCAGCAGGTGCGCCGCCACCGAGTACCATAGCTTCTGTAATTACCCATAGGTGCCTTGCGAATGGGGTTTCCGTACCGCTTGCCATCGTTGTCAGAGAACGCCTGGCACGGTCTGGTACCGTGTTTGTGGGACGAAGCGTGACGGGGAACTCGGTGCAAGGTGTGCGTTGGCGCGTGCTGCGCATTGCTGCAGGGAGCCCCGGCCGGCGGTGGCCTGGTGGGGCTGTACGCCGACTTCGCGATGCTCAACCACTCGTGCTGCCCCAACACCATCAACCTGGTGGGCGGCCCACACCGCCACATGGTGGTGCGGGCCACGGAGGACATCGCCGAGGGCGGGGAGGTGGGTAGGAGCGCCGGTTGGGATATTGGGTCGTGGGAGGAGTGGTCACGCTTGCCCAGACGAGTGGTTCTGCCCTGAACTCACTGGGTGCGGTACCGTAGGTAGATGTGCTGCTGCGTTTGGAACTGCACTGCCACTACTGGTACTGAGACCCCGCTACAGAAAGCGGACTTGGCAACTCTGCAAAGTCATGGGCAAACACTGGCTATTGTGCTGGGTTATCGGCAAGCAAGCCGCATGCCGTGCCTTTGCGTGCAGGTCACGGTGTGCTACTTCGGGCGTGAGCTGCTGGCGCCCAGGTGCGGTTGGCAGCGTGCAACAGTGCAAGCTACTGTCTTTGCTACTTTCAACAGTGCCGAAAGCCCACACTCACACAGCGGAAGTTACCGGCACTCCATGCTGATAACCTGACACCTCAGCGCCAACAAGTCACCTACGTAGGTGGCCCCGTTCGGCCCGAATTCCGTAATCCCGGCGTTGCCACGTGCCGCCACGTAGGTCCGTCCGCGCGGAGGCCACGCAGCGCACGCACGCCTTCCGCTGCCGCTGCCCGCGCTGCATATACGAAGAGTCTCTGGGCCCTGAGGCGGAGGCTGCCGTACAGTCAGTGTACGACAGAGTGAACGGCGAGTGGGGCCCACGTGTTGGGGAGCTGGCGGCGGCGCTAGACGACGTCATGGGCGGCGCAGGCGGCGGAGGCGGGCGTGGTTCACAGCCGCCGCCAGCTGTCCTGGCGGGCATCCTGCAGGAGCTGCGTGGACTGGATGCGGTGGTGGTGGCAGCTGTGGCGGAGGCGGAGGAGCGTGCGGGTGGCGATGGTCTTAAGGCAGGGAGCGAGGAGGTGCCTGGCAGTCAGCGGTGGCGGTTGTGGCTGCGTGCAAGCATGTACGACGCGTTGGAGCTGAGGGTCGTCATAGCTGACGTCATCTGGGATGCTCTTGGAGCCCCCGTGGCGGCCGCGGCGGCGGCGGCTGCCCGAGCTGCGGGGTCCACGGGGCCTGCCATCGGCGCCGCAGCGGTGGAGCTGCACCAGCGGCGGGTGGATGCGCAGGAAGCCTGCCTGGAGGTGAGCCCGGGCGATGCTCTTGGCCTTCATGCAAACACGCATGCCGGATGCGTGGGCGATAGGCGAAGGGTTGTAGCGGGGTCAGACCGTCGGCAGCAGATGATGCAGCTCAGCAGCTTACGGTACTGTAAGCCGCCGGCGTGCTGCTTGCGTGCATGTGCAGGTGGTGGCCGGCGTGGCCCCCGGCACCAACCTGCACCTGCAGCTGGCGGCGCAGAGCGAGCAGCTGGCCAGGGGGGGAGCCGCCCTGGGCCAGGCGGTGAGGGCGCCACCGGCAGCCGGACCGCCCGGCGCTCCGAGCGCCGCGGCCGCCCCGAAGGTGAGGGGCAGCGGGCTCAGGGAGAAAGGGAGGCCGGCGGCTCCTCCACACGTCCAGCAGCTCTGGTTCGCTGCTCTCTATGGGCCTTGACGCAGCCATATAGGCCTTGATCGCACCGTCCTTGTATAATTGTTGCGGCACACGCAGCAGGCTAAGGCTGTGGTGTTCCATGCCACGGCATGCACGTGCAGGGGCTGTGGGGCGCCCTTTCGGGCCTGCTTTCCGGCCAGAAACCTGCCGCCGGGGCGCAGCAGTCCACGGGGCAGCTGGGCGGGCAGCTGCCTAACAGTACCGCCGGTGACGGCAGCAACGATGGCGGTGGAGAGGGGACCCGACAAGGGCCGGGCCCGCTGGACAGCGCCCTGGGCGTGAGGTACGGAAGGCTGACTAGGGGGCAGGTCCCGCTGCTGCGAAAGGCTTTCCTGGAGGGCGAACTGTGAGGAGGTGTGCAAGCGCGGTGTGGGCGCTTTCTTTGCATGGCAGCGTTCCGGCACGGACCATTTTTCGGTTTTTTGGACAGTATGCCTAGTGACCATGGTCCGTGTCGTCCCGCGGAGTGGAACACTACAAAGCTTTGACGCACGTGGCATACATGGCGTACGTACCAATCGCATACCGGTGGTTGCACGGTGGGGTAATAATCACACAAGCGTAGGGCTCACAGTGGTGGCGCTGGAATGAGAGCCGGCTCTCATTACCCGGAGCCACACCTCATCGTTGTAGCCCTTGTGGCCTTCCACGCATTGCAACGCAGCCATAGCTGCATACAGGTAGGCGGACGCTCGGGCTGCGCACGTGCATGACAAAGCAGAGCAAAGCAGCCCAAATAAAGACACGGCCAAAGCACCGAACAACATGGAAAGCCCGATCAGCGACCAATCAACGTGGCTGGTGCGGCTCAGAAAGTCAACTGCCAACGTATGCACCACAGCCTGAATTTAGAAAACTGCCAAACATCACCGCCGGCAAACTGTCCCCAGCACGATCACTCCAAATCCAAGAAGCCCAACCAGTCAGCACACACACAGTGTTTCCCAACACAAGAGTGACCACAGGCCTGCCCTTCCCGCATGACCTGCACAGCCGATACAGGAAAGCTACTCGCCCCAGCGTCCACGGCACCAGCAGGAACAACCCAGCTCCCCCCGGATGCCAGCGTGCACTTGTCCGTGGGCAGGCTCCGATTTGAAGCGGCGAAGAAGGAGGGCCGCAGGATGCAGCAGGAGCCACGCCGCCGTCCATGTAGAACCTTTCGGGGCGGACAGCAGGGGAGAAGCGGGAGGGGAGCTTAGGAAACTCAAGTGGGAGCTGGCAACGGGCAGTGCCCGAGGGCGGTTGCGCACGGCTGTGTTGCAGGGGTGTGCCTGTTCTGCAGGGCACCGCCAGCAGGAAGAAACTGCCACTCTAAAAGGCTTGCTTCCGCGCGTGCTTGTACTAGGCCCGCCCCATTTGCCGCGGAAGTAGAAAGGTACGTGGCAGCTGGTGAGCAGGCAGTTGACGAAGCCGTCCTTGCTGTCCCACTTGCTCACCAGCTGCAGGGGGTAGGGAAAGGTAATGGGGATGAGGGGGTGAGGGCCAAGTGTGGGCTGTGAGGTGTGGGGTGAGAGAGGTTTGACGGGGGAAAGAGAGGAGCATGCAAGAGGAGGCGGTGGGGGGCATGCAAGTGGGGGCCGGTGGCGGCGGGCAGATGACGCCTGGCAACAAGTGCGTGCTGTACAGCGCGCCCTCCCATGTCCTTAGTCACTTTCTGAAAACCCCTGAGCCCAATCCCACTGCGGACTACAGCAACCCTACAACTAGAATAGATAGTCATGTGCACCGCTCCAAGCTTGGCAACGCGTGCACCTTTGACTGGATACCCGCACCGCTGGGAACAGCCGTCGTCTGTGACTGCGTGTGACCCTGTGGCACAGCACCCAGGCCTCCCAAGCCCCATGCGTGCGGCCTCACCTCTGACCGCACCACGGGGAGCAGCCGCGTGACGGCCACACGCCGCGGCAAGGTAGGCAAGGTAGGCGTGCAGGGCACCCACAGCAGCAACATCCCACCGGCCGTGCACCGACAGCCGCTACTCGAAGCGACAGCAAAGAGGGCCTGCAGGCGCGAAGGCACCTGCCCGCAGGCCATTGGTGTGCGCCAAAAATTTCATCCTTCCCAACGGCGTCAAGCCGCACACCTGCTCACAACCGGCGCACCCAGGCGTTAGTAGCCTGCCGTAATATAATAAGCACTGCGTATGAACGCTGCCTGCCTGACACGGCAGCACTGTGGCTCCGCACGTTGTACACACCTACCGTACCCCACACACGCTCACCCAGGCGGTACCGCGTGCCGTTGCAGGCCAGCACCACGAAGGTCAGCCCAGCGCAGGTTACCACGGGTCATATTGTCTTGGTCTTGAAGCCCCCCCAGCGCAGGGCATCAGCTTTCAGCTCCCTCATCACGGCCGACGCGGTGTCACAGTCTCTTGACGGGCCTGTAGACAGGTGCGATACGGAGGCACAGGACTGAGAAGTAGTTCAAGAGGAGTCAGTACGACCAGTATATATACGTCCCGTGCAAAGGGATTGCTCTGGATTGCGTACGTTGGGCATACTCTGTGCCCGCCTGGCCCACACGGCCCGCATGGGAGTCGTCTCTTCTCACTTTCTTGCTCGCTTGCGTCAGAATCCACCTCGTTGCGCACCTCGCCCCCTGTTGGTGCAAGCACAGTTACGAGGGAGCAAGCAACGGCCAGGGATATCAGTAGTGCACATGGCGAACTATGGCAACATACGACCATACCAGCAACATATGCCGCATGCTTGGTGCTGAGTAACGCCGTCAGACAGTACCTAGCGTCGGCGCTCGGCAGGATCAAGGGCGTTGGTTGAGTGCAACGTGAAAGCAGCGCGACATGTGCCGTTGCCCACGTCAAGCTGCGTCAAGGAAACAAAACCCCGAATCCCGGCTCTCTTTAGGCTATGGAACGCCTTGAATTACCGCAATACCCAGATGGCGAACCCACCTAGCAGCCCCAGAAGGTAGTCCACCATCCCGGGTTTCAAGTTGGCCCGCTCCAGCCCGCGACGAGTGGCTGAACGCAGGATCTCGCAGCTCGTGTACCCACCGCGCCATAAGGCTTGAAGCGCCTGCTTGTCAAAGAGCTTTGAGTTTGCCTTGAGTTCAGTCAGCGCGTTCAGCAGCGCGTCCTCATCAGCCGGGCCCATTGTGTCAGTAAGTTGCGCAGCTCGCAAGCGAAAGCACTTATGTAAGATGGTCTTGCCCTACATGTGTATATAAATAAAGGGTTATTAGGGTTTATGTGCAGGTGATCTGTCATTGTGCAATTCATCACGCCGTACACTTCAGTCATGCCGCTCCTCCTTCCAGCTGCGGGCCTGCGGCACAGGCCAATGGGGCTGTTACGCAGACACTTGTGATGCGACACACTAAACGTTGGGATGCCATCACCAGTGGGACGAGCCGAGGACAGCGAGGGAGCGAGCACAACAGCGTCAGTCTCTTCAGGTCTCTTCTGTGCCTTCTGTTATCACCTTCGTCCATAGCGCCATAATGTTACAGTGCGAAGTAGAGAGAAGCAGGAAAAACATATGAATTTTGACGAGCCACAGTATCAGTAAGAAAAGGCGCGTGGCGTGGACACATGCCGCCGCAGCAACAGTATACTCAGCATTGCTGGACCCCGAAGGCGTCACCATGCTAGGTGCAGCCCCTATGATCCTTCACAGTCAGAGTGTCAGCTACGGACATTGGGTACGCCATACCCTGGAACGCACGCAAGAAGGTGAACACACGCGCGCCGACACGCACGCCGTTGGTCTTGCACGCTACGGCATTTATACAAACGAATACGCTGCGCAACATGACACTCCATGGAGCGAGCACTCTTGGTAAGGGTCTCTACGGAAGCCTATCTCACGTTCTCAATCACGCGCTGGAGCGGGGTACAACGCCGCCGCCGCCGTGCCGCCAACTGACGGCCCCCTGCCGTACACCCCGCGCCCGGGCGACCCGGCAGGGCTGCCCGCCAGCCCGTTCACCACCCCGCTGCCCCCCACCGGCTCCAGCTGCCACGTGCGGGGCGACAGCACCATGCGGGGGTCCGCACTGCTGGCCGTCACGCCACTGATTGGCACCAGCACACCCGTGGCCCCGGGGCTACCGCCGCCGTTGACGCCGCCCAGACCCGCCCCCGAGGCCAGCCCCAGGCCCCCGCCCACACCGCTCACCCCCAGGGCACCCAGCGGCACCAGGCTGCCTGCCCCCAGCCCACCCACCATAGCGCCCAGCTGCTGCTGGGCAGCAGCCGTCGCCGCCCCGAGGCCTGCAACCGCTGCCGTGCCAATGCCGGTGCCGAGCTGCCCATGCTGCGGCAGGAACAGCCCAGGGAGGCCGCCGGGCGCGAACTGGGGGTTGAGGGCGGCGGCGGCAGCAGCGGCCGCCGCGCTGCCCGGCTGGCCCGCCGCCGCCGCTGCTGCCGCCGCGGCCACGGCCTGCGCCTCCAGCAGCAGGCGCTGCTGCAGCTCTTGGGCCTGCCGCTGCATCTGGCCCTGGGGGCGGGAGGGGCAAGGGGCAAGTCGTGGGGTGGTTGGCACGCGGGGAGCAGTACGGGTACAGGTAGGCAGCGACCGGAGAGGAGGCGTGGTTTGCAGCTGGCTGTCTACGGTCCAGACAGCCAGGGAAGTGAGGCTGGCGCTACCGAGAATGCACGCTCGTAGCCTAGCGCGAAGCAGGCAGGCCGTGTACCCACCTGCAGCAGCTGCATCTGGATGGTCATGGCCTGCTGCGCCTCCGCACTGGCAATGGCCAGGCTCCTGTGGGACAAGCAGCATTGCAGAGATAGTCACTAGACAGTATCTTTTGGATGGCACCTGTGTGCACACAGTGCTATCCGCATCTTGGTCCACAGGAATTGCACCACTTCTCGCCCCACTCACGTCTTCTTGCCCTCCGCCTCCACCAACGCCGCCTGGTGCGCGCGGCGCAGCGCGAAGGCGTCCCTCCGCAGCGCCACTGCGGCGCGCAGCGTGTCGGCGGACACCGGCTGCCCCGACACCCAGCGGGCCGACGTCAGCGCCTCCAGCAGCGAGTCGAAGTCCGCGGGGGGCGCGGCGCCGGGCTGCGCGGGGCAAACGGAAGGGAGGCAGGTGAGGCACGTCGGGTTTCCATGTGAGACAAGCATACAGGACAGGTTCATGGGAAAGGCATACAATTTGCGGTGCGGAGGGGCAGAGATAAGGAAAAGCTTGCCGCTGAGGCGAGGGTCCTGCTCACCAGCGCCGCGGGGCCCAGCTTTGCGCCCGTCCGCGCCACCTCGATGGCGTCCCTCAGCGTGGCGCTGATGCGGTCCAGCATCTCCTGCACCGACACGGGGGGCGCGCCGCCGTCGCGGTAGCTCTGCAGCAGCGCCAGCACGCCCTGCTTGGCCGCCTCGTGCTGCGGGGTGCATGAAGGCGGGGGCGGGTGGAAGCGGTGGGTAGGGCAGACGTGTTGGACGGAAGCCGGCGAGCATGGCGGATTCGGCTGCACTGCCAATGACACCTACAGCGCCCTCCAACCCTGTTGAGCACGGTCCAATCGCCTCCTCTCGAGCGCCCTGTGGGTGTCGCCCGCCGCCCGGGGCCCCACCTGCTGCAGCGCCAGCGCCATGTCCATGATCTTGCCCTGCAGGTGCGCCTCGCGGTCCAGCGCCGCCTTGTGCACCTCCAGCTCCCCCACACGGCCCTTGAGCACGGAGGACATGTGCCTGGGGGGCAGCAAGAGGGAAAGGCAAGGGGGGCAGGAGTGTAGGTAGGTTTTGGATGAGGTCAGCCCGGTACTGGCAGGTGCAGGCGCGGCTGAGGACTGTGTATGCATCTGTACGCTGTACTGGTGCTCGGGCGCCGGTTTCGGAGAGCGTAGCACTTCATGTACTAGTCTGATTCCTGCATGGGCGTTTAAAAGCATGCCCGAGCCTTCGAGACGCGGTTCTCCTGTTCTTGCTTCTGTTGCTTACATCGTTGCATTTACGGACCCATGCGCAGCATAGGGCAGCAGCCTGGTATTGGGTGTAACTGTGCTCCCTGCTAGTTACCCTCACAGGGTGTGCCAGCGGATGTCATGAGCCGCGACCGCGACAGGCCCTCGTCTCCATGTTGGAACGGTGCAACGTGCAACCCAAATAAGCCCTAAACACACCGCCGTCCCAGCTCAGTTAGACCCAACGAGGATAACATGCATACTACCGACCAAGATGTCAACTGTTAGCATGTCGCAGACTCTATCGCGCCATGGTTCTCTCTGGGTGCTGTTGTAAGTACGGGCCCTCTCCCCTGCTCACTTTTCCAGCACCGCCTGTCGGTTCGCCTGCGTCCACATGTAGTACGCCGCACCCGGTGAGGAAGCAGTGGGCGTCATGGGGTCGCCAGGGTACGGCGTACTACCGCCGTACGGAGCACCGTAGCCCCCGGGTGTCGGGCTGCCAGGCGGCGAGCCGTACGGGCTGTACGGCGGCTGCTGGCCATTGTACCCTAGCGGGGACATGCCCGCTCCCGGGTGAGGAGGCTGCTGGCCTCCGTAGGGCCCCGGCTGCTGTCCGTACGGAGACCCAGGGTACGGCGGTTGACCATTGTACGGCTGCGCAGGGGCCTGGCCGTGCGGGGGATATGGAGGCCCCCCGCTCCCGGGCATGTTGGGGTAAGGCGCGTTTGAGGCGAAGGGAGACGGGGGTGCGTTCGCTGCTCCGTAGGCATTAGGGGACTGGGGGTAAGGCCCCTGCGCCCCTGCGTACAGCGGGTCAGGGAAGCCTGCGCCCGGCCCCATGCCTGACGGGGACGGTGGGCCGCTCATGGGATACCGCGGGTCGTAGTGCTGCTGCTGCTGCGCCACTGGGTTTCCGTACGCATCGTATTGCGGAGGTGCCCCAGGGTAGGCGCCCGCTCCCGCCGGGCTGTACGGCATAGGCGCGCCAGTACCGCTGTTTGACGCCATGTGCGACAGTGCAGCGCCGAGCTCTGCGTACGTCATGTCCGTAGCACCGTGAAGTACGGCGGACATGTACTGCGCGATGCCGGCGGTCAGCCACTGTACGACATGCGGCGCGATGTTGGACAGGCGGGTGATGATGCGCATGTGCTCGGGCAGCGGCAGTGAGCCGCGGCGGTAGCGGTCGGCGTCACGGAAAGCACCCCGGAAGTGCGCAGCGTTGCCGTTGACGTCGTCCGCGAGCTGGGCTGCCGCCGCCGTCACGTCAGGCGGGGGCGGCCGCCGGTCGGCCCATGACCTCTCGACGCCCGCGCCTTGCCGTGCCGCGTACTGCAGGTCCTCCTCAGTGTACGACGCGGTGTTGTACGGCAGGGTGGCGGTCAGCATCTCTGTTGTGTAGCGGATGTGGGCGTCACGGAAGTTGGGGCACAGCCGGGAGACGAGCTGCGGGGGCAAAAAGGGTCAGCGGCCAGCTCAGGCAGAGTCCTCGCAGTTGCGTCGCACGGAATGCGCGCAGGAGCACATGAGGCCAACTACAGAAGCTCTTTGAGCGTGTTGGTGTTATGTGATGTCACACGGTCCCGCTGCTCCCTCAACTCTCAGTGCACGTCCACGATGTCCGGACCGCAGAAGGCCCCTGGACCATGCCCGCATATGCGCCTCACCTGTCCCAAAGCGCCACGGGGCACCACGTACACGTAGCCGCCTGCTGTGCGGGTGTTGTACGGGGATCCGCTGTGTGACGTGCGGCGGGCCGCTCCCACGCCAGTGGCGGGCGACTTGCGTGCCAGGGCCATGAACGCGTTCCGGAACGCCTGCAGTGGCAGCATGCACCAGTTGGGTATGTCGGCGACCAGGAAGAAATGCCCCTTACAACTACCGTAGTGAGCACGTATCACAAGAGCTCATTGTCCATGCCACACCGGAAGTCATCACGCGTCCAGGCGGTCGAGTTGCGTCGATGACCCGAGAGGCCTGGGCCTCGGGAGCCCACGCCGGCCCAACCACAACTTAGCGAACATCTTCTATTCAACGTAGCAATATCTTTCTCTGTCAAGAACGTATCCACGCACTTCCCACCTGTGGCGATGCGGACATGGCACGGTACAGCTCCATGAGGCTGCCGAAGCCGCTGCCGCCCGGACCCACCCCACCCGGCGGCGGCTGGGCGTAGCCCTGGCCCGGGAGCGGGGGCTGGTGCTGCTGCTGCAGCATCGGGTCGTACGGCGGCGGCTGCGGGTACGGCATGTTGTTGTCGTACACCGGCTGTTGTGGGTGCGGCACGCTACCGTACTGAGGAACATGGCTGTACGACCTGCTACCGCGGTTGTAGTAGTCCCGGTACACGCTCCCTGCGCTACTAAGCCGGGACGACCGGCGGCGCTGGGGGTAGCTGCCGCTGCTACGGACGGATGGGGGCGGCGGCGGTGCGTCGGGGTACGGCGGCGGCGGCTGTTCGACGTACGGCGCGCTGAAGGGTGGCGGCGGCGGGCCGTCGTCCTCCACGTCAGAGGACAGGGGCGTCACGGAGCCGTCGCTGGGGTTGCGCACGCCGGCCTCGGAGGCGCGTGGCGTGGTGTAGCGGGAGGAGTGGCGCCCACCGCCACTAGAGGTCTGGCGGTGGCAAAAGGAAAGGAATCATCAGGTCAATACACCATACCGTATACCAGGCTCATTTAATCCTACAGGTTGGTGTGCTGCGCCAGGTTCTCCTTAGCCTCGGTGTTGCAGCCATGACGCTCAGTACGTGGCTCTGGAATTTCGCGCTTTGGTGCGTCCAGGCAGGCGAGAGCCATGCGCGTTGCGCCAACGCGCTAGCACCACGATAGATCGCACCCCACCCACCAGCCTGTCGTACAGCGCCTGGTACATGTCCTGTTGGTACGGCAGCAGGTAGCCCATGACAGACCCGCCTGGCGCTCCCGGCACGCTGGGAGCCGCACCGGGCATCATGTACGGCATGGGCATGGGCACCGGTACGGGAACGTACGGCATGGCCATGCCCCCCGCGGTGGACATGGCGGCCAGGGAGGCGGCGCCGTGGTGCGTGACGGGGGCGCCCATGGACAGCACGGAGGCAGCGCCGTGGGGCGAGCCGGGGAAGGCATGGCCTGAGCATTCAAGCGGGAAGTGGAAGGGTTGTAAGGTTGACACGGCGTCAGGACATGGCGTGCGACAAGAGGCACATGAGTAGCGCGACCCAAGGCGGTGGCAGGTGTAGTCGTAGTGGCTCATGTGTGGTGAGCAGCAAGCTTTTGACATGGCGTGGAGGACCTACCCGTGGGCAGCTTGGCGGCCAGCGATTCCGAACTGTGCTCGGGCACGTCGATCTGCACGGGGTGCGTTAGCAGGTGGGGCCATGGCCACGTCACGCATGCTTGTGTGTCGCACATGCAACTGTCGAAAACATCATGGCTTGCCATCGGACAGCGAAGTAAAGTGTGTTGCGCGGTATGCAGTAATGCCACGGCCCCTCACCGTAAGGCCAGACAGCGATCGTGCGTAGCTGAAGCGTGCGTTGCTCTTGGAGGATGGGATGGAGTCCAGCAGGCCGCTGCGGCCGGGCGCGGCGGACGGCACGCGGAAGCCGGGGCGGTGCAGCACGCCACTGGGGGACTTGAGCGGTATGGCCCTGGAGGCGGGGCAAAACGTTGCAACGTGTTAGCAGGTGCCTGCGACCTCATCAACCACATGGTATCACTTTCTGCATCACGAAGAATGGTGGGAGTACTTATGGTGGCAGGCAGTGTTGGGTGGGCGCGATGCGGTACCTGAGGTGCTGCAGCAGCTCGTCCGGCCGCACCAGGCCGTCCTTCTCCATGTCTGCCGTGAAGGCGTGCGCCACCAGCAGCCGCAGGTCGTAGGGCGGCATGTCGCGGAACAGGTCCTTGAAGAAGCGGGCCAGCTCGGCAACGTCCAGGTAGCCGTTGCTGCGGGTCGGGAGCGGGTTCGGGTGTGGAAATACGGGAGGGGCAGAGTGCATAATAAGCTGCAGGCGCAGAGGTATGGTTGGCGGACTGGCGGGACAGCTACAGACTGATACAGCGGCACAGCGCACGTGCTTCCCTTGTCATGTTCCAGCCAGCGGTCGACGTGCAGCACCCGAGCAGGGCATCTTTAGTCAAGCGCAACGCTTACACCGCCGCCACCCTGCGCCACACAGCCCCGACCCTGCTCACCCGTCCCTGTCGGCCCGCGCGTATGCGGCCCAAAACACCTCCAGATCCGCCGCGATCTGCGCGCTGACCGCCGCCAGCACCGTCAGCGCCGCGCGCTGCGCCCGGCTGGCGCCCGCGCCGCCGCCGCCGCCCGCCGTGACGCCTCCGAAGGTGCCGAACGCCGCTGCCGCCGCGTCCAGCGTGTCCGTGGAGGCACGGATGCCCTCCACCCACTCCTTGAGCGTCAGGGTGTTGCTCAGGTCCACGTCCAACAGGGCCTGGGGCCAATACGTGGCGGGCCGGCGAGCACGGTGACGGCTTATGTAATGCAAGGAAGCAGCTTGCTGTACATGTGAGACAGGATATGCAGGCTAGCTGCTGCGATTGCCAATATTGTAGCCTGTAGCTCGTATGCATCTGGCAAACATGGCGACCACGTCTGCTCTAGGTCATCGTTGGCATGGCCGGTGCCCCACCTGCACCAGCCCCGCCTCCGCGTACGGCAGGCCCGCCACGTCCCGCAGAAGCGCCATTAGCTCCTTGAGCTCCAGCGTGCCGTTGTTGTTGCTGCAGGCGGGGACGGGGGTGAGAGTGATACGACACAAGGCAAGAGCAAAAAACGCTGCGGCAGTAATGGCTAAGCAGAAGCATGTTTGCAACCACTCATGCCGTATTAAAGCAACCGCACTGTGGAGCCAGTGGCGCCCGGCCTGCTTCCCTTCCAAAGCCCTCCCTTACGTGTCGTACGCCTTGAACAGCTGCACCAGCGCCGCCTCGTCCAGCGTCCGCAGCGCGCTGAACACGCCGTGCAGGGAGGAGCTGGCCCCGCCGCCCAGCGCCAGCTCGCCGCTGCCGGGGCGCACCTTGCCGGCCAGCTCGGGATAGTCCTCCGACTGGGACAGGTGGTACACCAGGCCTGCATGGGGGCGCCGTGACCCGTGACTCGTGGGGCATGACCCAGCATCCCATGTGTAAACCCCTTTACCTAACCTGTCCTTAGCAGAGGCCTTGGGGGATGCAGCCCGAAGGCACGGAAGATCTAAAGGGCCATGACGGGTTGCAGCAGGGGTGCATGTGCTCACCTGTGGCGCTATCCAGGCCGTACTGCTTGCCGTCCTTGGCTGTGTACACCTCCAGGTTGACCACCCGGCGCTCGGGGTGCACCTTCCGCCGGGACAGCTCCCGCAGCGACAGGTTCAGCCGCTTGCCGCTCGCCGCCAGGTCGCGCGAGATGCGCAGGTCGCTAGCCATGCGCTGCTTTACGGCCTGTACGGCAGGGTCCTCAACCGCGGAGCGGTAAGTGTACGTGCTGCTGCGGCCCAGCGCGCGCTGCTGCAGGGCCACCAGGCGCGGGTCGGGCCCGGGCGCTGCGGCGGCGGGGCTGCCGTACTCGTAGGCGTTGCCGCCGGCAGCTGCCGCCGCCAGCATGGCGGCTTCCTCCGGGTCCATGCCGTCGTAAGGCGGGGGAATGGCGGCGGCGCCGCCCGCCAGGCTGCGGCGTCGTGCCCATGCCTCGTACCCTCCTGGGCCGTAGCCGCCGGGGGAGCTGCGCCTGCGGACGAGCAAGGCCACCAAGCTCCTCAACAACGTTATGCAATGGCATGTCAACCTGCACTCACCAGGACGCAACACACTACCACACCATTCGCCCCTGCACAAGCGCCCAGCCAGGAGTCCATGCAGCTAGTCACCCACCTGTACTCCTGATCGTAACCGTCGCGGTAGGGTCCCCTCGGCCTGGACCGGTGCCCGGCCCGCCCGCCGTACTCGTAGTCCTGCTCGTACTCGTACTCCCCACGCCGGGGCCGGTCCCGGTCCCTGTCCCGGTGGTGCCGGGCACCGCCGGCCGCGCTGCGCCTGCCGTGCCTGCGGCCGCCCGCGCCTCCGCCGTCCGACATGGAGCTGTGGGAGCGGGAGCCGTCCTCCGACGCGCGGTCGTCGGCACGTGCCAGTTCCTGCGCGTCCCAGTGGCCCACGCGGGAGGTGCCGTCGGGGTGGCGGCAGCGGACCGCGCGGAGGGCCTGGGGGATGCGGGCCGTTTCAGGAGGCTGATGTGTTAGGCTAGTGCAGATGGAAGGGTAAGATATGGTACCAATACGATGGGGCGTTGCAGCTGGACAAACCGGCATGGGAAGCGGAGTGGCACCATGTGATGAGAAGTGGGCCGCATCCTACCTTGAACACGTCCTTCCAACCCAGCGTCAGGGCGGACCCCCGGGCCAGGCAGTGTGGCACGTTGTACAGCAGGTACAGCAGCACGGCCATGGCGGCGTCGGTGCCGGACAGGGCCTGGTGGGCGGCAACACAAAGGGGACAAGGATACAGGTAAGCAGGCCTGCAAAAGGCAGAAGCCTAGCACCAGCTATGTCCATCACTTGTGAAAGTCGTTGCAAGCTCTGCGGGCCAAGTCCGCGCGTCACTCACATCGGGGATGGTGTCCTGCAGCACGTCCCGCACATCCGCCAGACGAAGGACGCCCTCGCCGCCGCTGCCGCCACTGTACGACGAGCGGCTGTCCCGATCCCTGTCCCTGTCCCGGTCGGGCCCAGCTCCTCCCGACTGCACCCGCTTGCGCATCGCGCGGACCACCTGCAACAGGCCCACATAAGTTGTGTTGCTCAATACAAGGGCCAAAGGCCATCAGCACTTCGCAGCAACCATGTGTTCCACGTGTTTAACGGCACGCCAGCCGCTGGCTAGCGCACTTTGAGGCCTTCACCATTACGAGCAGCCAGTAGCGTCCAGACACGCAGACCCGGTACGGCACCTGGCGGTAATCCCTGTTGAGTGCGGTGGCGGCGTCCCGCAGCAGTGCAGGGCCGTCCCGCGGGTCGGTCAGCAGCCGGTAGGCGCCCGCCAGCGCCTCCACGTCGCGCTGCAGCTTGCGCACGCGGACGCCCCTGGATAACGTGCAACAAGGCCGTCCAGTAAGGCCTGGGCAACTTGGGCACGACAACAGACTTTGGCGGTGGGTATCACAGCAGGAGGCCGGCACCCAGCCTTCACTCCAGCTGCCGGAGGCAATCGGCAGTGCGCAGCTGTACCGAGGTATTGCACCACCTGTGCGCTCGCGACCCACCTGTCATGCATGACCTCCATCATGCCCCGCAGCAGGGGCTCCACCCACGGCTCGTCCGGCCGGTCGCGGGAGGAGCCGCCGCCGCCGTAGCCCGCCGCCTCCAGCGCCAGCTTGGACAGCAGGGAGGACGCCTGCGCACGCGGGGACGTACAAGTCAGTATAGCACCCTCACTCCAGGAAGAACTAGGTCCAGCAGATGAACATGTCAGGAGGGTTGCATCTGCATGGTAGCGCATGTTCGAGGCACCCACCGTGCGGACGTCAATGGTGTCGTTGGCGCCGCTGCCACCCCTCGCGCCCGCCGCCCTCCTACGCGCCGCATCCTCCAGGCGGCCAGGGTCGCGCTGCACGTGTGCTTCCAGGTCCAGCAGCAGCGACCACTCGGCCAGCGGGGGCAGGGGGCACCTGCGGGGGCAGAGACGCAAGCAGAAAGCAGCCGTCGTAGCTATGATGATACCTCATCATGGCCGCCACATGCCCTACAATGCCAAGGGGCGCAATCATTGTCCAGCTCCCTCCTGTTGACTGGTTGCGCAGCTCACCTCCTGCCGCCGTCCCGTGGGTCTTCGTAGGCCACCAGCTGCGGCCACGCGGCCCTGTCCCCGCTGTCGGCCGGGGCGTACAGCAGGCCGCTGTCGGGGTCGCGCAGAGAGGCGGAACTGGAGGCGGAGGCGGAACTGCGGCCGCCGCCGTGGCGGCCGTCGCTGCTGCGGCGCGCGCTGCTGCTGCGAACCGGGCGTAGCTCCATAACAAACTCTCTGCATGGCGGAAATGCACACAGTTTGTAACTAGGGCGGCGGCAGATGACTAAGCAGTCCTGGCAATGAGTTGCGCTTGATGGCAATGGCAACGAATTGTACTTCGCACACAACGGCCTGGAAGCTCATGTTTACCTGTCCGGGATGGTGGTCGCTGGGCTGCGGTACGACGCGTCTTGCTCGTCCCCACTGCTGGGCCTCCTGCCGCCGTACCGCCGGTCGTCCCGGTCCTCCTCGCTGCCGTAACCCCGCCGCACCCGCCTGCCGTACTCGTCGTACTGCTGCGCGCCTTCGTCGTCGTACCCGCGACTGCCTGAGTACGACTGGCGGCTCTGGCCCCTATCCCGGTCACGCTCGTCGGGCGGTGTGGGGATGTCCCGCCGGACCCGGAAGGGCGGCGAGGGAGGCCGCATGAGGCCCGAGGGCGTGCGCACGGGAAGCGCCTAGCGGCGCAGGTGCAGGAGCAAGAAAGTCACAGACCAGTCAGTCTGGGTGAGTTCAGCAGTAGGAAATAAGACAATCACATCAGGTGACGGAGTTGAGCTATAGCGCATCAGCCGCAGACTAGGTGCTTACCAACAGCTATGCACTCAACCCAACCCATGGCCCTTACCCTCAGCGCCACCAGCAGCTCCTTGAACTCGATGCGGCCGTTGCCGTTGACGTCCAGCAGGTGCAGGTACGTCAGCAGCAGCCGCACGTCCTCGGGGGTGGAGTTAGGCAGCAGCCCAGACAGGAACCTGCGGCACGGCACCGGTGCGCGCAGCTAAGGCCACCAGGCGAGGTCCTGACAGTCCGCCTTGCACTCACAAATCGTAACCATGAAGCGCAGTACGTACCGGTAATGTCCGTGCAGAGGCACCATGCAGGAGCCCGCACTCACCACTTGAGCTCGCCTGGCTCCAGGGCCCCCGTGCCGTTGACGTCGGCGCGGCAAAAGCGCTCCCAGGCTGTGCGCAGGTTGCGGCTGACGGCGGAGCTCATGCGGTTGAGCAGGTCCACCATGCGGGGGTCCTGGGAGCACCATGTGCAGGAATGAGACAGTCAGCACATGCGGCGTGCATGAGGCAGACATGTGGGCTACCGCACAGGCAACTTGGCTTACGCCGCTACGCAACCGCAGGGCCGCAACCGCAACAGCCTGCAGCACCGCCATCGTCCCTGCCCGCTCACCTGCAGGCCCATGATCTTGCTGCCCGTGCTGCCCAGCTGCTGGAACACCTCCATCACCTCCCCGCGGGACACCAGGCGGTCGCCGTCCAGGTCCAGGGTGGCCTGGGGGCAGGTGGAATTGATTAGCATGTTGTACATGTTGATAAGCAAGAGGGGCAACGGTCCTCGCGGTGCCGCACTGGGCGCTTCCAGGTGCTTCCAGGGCTCCTGCCTGGATGTCTGCACACCCCGCTTAAGTGCCCCGCCACTGAACTCACCTTGTATCGGCGTTAACTCATGGGCTCATCTTATGTATAAAGACAGGCACTTTTGTATAAAGTGAAGTGCCTGTAATGCACAGCTGCCTACCATGAGGTACTTGGTGCCCTGCGCGGTGAGGTCTTCGTTCAGCAGGTTGCGCGCCAGGCGGCCCAGCTCCTGCTCGTCCAGCCCGGCGTTGCCGTCCCTGTCGTACGACCCCAGCAGCTCGTCCAGCCGCAGCCGCTCCACGCGCAGCTTGCGGTCCAGGGCGGCGAAGAAACGGGCGCCTGGTACGGATCATGTCACCCCGGACACGCACATCCTTGAGGTTCAGTGCACGTCAGATGGCAGGTGCTCCTACAAGAGTAACACCTGTTGGAAGCAAGTAACAAAGGAACATACTGCTGTACTTGGCGGCTTAAGGTACTCACTCAGCGTGCTCTCCAGCCTGTAGACGGACCCGTCCGCCGTCCTTGCGCCGAGCAGCGCCGGCCATCCCTCCTCCTTGCTGCCTGCCGGCTGGTACACCATGCCCGTGTCGCGGTCCAGCCACAGCTCGCGGCCCTCGGAGGGGGCCTGCCACGCCTCCAGCCGCCATTCGCGCACCTCGGCGTACGGCCGTACGGCCCCGCTGCCGTAGGCTGGGGCTGTACGGTGGCCGGCAGCGGCGCCAGGCGTGCTGCAAGGCCGGACACGGCGCAATACTCAGCCAATGCCTAATTGAGTGCTAGCTTCTGGTGCAGGGAAGTGCGGTTGGTTGCATAAGTACGAGGCAGTGAGTGTGAGGGGCCTCACCGCGCCACAAATCTGGCCGCCATGCGCCGCCCGTCCGGCAGCTGCAGCTCCATGGCGTGCAGCGCGTGCAGCAGCTCATTGTACGACAGCGCGCCGTCGCCGTTGGTGTCCAGGGAGTGTAGGTGCGAGATGACGTGCCTGCAGGCGGGCGGGCGGGCGGGTTGTCCATGGTGTGAGAAAGACGCCTTACTGACGCACGACCTTAGCCGGCCAAACTACACAGTGTAGGTCCCCCAATGTTGCAAGGAGGGCTTCACTGTCCCCCTCGCACGCTGAGGTTTGTCAGGGCCTGCCTACCTGACGTCTGCGGGGCTGAGCTCCGGCATGGCGGCCTTGAGGAAGCGAGCCAGCTCCCGCGCCTCCAGCCGGCCGTTGCTGTTGCGGTCGAAGCGGTAGAACACGTCACGTGCGCTCTCCTGGATGTGGCATGAACAACCCAAGGCGTCATACATGAGTCCACCGCAACATCGATGTTCGCTCAACATGCTTATCCTGCACGCGACTGCCCGCATGGCACTGCTCACCCTCTGGCTGCGCAGGAAGTTGGCCACGCGGCCCAGGACCGCCTCCACGATGCTGCCGCCTTCGCCGCGCCCCGAAACCGCGCGCCCTGCCGCCCAGCACTCGCGTACGGCAGCCACCAGCTCGTCGTACGACACCGCCACGTCACCGTCGTAGTCCAGCATGGCCTGCACCAAACATAGCATGCGAATTGAGCGAAGGCAGCCGAGGTAGGCTGGGCGGGCGGCATACTGACTGCACCCGTGCAGCCCAGGTCTATCCCATGCTGGCTGCCATGCTGCTGTACTGCAGAACCCAGGTAACCCAGCAGCTGAAGCTAAAAAGCAAAAGCAATTGCGGACGGCAGCACTGCAACCCACCAGCAGGTAGTTGAAGTCCGCCTCCGTGGCCCCGGGCAGCAGGTCCCGCACCAGGCGGGCCAGCTCCCGCGCCTCCAGCCGCCCGTTGCGGTTGTAGTCGTAGCGGTCAAACACGTCACGCAGCCGGATCTGCGGCCCGGCAAAGGCACCAACCGAAATCACGTTTGGTCACACAACGGTACACAACACCATTGTGGCCATTGCATGACATGTCTGCCGCTTGCCCGCCCACCCTGTTCTCCTTGAGCACGGCGTCCAGGGCGTCGAAGAGGCGCTCCGCGGGGTTGGGCCGCCCCGCGCCGCCCGCGCCGCCCAGCACGTCCCGGGCTCCCCGGCCGGGGGCGGTGCGGAGGCGCGCCAGCTCCAGCCTGGGACCCAGCCGCCGGTCGTCGACCAGCACGTATACCAGGCCTAGGAGGGAACGAAAGCACCACGTTGGGGTACAAGGACCTGAGTCACGATGGCGAACAGGCAGGTCTATACCCAACACCTTGATGCCTGGCTGTAGTGCCCTCGTGGTTGAGTACAAGCTAAGGCAATGCTGCAGAGCTGTGTCATGTGACGTTGTGACCTCGTGCAGCACTCACCCGTGTCAGGGTCGCGGTAGTAGGTGCGGCCGCCGTGCACGAAGGCCTCCAGCTGGGCGAGGGAGGGCACGGGGCCGCGGGGGGCGCTGCCATAGCCAGCGGCAGCGGCGGCGGCAGCACCCGGGGCCACGGCGGGGGCGTTGAAGCCGGGGGGCAGCATGCCGCCGGGGTAGCGCACGGGAACAGCCCTGCAAAATGCCAATTACCATTAGATGTGAGCCAGAGAACCAATGGATAGAATAACCCTGTGTAGCGATGACCTGGGCTGGATAGGCCCAACGCTTGTCGCTGCTTGACCTGCAGGTGCCCACCTGAGGCTAACCAGCAGCTCGTTGAAGGAGAAGGTGCCGGTCTTGCCCACGTCGCAGCCGTGCAGGTGCGTGATGACGTAGTGCAGCTGGCGCTGGGCCACCTTGTTGCGGAGCAGGTCCTGGTCGGGACGGGTTGCAACAGGGTGGCTTTAAGGTGAGGGTTGAGACAAGTTTTCCCTCGCTCCCAGGGTATCCAGACATCATAGTGTGCGGAGGTGCTGTGTGACGGAGGTGCGGCCCCTTGGGTTGTTAGCGTTCACATTGCAGAAGTCCAGGACGTACTGCTTACCGTGAAAAAGGGCACCAAGCCCGCCAGCGTGATGCGGCCGGCCCCCTTGGTGTCTCGCGCCCTGAACAGCTCATACGCAGCCTCCTGCACAGCGACAAGCCACAAGAGATGTGGACATCCAGGTTAGTTGCTCGTGCAGCACACAGTAATCAATAGCATTCGCAGGTGCAGATCCCCCCGAAAAGCTAAAGCCGCCACAAGGACGGGGCAGCGCAGCCCTGTCAGTCCCAAGCTCACACGCATCGCATGCACCCCCCCCCCCCCCCCCCCCCCCCCCCCCCCCCCGCGCCCCCCTCCC
>VFQN01000927.1_pt1 | contig 52083 bp, 49 predicted proteins | sample 3512371 | NCBI WGS metagenome assembly VFQN01 (sample SAMN10412370, study PRJNA504923) | tailings metagenome | isolation source: Replicate 2 from Balatoc abandoned mine | place: Philippines: Itogon, Benguet | collected 2017-08-28
CCCCCAGGTTGAACGATCTGATAGCCGACATCCGCGGTCGGCAGTGGCCGACCCAAAGCAGTCTCTGGATCTCGGCAAGACCGGTCCCAGGGTGACGGGACGGCTTCCGAGGCCGTCCGTCGCATCCCGGAACTGGTGAGCTGAATGCCAGTCAACTGCGTCGCCAATGGTCAAGCGCCGCGGCGAGTTGGGCTCCGGTTCTTCTCAGCGCGCGCGCAATGTTGCGTGCTGGTACGTCGCCTTCTCCATCGCTAGGAAGCCTGCCACGGACGTCGGATCGGCGAACGGGAAGATCTGGGTCGCCCAATAGCCACCGACGCCGTTCGCACGGTCGATCCAGTAGTAGAGGTTGGCGAGGCCGGCCCAGGCCAGTGCGCCGGCGGGCCTGCCCGTGGGCGCGGCCTCCTCATTGATCATGAACGTAAGCGCCCAGGTCTTGGGCATGCCGGGGAAGAACTCCGCGTCGTTGGACAGGCGCGGCTTGGACACCGGCAGGATCGAGGCCGCCGTCGAGGTGGCACCGACGCCGGGCAGCATCTTGATGTGCATCCCCTTCGGCAGATGATTGCGGGACGCCATCTCGACGGTCTCGGGTCGCAGGATCTGCTGTCCGCTGTCGCTGCGCCCGTCGTTGAGCCACATGCGGATGAACTTCACGTAGTCCGACGCGGTGCCGTAGAGGCCGTGCCCTCCCATGTGGACTTCCGGATCCTGCGGCAACGTGACCCCGTTGAGCGGGATCAGCGAGCCGTCGCGATCCTCGCGCGCGTGGATCGTGGCCTGTCGGGACTGCATCGAGGGAGTCATCGTGAACGCGGTGTCGGTCATGCCGAGTGGATCGAGGATCCTCGTCCGCATGACTTCGCCGAGGCGCTTGCCGGTGATGCCCTCCACCACCATGCCGGCCCAGTCGATGTTGCTGCCGTACTCCCAGCGTTCGCCCGGATCAAACAGCAGCGGTGTCTTGATCGACTTCCACGACGCATCGACCACCCAGGGCTGGCCTTGCTCGTTCGCCAAGCGCGTGTACGTTTCGTTGAAGAAGTCGTAGGTGAAGCCGGCGGTATGCGTGAGCAGATGGCGCGTGGTCACGTCGCGACGCGGGGGGCGCAGCTTCGGTTTGCCGTCGGCGCCGAAGCCCTCTATCACCATGATGTCCCCCAACTGGGACACGTACTCCTTGGCGGGCGCGTCGAGGTCGAGCAGGCCTTCCTCGACCAGTTGCAGGCACGCCGTGCCGGCGATGGCCTTGGTGGTCGAGAAGATCGCGCACACGGTGTCGGGTTGGAACGGTTCCCCGCTCCCGGTGTTGCGGACGCCGCGAGCGCCTTCGTAGATCGTGCCGCGGCGGTCGGTCACCGCCGCCGATACCCCGGGCACGCGCGGCGTGCCCGTGGTGACGCCGTCGAGCACGGTGTCGATCGCTTTCTTCAGGTCTGTCATGTTGTCTCCAATTTGATTGGGTCTCCGCCGCGGGACCGGCGCCAGAGTGCAGGATGGGTGTGCTCGGGCCGAGGACCCGACGGAATGCAGCTCCAGCGACGTGCCTGTGACGACGGGAAGGTAACAACCAAACCGAACGCCGGTAACCGCCGCCCGGCGCGCCGGGGGGCGGGCGCATCCCGCCAGTTGGCGGTCGACCCTAGCGGCCGGTGGGTGGCGGGAGGTCGAGCGCAGTCGAATGTCGAACGCGCCAAGCCAGAAACGCGAGCCCTACCCGGGTGCGGCCGATGCCGTCCATGGGGTCGAACGAGAGCAGACCGCGGATCGTCTCCAGCCTCGCCTGCATCGTGCTGTGGTGGACGCCGGCGATGCGCGACGCGTCGCGGATGGAGGCCGAGCGAAGCAGCGCATCCAAAGTCTGTGCGGCCCAGGGGTGCTGCATCACGCTCTCGAGTTCCTCGACGTCGAGCAAGGGGCGATCGATCGTGCACTGGGCCAGGAGATCGACCAGCCCGCCGTAGTCGTCGGCGACGACGACCGGGACCTCGGGAATGGCGCACAGGCGCAGGCTCACGAGCGCGGTCGCGAACGACCGGTGGAGGTCGTCGACTCCCGTCGCCACCCCGATGCCGCAGGGGCTGGCGTCGATCTGCTTCACATCGGCGCGCAGCACGCAGACGTGCAGCGGACCGAAGCGCGTGTGCACCACATCCTCTAGCAGTTCGCGGTGCTGGTTCCACGTCGCGAAGAGCGGCAAGGTGGCGACGCGGTACTTCTGCCGCGGCGCCAATCCGAGCTTCGCGGCGGCCGCGCGGCGCTGCTCCACGTCGACGTTGGCGTCGAGCAGATCGCCAAGCCGACGCAACGGATCCTCCGCCGTGTGCCCGCTGCGGATCGCCAGCGCGAGCGCCAGACGCTCGAGGATCATCCGGTCGTTCACGCGGGCCGGCCCGTCGCGCTCCAGCCAGACCGTCATGCCGTCGGCTTCGAGTGCGCCGACCCGCTTCTCGACTCCGCCGTCCTTGAGAACCTCGCCGCCTGGCGAAACGCGCAGCGTGCGCGCCGATTCATGGCCCGCGTAGCCCGCCACACAGCCTGACAGCGAGGCCGCAGCACCGAGCAGTCCGTGAATGTTGACCCCGCCCCGAACCAATTCGTCGAAGCAGGCAATGATCCTCAACGCCAGGCTGGCGTTGGGATCGAGGGCCTTTAGTCGAGCCAGCAGTTCCTGCATACCGCCCTCAGTCCCCCAGCACGCGCGACATCCATGCACTCCGCGTGGCGATCATGCCGCGCGACAGTGCGGTGTGTGGCGCGAAGATATCGAACGCATGGAAGCCACCCGGCCAGACATGCAGCTCGGCGTCCCCACCGGCGTTCCACAGGGCGTCCGCATAGGCGACGGTCTCGTCCCGGAATATCTCGGCACTACCGACGTCGAGGAACGCGGGCGGCAGATCGTGAAGCTGGGTCGCACGGGCCGGCGCGGCATACACCGACACGTCCGGTCCACCGCGCGCGTCGCCGAGCAGCGCGCTCCACCCGGTCTCGTTGCTGACGCGATCCCAGACGCCGATCCCGTCGAACTGCCGAGTGGACTTCGTGAGGCCTCGGTCGTCGAGCATCGGGTAGTCGAGCAGCTGACCGCACAGACGGGGCCCGCCGCGATCGCGCGCTGCGAGGGCCACACCGGCGGCGAGTCCGCCTCCGGCGCTGGCGCCGGCGATCAGCAGCCGATCGAGACGCACGCCGAGCGACTCCGCGTGCGACGCCATCCACTCCAGCGCCGCGTACACGTCTTCGCGCGGATACGGGTCGCGATGCTCGGGCGCGAGTCGGTACTCGATCGACACGAGCACGACCCCCAGAAGTTCGACGAAATCGATCATCCGGTCCAGCCCGCTGAACCGATCGCCGAACATTAGCCCGCCGGAGTGCGCGAAGAGGACGCCGGGGCGCAGCCCGGAAGCCCGCTCGTGACGGAAGACAGATGCCTTGAGCGCGTGTCCCTCGTACCCTTCAAACACCCGTTCCTCGCAGCAGATGCTTCGCCCACCGATCAGCGTGTCCACAGACGGCCCCGCGTAGGACACACGCATGAAGTCGATCAGGTCGCTGGTGATGGTTGGTGGAAACATTCCCCCTACGATCGCCAAACCCGCGCGGAGCTCCGGGTCGAAGGCGGGCCGGTCCCGCCGTGCCGGACGGTCCACGGCCTCGATGCTCCCCAGGGTGCGCTCGTTCATTCCACGCATCTTAAGCAAGGCCGAATGCCGCCCGGCAAGGCTGAACGAACCGGCAGCCACTCGCGGCCGAACACCGACTTTCGCCGGTGCGCGGCGGGCGGGTTTTGGGAGCGGTCCGGAAGGACCGCTCTTGGCCGAGTCCGTGAGTTCGCGGCTGCTCCAGGAAGCTGACGCTCAACAGACGCCGCCCGCCCGGCCGAGAGCGCATCCTGTGTGGCCCTCAACTCGATGGGAGACCATCATGGGAACCACAGGCAACGCCGCTCATCGCGAGCCGTGGAACAAGGGCAAGATCGTCGGGCAGAAGGCGCCGTTCAAGCTCAAGGACATCTGGGCGCTACGCGCCAGGCTGCAGATGGAGAGCCGGGTGCGAGAGCTTGCTCTCTTCAACCTGGGCATCGACAGCAAGCTGCGGGGATGCGACCTCGTCGCACTCAAGGTGCGGGACGTGTGCCATGGCGACCAGGTGGCGACACGCGCCGTCGTCATGCAGCACAAGACGCAGCGCCCGGTGCAGTTCGAGATCACGCAGGCTGCCCGCGACGCCTTGCAAGCCTGGATCAAGCTGGCTGGGCTGAAGCCGGAGGACTTCCTGTTCCCAAGCCGGCTGCACAACTCGCCGCATCTGGGGACCCGGCAGTACGCCCGAATCCTCGGGCACTGGGTCGACGAGCTGGGTCTGGATCGCGCCGAGTACGGGACGCACTCGATGCGCAGGACCAAGGCTACGCTGATCTACCGACGCACCAAGAACCTGCGCGCCGTCCAGCTGCTGCTGGGGCACTCCAAGCTCGAGTCGACGGTGCGATACCTCGGCATCGAGGTTGATGACGCCCTCGAGATCTCGGAACAGACGGAGATCTGACGTTGTCATTGGCGGCCATCCCTGGGACTGCGGCCGGGTGGCCGTCTTTGATGGCTGCTCTGCGGCGCCGGGTCGAACTGGCAGTTCCGGCCACAAGCCGCCGGTCGCCTCGCCGCCACATAGCGGACGGTCGCCCAGGGGATGCCGTGTCTCCATGGCATCGGCGCACCCTTCACCACGTCCTGAAAAGTGTTCTTATCAGGACGTCATTTGATAGCGACAAATGGCAGGCGCGAGCGTCGCACTACTCTGCGGTTGAGGTACCAGCGCGCGCAGTTCATCCCAGAATGGGAACCGCCAGCGGCAGTCGGCGCGGGCCAGGTGCCTCGCGCAAGCCGGTGGAAGTCGATGGTGGAACCGCCACGCGCGGCGCGGGCCCGACCGGCGGGGGCTGTTCGTTGCCACATCCGCCACCAGCTGCTCCACATCCCCGCAGATCGACCCAGACGCGGCAGCCTTCATTGCCTCGAAGATCAGAGCGCGCGTCTGGCCGGTCCGACGATCCAACGAGGGGCCTTCGTATGCGTGCGACAGAATGTCGGTGCGTCATCCAATCGAAGGATGCGCAGGGTCGCGAGGAGCATCAGCCTTGAGCCGGACGATTGCGTTGCTCGACTCGAAGAACTCCGTGCGACGTAAGCTGACGGGGCCGGCCGGGGGGCCGAAGCGAGAACTCGTGGAGGGGCAGGATGGCAACCAAGCAAAAGGCACGTTCGGGCAAAGCTGCCCTCAAGGCGGCAAAGAAGCCGGCCGCGCCCAAGGCCACAGCGGCCAGACGCGCCGCCCCGGCCAAGCCCGTCGCCAAGAAGGCGACAGCCTCCTTCAGAGGCGGGCCCCAGGTCGCAGTAAGGGCACCAGTTGCATCGTTTGCGCTCAAGTTTCCTCTCGGGAATGATGCTCGAGTGGTGCTCGACGGTTTGAGCCGTTCTGTAGTCGACACTTTTCTGACCAGGACCAACAAGGCCCCCAAGGACAAGTCGCTTGAAGATCGCGCCAGAGTGCAGGTCAAGAAGGGCGGCAGATGGGTGGGCGTTCCAGGCGTCGACGCCGGTGGACTTGCTGCAGCAGCGATGGCCGCTACCGGTGATCCGGCGGTGTCGTTACCGGCAAGCGGCGCCGCCGCCGCGAGCAATCCAGCGCCGGCCGCAAGTACTGTGGCGGGCTTCGCTGCGAGCGAAGCCGGGTTTCTCGGGGGAATGCCCGCCCGGCTCGCGGGCATCGCTCAAGGAGAGTTGCAAGGCCTGCACCGGGTGGCCGGCGGCCGACCTGCCACGATGGATGCGAGGTTGACGCAGCACGAACAGATGCTCCTCGATCACCACGCTCGCCACCGTCGCCGACGATCCCCGGGCCATGCTCAAGAGCAGGCTCACTGTACGGTGTTCGATTGCGCCGTCGGTTCGCACCAATGACGTCTCGGTCACCTCGGCGCGGTCGTTTACCTTGTAGCTCATAGTCGCTTCCTCGCGAACGCCGGGCCCGGGTTCGGCGTTGAGAAGCTCTTACCCGATCAACTCCGCGGGCCGACAGAGGAACTTCGGCCTAGCACGCGGCGTCGCTTCGCGCCACTGAGTCCAGGCCGAGAGCACGAATCGCTGTGGAGATCGGCGCGATGTCCGGCAGTGTGTGAGCGACTGTGAGGGTGTGGACCTTCAAATCAAACTCCAAACCCAGAATGCCTGGCATGAGGCCGAGTGCCTTTCTCAACGCTGCTTCTTCATTGCGGCAGTTCATAGCCGCGATGTAGTAGGTCGTTTCCGTTGGCGTGGGTGCGAAACATTCGACCATCGCCTGCATACCGATCTCCCGTAGGGCGTCCAGCAATGGCGTTGCGCTCGACAACCCATGCCTCACAGTCAATCGCCTGGCCGACAGGTCGAAGTCGACCACATCCACGTTCTCCATCTCATCCAAGCGTTTGCGGATCGCCGCTACTTCATTCAGGCAATCCATGTTGGGTATCAGGAATGCGATGGTCTGGTGCTCGGGAGGCGCCGTATCGTCGGATGAGCAACTGGTGGTGGAGGTCAACGCGATGGGTGTGTGCATTTGAGTCTCGATGTGGCCGCCGATGAAACGGCCCGAAGCACTGACTGACGGGGCAGGTCATGTATCCCGCACACTGCCACGAACGCGGTTTGCGCACACATTGGAAACCGTATAGCCGATGCAGAGTCAAGGCGAATTTGCAGAACTCATAGGGACATTGATGAAAATCAGAGAGCTGGCCAATGGAACTCGGACCCAGCTCGAGACGATCCGCAGAAGTGGCATCTACGAGAGTGAAGCGCTCGTTGCCTGAGACCGCGCGGAGAGCCGGAAACTGCTGCATCAACGACGGCAACCATGTCGAACACCTGGCGTTCACCCCCCATCGCCAATCGACAAGACGTTGGAGACCCTTCACTGCCTGCAGCGCTTTCGGGTTGGTGGGGGAGAAGGACTGCGTGGCCGTGAACCTCTTGTTCGACGAACACATCGTCCAGATGGCGCACCAATCCGGGAGTCTTCAAGCGCTGGAGAGCCAACTGAATGACTTGCGTTGCCTCTGTCAGTTCAATGATGAGTACGCGCATCGACGCTCGCCGCACTAGAAACGACCGCGCGCCCTGAGAACGAGAGGCAAACTCCACCACAAGACACCGACCAGCAGCGCGAGCGTGGATGCCGCAATGATTCCTGCCCAGTGACCCAGGACTTCGGAAAGAACCAGGTCAGTGCCCAGCACCAGCGCCAGCGACAGCGCGAAGCAGCCCGCCAGGGTCTGCCTGCTCGCGATGCGCTTGAAGGCCGATCGATCGCGCAATGGCCGCAGCAGTCGGTGCTGCACTGCCGGCGCGCTGAACATGACAAGGCTGGACACTGCGAACGCGAAGGTCGCCATGAAGAGCCATTTTTCATACGCGACGATCTTGCCGAAGCCCGTGTTGAACGGAACCGTGATCAGGAACGCGGTCAGCAGTTGCGCACTCGGCAGCAGGACGCGCAGTTCGCCGAGCATGTCGCTCAAGTCACCGTCGGGGTCGCCGTCCCCAGGCGCGCCGGGCGCACCAGCGTCGTCGGAGGGCGCCGTCTTTCCAGAATTCCTCATGGTGCGTGACGAGCCGCGCGAGGCGCACGTTCGACTCTGCTGGAGCCGCGCGGGCACAAAGTCTCGGGTGACGCCAGACGTCTTCGCGATGGAGTTTGACGGTCGCGCACGCGGTGCGTGATCACAGCCGTCAATCGAACAAGTCCTTCAGAAAGCCGTGGCGCTTCGGTGGATAGTGTCCCTGCCGGCTCCGGTCGTCACAATCTCCACGAGTTGTCTGGGCGGCGACTCCCGGTTGGCTCGACCCTGCGGCGGCCCCGATATCGGTCATGCTGCGTTCGATGATCTTGTCCAACTCTCCGCGATCCAGCCAAACGCCCCGGCATTGCCCACAGTAGTCGATTTCGATTCCTAGGCGCGCGGCCATGACAAGGTTTGGTTCGATGCAAACTGGGCATTTCATGGTGACCGCTCCTTGATTCAAAAGAACAATTGGGCGCCATGAAGTCACTTGAGAGTCAAGCACCATGCAGTGCTCATGGTGCTTTCGACCTTGAGACAGATGTCGCCACCACACTGAGGCCCACCTCGCGGGCGAATCGACCAGGCGATCGAGAGCGCCGCAGCCGACCCGTGCATCACCGCCGCGGCATGCGTTCTGGCGGCATCTCGAACGTCTTCAAGTCGTGCGGCAACGCCGTCACGTCGAGCTCGGCGTCTTCGGGCGGCTGCGAGCCCGGGCCGATCGCCAGAACGGGAATCGGCAAGGCAGCCCGACACCCCATAGCGCCAGCGCAACGGGCCAACGCGTCAGAAGATGAGGGGCGGCTCTCACGCAGCGTTGCCACAGATCAAGGACGCACGCGGTTGATGACGAGCTTGACGTCGCCGCTATTCGCCGCCGGTCCGCTCTCGCCTTCAAGGTCACCCGCGGCGGGCACTGCACCGCCCTGCTTGGAGACACGCGCGACGACGACGACATTCGGTGTGGTCGAAAGCTTCAATTGCGGCGACATAGCCGTGGCGTCGTCGAGCTTCACGTTCACTGGCCCCTGGCCGAGCACGGGCGCGGGCATGCGCACAATGGCCAGCGGCATGCGCGAGCCCTCGGCCGCGCGCGCATAGACAAAGAGCGTGTCGCCGGGTTGCACTTTGGAAGTCAGCGTCGGCGCCAGTGATACCGTGACGCGCAGGCCGGCACCCTCGGGCGCGGCGACTGCGCTTGTCGCCACACCGGTGGCCCGTGGGCCGGCCGACGACGCCGCGGCGGCCGCCGCCGCCGGGCCGAGGCTTCCCGCCGCGCGCGCCTCGGCAATGACGGAGTCCAGGCCCTGGGCCAGGGGATTGTTGGGCGGCACCTTTGCACGCGCGCGCTCCCAGTGCTTGACCGCATTGGCATAGTCGCGACGTGCCATCGCGGCAGTGCCGGCAAGCGCAAGCGCCTTGACGTGGTCGGGATCGATCTGCAGCGCGCGCTGCACCAGTTCCTCGGGCTCACCCTCGAGCTTGCGGCCCTGCGTCATCGCCAGCGCTTCGGCGTAGTCGGACAGCAGCTGCGGATCGTCGCCATCGCGTGCCACCGCCTGAGCGTAGGCGTCGCGCGCCTGTTCGAGGCGCTGCATCTGCGCGTAGGAGCGGCCCAGCAGCGCCCAGCCCTCGACGCTCTCGGGCTCGGCCTGCATGCGTTCGGCCAGCCGCTGCACCGCCTGTTCCATGTCCATCGGGCTGGCGGCACGCAGATGGGCCGGCGCCGCGCTCGCCAAGGTGGGATCGAGCCCATCGCGGCTGCCCAGGTGCAGGTACAGCGCCACCGCCATCGCGGGCAACGCGAGCGCCAGCACAAGGGCGGTGCCGCGCCCCGAGCTGACGCGCTCGGGCTCACCGGCCACGGCGGTTTCGTCGAGCACGCGGCGTTCGAGTTCAGCGCGGGCCGACGCGTACTGCTCGTCGTCGACGCTGCCGGCCGCGCGCTCGGCGTCGAGCTCGCCGAGCTGCGCGCGCAGGATGCGCTGGTTGCTGGCGGCCGTGTCGTCGGCCACCGGCGCGGCGGTCTTGGCCAGCGGACGCAGCAGCACCAGCACCACCATGGCGATCAGCGCCACGACAAGGAGCCAGAAGGCAGTCATTTCGGACCCTGTCCCAACAAGATGCGGGCGCGCTGTTGCTCCGCTTCGCTCAAGGGTGCGGCCAAGGCCAGTGCACGGCGGCGCCGCAGGGTGCGCCACAGCCACGCGGCCATCGCCGCCAGCAGCACGAAGGGCCCGATCCACAGCAGCCAGGTGATGGGCTTGATCGGCGGCTTGTAGAGCACGAAGTCCCCGTAGCGCTGCACCATGTAGTCGCGAATCTCGCGTTCGCTCCTTCCGGAGCGCAGCTGCTCGCGCACTTGGTTGCGCAGGTCGACCGCAAGGTCGGCGCGCGAGGCGGCAATGGTCTCGTTCTGGCACACAAGGCAACGCAGGTCGCCGGCGATCGCGAGTACGCGCTCCTCCAGCACCGGGTCCTCGGCCATCGGGCGCGCCTGCTGCGCGCCCCCGGACAGGGCCGTCAACGAGCAGGCCAGCGCAATCAACACCTTAACCATTGAGCTTAGCCAGCAGGGGCAGGATGGCCTCCTTCAGCGCCTCTGGCGTGATCGGTCCGATCTGCTTGTGGCGGACGACGCCTTGTTTGTCGATCACGAAGGTCTCGGGTACGCCGTAAACGCCGTAGTCGATGCCCACCCGGCCGTCGGCATCGACAGCGATCGCCGAATACGGGTCGCCATGCTTGCGCAGCCAGCCCTTGGCATCCTCGGCGCGGTCCTTGTAGTTCAAGCCGATCACCTTGACGCCCGGCTGCTTTGCCAGCTGCGTCACGTAGGGATGCTCCGCCAGACAAGGCGTGCACCACGACGCGAAGACGTTGAGCACCCAAACCTGCCCCTTCATTTGCTCGGCGGTGACCCTGAGTCCGGGATCATGCAATTGCGGTAGGTCGAACACTGGCGCCGGCTTGTTGATGAGCGGCGAGGGCACCTCACGCGGGTTGAGCTTCAGGCCCACGGCCAGGAAGCCGGCCATCAACACGAAGACGACCAGCGGAATAAAATATCGCTTCATCGGATCCCAGCGCCGGCCGGCGGCGTGTCGGTCGTGTGCTGGCGGCTGGTCAGGCGGTAGCGCCGATCGGCGACGGCCAACAGGCCGCCGAGCGCCATCAGCACGCAGCCGCCCCAGATCCAGTTGACGAAGGGCTTCACGTACAGGCGGACAGTCCAAGCTTCACCGCCCTCGAGCGGCTCACCCAATGCAACGTACAGATCGCGGCTAAACCCACGTTCAATCGCGACTTCAGACATCGGGCTGCGACTGACTGTATAGACGCGCTTCTCCGGCTCAAGCGTGCCTACTTGCAGGCCATTGCTGGAAACAGAGAAAGTCGCGCGCACCGCCTGGTAGTTGGGGCCCTGCACATCGCGCAGGCCAACCAGCTTAAAGTCGTAGTCGCCGACCCGGGCGGTGCTGCCGACGTCCATGCGCAGATCCTGCTCGGTCTGGTAGCCACCGACCAGCGTGACGCCGACAATGAATACCGCGACGCCGGTGTGCGCCAGCAGCATGCCGTACCAGTTGCCGGTCTGTGTGACCAGGCGCTGGCCCCACTGGGCCAGCGGCACGCCCCTGACGCGCTGGTAGAGCGTGGTCAGCACGGTGGCGACGATCCAGCTCGCGAGGAAGAGGAAGAAGCCGATCATTGGCGTCCACTTGCCGAGCAAGAAGGGCGCGATCAACGCGGCGACGAAGCTGGCGCCGAAGGCCCATCGCAATTGCACGGCGAGTTCGGGCACCGAGGCCTTCCTCCAGCGCGCGACAGGACCGACGCCCATCAGGAAGAGCGCTGGCACCATCAGGGGCACGAACACCGCGTTGAAGTACGGCGGACCGACCGAGATCTTGCCGAGCTTCAGCGCGTCGAGCACCAACGGGTACAGCGTGCCCAGCATCACCGCCGCGGTGGCGACCATCAGCAGCACGTTGTTGGCCAGAAGCATGCCTTCGCGCGAGATCGGCTCGAACATGCCGCCGACACCGACTCTCGGGCCGCGCCACGCGAACAGCGCAAGCGAGCCACCGATGACGACGAACAGGAAGCTCAAGATGAAGATGCCGCGCGCCGGATCGGTGGCGAACGCGTGCACCGAGGACAGCACACCCGAGCGCACGAGGAAGGTGCCCATCAGGCTGAGCGAGAAGGTGAGGATCGCCAGCAGCACGGTCCACATCTTGAAGCCGCCGCGCTTCTCGGTCACGGCCAGTGAGTGGACCAGCGCGGTGCCGGCGAGCCAGGGCATGAAGGAAGCGTTCTCCACCGGGTCCCAGAACCACCAACCGCCCCAGCCGAGCTCGTAGTAGGCCCAGGCCGAGCCGAGCGCGATGCCCAGTGTCAGAAAGGTCCACGCCACCGTGGTCCAGGGCCGCGACCAGCGCGCCCAGGTGCTGTCGAGCCGGCCTGAAACCAGCGCCGCGATCGCGAACGAGAACGCAACCGAGAAGCCGACGTAGCCCATGTACAGCAGCGGCGGGTGGAACACCATGCCCGGGTCCTGCAGCAGCGGATTGAGGTCGCGCCCGTCCTCGGCCGCCGGTAGCAGCCGCTCGAAGGGGTTGGAGGTGAAGAGCGTGAACAGCAGGAAGCCGGCGCTGACCAGGCCCATGACGCCGATCACGCGAGCGACCACCAAATCGGGCAACTGGCGCGAGAACAGCGCCACCGCCACTGTCCAGCCCGATAGGATCAAGGACCAGAGCAGGATCGAGCCTTCGTGGTTGCCCCACACCGCGGCGACGCGGTAGTGCACCGGCAGCGCCGAGTTCGAATGCTGCGCCGCCAGCGCAACCGAGAAGTCGTTGCTCACGAAAGCGATCGTCAGGCACAAGTAGGCAATCGCGATCAGCGCGAACTGCGCCAGCGCGGCAGGACGCGCCAGCGCCACCCACGCCGCCCGGCCTCGAAACGCGCCCGCCAGTGGCAGCGCGCTCTGCGCCAGCAGCACTACCGCGAGCGCGAGGATCAATGAGAAGTGGCCGAGCTCTGGAATCACTGCTGGCGCGCCTTGATGTGCTTGCCGCTGCTCGGCATCAGGTCGGTAGTGACGCTACCGGAGTTCATTCTTTCAGGCTCATGGGGATGCCCTGGCGACAACGGGCCTCAATGCGCGGTGAAATGGCAATAGATGAACTGCTGCACGATCCCGGCTGGCGTCCGATGTGCTTCCGCTGCATGCTCGACGAGTTCGAAGGCGTCTCCGAACTGCGCATGCAGTGCTGGCGGGGAGTAACGCACCACCGGAAGGCCACTGCATTGGAGTGGCCCGTCTGGTGCGAACGCAGCCACGATGATGTGTCCGCCTGGCCGCACCGCATGCCGTACCTGTGCAAGGTATGCCGAACGCTGCTCGGGGCTCGTCAGGAAATGAAAGACTGCGCGATCGTGCCAAACGTCGTAGGCGTGCCCCGGAAGCTCCATCTCGGTGATGTCGCCAACCAGCCACTGCACGTGCTCGGCGCGCCTACCAAGTCGCTGCCGAGCAACCGCCAGGGCAGTCGCAGAGATGTCGAGCACAGTCACATCAACGTCCGGCAGTTCCAACAGGTCGTCGACCAAAGTTGATGCACCACCACCGACGTCAACGACCCTGCATGCCCTGTCGCGCGCGATGCGGCGAATCATCGCGAGGGAACGGGCAGCATTTGGCTGAAACCAACTCATCTCCTCCGCCGAGCCTGTTCCATAGACGCGATCCCAGTGCCATCGTTCATCCATTGCCGACTCCATAAATCTCTCGCAAGTTGGCGCGATCAGCGCTACCCCACATCGTTCTTCTTCACTAGCTTCGAGCGCTCCGCGCCGCTACCCGTCACCTTCCAGTGAGGTCAAGCACGCCCAGCGGTCTCGAACACTGTTCCCGACACCACCTACGCGCCCTTCTTGGCCATCGAGATCAAGTAGTCGGCAACAGCCAGCGATCCTTCGTTGTGACCGGCCATCGATCCACTCGTCAGCCAGCGACCGTCAACACCCATCGAGGGCGTGCCCTCTACCTTGTAGCCGGACACAAGTGCGGTTGCTTGCTTGGCCTTGATTGCCACCGAGAACGAGCCGAACGTGTCCATGAAGCGACGCTGATCGACCCCGTTCCGCGCCACGAACTCGCCTATGTCTTCCGGTTTGTCCAGACGCTGGCGATCCACGTGGATGGCGGTGAACACTTTTCGGTGCAGCTGTTCGACCAGTCCGAGTGACTCGATCGCGAAGTACAAGCGCTGGTGCACCACACCCGGCACCTCCCGGAACGCCACCGGAATTCGACGAAACACCACGTCTGGCGGCAGGCGCTTCTGCCAGGCGTCGATGGCCGGCTCGAAGGCGTTGCAGTGCCCACACCCGTAGGCAAAGAACTCAAGCACCTCGACTTGTTTCGGACTCTTGGTCGGCTGCCGCGGCGAGACAACGACGTAGTGTTTCCCCTCGACAAACTGCGCTTGCGCAGACGAGACGAAGGGACTGAGGCCAAGCGAAGCTGCTGCCGCTTTGATGCAAAGTCGACGGTCCATGAGGTTTCCGAACATTTGACGTAGCTTTGAGAGTTTGCCCTCTCTAGCAGCTTCAGAGTCAAGTGGTCGACGATCAAGTCCTCAGAGATCGCTCGGGAATTCGTCGCCCGTCGAACAACGGAGGTTGCTACGTCGCCAGCTGTCCTGCTGTCTGTCGTGGGCGCTGGCGAGCGACGAGCAACTGGTGGACTTTGCAGGTCAAATCGAAGGTCGCGTGCGCGCCTGTGCGTCGAGTTCTGGACGGCAAGGCTTATCGCCGTTCAGGCAGGCTGGAGATGGCGGACGTCAACTCGGCGCTGGTGAGGATCTCTGAAAGCACCTGCGGGGCTTTCCCAGGTGCGTACAGCACGTACAGAGGCACCCCAGTTCTGCCGAAGCTGGCCAGCGCCGACGTGATGGTCGCGTCGCGTCGGGTCCAGTCGGCGCGCAATAGCGCGACGTTCTTGGCTCGAAACGACGCCAGGACGGCTGGATCAGAAAGCGTTGTCTTCTTGTTGTACTGGCAGGTGACGCACCACGCCGCCGTGAAGTCGACAAACACCGGCCTGCCCGCGGCCAAGAGCGTGTCAACCTTGGCGACGTGCCATGGTTCCCAGCCGGTGACTTGAGTATCTGCCTGCGGATTGACCAAGCCTGCCTGGATCTCTCGAAATGCCAGCGTAGCAGTCGAAACGAGGACGGCCACGGCCATCAGTGCGATGGTCGCGCGCGCGGTGCCACGCAGACTTACTGCCCAAGCCAACAGACTGGTCGCGACCAGCAGCGCCAGTGTGGCAATGACCGCGTCTACCCCAGTCTGCCTTCCCAGCACCCAGAGCAGCCACACGACGGTCGCAAACATCGGGAAGGCCAGCAGCCGCCGGAAGGTGTCCATCCAGGCGCCTGGTCGGGGCAGGAGCCGTGCAGCTGCGGGTGTCCAACTGGCCACGAGGTAAGGCATGGCCATGCCCAGCCCGAGCGCCGCAAAGATCGCGAGCGCATGCGGGGTCGGCAGCGCGACCGCAAAGCCAAGCGCCGCCCCCATGAATGGCGCTGTGCACGGCGATGCGACGGCCACAGCCAACACGCCGGACAGGAACGCGTTTACCGCATGGTGGCGGGCTTGAAACGCCAGCCATGACGCAGGCAGCAGGCGCCCGAACATGACTACGCCAGCCAAGTTCAGGCCAATGATCGTGAACAAGACCGCCAAGGCGGCGATTGTCGGAGGGCTCTGGAGTTGGAATCCCCAGCCCACCTGCTCGCCTGCAGCCCGAAGCCCAACGACGAAGCCACCGAGCGCGACGAAGGACATCACGACGCCCGCCGCGTAAGCCACGCCGTCCATACGCCGTCCCCTGCTGTCCGTGCCATGGCGGGCGAAGCCAAGCACCTTGATGGCGAGCACGGGAAAGACGCAAGGCATCAGGTTGAGGATCAGGCCACCCAAGAACGCCGCGAGCAGCGCGAGCCCGATGGTCAGGTGCGGCCCGGCGGCCCGCGGGGCGCCATCCGCTTCGCCACCCGACACTTGGGGGTGCGTTGCGGTGCTGCCCGCGGTGGGGGTCACCGCGGGCCAAGCGCCGAAGACCCTTGCTTCCGTTCGCCACCCTCCCTGCGGGCTGGTCAGCACCATTGGGATGGTTTCAGGGTTCTCCAGGCGGTGCGCAGACAGCGGCACTCGAGCGGTCCAGACGTTTCCGTCCCACTGCTGAGACCACGGCGCCGAGGCATCGATGACACCCGACGTCTCCGGGAAGAACTCGAGCTTCTGACCAACGACGGAAGTTGCCAGTCCGGTGACACGGACGACGAGCGAACTGCCATCGACGTCGATTCGGCTGCTTCCCGCGAGCTCGCGCGGTTGCGCGGCCAAGCTTGCCCGGAACGCGCCATCGTCCGGCGCATGACTGCTTCGAGGAGCGATGCGCAGACTGAATTCGCCCTCCTCGGGTATGCAGACATCGCGGCATACGAGCCACTGAGCCTTGAGCCGCACCTCGAAACCGGAACTCGCGAAATCGTCGGGCGAGAACTCCGGAGAAAAGCGTACTGGAGCCGGGAGGAGCACGCTGCCGGCGTAGCCGTAGTTGACGAGCGAGCCCAACAAGAACTTGCTCGGTACCGGCCAGCGGATCTCATCGGCTGTGACCCCGCGGGGCAGACTCCACTGCATGCGTGTTGGCAGGCCAGCGTCGCCGGGATTCAGCCAATACGACTTCCAGCCTGGCTGGTGCGTAAGCCGCAGCCCCAACCAGACCTGCTTGTCCGCTCCGAGCCCGTCCGGAGCATGCGCCAGAAGTTCCGCGCGCGTACGTTCAGTGGTCACGACGCTGGGGCTCGGCGCCGCGTTCCTGAGCAGTTGAGCGTGAGCGACGGCCGCGCAGATGCCGACGACGATCGCGGTGATCGCCTGAAGCAGAGGTCTGAGTTTCATGGGGCCAACACTTTCAATGGAATCCGACCGCGGCCGATTGCAGGAGATGCGGACTGGGGCCCATCCGAGCATCACGCCTGCTGAGCCTCATGTCCTGAGAAGCGTCTTGATGTCCTGGGCAATCGCGGCCGCTTCGGCTCCGTAGGGGGAGAAAAGTCTCACGCGTCCCGCAGTGTCGAAGATGTACTTGCCCGCCGAGTGGTCCATGCTGTACGAATCGGGCGTCTTGCCACCAACTTTCTGGTAATAGACCTTGAACTCGCCGGCGACGTTCTTGAGTTCGTCTGGATCGGGGCGCAAGGCCACGAATCCAGGGTCGAAGTTGGCCATGTACGCTTTCAGCAGGGGCAATGTGTCGCGCTCCGGATCGACTGTGATGAACAGCACTTGCATGAGGTCACCCTGGGGCCTGAGCAGACGCTGCACTTCCGTGAGGGTCAGCATCGACGTCGGACACACGTCCGGACAATGGGTGAATCCGAAGAACACTATGACGATCTTTCCTTTGAAGTCGGCAAGTGTCCGGACGTTGCCCAGCTGATCGCGCAGCCGAAAGTTGGATGCATAGGTTGCGCCCGTGATGTCCACGCTCTTGAAGCTCACCGGCTCGGGCGTGCATGCCAACGAGAACGCTGAGCCGAAAGCTGCACCGAGGCCTGCCCGAAGCAAGCCTCTACGTTGATACCCCACGCCATTGCCTTGCAGTCTCTTCATTTCTTTCTCGGGTGCGCGGCAACACAATTGCACCGACTGACGATCGGCGCTGGCGGTGGGCCGGGGGACATCGTCTTCGCTGGTGCCAGGTCCACAGGACCTATCGGGTCCGTGCAGCCGCACGACGCGTTGCCACACGAGGCCGGGTGTGCTGGCATTGGTATCGAGCGTGCGGCTCACGCCAACCGCCCCTCCAGAACGCGCAAGTCGCCCTTGAGCGCCTTCAGGAGGCCTTCGCTGTGCAAGCGGTAGTACACCATCTTGCCGTCGCTGCGCATGGTTAGCCAGCCACGGTCGCGAAGGAGCTTGAGCTGGTGTGAGGTGGCGGCGACCGTCAACTCGAGTACATGGGATACGTCGCAAACGCAGAGTTCGCCGTGTGCCAGCGCGAGCAGGATCTTGAGGCGGGTGGGGTTGCCCAGCAGCTTGTACAGCTCGGCCAGTTGCGGGAGCAGTTGTGTTTCCTGCGCCAGCGCGGCTTTGACGGCCGCGACCTTCTCTTGTTCGAAACAGGTGACGCTGCAGACGGGGCTGACGAAGACTTTGGCAGATGCTTGCAAGCTGCACTCCTCATTTTGATATTATCGAAAATGTAGTCAGGTGCTCCGCGCTGGTCAAGTGAGTGAGCCCGCGCGCCCGAAACTTGCCCGGCACCTGGCACTGGGAACGTGGCGGGTCGGCTCCAATTCAGTGTGCTTCGGCCTATGGTCCATCCTGTCGCCCCTACCTATGTGCTTCCACATGACTTGCTACGGGCGAACTGGGACAGACTGGGTGCGGTATTGGCCAATCCAGGGCGACTGTGTCTCGTCAGCTAGGCTTGGCGGCCGTGCCAGCGTCGCGCCGACGGGACAACCCACCATAGCAAAGTACCTATGCGAGTACTGCTAGTCGAAGACGACGCCATGGTCGGCAAGGCGGTCCGGCAAGGCTTGCTCGCTGCGGGCTTCGCGGTTGATTGGGTCACGGACGGTCGGATGGCCGAAGTGTCGCTATCCGCTGGCGTCTATGACCTCGCCGTCCTGGATCTGAGCCTACCGAAGAAGGATGGCATGGCGATCATGTCCGCATTGCGTGGCGTCGGGAACTCAATGCCTGTTCTCATCACGTCGGCGCGGGACACAGTGCGCGACCGCATCGCCGGGCTCGAGGCGGGCGCGGACGACTATCTGCTCAAGCCGTTTGACCTCGACGAACTCTTGGCGCGGATTCGAGCGCTGTTGCGTAGGCACGCTGGGAGCGGCTCGCCATTGCTACGGATCGGACAGCTGGTTCTCGATCCGGCACGCAAGACCGTGCTCAACGGGGGACTCCCCGTTGAGCTTTCTGCGAGGGAGTTCGCAGTGCTTGAAGCTCTCATGCAGCGCCCCGGCGCGGTGCTGTCTCGCGCCAAGCTCGAGGAGGCAGTGTATGGGTGGGGCGAGGAGGTCGGCAGCAACGCAATCGAAGTCCACCTGCATCATCTTCGAAGAAAGCTCGGAACCCAGGCCATCAAGAACGTGAGGGGCGTGGGCTACCGCGTCGCGGAGGGGTGATGCGGTCCATCGAGCGAATGCTGCTAGTGTGGGTTCTCGGCGCGCTGGCATCGGGATCGGTCCTTGTCGCCGCGGGTACCTATGTGGTGACGCTCGATGAGATGCATGAGATCTTCGATGCGGAACTCAGGAATGTGGCGCAGGCCCTGGGCGGCTACCGCCACGCTGAGCGCACCTCGAGAACGGAGGTGTACGCCGGCACGACACAGCGCACCGACATCCCAGCCGAGTCGGAGATCGTGACCCTGATCTGGACGCAACAGGGCGAACGCATCTTCTCGTCCGACCCGCGGGTGCTGGTGCCGTTCACCACCAGCGAGGGCTTGGCGCACCCGATCGTCAAGGGCGAGAAGTGGATCGTGTACTCGAGTGTCGGCCAGAGCGGAACTGCTCAGGCGGCGCAACGCATGGCTGCCCGACAGCAAATGGCGCGGGAGTCGGCCGCCAAGGTACTGCCGCCACTTGTCGGTCTCGCGCTGCTGGTCGGCGCATTGCTTGTGTATGGGCTGAGAAGAGGTTTGCGGCCTCTCGACAGGGCAGCCAGGTACATTGCATCGCGAAGCGCCCGGTCATTCGATGCGATCCGGCTGGGCGATGCACCCAAGGAACTCTCGCCGCTGGTCGGATCGATCAATGAGTTGATGGGCAGGCTGGCTTTGGCATTTTCGGGGCAACAACGCTTTCTCGCCGATGCTGCGCACGAACTTCGCACGCCCATGACGGCGCTGAGACTCCAGTTGCAGTTGTTGGAGCGGTCTGTCGATGAGGTGGAGCGGCGCCAAGCCATGGCGGAGCTGGCTGCCGGAATCAGTCGGTCGCAGCACTTGATCGAGCAGTTGCTGCAAGTGGCAAGACTGGAGCCCGATGCCGAATCCTTGCGCCGTGCGCCCATCGATCTTGCTGAGCTCGTGCGAACGACCGTGTCCTCCTTCAGCATCAAGGCCGAGCACGCGGGCATTGACCTCGGCTCCGATGCGTCGGCCAGCGTTGTGGTCGAAGGCGACAGCGCGCAGCTCACCGTGCTCCTCAACAACCTGGTCGAAAACGCCTTGCGCTACACGCCTGTGGCAGGCGTGATCGACGTCGCTGCTGTTGTGCTGGACGGCCAAGCCGTGCTTCGCGTCGTCGACAGTGGTCCAGGCATCGCGCAAGCCGAGCGTGAGCGCGTATTCGAGCGCTTCTACCGAGGCAATACAGCGAGTTGCCCGGCGCAGGAGTACGGCGGGACCGGTCTCGGCCTAGCGATCGTGAAGGCGATCGCCGACCGACACGGAGCCCAAGTCACGTTGCGGACGCCTGAATCCAGCCAGGGGCTTGAAGTCCGGGTGACTTTTCCTGCGGAACGACCCGTGCCGCCGTCGCACGATAGCCTTCGGTAGTCGGGACTACGGCTCGGGTGCACGTGCCGCGAGATGGCGGTTCGTTCGGCGAGCAGGCCGGGACCGGCAGATAAGCGCCGCTTAAGTGTCGCCGCCGGAACATGTGCGCCGGCTTGGATGGCGCGACGATGGTTGCACCAACAGCGAGACGCGCATGGTTCAGATTTGGAGGCAGCATGTCGCACTCTGTGCCTTACTACGCCCTCGACACGGACGGCGTGCATTTCGAAGTCGACGTTGACGAGAGCATCGTGCAAGCCTACATCTCACGCAACGTGCTGTCTGCGACCGTCGGCCGGAACATGTCGGCGCAAGACTGCGTCGGTGCGTACTTGCGCTATCGTGAACGCATTGATGCGGCCGTGATTCGCCGCGTTCGCGCCGAGGGGCCCGAAACGGTGCTGGTACGGGAGTCTGAGATCCGACGGTCTGTGGAGTAGACGTCATTCGAGACGACGGTTGGGTCACAGCGGGCGGCACGCCCGCTATAGCCGCGTCCGCGTTGAGGCCGATGGCTGTCTGAAATCGAAGCGGCCGCCCGCGGGACCAAATGGCGCGATCAGGCGGGGCACTAGAAGCTGGTCTTTGTCTTGACCAGGAGTTGGACTTTCTTGATGTCCGGGGTGGCGTTGAGTGGGACCGCCACGTCCAGGTGCAGGACATTGCCGAATGCTGCGCGCACGCTCACGATGCGCAGGCCGAAACCCGCGTTGCCCAGCCAACCAGGATTGGTATTCAGCTGGTCGCCGCCCCAGGCGCGTCCAACGTCGAAGAACGCGGCGCCGCCGATGCGGAACAAACGCCACACGTACGCGTCGGTGAAGACTCGTTCCTCGAGGGTGATCAGGGCACGCCGTGTGCCGCTCTGATATCGCAGCGGGTAGCCGCGCAGGCCATTGTCTCCTCCCAGGGACAAGGTCTCGGCGGGATTCGGTTTGGTCAGCGCGTCGACGGACGCAGCTGCATAGAACAGCCAGCGCCTGCCTTGGGGAATGTAGTACTGGGCCTCGGCGCCGAATCGTTGACGCCGAACTTGGCCGCCACTGTACTGGCCCGAGATCGTTGCCGCGGCGATCAGTGTGTGGTCAGGCGCCGGTTCGAACCCATGGCTGATGGATCCGGAGTACAGCAGGGCATCTCGGCTGGAGCCCAAGCCCGTGCTCGCCCATCCGAACTGCGCAGTCGCTGCCATACCGATGGCGAAGAACTCGGGTCTCGCCATCAGGTTGCGGTTCTGCTGTCTGTCGTAGCGGTCCTCGACCACTTCGAAGCGGAGATAGGGCGAGACGAGCTTGTCGTCGGTCGGCAGTTCCACCGGGGCGATCCGACCGGGTTCGGTCGTGTACGAATCCTCAATCAAACTGGCGCCGATCGTGTAGCGATGAACCCAACCGTCGACCCGGCCTTGCGACCAGCCGGCGAACACGTCCGCCTGCTTCTGCCGATGGCGAAACTCGCTTGCTATGTTGCCAGCGTTGTACTGCGCATCGATACGGTCGTCCTTGGACCATGAAATGCCGGCGGCCCAGCGCGTGTCGAGTGCATAGAACGGGCGGGCCACGGAAACCGAGTCACGCCTTCCATCGCTGTTTTGGGCACTGCTGTAGCTGAGGGACGTCCAAGTGCCGAACGCACGATCGCTCGAGAATTGGAACTCGTTGCTGGTTCTATCGACGTTGTTGGATCGTCCGAAACTGAGCGCGGTCCCGGAGCCGAGAAGGTTGTATTCCTTCAGCCGTATGCCGCTCGAGTTGACGCCCCCCGCGCGGCCCGCACTGAATCCCAGGTCGAGCGACCAGGTGTCACGCGTTCGCACCTCAATATCGACAACTCCGTCGTGGTAGGCCAGCGGCAGGATCTGCACGTCGTAGAGGTAGCGGTTGCGGCGCAAGAGGCGCTCGGTTTCCTCGATCACCGCCACGGAGAGGAGGTCGCCAGTCTTGAACAGCAGTGCTCGCTCGATGACTGCCGGTCGGGTGCGGATGTGCATGGCATTTGCTAAGCGAAACAGCCACTTGTCTTCCATGGGGTCCGCGGTGTCGAAGATCTCGCCAGTGACTGTGCGGACTTCGCCGATCCGTGCACTCAGTATTTCAAGTTCGGCGAACGTAAGCTGCGTTTGCGGCTGAATCTGGGCCGACACTGCCACAGGCAATGCGAGTCCGAACAGGAGGCTCCGAATCGACCGCCCCTGGACCTGGCGCCGATACTTGGCAAGGGATCTCGCGATCGAGCCGGTTGGCGAGAGGTGACACTCGCTTCGGAGACTGGAGTTGTTTGCCCATCGCATGGGCGCGAATGTCGTTGCCACCGACTTAATCAGCACTTAACTGGTGGGTCAGCGGCCACGGCAGCGAGCCAAGCCGTACCCCGCGATTGGTGAGAGCCGCCCGGACCGCAGGCGACAGTCTCCGTATGGCGGGGCTTGACTCGCCGAGCATCGGCGATCGAGGCGTCGTTGGTGCTAGCAAGGACCAACGCCGGGTGGCATCTCGCACCAGGCGGCGTCATCTACCGCCTGCGCGAGATCGCCTCGCGAGTGCCTACCTTGCGGAGCGAACTCGATTCTGCCGGCGTCGGCCGCGCAACGCCTCGGGCCGCGTTCGAGCCGGTACCCCGATGCCGGCGCTTCCTGATTCAGTGTCGTTCGCCTTGAGCAATGTCATACGTGGATGGGATCTCGCGGTGTGCAATGGCGAAGCGGACAACGCCGGCGCGTATGTCGCCCCAAGGTGGTTGTTGCTGTGCCTTGTGGTTGGGCTTTGGAGTGCAGCGAAGTACGCAGGAAACCTGTTGGCGGCTTGTTCGATCGCGTCCGTGCGCGGCGACCGGACGCGGCGACGGCGACGCGATGAGCAACGATCACGAAGAAGAGTGGTGCCATGGCGGTGGAAGAGTTCTGGAAGAACCCAGTGCGGCGCTACGTCGTGCTTGGCTTGGCCTTGGCACTCCTCGCCGCAGGATACGTCGCGTATGAGTACTCCACGGAGCGCGGCAGGCTGCCTGATGGTCTGATTCAGGCCAATGGGCGTGTCGAGGGCGACGATGTCACGGTGTCGAGCAAGGCGGCAGGCCGAATCGTGGCCGTCGAGGTTCGCGAGGGCCAAGCCGTCGAGACCGGGCAGATTCTGGTCAGGCTCGACGATGACCAATTGCGCTTGCGTGTCGACCAGGCAAATGCCGTCTCCGCGATGCTGGAATCGCAGATCGCCAGCGCCAAGCTGGCCATCGACCTGCTGAAGCGAGAGCTTCCGCTGGCAGTCGATGCCGCACGGGCGGGGGTTGGGCGTGCCGCGGCAGGGGTCGCTGCAGCAGAGGCGGCTGAGAAGATGGCGCGGCGCGATGTAGACCGCGCCGCCGAACTGGTTGCCAAGGGCTTCACGAGCAGCCAGCACAGCGAGCGCACGCAACTGGCACTGGAGGCTGCACTGAGCGAAGTCACCGCGGCGCGGGCAGCGGACCTGCAAGGCCGAAAGCAACTCGCCCAGGCCGAGCTCGGCAGTGAGCGCATTCGGGTGAAAGCGGCGGACCTGCTGACCCTGCAGGAGCAACTGAAACAGGCGCAGGCCACGCTGGCCGAAGCACAAAGCCTGCTGACGGACCGGACCCTGCGCGCGCCGGCCTCGGGCGTGGTCACGACACGGATGCGCGAACCTGGCGAGGTTGTGGCGGCCGGCGCACCCGTGTTGGAACTGATCGATCTCGATCTCCTGTACCTCAAGGTCTACGTCCCCGAGGCACAGATCGGCAAGCTGCGCCTCGGGCTTCCGGCGAAGGTCCACACGGACGCCTTCCCTGACCAGTCCTACGACGCCACGGTGCGTCACATTGCTGCCCGCGCCGAGTTCACGCCCAAGGAAGTCCAGACCCCGGATGAGCGCGTCAAGCTGGTCTACGCCGTCAAGCTCCAGCTCAACGCGAACCCGGACCACCGGCTGACGCCCGGGCTGCCGGCCGATGCCGTGATCCGGTGGAAGGAAGGCGTGGCATGGGCGAAACCGCGCTGGTAGGCGTGCTCCCCGGGGCCGGTGTCGCGAAAGTTCGCGGCTTCACCAAGCGCTACGGCCGGCGCCTGGCGGTGGACCGCGTCGACCTCGACGTCCGACCAGGCGAGATCCACGGACTGATTGGTCCCGATGGAGCGGGCAAGTCGAGCCTGATGAAGGCGATCGCCGGGGTACTGACCTTCGATGCGGGGCAGGTCGAGGTGTTCGGCGTGTCGCTCGAGACGGAAGCCGCTTGCGAACGCATCAAGGACCGCATTGGCCTTATGCCACAGGGACTCGGGCTGAACCTCTACCCTGAGCTGTCGGTCGAAGAGAACATTGATTTCTTCGCTCGGCTGAGGTTGGTTGCCGAGCAGGATCTGGCCGAACGCAAGGCGAGGCTGCTGGCCATGACGCGCTTGGAGCGCTTCCGCGACCGCCCCACCAAGCAGCTGTCCGGCGGCATGAAGCAGAAGCTCGGCCTCGTGTGCACGCTGGTGCACGAGCCACGCTTCCTGATCCTCGACGAGCCCACCACAGGGGTAGATCCGGTTTCGCGCAGGGACTTCTGGTCGATCCTGTCCGAGCTCGTGGCCGAGCGCGGCATCGCGGCCCTGGTTTCGACCGCCTACATGGACGAGTCCAGCCGCTTTCACCGCATGGCGCTGATGCACGGCGGCAAGCTCCTGGCGCAAGGCACGCCGGCGGATATCCAGGCCCTTGCTGCCGGCAGCACGGTGCTGGTCAAGGCAACGCCCCAAGCCGACGCGTTCGTGCGCCTGCGATCCCGTTTCGCGCAGGTCGAGACGCTGGGGCCGCGGCTGTGCGTGTTCGCCGATGGCCTGATGGTGGAGGCCGCCGAGCACGAAGTGCGGCGCGCTCTTGACGGTCTGGTGGTGGAGGAGGTGCAGGCTGGGGATGCCGACCCGGAAGACGCGTTCATCGCGATCCTGCGCAAACGGGGCCTTCTCGCGGACGAGACGCCCGCGGAGACCGCCGCCAGTTCCGTCCGAGCGAATGGCGGCGTGGCCGTCGATGCTGCCGGGCTCACCCGTGACTTCGGGGCCTTCCGGGCCGTCGATGCAGCGTCCTTCCAGGTGGCGGAAGGAGAGATCTTCGGCTTGCTGGGCGCCAATGGCGCAGGGAAGACCACGGTCATCAAGATGCTCACCGGAATCCTTACGCCGAGTTCCGGCGTGGGCCGGGTCGCGGGGGTGGACATGCGTGACGCCAGGCAGGCCCTTAAGGAGCGCATCGGCTATATGTCCCAAGCCTTCTCGCTGTATGCCGACTTGACGGTGACCGAGAACATCGACCTGTATGCCGGCATCTACGGCCTGCGACGGGACGAAGCCCTGGCAAGGCGCCAATGGATCCTGGCCATGGCCGGCCTGGGCGGTCACGAAGCGGATCGAGCGGGAGGTCTGCCGATGGGTCTCAAGCAGCGTCTCGCCCTGGGCTGCTCGCTGGTGCACCGGCCGAGGGTGTTGTTCCTGGATGAGCCGACTTCCGGGGTCGACCCGGTGGGCCGGCGCCGGTTCTGGGACCTGCTGTTCCGACTTTCGCGGGAAGAGGGTGTGGCCGTCCTCGTCACGACGCACTATATGTCCGAGGCTGAGCATTGCGACCGGCTGGCGCTGATGTACGCCGGGCGCATCGTGGCCGATGCGACGCCGGCGGCGATGAAGCAGCAACTGGAGAAGGACGTGGGTGTCCTGCTCGAACTGGACGTGTCCGATCCCTCGCTGGCCGTCGCCCGACTGCGCGCGTTGGGGTTTCGCGACGTGGCGCTGTTCGGCCGACGGGTCCATGTGCTTTCCGCGGTGCCGGAGCGGGACCGGCAGCAACTGCCGATGCTGTTGGATGAAGGAGGCGTGCGGGTGAACGCGGTCGTGCGGCGCCCAGTCTCGATGGAAGACGTGTTCGTGTACCGCGTCAACGCACTCGAGGCCCTCGACCACGAGAGGAGCACGGCATGAATCTCCGACGCACCTTGGCAGTGGCTCACAAGGAGTGGCGCGAAGTGCTGCGCGACCGGCTGTTCTTCACGCTGGCCTTCTTGGTGTCGCCTGCGTTGATGTTGATCTTCGGGTACGGGCTGTCGCTGGACGTAGAGCGGGTACCGTTCGTGATCGTCGACCAGGACCGGTCGGCGCTCAGCCGCGAGTACGCGTATGGATTCATCGGATCGCGGTACTTCGCCTTCAAGGGGTATGCGGCCAACGAGCGAGAGCTGGCCCCGTTGCTGAAGGACAACACGGTCCGCGCCGCCATCGTCATACCGCCGGGCTTCCAGGCAGCCCTGCGATCAGCACGCGCGGCCCATGTGCAGACACTCATCGACGGCACGATCCCTTCTCGCGCGCAGACCACCAAGGGCTACGTGGCGGCCATCAATGGCTACTTCAGCGCCGAGTTGCTGGCCCAGCACCTGTCCCAGGCGCGCGGGCTGACCCTGGACGACGCGAGGTCGCGCACCCAGGCGGTGAGCCTGGACGTGCGCTACCTGTACAACCAGAGCGCAAAGAGCATTTGGTCGCTGGCCCCGAAGCTGATCATGTTGGTCATGATCTTCGTGCCCCCGCTGCTGACGGCAGTGGGCGTCGTGCGCGAAAGGGAGACGGGGTCGATCTACAACATCTACGCATCCACCGTGAGCCGGGGCGAATTCCTTCTCGGCAAACTTGCGCCCTACGTCGGGATCTCGGTCGTCAACGTCGTCGTCCTGTGGTTGATCGCCACGCAGCACTATGGGGCGCCGTTCAAGGGCGATGCCTCCTTCTTCTTTCTCGCCTCGGTGCTTTTCGTGATGTGCACTACGGGCATCGGGCTGCTGGTGTCGCTGCTGGTGCGGACCCAGCTGGCGGCCATCGTGGTGACTGTTGTCGCGACGATGATCCCCGCGCTCGACTACTCGGGCTTTCTGATGCCGGTGGACTCGCTCGGGGCAGAGGGAGGACTGGAGGCCAGGCTGCTGCCGGCGATGTATTACACGAACATCGTCGTTGGCAGTTTCCTCAAGGGGGTTGGGATCGAGGTGCTGTGGCGGGACCTGCTGGTCTTGGCGGTCTACACCGTTGCCCTGTTCAGCGTCGGCTACCTGCTGTTCAGCAAGCGGCCCCGTACATGAACACTCCCCAGCTGCCTTGGGCCAGTCTCGGCGTTTGGTGGCGCCGCTTGGGGGTCATGACCCTGAAGGAGGTTCGACAGTTGCTGCGCGACCCTGTCCTGCTGAGCTTCGTGGCCTTCATCTTCACCGCGAACATCTACCTGCAGGGCGGCAGCGTCAGTCTGCAATTGAGCCGCGCGCCAATGGTGGTGCTGGACGCCGACCACAGCGCGGCTTCGCGCGAATTGATCTACCGTTTCCGCCCCCCGTACTTCCGACTCGAGGGAGAACTCAGCAGCGCGCGCGATGCCATCAGTCTGCTGGACCGCGGCCAAGTCATGCTGACGCTGGACATCGCCCCGGGCTTCGGCGAAGCGATACAGCGCGGCGAGGCGGCCACCGTGCAGTTGCAGGTGGATGCCACCCACCCAATGCCGGCCTACCTGGCGACCAGCTATGCGGCGCAGATCGTTGGCCAGTACAGCCTGGCGTCCACGCTGCAGCGCGAGGGTCTGTCGATCGCGAACCTGGACGAACTCCCCTCGGTGGTCAACGACCAGCGTATGTGGTTCAACCCGAACCTGACGGACACCTGGTTCATGCCCATCTCGGAGTTGTTGGAGGGCATCACCCTGTTCGCGATCCTGCTGCCGGCAGCGGCCATGGTCAAGGAGAAGGAACGGGGCACGGTGGAACAACTGCTGGTGTCGCCGCTTACACCGTTTCAGATCGTGTTCCCGAAGGTGCTCGCGATGTCTGCCGTGATCCTGGTGGGCGTCAGCCTGAGCCTGTTCGCGGTGCTCGGCCCGTTGTTCGCAGTGCCGGTGCGCGGCAGCCTCGGGCTGTTCTACGTCGTCACGACGCTCTATATCTTCACGAACGCAGGCATCGGGCTCTTCATCGCCACGGTGGCGCGCAACCTTGCGCAGGTCGGCCTGCTCAGCCTGCTCGTCATGGGCCCGATCCTCCTGCTGTCCGGCCTGTGGACTCCGCCGGAGGCCATGCCGACATGGATGCGTTGGGTGACCCTGGCCTCGCCGATGCGTCACTTCATCGACGTCAGCTTCGGCATCTTCCTCAAGGGGGCCGGTCTGGGGTTGCTGTGGGATTCGGTGCTCGCGATCGGCATCCTCGGTGTGTTGATCTTCGCACTGGGCGTGCGTCGCTTCCGGCGGCAATTCGGCTGACGGACGTCGTTGACGAAATGGCCGATGATTGCCGGCGACACGCCTGTATTCCACATCTGCGGCCATGGCGGACACTATCGGCATGAACCTCGTCGACATCGAGCCGGTCGGGCGGCTGCTGCTGGCCACAGTGTTGGGCTTCCTGATCGGACTGGAACGCGAATTCGCCGGCCAGGCAGCTGGCGAGCGGACCCATGCACTGGTCGCGCTCGGGGCCGCCGCCTTCTCGGTCATCTCGGTCACCGCGTTCCCGGGGGCGGACCCTTCGCGGCTCGCGGCCGGGGTCGTCAGCGGCTTGGGGTTCCTGGGCGCCGGCATGATCCTGAAGAACACGCAGGGGCAGGTCCATGGGCTGACCACCGCGGCCGGCATCTGGGCCGTGGGCGCTGTCGGGGTCGCCATCGGGACGGGCCTGTACCTCGTCGGCGTCGTGTGCGCGGCGATCACGCTGATGTTGCTCGCGAGCGAGCGCGTGTTCCGTGTCGTGGAGCGACGCACGCGCGCGCTACCGGATCAAGCTGATGACGACCCGCCGAAGCAGTAGTTGGCCCTGCGCCGGGCGCCCAGCGCCAAGCGGGGACATTCTTGATGGGCCCGTGTCACGGGCTACTGGCCCTGTACCGATCCCTCGCGGCGGGTTGGCGGAACGCCATCGAGCGATACATCTGCACGCGTCGCGCGCGATGAATCCCCCGCCGCCCGATCGGGCGAAGTGCCGCTTTGCCGTAGCAGCAGGTGACGTTTGTGCTTCACGGTCGCCCAGAAGGCGGCCTGGGGCAACTCGAGCTTTTCTCGCGTGATGACCGGCCACGAAGCCGCCACTTCCGCGTTGATGCTCAAGAACTCGAGTTGGTCGGTCGGCAGGTCCGGTTCGGAGCAGATTGCCTCCACCGGGCACTCCGGGACGCACAGGGCGCAGTCGATGCAATCGTCCGGGTCAATCGCCAGAAAGTTTGTGCCCTCGCGAAACGCATCCACCGGGCACACGCTGACGCAGGCCGTGTATTTGCAGTTGATGCAGGCCTCGGTGACGATGTGAGTCATTCTCTGCGACGGCTGCGACGCGTCAGTCCTGACCCGTAGCCTATCGGCCTTTGCCTTGCTTCCGTGACGCAACCCTGTCTCTGGTTCTTGCGCCCGGCGCCGAAGGTGGGTCGACAGCGACGGGATCACTGGCAGGGAATGTCGCCGCGAGGGCGTCGTCGAGTTCAGCCTCAACCGCAGCGGCATCGGTCGCAATGCTCGCATCGTTGGTGACCAGGGGGCTGGGCCGAGCCGTGCGGGTTACCAAAGCGGCGCCTCGTTGTGGCGGGATGCGCTTCCGCTTCATGCGACGTTCCACGTTGTTTGAGCGATTGTGCCATCGGCACCGTGCTTGACCCGACAGGTCTTCTGCGGCGGACACGCAAGAACCCGCAAAGCCGCATTCACACCTCAACCGGCCTCATCGGGCTCAGCGACTACCTGCGCGCCTGTTGCGCCATGCAGCCCGGACGTCCCCTGGGCCAACGCCAAGGCGAGTACGCACCGAGGGTCGAGTCTTCCTGCCTACGGTACCCCCTGCAGGCGGGCACGCGTTCCGTCTCTCGGATCTGCATTAAGTCGCGCTTAAGTCGCGCTAACGACCATGCACGGGAATGTTCGTGCCCGATTCGCCAAGGTGGTGTGCAGCTGGTGGTTGCGTGCGCTCGCCGTGTCGGAGTGCGCACGCAGACTTCAGTGATGACCATCGACGTAGCGGCGACCACCCTGTGGTACTTGCCCGATCCGCGCGACGCTCGTGTGCAGGCCAGTGATGAGGGCATGGCCGGTTCGCCCCTTGCAGGTTTCGACCGCGACGCTCACCTTGGGCGCGAGTCTGTTCTTCGCCTTCGCCTGCAACGGTTCGTTCCTGGCTGGAGCGCTTGCGGGACGCTCTTGGTCGGAACGATCGACCTGGGTCTTTGCAGGGGCCTTGCTGGTGATGTTGGTGTGCCTGCATGTGCTTGTGCTGTCGCTCGTGATGCATCGTGCAATTGCGCGGCCGTTGCTGAGCATGCTCGTCATCGCGACTGCGTTTGCGACTTACTACATGCAACGCTACCGTGTCTTCCTGGACCCGAGCATGCTGCGCAACGTGCTGGCGACGAACCCCGCGGAGGCCGGCGAGTTGCTCGGATGGGGCCTGTTGCCCCACCTGCTGCTCTACGCGGCAGTGCCTTTGGCGGTGCTCTGGCGCATCGAAGTGCGCAGGACTTCCGTCTTGCGAGCGATTCTTGCTCGGCTTGCGGTGCTCGCCATTTCCGCAGGCCTGCTGGTGGCATCTCTGCTGCTCGTGTTCCAGGACTTCTCCGCGCTGATGCGCAACCACAAAGAACTCCGCTACTTGATCACCCCGGCCAACTTTCTGTACTCCACTGCCCGTGTCGTGGCATCCGGCTCCCGTGAAGCCAGGGCCGAACGGATGGCGGTCGGCGCAGATGCTCGCTTGGACGGCACCTGGAACGGAAGCACGAGACCTGTGCTGATGGTCCTGGTGGTCGGCGAGACCGCCCGCGCAGCGAATTGGGGGCTCAGCGGATACGCGCGCCAGACTACCCCACAACTGGCGACATCGAACGTCATCAACTTCCCCGACGTTTCTGCTTGCGGTACGGACACGGAGACGTCGCTGCCATGCATGTTCTCGGCCATTGGACGTCGTGACTACGACGAAGACCGCATCCGCACCAGCGAGTCGCTGTTGCACGTGCTGCGGCGTGCGGGGTTTTCGGTGGTGTGGCGCGACAACCAGTCGGGATGCAAGGGTGTCTGCGATGGTCTTCCGCAGGAACCTCTGAACCAGTCCACGGTTCCCCAGCTTTGCTCAGATGGGCGTTGCCATGACGAGATACTCCTGCGAGGACTCGACTCCATCGCTCAGGACTCACAGGGCAATCTGGTCGTCGTCCTGCACATGCTCGGCAACCACGGCCCTGCCTACTACGCGCGCTATCCCGACGCGTTCAAGCTCTACAGGCCCACCTGTGATACCGGTGAATTGCGCAAATGCAGCGTCGAGCAGATCGTCAACAGCTACGACAACGCACTGCTCTACAGCGACCATGTGCTGTCGAGAACGATCGCTTTCCTGAACGAGCGCGCGTACCGCTTCGACACGGCGCTTCTCTACGTCTCAGATCATGGAGAGTCACTGGGCGAAAAGGGGCTCTATCTGCATGGCGTGCCCTATGCCATTGCGCCGGACGAACAGATCAAGGTGCCCATGGTCTGGTGGCTATCGCAGGGATTCCTGGCCCGTTTTTCACTGAATCGTTCTTGCCTTGAGGGGCAGGCAGCAAAGCCGTGGAGTCACGACAACCTCTTCCACTCGGTGCTCGGTCTGCTGCGGGTAGAGACGCGCGACTACGACCAGAAACTGGACATCTCCGGACCGTGCAGACGTTGAGCAAGCTGGATGCGCAAGCCGGCGCGCTGTGGCGCGAACGCACCGTGCTTGACGACGCACTGCCACTCCTGATCGGCCTGGCGATGTTGGTGGCATGGGACCGCGCCGGACTGGACATTGAGTTGATGCGCGGCTGGGGCACCGCGAGTGGCTTTCCCTGGCGGCACCATTGGTTCACTGCTGGGCTGATGCATGGCGGCGTTCGAGTTCTGGGCTGGCTGATGTTCGCCGCGCTGCTCGTCAGCGTCTGGCGTCCGTTCTCATTTCTTGAAGCCTTGACGCGTCGTGAACGTGTATGGTGGCTTGGAACGACGCTCTTGTGCGTCACGCTGGTTTCGGTGCTCAAGCGCGCCAGCGAGACCAGTTGCCCCTGGGCGCTCGCAGAGTTCGGTGGCGGTGTTGTGGACCATGTGCCTCACTGGGTCGCGGGCCGGTTCGACGGAGGGCCGGGGGGCTGCTTCCCGTCGGGACACGCCTCGACGGCGTTTGCCTTCATCCCTGGATGGTTTGTGCTGCGCGAGCGCCTTCCTGGGCCAGCCCGCCTCTGGTTGCTGGCAACAATCATTGCCGGTGTCACTTTGGCCGCGGTCCAGTTGGTTCGGGGTGCGCACTACGCCAGCCACTCCATGTGGACGGCTTGGATCTGTTGGGCTGTCAGCGCAGCTTCGCTGCACGCATTCACCTCGTTCAGCGCGCGAGACCAGTCGCGCGCAGCGCAGACGCGGACTTCGAAGTGGTGTTGGAGTCGGAGTTGGCGAATCTGAATTCGAACTCGAAGGACCGGACAATGGCCGAGACGGCGGCGCTGCTGGTGCTGTCAAAGAAGTCGGATGGACGGGACATCGTCTGATGATCAGGCGCGAAAGCAAGTTCTCAGTCGAGAAAAGTGGCTCCGCTCGTCTGAACGCAATCCTCGATTCAACTGGCGTAGGTGGCAGACGCGGCGGACCGACGTCGCCGAGACTTGGTGCCCGACTTGGCAAGCTCTCATCGAAGGACGGATTCATGAACATCGAAAACCTTATCCGCCTGTTCGCGGGCACCGTGGTCCTCGTCTCGCTGGCCCTGGGTGCGGCCGCTACTCCCTTACTCCATTCGGCGCACTTGCTGTGGTTGACGGCACTTGTCGGCTCCGAACCGCTGCAGAGCTCGTTCACCAGACCGTACCCGCTCGAAACTGCGCTGCGCAAGCTCGGCCTGAAGAGCGGCGGCGCCGCGTGCGCGGTCTGACGCGCGGGGTGCAGCCACCATGTGCGAGCTGTTCGCCTTCTGCGGGGAGCATCCCGCGGCATTGCAGTACTCGATGCGCGAGTTCGCCGCCCACAGCGACGACAAGCGCAACGCCGAGGGATGGGGCGTCGCGCATTACGTGGACGGTGACGTGCGCCTGATGAAGGAGCCCGGCGTGGCGCGTGACAGCGCTTGCCTGGCCTTCATCGAACGGCATCCCATTCGCAGCGCCCTGGTCCTGAGCCACATCCGGCACGCGACCCAGGGTGTCGTCGCGGTTCGCAACTGCCAGCCCTTCGTGCGCGAACTGGGCGGCGCGATGCACGTGTTCGCGCACAACGGCAATCTCGACCGCCTCGCGCTCGGCCGGCTGGCCGCGCCGGACGACTTTCACCCTGTCGGCGAAACCGACTCCGAGCTGGCGTTCTGCGTCCTGCTCGAACGGCTGCGCCCGCTCTGGCGCGAGGCGGCCGCAGAGCCGGTCCTGGCAGCACGCCGCCGCGTCGTTGCCGAATTCGCGGTTCAGCTTCGAGCGCTCGGGCCGGCCAACTTCATCTACGCCGACGGCGACGCGCTGTTCGCGCACGGGCACCGGCGCACCCAGGCGGACGGCAACATCCGCCCGCCCGGATTGCATGTGCTGTGCCGCTCCCGCGACGCAGACACTTCGAGCTTCGACACGCAGGGTCTTCGCATCGTGCCGGCGCGCGCCGCCGGCGCGCAGGTGCTGGTTGCCAGCGTGCCGCTCACGGCGGACGCGGCATGGCGACCGCTCCCCGAGGGGGAGTTGCTGGTGTTTCGCGCAGGTCGTGTCGAGCCCCTGATGCCGTGAGCCTGCGGCGCCCTCGAGAGTCTTCGATGAAACGCATGCATCGTCTGTGTCGTCGTCCGGCCCTTTGCACGCTGGCCGTCGCCGTGCCGGGGGCGCTGGTACTGCCACTGTCCCGGCCCCGGCGCAAGCCTGGATGACCTGTACCAGGCCGAACGGGCGTTTGAGGCCTCGTACCTGGCCGGCTATCTAGCGGCGACATCGAGAACTGACATCGCCCAACACCCCCAAACACACAAATGGTCGGGCCGGTGGGTGCAGAAACGTGAGAAGGGGGTCCGGGTGCGTCGCCAGGGTTTGCGAGGTCGGCGCTTGTACACTTGTGCTAGCATGCAACTATGCATATCGTACATGTCAAGGCCGAGGCGCTGTTTCAGGCGCTTGCCGACGCCACCCGGGTCCGCATCGTGAGACTCCTTGCTACCGGCCAGGGGGAAGCCTGCCTGTGCGAATTGGTGGACAGCCTGCGGGAACCTGAGTCCAAGCTCTCGCGTCATCTGAAGCACTTGCGGCAAGCTGGAGTGCTTGACGCCGAGAAGGACGGCAAGTTCGTGTACCACCGTTTGGTGACAAGGCACGAGCACCTCAGGCAGGTCGTCGCGGCGATTCGGGCCCTGCCCGACGGGGATGGCAGCTTTGCAGCGGACAGGCGGCGCTTCAGCGCGCGCATGCGCCTTCGCGACGGAGGGCGCTGTCGAGTCGGGATTCAGTCGACGGCTGTCACCGGGGCGCTGGACGGCTCACGCACCGAGTCTAGATCGAAGAGGCGGGCCTGATTCCCTTTCTTAGACCTCTGCCTCACCGACCCATTGAAACGTGATCCAGGCGGTTGCTTTCAACCAGTCGATTCGCCGCAATATGCGCCAGCATCGCACCACGCTCGTGGTTCCCAAAATGGATTGTCCGACCGAGGAGATCCTGCTTCGAGGCATGTTGATCGGGCGGCAGGACGTGTCGGAGTTGCACTTCGACTTGAGCCAGCGCACCCTTGCGTTCACACACGAGCCGGGCAGCCTGGCCGACATCAGGGCCGCGCTGAAGGCGATCGGCTTTGAGACGGTGGGGCCCAACGAAAGCCCGACCCCTGTCCGGTCACAGAGCGGGTCGCGCAATGGTTCGTCTGCGTCAAGTGTGGGTGAGAGCACGAGGCTCGAGCTCTATGTCGAGCATCTCGACTGCGAGAACGATGCGGCCGCCATCCGGCGCGCCATGGAGGGCTATCGCGGGGTGGCAGGGGTTGCGGTCTTCCCAAAGGCCGCGAAGGTCTCTATCGAGTTCGATCCAAGAGCAATCGATCGGGAGAAACTTGCCGCGAAGCTGGCAGCGATCGGGTTTCCAGTTCGTGCGAAAGACGCACCGGCCGGTCTTCCGAAGCCATGGCGCAATCCCAAGGTCGTCGCTTCCGCGCTGTCGGGGTTGTTGCTGCTCGCTGGCTGGATCGGAAGCCTCACCGGATTCCCCGCAGTCGCATCGACCGCGATCTACCTGGTGGCGATCGTTATCGGTGGCTACCACTTCGGACGAGAAGCACTCGAGGATCTGATATTCGAGCGCGAGGTCGGGATCGAACTCTTGATGAGCGTCGCAGCAATCGTGGCCACACTCATGGGGCAGCCGGCTGAAGGAGCGATGCTCGTCTTCCTTTACTCGATTTCGGAAGCTGCCGAGGGCTACACCGAAGAGAAGACCCGAGCTGCCGTCCGTGCGCTGATGAACCTCGCGCCCAAGGTCGCATTGGTCGTTCGAGACGGTACCGAGATCGAGGTTCCCGTCGAGGAACTGCGCGTGGGTGACGAATTCCTTGTGAAGCCGGGCCAGGCGATGGCAACCGACGGGGTGATCGTCAACGGCACTTCGAGTGTGAACGAGGCGCCGGTGACCGGGGAGAGCATGCCGGTAGAGAAGCACATCGGCGACATGGTCTTCGCTGCGAGTCTTAACGGACAGGGAGGCCTGCGCGTCCGTGCCACCAAGACCTTCGCAGAGAACACGCTGTCGAGAATCGTGCACATGGTCGAAGAGGCCCAGGAGCGCAAGGGCAGCAGCCAGCGCTTCATCGACCGCTTCGGCAAGCGCTACAGCCCGGCGGTTCTGCTGGTCGGCGTCCTGATTGCCGTGATTCCCCCGCTGCTGTTGGGCGGGGCATGGGACACGTGGATCCTGCGCGCGACAGTGTTCATCGTGGCGGCGGCGCCGTGTGCGCTCGTCATCTCGATTCCGATCACGGTGGTAGCCGCACTGGGGACTGCCGCTCGCAATGGCGTACTGATCAAGGGGGGGCTGTACGTCGAGGAGTTGGCGCGAATCAAGGTCGTGGCGCTCGACAAGACCGGAACACTGACTCGAGGCGCGCCAGAAGTGACCGACGTGCTCGCAACTGCGGGCATACCGGTCGAGCTGGTGCTGTCCACCGCAGCGGGCGTAGAGGCCATGAGCGAGCATCCGCTTGCTAAGGCCATCGTTGCGCACGCCAAGGCCAAGGGCGTAACGGCGGCGACAGCCATCGACTTTCAGGCACTCACGGGCGCCGGAGCGCGGGCGCACATTGACAACCGTACTGTGTACGTAGGCAGCCCGGAGCTCTTTGAGACCCAGTTCAAGCTGGACGTCCAGCCGCTGCGCGACGTTGTGGAGCGCCTCCAGGCAGAGGGCAAGACCGTGGTTCTCGTTGGTGACGAGAACGCCGTGCAGGGATTGATCGCAATCCAGGACCGAATTCGGGCCAATGCGAAAGTGGCCATCGAGGCCTTGAAAGCTGCCGGGATTGAGCGGGTTGTCATGCTCACCGGGGACAACCAGAGAACAGCGAACGCTATCGCGCGGGAACTTGGCATCAATGAGGTCCATGCGGGGCTCAAGCCCGAGGACAAGGTCGCCAGGGTTCGCGAACTCGCGAGTCGCCATGGCCACATTGCCATGGTGGGAGACGGGGTCAACGATGCTCCTGCGCTCGCGGAGGCGACGGTCGGCGTGGCGATGGGAGCAGCGGGAACAGACGTGGCGCTGGAGACCGCCGATGTCGCCCTTATGGCTGACAACCTGGAGAAGCTCGCCTACGCACTGCAGCTCGCAAAGCGCAACCGCTCGATTGTCAATCAGAACCTCGTGCTGTCTGTGGTCGTCATCGGGGCGCTCGTCGTCGGCGCACTTGCAGGCGTCTTCTCATTGCCGGCCGTCGTCATCGGCCACGAGTTGAGTGAATTCATCGTGATCGCGAGCGGGCTGCGCATGCTCCGATCGTGACCGCATTTCCTTCCACCGAAACCAGGAGGTTTGAACATGTCGAGCAAGTACGGATTTGGCAAGACTGTGAGTCTGCCGTTCGCAGAGGCACTTGAGCGTGTGACGCAGGAACTGCAGAAAGAGGGCTTCGGCGTCCTGACCGAGATAGACGTGCAGGCAACCCTCAAGAAGAAGCTGGGTGCCGATATGCATCCCTACCGAATTCTTGGCGCTTGCAACCCGCCACTTGCGCATCGGGCGTTGACCGCAGAACCGGAGATTGGCCTCCTGCTTCCCTGCAATGTCGTCGTTCGGGAGGACGACTCCCGGGCCGTGCGGGTTGAGTTCATGGATCCGTCCGCCGTGCTTGTGCTGGTGGACAAGCCTGAGATCCGCCAGCTGGCGGAGGAGGTGCGTGCGAAGCTGCACAAGGTCATGTCGTCGCTGCCGTAGGGTTGTCGACGCGCCAGCGGCTGGTTTCGATGTCGGGGGAAACCTTGTTCTTTGTGTCCTTGTGTCGAGGGCCGTTGGTTCGCCTCGTGGCGGTGGCCGGCGCACCTCATTTTCTCAATTGAGGGGTCATCATGAAACGCTTCTTGATCGCACTCATTGGATCGGCCCTTGTGGCTGCAGCACCCACCGTTCGTGCCCACGATTGGGACGATGACTACGACCGACCCGGGTATTCGCGGAACTATGAGCGCGGCTATTGGATGGGCCGTGACATGCCCATGCATCGAGGGATGATGGATGGTTGCCCTTACGACGAGGGCTACGGGTCGCACATGCGAAGCCAGGAGATGTGGGGCTCCGCAGGCTTGCCGGGGCCTGCACTGGGTCGACTGGGGTTGACTGCGGAACAGGCCAAGCGCGCGGCGGAGATTCAAGGCGAACTGAACCAGCGGTTGACGACCCTGGAAGGTCAACTTGTGACCGAGCAAGGGCGCTTTCGAGAGCTCTATGCCCAGCCGTCGCCGGACCGCAGCAAAGCTGCGGACGTGCAGCAGCGCATGGGTGACCTTCGCCGTCAACGTGCTGAAGCGATGCGATCTGCGTATGCGCAGATCGAGGCATTGCTGAGTCCCGACCAGCGCGCACAGTGGCGAAACTACAGGCGTTGGTAGCGCTGTGTTTCAGATCAACGGAATGAGGTAGTGAAATGTGGGACTACTGCGATTGGGGCTGGGGATGGCACGGATGGGGGATGGGTATGGTGGGCCTGGTCGGTTTGTTGGTTCTCGCGGTGCTCGTTGTCGCTGTTGTGCGATGGGCTCCGCGTGCGTCTCAGCCTTCCGCCGGCGGTACCGACTCGCCCTTGGACGTCCTGAAGAAGCGATACGCTCGCGGCGAGATCGGCGCTGAAGAGTTCAGCCGCATCAAGCGTGAGCTTGTCGAGTAGCTGCCACGATTGTGCGGCGACGGTGCGAACCGGTGGCGCCATTGGCCTGGTGTGGTGGCGGGCTCAGCGGACCTGCGTTGTTAGATCCGGTGATCGGCGCAGTAACTGGCACTCGACGGGTGACAGGCCGCGCTTCACCGCTTCGCAAACGCCTGAGGCCCTACAAGTTCGGAGGTGAGCATGAAGATCGGAGCCTTGGCGCAGGCCACGGAGACTTCAGTGGAGGCGATTCGCTTCTACGAGCGCGAAGGGCTTTTGAGCCCGGCGACAAGGACGGCGTCGAACTATCGTGTGTACCGCCAAGCCGATGTCCAGCGATTGAATTTCATCCGCCATTGCCGTGCCCTTGACATGACATTGCCAGAGGTCGGCCAGTTGCTTGTGATCGCCGATGGCCCCGGTGGGAGTTGCGCAGACGTCAATCGCGTTCTCGAGGAGCACCTTCAGAGCGTGGCAACCCGTGTTCGAGAACTGCAACAGTTGGAGCAGCAACTCAAGGAGCTGCGGGCCCGATGCAAGTCGCCCAATGCCGTTGAGCGATGCGGCATCTTGAACGACCTGCGGCGAGAGCCGACGGTGGTGCAGAGGCTTGGCAAGCCAAACCAAGCGATCGAGGGATCTCCTCGTCGCTAGTTCCGGCCGAAGGCCCATCGTGTCGTCGATGTCAATGAGTGGGCTGGGATTTGCATAGCGGCTCCTGTCGGGCGCGACCATCCGCCGCACAACCGGGTATCGGTCCAGCGCACTTGACTCTGCACTCGCTCTATGGTTTCCAATCGTCTGCGCTATGACGAACACCCCAAACCCTTCAAGTGCGGGCGGCTGCGGCTGCGCTGCGAATGATTTGTTCGCAGACAAGACGCGCTACCGCGTCGACAACATGGACTGCCCGACCGAGGAGGCGCTGATCCGCGATCGGCTGGGCAAGGTGGCCGGCATCGAATCGCTCGACTTCAACTTGGTTCAGCGCACACTCGACGTACACCACCGGCTGTCCGACTTGGCGCTTGTCGACGCGGCGTTGACGTCGATCGGCATGAAGGCACGGCGCGTCGACGAGAGTGCGGCCGGCGGATCGGAAGTGCTGTATCGGATCGGCAACATGGACTGTCCGACCGAGGAGTCGCTGATCCGCGATCGGCTGGGCAAGCTTTCTGGCGTCAAGGCCTTGGATTTCAACCTCATGCAGCGCACGCTGCGTGTTCGACACAACCTGCCCACGCCGGCGCCGATCGAGGATGCGCTGGCGGCGATCGGCATGCGCGCTGAGCGCCAGAGCGAGGGCCTGGTGTCGACCACGTTGTTGATTCGCAAGATGGATTGCCCGACCGAGGAGACACTGATCCGCGGCAAGCTGGCAGGCATGGACGGTGTTTCGGGGCTCGAGTTCAACCTGGTGGCGCGCACGTTGACGCTGTCCCATACGGCTGCGGCACTGCCGGTCGTGCTTGATGCGTTGCGTGGACTTGACCTCGGGGCACAAGTTGCCCCGAGCGCGCTCCCTCCCAGCGCCAAGAATGTCGATGTCCCGCCGGGTAGCCGCATGACCTGGTGGCCCCTGGTCCTGTCAGGACTGTCGGCGACCTTGGCGGAAGCTGTTGAGTGGTCGGGTGGCAGCAGCCGGATCGTTATCGCCCTGGCGCTGCTTGCCATCGTGTCCGGTGGCCTGCCCACCTACAAGAAGGGCTGGATTGCGCTGCGCAACCGCAATCTGAACATGAATGCGCTGATGTCGATCGCCGTCACCGGTGCGATGGCCATTGGCCACTGGCCCGAAGCGGCGATGGTCATGTTCCTGTTCGCGCTGGCCGAAGTCATCGAGGCCAAGTCGCTCGATCGCGCGCGAAACGCGATCAGGGGGCTGCTGGACCTGACGCCAGAGACGGCCACCGTCTGGACCTTGGATGGGGCGTGGCGGGACGTGCCGGCGAGCGGCGTCGAGTTGGGTGCGAGGGTGCGCGTCAAGCCCGGCGAGCGCATCGCACTGGACGGTGAGGTCGTCGCGGGACACTCCAGCATCAATCAAGCGCCGATCACCGGCGAAAGCCTGCCGGTTGAGAAGGGACCGGGCGACAAAGTGTTCGCCGGCACCATCAACGAGTCAGGGTCTTTGGAGTTCAGGGTCACCGCTGCCGCCAACGACTCGACCCTGGCTCGCATCATTCATGCCGTCGAGTCGGCGCAGGGCAGCCGGGCGCCGACGCAGCGCTTCGTCGATAGTTTTGCGCGCGTGTACACACCGGCGGTGTTCGCAGTCGCGCTGCTTGTGGCCCTGGTGCCGCCACTGGCATTCGGTGGCGCATGGATGGACTGGATCTACCGCGCGCTGGTATTGCTCGTTGTTGCCTGCCCTTGCGCTCTCGTCATCTCCACGCCGGTGACCATCGTGAGCGGCTTGGCAGCCGCCGCGCGCCGCGGCATCTTGATCAAGGGAGGTGTCTACCTGGAAAGCGGCCGAAAGCTTGCGGTGCTCGCGTTTGACAAGACCGGCACGATCACGCATGGCAAGCCCGAGCAGACCAGCTTCCTTGCACTGGGCGCTGCCAATGAGGCGTTTGTCCGGCGCGTCGGCGCGAGTCTGGCTAGCCGTTCGGACCACCCGGTATCCCAGGCGATTGCCCGCGCCGCCGCCGGTAGTGTTGCTCTGGCAGACGTGCAGGACTTCAAGGCCATTCCGGGGCACGGCGTGCGCGGCCGCGTCGACGGCAGGCTGTATCACCTGTGCAATCCCCGGTGGATCACCGAGCAGTTTGGGGAAGCCGCTGCGCACCTCGAATCGCGGATGCTGGCGTTGGAGCAGCAGGGCAAGACGCTGGTGCTGCTGGCCGACGAACAGGCGGTGCTCGGCATGTTTGCAGTGGCCGACACGGTGAAGGAAACGAGCCGTGATGCCATCGCGGATCTGCATCGGCTTGGGGTGCGCACCTTGATGCTCTCCGGCGACAACATCCACACGGCGTCGGCCATCGCGCGCGAGGTCGGCATCGACGAAGCGCGCGGACACCAGCTTCCGGAGGACAAGCTGAAGTTCGTCGAGGCCGAGGCCGCTACAGGCCGCACAGTCGGCATGGTCGGCGACGGCATCAACGACTCGCCTGCGCTGGCGCGCGCAGACATCGGCTTTGCAATGGGAGCCGCCGGCACCGACACGGCCATCGAGACCGCCGACGTGGCTTTGATGGACGACGATTTGCGCAAGATTCCGGCGTTCATCCGGCTCTCACGCGCCACCGCGCGGGTGCTGACCCAGAACATCGTGCTCGCGCTCGGCATCAAGGCCGTGTTCCTGGTGCTCACCTTCACCGGCCACGCGACGATGTGGATGGCTGTGTTTGCCGACATGGGCGCAAGCCTGTTGGTCGTTTTCAACGGGCTTCGACTGCTGCGCCAGGGCGATGTCGCCTGATCGGAGATGACATGCAATGCCCTGTCTGCAAGGACGTTCAGTTGGTCATGAGCGAGCGCCAAGGCATCGAGATCGACTACTGCCCTCAATGCCGTGGCATCTGGCTTGACCGTGGAGAACTCGACAAGATCATCGAGCGCTCCGCGTCCGAGCAGAGCCCGGCCGTTCCCTCCTCGATCGGTGTCGGGGGTACCCACCACGCCAAGCCTTACCGCAAGAAGAGCACTTGGCATGAGCTCTTCGACTGAAGGCCGGCGGGGGCAAACCCGGTTCGGCGTGCAAGCCGTGCGGCGGAGGCGGGTGACATGGCTGGTCGCCGCAATCGTGGTCGTTTCGGCATCCGCCGGCCGGATCTGGCAATCGCGGAGGGAAGCATCGTCAGGCGATACGCCGCGTGCTGTCACGTCTGAATTCTGGCAACGACGCTTTGCGACGCCTGGGGGAGGGGAAGTCAACATGGCGTCGCTGCGCGGCAGGCCGCTCATTCTCAATTTCTGGGCCAGTTGGTGCGCGCCCTGCGTGCGCGAGATGCCCGAACTCGACCGCTTTCATCGCACCTTTGGTGCGCGTGGCTGGCAGGTCTTGGGCGTGGCCATCGACAACGAGGCGGCGGTCGCGAAGTTCGTCGAGCGGGTGCCGGTGGCCTTTACGCTCGCGCTCGCCGGGCTCGACGGCATCGACTTGATGAAGCGCTTGGGCAACGACAAAGGCGTGTTGCCATTTACCGTGGTGTTCGACCGCCACGGCGCAGCGGTACGCAGGCACGTCGGCGAGACCACCTACGCGCAACTCGAGACCTGGGCCGCTAGCTTGAGCTAGGACCTGTGCCGCCGAAATCATGGAACAAGGATTGAAGTACTGGCTGTACGAATGGGCGGGCGCAAGTCCGGCAATGCTGCTCTGGCTGCAACCAGATGCGCCTTCCATCAGTGCGGTTGCTTGGTTCGTCAGCGCGCTGGGTAGCTATTGGGGGGCGCCGATCGCGTTGACCGCACTGGCGTGGTGGGCCCACAGCGTCCGTGATCCGCGGCGCGCGGAAGCGATCGACTGTCAGGTGCGGCGCTTTGTCGTGGCGGGTTTACTTGCCGCGGTGGTGACCTGGTCCTTCAAGCACGCGCTCGCGTTGCCGCGCCCCTTCGAGATGATGGACGTCGCGGAACGCGTCATCAAGACGGACGCCTCGGCCGGAAGCCTGCCCAGTGGGCACTCGGTCTACATCGCGCTCCTGGCCGCCGTGCTCTGGTCTTTGGCCGCGCGACCCATTCGCATCGCACTGCTGGTCGTCGTGCTCGCGGTCGGATGGTCCCGCGTTGCCCAAGGTCTGCACTTTCCTGCCGATGTCGTGGCTGGCTGGATCGTCGGAGTTGGTTGCGCGCTGCTTGCCCGGCGCGTCGTTGTGCCACGCACGCGGACGCCCGGTGCCTGGCTGGCGTCGGCGAGCGAACGACTGGATGCGGCGGCATTGCGCTACCGCGCCGGCGACACCGATGAGGCGTTCCGTCTGCTCGAGGAGGCGCATGTCCTGGGCCGAGGCCATCTGGCGCTGCACGCCAGCGTACATGGCTGGATGCTTCGGGTCGGCGCGGCACGGCGCGACATGCACGAAGTACTCGACCAGTTGGCACGCCTCGCCGTCGTACCGCTCGGCCATCTGACCGGCCGACTGCCGCTCGGGAACTCCGGAGGGGCCGACGCGCCGGCGCTCGTACCGATACGTGAGCGGCTGGAACACCTTGCCGTCGGCACGGACGTGCCCATGTCAGTTGAGGAGCCGCATCGCTCGCAGCCCAGCGCCTACGCATGGTGGACCCTGGCGTTTGCGATCGCAGGCCTCGACCTGACGGTCAAGGGTGGGGTGCACGACGGCCTCCCGTACGGCATCTCGATTCCAGTCACGGAGTTCTTCAACATCGTGCACCGCTGGAACACCGGCGCGGCGTTCAGCATGCTTGCAGATGCCGGAGGCTGGCAGCGCTACTTCTTCATCGCGCTCGCGTTGGTGGTCTCCGCTTTCCTGCTTGGTCTGCTGCGGCGGCATCGGCCTCGTGCCGAGGCGATCGGCTACAGCCTGATTGTCGGTGGCGCGCTTGGGAACGCCATCGATCGCATCACGCGCGGCTACGTTGTCGACTATCTCGATCTTCATTGGGCAGGGTGGCACTGGCCGGCCTTCAACATCGCCGACATCTCTATCACACTGGCCGCCGTACTGCTCATAGCTAGTTCGTTCTGGACCGCGCGTCGCATCGAAGCGGTTGGTCGGGCGGGCACAAGCGACTGACCGCTCGGCCCGCGGCGGCGGCTTGGCAATCCCGTCGGCCCGGTCGAGCATCGATTGACGACATTGGGAAGTAACCGTGTTTCGACGGGACGTTCGGTGTCGACGCGGGTCTTGGCGGACTTGCCGTTCATGGTGTTCTTGCGGCGCGTTGGCCTGCTCGCATTGAGCCCCGCAGGCGCGTCGATGCGGCGCGCGACGCGGCCTGATCGCGCGCGGCACGGGCTTCAGCTCTGTGGCTTCGCCTGCGTGGCGATCTTCTCAATGTTGCGTGCTGATCGAGCGACTGCGTGCGCTGGCGCTGCGCGGCACCGAGTTGGACACGGCGCAGATCGACACCTTGCGCATCAGCCTACTAAGGCTCGGCGCCGTCGTCACGCGCAACACAAGGCGCATCCTTCCTGTGCTTCGCCTCGGACCTCGAACTGGCCCAGCGTAGCGACCTTCGCGCGACCCATGCGCTTGTTCCTTATAGCAATTCATCCAGTGCTTGGCCCGCGCGTCGACACAAGATTGGCCCGCAGCCCAAGCCGGGGAAGGGGCAATTGCCCGCTCAGCGGCACCATTGCGGACGACAGCCGTCGCAACGGCCTCCAGACCTGGGCCAACCTAGCTGTCTCCAGCCCAAATCGGCCGGACAGCTCACCTACCGTGAAACATGCGGACTAGCGGAATCGGTTACTTGCCGGCCGGCGGCGGTGCGGGAGCCATCCACTCCTGACGCATCATCATGTGGTCCATCATCATCTGCTGCATGCCCATGTACTGATCCATCATGTACTGGCGCTGCTTCAGCTGATCGGGAGTTAACTGTGAGTAGCGGTCGCGCATCGCGCCCCAGCCCATTGGCCCTTTGCCGCCCATCATGCCCGGGCCGTGCATCGCCCCGTCCCCCACGCCGCAACAGCCCATCATGCCCGGACCCCACATCCCGTTCATGGAGTTCATCGCGTTCTGCATGGCCACCCAATGCTGACTGAGCAGCACCTGGCGTTCGTTCGGATCCGATGTCTTGCGCAGTCGAGCCATCTGCTCCTGCATGCGTTGCATTTGAGTCTGGGCCTCCGCCAGTCGGGCATCGAAGGTCCTGATGTCCGGTGCCGCAGATGTGGGGGCGCTCTTGGGCGCCGACTGGGCTTGGGCAATGGGTGGGAGCGCGAGCGCTGCCGCAGCGAAGACGGCGATGATCGAGATCTTCATGGTGGGACTCCTTCAGCGCAAACGACCCGCGGAGACAGCGACAGCTGGCTTCCTCCGCCGCTCGTGCAACAACGTAAATGCCACCGCGTTGGCACTACGTCTAGAAATCATAGACTGGACGCCTCGCTCGCCGTTGACGTGAATCAACCGCCGGTTTAGTCGCCCTCTTGGGCAGCCGTCTTGGAAGTGCGATCGTTCGGTGCACAGCAACTGGCACGGCGTTGCGTGGCGCGCCGCACGCCAAGTCGCCTGCTCAAATCGCACCCAATCACCGAATAGCAGACTGCACGGTACCGGCGGGCTTGCCGATGACAGTGACAAGGGCCACCACTTTGGTGCCGGGACCAAGCTTGAAAGTACCTGCCGCTTCGAGATTGTGACCAGCAGGCGTGAGTTCGACCTCCTGCTTCTCGGTGCCGCTGAGCTGCGTCAACTTGGTGCGGCCTTGGACACGTCGGCAGGCTTGCCGCGGTCTCGCAGGTGGAGCAGGATCAGGCTCGGCTTGGCGACCGGTGCGTAGTCGAATTGTTGACCTCCACGACCACGCCACCATGCAGTGGCCTGTGCTCGTGCGCAACTTCGTGCTTGCCGCCAGCGGCGAATGCCGAGCCGAGCAATGCCATGGAGATGGAGGCGAGAAGGGCTTGCGTCTTCATCGGGATCCTTCGAGGTGGATTGCTTGGAAATGGGAGAAAGTCGAAACGTCAAAGCGCCTCGGCGTCCTTTTCGTCCCATCAGCCGCTCGGCATTCTTGCGTCCGAAGAGCCAGAACATCGCGGGCGTGAGGAAGGTATCGAGCAGCGTGGAGCTGAGGAGGCCGGAGAAGATCACCACGTCCACCGGGTGCAGCACCTCGGTGCCCGGCTGCTCGGCTTCGAACAGCAGTGGTGACAGCGCGAAAGCAGTCACCAGTGCGGTCATCAGCACGGGGTCAGTCGCTAGAGCGATCCCCGCAGAATCATCTTCTGGTCGAAGTTCTCGCCCTCGAAGCGCATCAGGTTGATGTAGTGGCTGACCTTCAGGATGTCGTTGCGCACGGAGATGCCCGCCCGCGTGATGCAGCCGACCAGCGCAGCCACCGACAGCGGTTGACCCGCAAGGCAGAGGCCGATCACGGCGCCTACGAGTGCCAGCGGGAGGACCATCGCCACCCACGTGGCATCGGCCAGCGACACCATGCGGGTGAGGTTGTTGTCGACTCCCCAGGCCAGGCAAGCGCCCAACACCGCGAGCGCCAGCCACGGTGCGCCGAACTGCGCTTCGCCCGGCCAGCTCAGGGTGACGGCGCCGGCCACGATGGTCAGGATCCCCAAGGCGATGCGCAGATCGAAGTTCTCCTTGAAGGCGAACCAGGCCAGCACCGCGGTGAACACGCCGTCGGCGTTGAGCGGAAGCGAGGCGCCTAAGGCCGGCATGGCCGTCAAGCCGAACATCAGCAGCACCGGCCCGACCACGCCGCCCGCCAGGACCGCACCTGCCAGCCACGACCACTCGCCGGCTTGGAGGCGCGCCGAGGGCGCCCGCCGAACCAGCCGCAGCAGCGCCAGCCCGAGACCGGATCCCAGGTACAGCAGGCCGGCCAACGTCCATGGACCGACGGCGGCCATGAGTGCCTTGGCCAGCGGCGTACCGGCGCCGAAGAGCGCCGCGGCGAGCAAGGCCGCAGCCGTGCCGACTGCTAGTCAGCGGGCAACGGAAAGAGGGGGCAGCGTCACTCAGCCAGTATCGCCCTGGTTCAGCGGACGGACACGTCGGCGACGAGCCTCGCCTTCAGGGCACGCTCGCGGGTTGCGGCCTCCGGCTCATCAACCCACTCGTAGGTACTTTTCCAAGCCCACACCGTCCCGTCGATTCGGACGAAGCGGATGTCGCCCGCCTGACCTTGCACCGTCGTGCTCTGACGCTTGCCGTCAAACTCGAAGGTGACGCTGTGGGCACCGGGCCGGAACTTGAGCCGGACCATGGTGTCGGGCAGGGTATCGACGCCGGTTCCGCCATCCGGGTAGACCTTCACGAAGTTGCGGCCGTCCCCCCAGTTGCGTCGCACGACGTAGACGGTCAGCGCATTGCGGTCCGGCACGAAGCGCTTGGCCTCGGCATCCGCATTCAGGCTGGGCGCCGCGGCGGGTGTGCATGCAATCACCCGGCCCTTGTTGGTCTTGTAGCAATGCGGAACTTCCGCGGTGGGATCGGGCGGAGGGGGCGTGGCACAGCCGGTCAGCAGCACGGCCGCCCCCAGCGCGGCCACGAAAATCAGTCGGTCCTTGTCCATGGTGATCACCTCAACGTGAAGCGTGCAGTGGCCGGTTTGCCTGCGATCGTCACCACGGCCACCGCCTTGGTGCCAGGGCCGACCTTGAAGCTGCCGGTGGCCTCGAGCCGGTCGCCGGCTGGCTTGAGTTCGACTTCCTGCTTTTCGGTGCCGGCCAGCAGCGTGACCTTCGCGCTTGCCTTTGACACGTCGGCCGGCTTGCCGTGGTCGCGCAGGTAGAGCTTGACGGCCGTGGCGTTGGCGACGAGCTCGAAGTCCATGTCCTTGACTTCGACCACGACACCGCCGTGCAGCGGCTTGTGCTCGTGGGCGTGGTCGTGTTTGTCGCCCGCCGCGTGGGCGGCGCTGGTGATGGCGAGGGCGATAGTGGCGATAAGGGCTTGCAGCTTCATGGGGTTCCTTTCGGTGGGTGAGCGGGGTTGTCGGAGTCAGAGCGCCTCGGCGTCCTTGTCGTCCATCAGCCGTTCAGCATCCTTGCGGCCGAAGAGCCAGAACATAGCGGGCGTGAGGAAGGTGTCGAGCAGGGTCGAACTTATCAGGCCGGAGAAGATCACCACGGCCACCGGATGCAGCACCTCGGTGCCCGGGCGCTCGGCTTCGAAGAGCAGGGGCGCCAGCGCGAAAGCCGTCACGAGCGCCGTCATCAGGACGGGCGATAGCCGCTCGAGCGAGCCGCGCACGATCATCTTGGTGTCGAAGCTCTCGCCTTCGAAGCGCATCAGGTTGATGTAGTGGCTGACCTTCAGGATGCCGTTGCGCACCGAGATGCCGGCCAGCGTGATGAAGCCGACCAGCGCCGCCACCGACAAGGGCTGGCCCGACAGCCACAGGCCGATCACCGCGCCGACGAGGGCCAGCGGAATGTTCACCATGATTAGTGCCGACAGCGTCGTGGACTTGTAGCGGCTGTACAGCACCACGAACATCAGCACCAGCGAGACGATCGACAGCAGGCCGACCAGGCGCGACGCCTCCTCCTGCGCCTGGAACTGGCCGCCCAGCGTGATGAAGTAGCCTTCCGGCAGCTTGGTCTCGGAGACGATCTTGCGGATGTCGGCCACGATCTCCGACAGCGCACGGCCGGAGGCGTTGGCCGACAGCACGATGCGCCGCTTGCCGTCGTCGCGGCTGATCTGGTTCGGGCCGTCGCCGTCCTCGATGGAAGCGACCTTCGACAGCGGGATGCGGCCGGTCGGCGTCTCGATCAGGATCTGGCTCAGCCCCTCGATCGAACGTGCCGACTCGGGCAGCTTGACCACAAGTGCGAAGCGGCGCCCTCCCTCGACGATCTGCGTGATCTTTTCGCCCTCGACCAGGCTCTGCAGCGTGGCCAGCACCTGTGGCGCCGGCACGCCGTACTGCGCGGCAGCGGCATAGTCCACGCGCACCTTGATCTGCGGCGCCAGGACCTGCTTCTCGATCTGCAGGTCGGCAATGCCGGGGATCGTTGCCAGGCGCTGGCGCAGCGCATCGGCCTGGCCGCGCAGTGCATCTAGGTCCTCGCCGTAGATCTTCACCGCTATCTGCGACCGCACGCCCGAGAGCATGTGGTCGATACGGTGCGAGATCGGCTGGCCGATCTCGATGGCTGCCAGCAGGTTGGCCAGCCTGGCGCGAATGTCCGCCTTGACCTCGTCCATGCTGCGCTTGAGCTCGGCCGTGGGTACGATGCCTACATCGAGCTCGCTGACGTGCACGCCTTCCGCGTGCTCATCCAATTCGGCACGCCCGCTTCGTCGCCCGACGTGAGTCACTTCCGGCACTTGGCTCACCAGCGTCTCGGCCTGGCGCGCCACGGTTGAACTCTCGGTCAGCGTGACACCGGGGTTCAGGCGCAGGCCGATCAACAGCGTGCCTTCGTTGAACGGCGGCAGGAAGGTGGTGGGGAAGAACGGCACGGCAGCCGCTGCCGCCACGACAGCCAGACCGGCTGCCGCGAGCGCCGCCTTCGGCCTTGTCAGGACGGCCTGCAGGCTGCTGCTGTAACGCGCCTTCAGCCATGCCAGAACCTTGGTGTCGCCGTGGTCTAGGTTCTTCATGCGCGGCAGCAGGTAGAAACTCAGGACCGGCGTGATCGTCACCGACACCACCAGCGAGGCCAGCGTCGAGACGATGAAGGCGATGCCCAGCGGCACGAACAGCTTGCCTTCCAATCCCGGCAATGCGAACAAGGGGATGAAGACCAGCACGATGATCACCGTCGCATACAGGATCGCGGAGCGGACCTCCATCGTGGCGTGGGCGACGACCTCCAAAGGATGGAGGCGCGAGTGCGGGTGCTTGGCGCGGTCTTCCTTCAACCGCCGCAGCACGTTCTCAACACCGACCACCGCGTCGTCCACGAGCCCGCCGATGGCGATGGCCAGGCCGCCCAGTGTCATCGTGTTGATCGACAGCCCGAAGTAGCGGAAGACCAGCGCGGTGATGAAGATCGACACGGGAATCGCGGTGAGCGCGATCACTGTCGGCCGCAGCGTCCCGAGGAAGAAGAACAGGATCGCCGCGACAAAGACCGACGCGCCGATCAGCTTGCCCTGCAGTGTGGTGATCGACGCCTCGATGAAACTCGCTTGGCGGAAGGTGACGCGGGGCGCCTCCATGCCGGCCGGCAGCGAGGCCTTGAGCCCTGTCAGCGCTTCCTCGATCGACTTTGTCAGCGCGATCGTGTCGGCGGTCGGCTGCTTCTGGACCCCCAGGATCACGGCAGGCTTGCCTTCGAAGCCGGCATCACCGCGCTTGATCGCCGCGGCGAACGTGACCTCGGCGATCTGGCGCAGCAGGATGGGCTGCCCCCGGTTCGCACCGATCGCCAGGTTCTTCAGGTCATCCAGGCGCGACGTCCGGCCGAGGTTGCGGATGAGGTACTCGCGGCCATTGAGCTCCAGGAAGCCCCCGGAGGTGTTCGCGGAAAATCCCTTCAGCGCTCCTTCCAGCTGATCGTGCGTGATGCCGAGTTCGGCCATGCGCGCCGTGTTCGGCTGCACCTGGAATTGCCGAACCTCGCCGCCGATCGGGATCACCTGCGCGACGCCGGGCACCGACAGCAGGCGCGGCCGCAGCACCCAGTCTGCGTACTCGCGCACGGCCATCGGGCTGATCTTCTGCGGATCGACCGGAATGGCGATCTGCATGATCTCGCCCATGATCGAGCTGATCGGGCCCATGCGCGGCACCACGCCTTCGGCGATGCCTTCCTCCATCGAGGACAGCCGCTCCGACACCAGCTGCCGGGCGCGGAAGATGTCGGTGCTCCAGTCGAAGGTGACGTAGAGGAAGGACAGGCCGGCCGACGAGGTCGAGCGCACGCTTTCGACGCCGGGCAGACCGTTCATGGTCGTCTCCAGCGGGAAGGTGATGAGCTGCTCCACCTCCTCGGCGGCCATGCCGCCGGCCTCGGTCATGATGGTGACGGTCGGCTTGTTGAGGTCGGGGAACACGTCCACCGGCGTTCGGGACAGGGTGAACGCGCCGTAGGCCATCAGCACCACGCTGGCGATGATCACCAGCAGGCGGTTCGTCAGGCTGTTGTCGAGGAGCCACTTGAACATCGGGGGCTCCTCAGCGGACCTGGTTGATCAAGGTTGCGCCTTGCGTGGCGACCCGATCACCGGCTTTCAAGCCGGAGGTGACGGCAATGCTCACGCCGTCCAGCGGGTCCACGGTCACCGTGCGTGGTTCGAAGCGCTCGGGCGCGGTCTTCACCCACACGATGGTCTGGTTCGCCGGGTTCTTCATCAGCGATGCCACCGGCACCGCGATGCCCTTGACCAGCTCCTTGCCCTGGACGAAGACGCGAACCGGCTGGCCGACGGCCAGAGCGGTGAGGGCTTTGCCCTGCGCGCGGAAGGTCAGCGGCAGCGCCTGCTCGCGCAGGCTGCGGGCGGCGCCGACAAAGGCGAGCGGCACCCGCTCGCTGCCGACCGCGAGGGTCGCCCGCCCGATGCCGGCAGCGACCGCAGGGTCAAAGGCCAGGGCCTCGATGTGCAGGCGCTGAGGATCGACGACCTCGAACACCAGCTCGCGTGCATCGACCACCTGGCCGGCGACGACGTGGGCCGAGGCGATCACGCCAGAGACCGGCGCGATCAGGGCCTCGCGCGTTGCCAGCCCCGTGCCGACGGCAGCGATGCGCTCGGCCAGACTCAGCGCATCGCTCTCGGCCGCCTCGATGTCCTTGCGCGGCACGGTGTCGGAGAGTTCCTTGAGCCGTGCTACGCGCTTGTCGGCCAGGGACTTCGCGGCGCGCAGCTCGGCCAGCTGGGCGGCCTGGTTCGAGCGCTCGATCGGCGCGGCCGAGGGAACGACGTAGGCCA
>VFQN01000928.1_pt1 | contig 52047 bp, 71 predicted proteins | sample 3512371 | NCBI WGS metagenome assembly VFQN01 (sample SAMN10412370, study PRJNA504923) | tailings metagenome | isolation source: Replicate 2 from Balatoc abandoned mine | place: Philippines: Itogon, Benguet | collected 2017-08-28
GGGGGCCGGGGCGGGAGCGGGGGGGGCTGCGGGGGGGGGGGTAGGGCGGAGGGGTGGCGGCGAAGGTTGCTGCGTTGAGGAGGGGGGCGGCGCTGGGGGCGGTGGAGGGCGCGACGGAGGCCATGGCGGCGGCGGCGGGTGAGGGGGTGTCGGTGCTGGTGGAGGGGATGAGGCCCGCCGCCTGCGCCAGCGCCACCGCCACATCAGCGTCGAGGCAGTTGGCGGCCAGGCCCTCCTGCGCGCAGAGCAAAAGCAATCAGTGGCATCAACGTACAACACCAACAGGGAACAGCGGACAACGACGTACAACACCAACAGGGAACAGCGGACAACGACCGAGGCAGCAGCAGGCATACCAAAAGCCAAGTTCCTACTGGCTTGTGCACGAGGCCAGTCACAACAGACAGCGCAAGCCGTAACGCGCACCTGCAGCATCTGCGCCGCCACCGCCGGCTCCATGGTGCGCGCAAACGCCACCGCCGCGGGGTCGCCCTGCTGCTGCTTCTGCTGCAGCTCCTGCTGCCGCTGCCGCTGCTGCTCCTGCTCCTGCTGCCCCGCCTGCCCCGCCGTCGCCGCCAGCATCATCATCAGGCTCTCAACCGACGGCGGCGCCACCGCCGCGCCGCCGCCGGCTGCCGACTCCGTCGCCGCCAGGATAGCCGCCAGCCTAGCCGCCAGCGACGGCTGCTGCGCATCGCCCGCCGCCGCCGGCGGCACCGCTGCCGTACCCCTGCCTACCCCGTCACCACCACCGCCACCATGGCTGGACGACGTGGGGCTCAGGAGGGACAGGGTCGCACGCGCAAGCTCCATGGTGCTGTTGCGGTCCTCGGCGGAGACGCTGCCGTTGTCCTCCCTGCCGCTCATGGGTAGGCCCAGGCGGGCGGCGAGGCCCGCCAGGTTGGCGGCGGCGGGGCCGTGGCTTGACAGCGGAGAGACGGGCACCTCAAAGGAGCTGCGGCCGGAGGAGGCGACGGGCGTGTGGCCGCCGCCGGCGCTGAGGGTGGTGCCGTTGAAGGAGAGGCTGCCGGGGGTGCAGGCGGCCAGGGAGCCGGGCGTGCTGGTGCCTGGGGGTGACGGGGAAGGCCAGGAAAACCAATGCATGAGCATGTGAGCACTACATGAAGCGGGAGTGTGGTGCCAATACACGCCTCCTGTCGTCCGCCGCACAAGCCTTTAGCAATAAGCAGGTGTGCCAGCTTTTCCCCAGGCGGGCTCATAACCAATAACGCGGCTGTTCCCAACAGAGTGCGCAACTTTACGTTGCCGCACGGTTGTCAACAGGGACTACCCACCTGTGGCCTGCGCCGTGCCCACCACGTTGCCGGTGGCAGGGTCCACCACCAGGAAGGTGGGCGCGGAGCCGCCGCCGTCGCCGGCGCCGCTGACGGTGGCCCGGCGCAACGCCAGGCCGGCCAGCCCGCTGCCGCTGTGGTGGCCGCTGGCGCCCGACGCAGGGCCCACGCTGCGGCTGCCGCCCCCCGCACCCGCGCTCACGCTTGCAGCCAGCAGCGCGCTCAGGGTTGGGTCCAAGGGTGCACCGAAAGCACCGGCAGCACTTCTGCCGCCAGCGGACGCGCCTGACACGCCGGAGGACGACAGGAGCGGGTGCTGTTGCTGCTGCTGCTGGGGGAGGGGACGTGGGTTGAAGAGCCCCCCGCCGGAGGGCGGCACCACGGGAGCGGCCGCGCGCGCCTGGCGGAACGGCGAGGAGGCGTTCAGGTCGAACACTAGGCCGCCGTCGGAGCCGCCGCCGTCGCTGACGTGGCCGCCGGAGGTGCCCGTGGCGGCGGGGCTGGTGCGGCCGCTGCCCGTGGGCGAGCCTGCCGGCACAGCGGTGCCAGTGCCGCCAGGGGCAGCAGCCACGCCTCCACCTACGCTGCCTCCGGATAGGCTGCCAAAGCCGCCGGATAGGAAGGGAAGGTGGCCGTGGCTGCCGGATGTGGGGTTTGGCAGGCAGGCAGTGTCCCGGAGGCTGCCTTGGTCAGCGGTGGCAGGGGCGGAGGGGTCGGCGTTGGGCGTGGAGGATGAGGCGAAGAGGGACGTGTGCGCATGGCGAGGCGGGAAGGCGGCCGCGGGGGTCGCGGGAGTGGGGCTGCCGGAAGATCCTGGCACGGAGGCGCGCCAAGGGCCGTGCAGCTGTTCCGCGAGATGATGTTGCTTCATGTCGGGACTGATTGTGGGCAAGATCTCGTTCGCGGCGTTGTCGTTCGTGGTGTCAGAGGCCGCGCCCTCGGGCGCCTTGGACACGCCGGCGTCGAAGCTGCTCCTCAGCTCCCTGCTAGTAGAGCCTAGACCGGGCGGGCTGCCCAGAATGTTATTCGTAGCAGGTGAGCCGTCCAAAAATGAAGCCTGAGGCTGAGTGCGGCCAGGAGAAAGCAGTCCCGGAGGAAGCGCGCCTGGCTTAGCTCCTGGACGGGCCCAGCCAGGCCGCAGGCTAATGGCCTCAGCATCATTGCCTCCATTGCTCGCGCGACCCAGCGAGGGCGCCGGAAGGACGCCGACGGTGGTGTCGGAGAGGGCGGCCATAGTCGGAGACGAGTTCAGGGGTGCCTGCTACCTTGCTTGTAGCAGGTGACGATGTATGCTATGAGCCTAGGCGGCTATAAGGGGCTTGGAGTCGCTGTAAACGTAATTCAGCGTGAGCGCAGGTGCGGATCCGACTCGGATACAGCCCCGTGGGTCACTGCCTATTCGCGAACCTGAGTAGGATGGGTAAGATATACTATTGGCGGCACCAAAGTGCCATCGGAAAGATTATTGGCGGTAAGGGAACTGGTGCAAAGCTACTTTTACAAACGGGGTCACCTAAAGCAAAGGTCACAGGGCAGCGGTGTGCAGAAGTAGGTATGTAGATATGGGTTTCGTAGTGCCGCAATTGTAGACTACAAGGTTGATATAACGTGAGGCACCAGATGCCCTGCCGTCCGATGGCGGGAGGCCAATCCCTCATGCTGGAACCGATGAGTCAAGGTGGGTCACCCATCCCGCTCCCACAAACTCTTTCGAGCCCTGCCTTCGAGCAACACCAGACGGCCATTCCGCCAACGGAACGCTTATCGCAAGCAATGTGCGTTTCCTTTAGGTGGAGAACCAGCGGCAGTGCAGGCATGCACACAGCATTGCAGAGTGTTAGTCACCGCGCGCAAGTCAAGCAGTCAACCACCACCCAAGACGCCCGCAGCCTCAAACCATTCCACAATATGTTGACACAATAGTTTACCGCGGCACGTAGAACTCGCGCCCCGCCTGGTCCCGGATCTTTACTCGCTCGTCCTGCTGCATGGTCTCGCACTCTGCCCGCAGCGCACCAAACAGCACCGAGGACAGGTAGCGCTCCCCGAAGGACGGAAGCACCACCGCCACCAGCTTGCCCGCGTTCTCAGGCCGCTCCGCCACCTGTGTACGTGGTTGGGGTTGCGATATGCAGCACCTCATTACTACGTCCATACGTGCACACAACTTGCCATTGCGGGCCTTAGGCCCCGGACACATCCAACAGCAGAGTGCGGCAAAGACTGCCGTTGCCCTTGGACTGACAGCACCTTCACCCCCGAGCACCAAGCAGTCTGCCCTGCATGCCCTTCCCCTGCAACCGTGTACGAACGGGGACAGCCCCAGCCTGAGATCTTGTACGAACGCGGGACAGCCCCCGCCTCCCCTCTCCCCACCTGCACGGCCGCCGCCACCGCCGCCCCCGAGGAGATGCCGCAGAAGAGGCCCTCCTCCGTGGCCAGCCGCCCGGCCATGGCCACGGCGTCGTCGCTCTTGACCTGCAGCACGCCATGCAACCACACGCAGCGTAAATGACCCGTGCACACCGGTATGATAGGTGTGCTGTTGGTGACAGGTCGTCTATTGCCACTGGGCACGGTGGAACGTAACCTCGTACAGGCTCACTGCTGCTCCGGCTGCGGCTCTCCATACTGGCGACCCAGTGCAAGGCTGATGGCTGTGGCTCAGGTGCTGTGCAGCGCTCTGCATGAGGAGCTTACCGGTAACCACGCTAGGACGGACAAGCAGGCGATCCATAGTAGTACAGGAGCAAACGTGTACCAAAGCGTCTTATTACATAATGGGATAATGCGCCCACCTTAATGACCTCGTCGTACAGGTTGGTGTTGAGGATGGCGGGCACGAAGCCCGCCCCGATGCCCTGGATCTTGTGCGGCCCGGGCTTGCCGCCTGGCGGGACATGACGAGGTGCATGGTGAGCACAGAGTGAGGAGCGCACAGAACTTGTGGCTGTGCCCACTGCGCACCGGAGGAGCGCTGTGACTCCGGAAACCGACACCGCAGCGCATGCAACCCCACAGCGTGACGCACGGGCAACTGCCCCGCTGGCCTGCTCGGTACGATCAAGGCGCCTCCCGGCACGCACCCGACAGCACTGCGCTCTCCTCCGGCTCCACCGCCACCACCTTGACGTTCGGGTTGCGCTCCTTGAGGTACTCGCCCGTGCCCGTGATGGTGCCGCCGGTGCCCACGCCGCACACCAGGATGTCCACCTGGCCAGCGGTGTCGCGCCAGATCTCCGGGCCTGCAGGCGGCGACGCCATGGTTACGCGGGCCTTCAGTGTGCTGGTGGGTTAGGAATACCAGGTGCAAGGGAACGCAGCAACACCCTGCGGCTACATGTGTTTTTGGTGCGCTGGGAACCTGTGCAGCAACGCTTTACTGTAGCACAAGGTACAGCAGGCACGACCAAAGCGAGTCCTCTGCGCTGGTGGCCTCACGCAGGCTGACTCACCCGTGGTGCGGCGGTGGATGTCGGGGTTGGCTGGGTTCTCGAACTGCTGCAGGATGAAGCTGTTGGGCGTCTTGGCGGCAATCTCGTTGCACTTCTCCACGGCGCCACGCATGCCCTTGGCGGGGTCTGGGGGCGCGGGGTGGAGCCGGGAGCTGGTAGTGAGCTTGGACTTGGAGTCATTGCCTAGCGGTGCCACTGCTCGGTCTCAATCAGAAAAGCCCGAGCTCCACAACACACGTCCTGCCACTTGCTCCGCGCACGGACGCGTACGACACACACGAACAATAGGCTTACGTCTTGCCCAGCCCATTACATGTGTGTAGCATGTAGGCTGTCACCTGAACCCGTCCAGGACCGCGGGTTTAGCGGGAGTCAGCGAGAGACCACACAGGCCGCGCACCAAACTGCCCCATTAGGACCCCACCCCACCCCGCCCGCTCCCGCTCCCGCCCGCACCTGTGAGCACCAGGTCCGCCCCGAAGGCCCGCAGCAGCACGCGGCGCTCCATGGACATGGAGGCGGGCATGGTGAGGATGAGCTTGTAGCCGCGCGCCGCAGCCACGAAGGCCAGCCCGATGCCCGTGTTGCCGCTGGTGGGCTCCACCAGCGTGGTCACGCCCGGCTTGATGAGGCCCTTGGCCTCCGCGTCGTCAATCATGCTGCGGCCGATGCGGTCCTGCGGGCATGGGCATGGGGTTGCAGAGGAGGGCGGCTTGGGTGGGGCTGCTTTACAGCGCCGTTCGCAGCAAAGGAAGGCAGCATGTTACCCGCTGTGTGGGTGTACGCTGATTTGGTGTGTGGGGGAGCAACGGGAGCTGGCTAAACGGGAGGCCATCGGTGTACTTGGAGCCAGACTGTGTGCCGTTGGTGTGTGGGCCATGTGGCATGTGTGCATGAGCTGCAGCACCGTACGGTGCGCAGTCGCGTCCTGGTTTGCAGCTCCAGAAGTCAGGGCCCACATCACGTCCGTTCGCTGGACCGTGACTGCAAGGTGTCGATTGTCAGGGGAGAGCCGTGTCTCCTAGCGCACGGCGTCCCCAGGCAAAGACTGGCACCCATGCGCCATGTGCCGTCCACGCGCTATGACAGCCGCCTTAACACAGCGTCCACACACAGCCGTGCTGCACGTGCTGGCCGGCGGCGCGAGTGGCTGTGTACGTGCCCTGCCGTGCCACCGTAAGCGAACAAATGGCCGCCATGACGCCTCATGACAGGCTTGAGGCTGTTAGGCTGCCACACTGCAGAAGTCACAGCCACACTGCAGAAGTCAGGTGCCTAGTGGTTACCTTGACGGAGGAGCAGGGCTCCATGATCTCCAGCTTGGCGGCCACCTTGGCCACGCAGCCCTGGGGAGCAGGGTGGACAACAGCATGGCGCTAAGCTACCCCTGCTGTTGCTTGTTGTAGGTACTGCGCCCACAAACCATGCCTACCCATAGGGTTGGTTCATGGGGTCAGGGCTCATGGCTGTGGGATGCAGTGATTTTGGGTCTGGCGTGGCGGGAAGGGTTGAGCGGGGGGCCAGGTGCCTCCTGGCCTGGTGGCCCAGAGTAGGTGGACTGACCTTGGTGACCCGGTTAAGGAAGACCATGGGTGTGTTTCCGATCGCCTCGGTGACATCCTCGAGGATCTTGCTGGACTTTGCCGGAGCAGCAGCCGAGGTCTCCTGCTTTACGGGCGCCGCGACAGCGTGCACGCGCAGGGCTGTACGCGACCGTGCGCCAACACCAGCCTACGCAAGTATACAAACGTTCATATTGTTCCATTCTCGTGGGTGCGACAGCGCAGATGCATATTGAAAATAAGCAAAATCGCCTACCCTGCTGCGGGCGTGCAGGTGTAGCTGCATGGCGTTCCCTGTGGATCAACAGGGTAATATGAAATTTCTGCCTGTAAAACACGTCGCTACGTGATGGCCCTTTCGGTCGCAAACGGCAGCGTTTGGAACGCAGCGATGACGACCCGTACGCAAACGGAGTGACGAACTGCTCTGCGCAGAATACCTTAGCAAGTTGTCCTGCCACAGCGGTGCGTTGAGATATATTCATACCTAGCTGCAACACCTCCGGCAGTAGGCCAGCTGTCCCCGCGTGCACTGCACAAACAAGTAACCAGCCGGTATGCTTCGGCACCGGCAGCAGACACCTGCAACTAGATTGAGTGGTCAGTGGGCTAGACTCTCGAGCAGGCGACTTGTCGTTTTAGCCAGTACTCCACAGCGTCAGCAGGACCCGCGACCCAGGGCACCTAACTATCCTCCTCCGCCTAGACCTCCTCCTGGTTACGGACCGCAACCACCTGCATACGGACCTCCCTATGCCGAGCCGCAGCCGGCATCTGGACCTGCACAGCCAGAGGCGTCGTCGCGCGATGGCGCAGGACTGGGCGGATACGCCAAGGCGCTAGTCGCGGCATCCTTTGTGCTTGGGCTCGGATTGGGCGTCTTCTTCGACAGGTAAGTCCTGGCCAGCCCTTGCCAAACGCTGTTCTCCCTATGACGTTTCCGTTGGAACTAACTCCATGGAACCCTTCCGCGGGGACTACTGACTGAATGGAGCGTAGCGAGGCAAGTACACTGAGGGCGCTGTCAAAGTGTGGGCAACCGGTTGGATTCAGGCCGTGGCTTGTTGCGGGCTGTCGTCGAAGGACGGGGTGTATGACTGAAGGGCTGACCTCAACCCTGGGAGCGTGTTGGCGCGGCTTGCTGCCTGCTAGTTCTGCTGGGTACTGGCGATGTGCGGTTTGGTTAAGTAGTAGCATGCAGCCCTGGAGACCGGAGACCGGGGAGCTGTCCACACTGAATGTCCTGAGCGCTGAGAGCGTGGACTGTCGCCTACGCGTGCAGGTGGTCCTCACCCCAGCCAACGTGAGCAGCACGGAGATTATTGACCGCGCCACACCCAACGCCGACATCTGCCTGGCTAACGGCTACTCCGCCAGCGTGCTGAGCATGAATGTGGGTCCTGGCTAAGGGGCCTGGGCGTTCCTTGCCACCTTTTCCCGTCGTACTTGCGCGCCCAAAGAGCAGGCTGCATGATAGGCGCCCAACCACCGCTCTATTTAGGCGCCATCTGGAAGCGGGCGCACTGGTGCTGAGGCGTTCTGGTGCCAGTGTGGCCGCTTAGTAAACGGTGCACAACTGAGAGAGGATGTATCTGTTCCGTGCGCCCCGCAGGTGTTCGTCACGTACAACCCCTTCAACGTCTACATCTCGCAGCCGCAGGTCAAGGGAGGGTGCGTGCTGCGGCGGGCCAACGTTGGCCTGCTGGAGCGGGAAAAGGTGAGGCCGTATCCTTGTGCGGCGTCTTGTTATGTTCTAAGAGGGTGCGCCACGGGGCTACACTCATTCGGCCTCGTCCCGCTACCGGCAGTGGATAACACGTGTGTCGTATTGCCCATCTTCTGTCCGACCCCCCAGCTGGTCACGCCCCACGACGTGGACATCTGCAAGCAGCGCATGAACACCTTTGCGTACGTGGGGGACCTCAAGACCGAGCCGGAGGTGGCCTGCGTGTACCACAGCGAGGAGGTGAGCTGGGGGCGCGATGAGGGCACGCGCCTGTGCCGGCGGAAATGGCGGAGTGCACGCCGCTTGGCCAGCCTTACGGCCGCTGTTTCACCTTGCGCCGATGCGGTGTGTGTGGGAGCTTACCGAAGGTGCACGCGGCCGTCGTACTCGTGAACAAAGGAAAGACGCTGACGAGTGTACCAAGCTCCTACCGGTAGCCGTGTGTGGCCCTGCCCGGGTATGGCCCCACGAAAGGAACATACCCTTATTGCTTGCGAACATTCCCAATGTGCGTAACTCAGAAGATTTGTCGCCCCTCCTATGTGTTCCCTTGCGCGCCAGGCCGAGAACCAGTACCTGCAGGTGCTGGGCAACCGCCAGAAGATGTCGCAGCTACTCATGCAGCAGCCGTCGACGCCCGCCTCGCAGCCCCCCGCGGCGCCCGCTTCGTGACCTTGGCACGCAACCGTGCTGGGCATTTGGGCGCACGCCTGTACAATTGTATTCTCATCCTGGTCACGGCACTGATGTCAGGGCCGGGCCAAGCTTCAGGCCGAGGGGTTCCGCGGCGCCTTCCAGTCGCATGAAGGCGCATGAGCGATATGGGATGGTTCTGGGCATCTGAAATGGAGTACTCCGGGTAGCGTACGCATGTTTGTGCATTGTCAGTCCGAGACGCAGTGATGCTTGTGGCTTTGGGTTACTAGCGCTGTGTTTGGGTGCACATCACCTTGACAGTGCTGTCGTGTTCGGCGCAACCCCAACAAGGGGTGACAGTCGGCGTGTCGCGATCCGTGCCGATGAAGATTGGTGCATCGCGCGAGTGATGTACATTACCGTATAAATTGGAGCGTCTGCTTGGGTTCGTGCCATGTTCCTTGGCGAAAATTGCGATGTACAAAGGAAGGGGTGCCCTGGCGACCCGTGGGACTGCGCTGTGTGTGTACTCCTGACGTCCGTGGCCTTGCTATGCGGGGCCTTCATTCTAAGAGGTTTGTAGTGAGCCTGTCGCCCTGCGGTCCCGGCAGTGGTGTCTCGTCAGCGGGTCGGGTTGCGTGTTGCTGGTTGCATGCATTGCTCCGTCGCCCAGCCCAGACCTCAGCCTGGAGTACAACCGATCAGAAACGGTGCTGCATGGCAAAGGTAATCGCAGTACCATGCACATTTGCTGTGACTTGCATGTCAGCGCAGGGCATGTCAGCGCAGGGCAACAAACAGCAGCACATTCCTGCTTTCCTGCGCAGCACTGCCTCCCGCGCTTGCTGCCAATCCCCAGTCACGTCAAGTCAGGCACCTACCCCAAACTCGTACTTGCCATACAGCAACACCATGGAGCGTCACCCAAAGACACTGCTGCTGACAAGGGAGCCCACGCCCTCACACGTCCACCAGGCCAGCCCACTCGGTGTCGTCCACGTCCACCAGCGGCAGCGCCTCCCGCAGCGCCGCCATGGCCCCCGGCCGCACGCCGCCGTCGCGCGCCCCCCGCAGCGTCACCACGTGCAGCCGCCGCAGCGCCGCCAGACCCTCGGACACGTGCCGCTCGTCCAGCGGCTCGCAACCCCACGGCAGCCACTCCAGCTGCCGCAGCTGCCGCAGAGCCGTCAGCGCCGTAAGTCCCCGCGCCGTCAGCAGCGGCCGGCGTGCCGCCGCTCCCATCCCCGCGGGCCCCCCCGCCTCCAGCTGCCCCCCGCCTCCTTCCCCGACACCACCTCCACCCAGCGCTTCCCCACCAAAACCGTCGTCACTGCTGGACTCGCTCCCACGGCCCAGCAGCGGCTGCTCCTCCCCTGGCCAAGCCCCTCCCTGCTGCTCCTGCTGACCCAGCTCCTCCCAGTCAGCGTCCCCATCCCCATCCGCATCCCCCTCCCGGTCCTGAGACACCCGCAGCACGGTGAGGGCGGTCAGCGCCGCCAGTGCACCCACGCTGTCATCTGTGAGGCCGGGCGTCAGGTTGTTGATCTCTAACGACCGCAGATGCGGCACGGCGGCCGCCAGCGACCCGAGGGTCATGCCCCGGCCCATCACCACCTCCTCCAGCACTAGGTGCTCCAGGGCGGGCAGCTGCCAGCCCCAGCCGCAGCTGGGCCGACCCACGTCCCCGTGCCCATCCTGGTGCGGCGCCGACCCATGTGCCGACCTTGACCCCGACGCCTGCCCCTCTTCCACCCTGCCGGCCTCCGCCCCAGCGGCGGGGCGTCCCCCACACCCCCCAAAGCCGCTGCCCGATGGCTGCACGCACCGTGCACCACCCTCACAGCCACCGTCCGCTTCCGCCGCTGCGCTGTGTGGCGCACTGCTCAGGCCGATATTTGCCGATCTGCGGCCCCCCGCTGCTGCCGCCACCGCCGAGGCCGTCGCCGCCCGCGCCTTGGAGCACACGAGCGTCACGGTGGACAGCACCAGGGAGGTCAGCGAGGGCGACAGCAGCGCTGCGTCCACCGCGTTGCCTGGGTCGTTGCACCAGGAGCCACTCAGCGTGAGGGACTCGAGCCGCCGCCAGCGGCACAGGAAGGAGCCGAAGGACGCAGGCGCGCGAGGGGGTGGCGGCGGCGCAAGCGGGGTTGTGTCCTGTGAAGCGGCGGAGTCCTGGGAAGGAAGCTGGGGCTGGGGCTGGGCGTGGGCGTGGGCAAGTTGCTGCTGCAGCTGTGCAGCTGGGATGTGGCGAGGGGGCGGAGGGGCGGCCTGCAGCGACAGGGAGGTGACGTCGCGCCAGGGGAAGCTGCAATCGCTGTTGCCCTTGCTGCTGCTTATCTCAGCCGTGCCATTGCCGCCGCCGCTGCTGCTGCTCCTGCCGTAGATGCTGCCGGCGGTGTTGGCCCCGCCCAGGACCACCAGGTCCGCCACGCTCAGGGGTGGTGCCTCGCACTGCATCATGGAGAAGCTCTTAAGGCACGTAAGGGAGGCCAGCAGCGCCCAATTCGTGGTGCCGGGCGGCGGGGGTCCACCCGCTCCGCTGCTGCCAGCGCCAGCGCCGTCGGCCCCACGCAGCTGCGCCGGTTGCACAGCCGCACCGGCACCCGCGCGGGCCCCAACCTCCCGCCAGTGGCAGTCGTACAGGCTCAGGGTCGTCAGCGTGGACCCCAGGGTTGCGATCAGCGGAAGGGGGTCAGAGGGGAAGTTGCAGCGGTTAAGGGCCAGCTCTGAGAGGACGGGGCGGGCGGCATGGCCACGGACCAGCAGCTCAAGAGCTATCCAGTCGATGCTGCCGCCTCCCCTGGCCACACCCTGGGCCCCGTTGCCTGCGTCAATATTGTCATCGTCGTCAGATTCGAGAACGTCGGCCTCCCCGTGGTAGGCCAGGCGCAGGCGGCGCAGCGTGGTCAGCAGGAACAGGTCGGGCAGGTGCTGCGGGTGGTCCAGCTCCAGCCTCAGCTCCTGAGGCCAGGGAATGGGCGGCGTAGTGTAGTGGGCTACCTGGCCGGCAGGTCACCCAGGGGTCCGGGACCCCTCAATCGAGTCACATGCGGGACACCGCAGCACACCGGTAATTACCTTCAACCGTGGTTTGAGCGCATCCAGGTGTTGCGCACTACCGTACCTCCGTATGCCTGCCGCAACACTGAGACGGAGGCAAAGCCTTGTCTGTTTGCCTTTAATCCACATTAGGAGCACCCGCACCCCCTCACTCCAACCTCGCTCCTCACCTCCAGGCCGGTCAGCCGCCCCAGCGCCCCCAGCACGCCCTCTCCCGCCAGCACCACCCCGTCCAGCTGCACCACCCGCAGCGCCGCCAGCCGCCCCAACGCCGTCAGGCCGCCCGACACCGGCCGCACGCCTGACACCTCCACGTGCAGGCTGGTCAGCTGGCCCAGCGCGCCCGCGGCCGCCAGCGTCCCCAGGGCGCGCAGCTTGCTGTCTGTGAGGCCGTACTGCGGCAGCCCCGACAGCAGCTTGAGGTTGCGCAGGTCGGGCAGCGCCGACAGCACGCGGACAAGCTCGGCGGGTTCAGGGGAGGAGCCCTGGGGCGGGGAGGGTGCAGACGGGATAGGGGTGGAGCAAGCGCGTACGGCCGGGTACTGTTACCAGCCTGGACGGGAGGGTGCGGGCTGAGGTGCACCGCTGCCTCCTAGACTGGCAAGTGGGAACACGCAGGCTGGAGCAGCAGGGGCTCGCAGGCCTTGTTGGTGTCCTCCCGCACGTTCTACCAGCGCTTGTCCCTGCCCCTGCCCTGTCCCTTCGCCTACCACACCTGCGCATTGGCCGCCCTCCCTGCCCTCACGGCGGCCCTCCCGTACCCGCCCCCCAGCCCTGGAAGCGTCTCACCATGATCAGGTACAGCGTGTGCAGCCCTGTGAGAGCGGAAAGCGCCGGCTGTATCTGCGCCAGCGTGCCGCCCAGGTGGGGCGCCGAGGTGGGCACCACGAACCTGCGTACGGCGGCAGGGCGGGTGGGGCCCTTCGTGAAAAGGGTGGTCATGGGCCGAGAACTACCTGCGAACTAAATTGAACCACAGTCGAGTCCTCATATTGACCCAGAGCAACGGCCACTTCCACAGATGGGCGAAGATTGGGATGTCCTGCCTGTGACCCAAGTCGGCTGAGACAGCATCCAGTGCCCGCGTAGTACGGCCGTGCCCCAACACCCGCGCACCTCAGCTCCAGCTTCCGCAGCTGCGGCACAAAGGTCGTCAGGGAGAGCAGCTGACGGCCCAGCTCCTCCTGCGGCACCCTGCTGCTGACATACGTCATGAGCTCGGCCAGGGAGGGCAGGCAGGCGGCCACGTGGCGCAGGGTGTTGGTCCATGACTCCAGGCGGGGCTGCGCGTCCAGCTCCAGCATGCCATGCGGCAGGCAGCGCACGGCGGCGGACACGTGGGCGCGCCAGTGGGCGCAGGCGAGGCGGGCGTTCAGGAGGTCGCGGAAGGGCAGCTCGAGGCCGATACGCTGCAGGGAATGGGGACGGGCGGGGTGGGGTGGGGGGAGAGGCGATCTGGGTTCAGTTCGGCAGAGACCGATAGGGGTTGTAGCTTGCGGAAACCCTGCTCAGGAGCCCGCTGCGCTATCCATTGTATTATTGTCGTTGTTTAATACCTCGAGAATGTCCTTGTGCAATCCTGCCCATCGTTGCGTCGCGGCTGTCGACTCGGCATCTATCAAACCCATGTCTTCACCCGCAGCGGTTTAGGTTATGCTTGATGTCATGTGTTGAATTGCATTGGACAGTGTGTTTGGCGCAGAGGTCAAAGGCACAGCAGCACCCCTCGCTCCGAAGTCCTGGCGCGTTCTCTCATGCCAACAAGCAGGCTCGGGTCGAGTCCAGCAGAACTCAGGATACTAGTACATAATGAAGCCCAAAAGCCTGTGCGCCTGTGCATCTTAAGCAGTACACCCTTCACTGGACACCCCTGAGCCTCTGCCAGTCCGCCCTGGAGCATTGCCAGCGTAGCGCTTACCGCCAACACGCCAATGGTTTTGCATCTTCCAGATGGCACTGCATTGCGGGCAGATGCCCCTCTTGTGGAGCAGCTGTTGCGCTGCGAGCAGCTGCAGGAAGCAGCCCGAGAGTTCCTGTCCCGCTTGGGCGAAGCCCCAGTGCCTGCCACCCAGCGCAGCGCCTGTGCCCTGATGGGCGAGCAGGCACTGGTGCGGTTTAGAGGTGGTACAGAAGGGGCAGGCGGCGAGGCCGACGGGTACATCGCAAGTGACTGGCACGTGGGCTCCACCGACGCCACCACGTGCCTCATTGCCGTGGCCGTGTGCAGGGAGTCCTGCACAGCCTGGTGGGTGCTGGGTGGCGCCGTAAACCGATAGAAGTACGTACTTATATGACATCTGACACGCTTTAGCTGGTGAGCGGTTGTCAGCAATCCCGCGAGTCATGCACAGTAAGCTACAACATCGGCAACCCTGTTGTAGCAAACAACTTGCCCCAACGCTAGAGAGTTCCTGGCAACCGCACGTGCAACCGCACTGTACAAGGGCAAAGAAGTGCCCTCCCTTTCTCCAAGACTCAGCCCCTACCTCCTTTCCTTCCGCTCCCAGGGCCGCCCACTACAACAGCTCCCTGGCGGCCCATGACCGCACCCCCCTGGAGCTGCTCCCTCGCCACATGCGGCGGCCGGACCTGTACCTGACAGGCTCCTTTGTGGAGGCCACCGGCGAGAGCAGCAGCACGCTGCGCCGCGTGTGCCGCGCGCTGCACGACTCGCCCCTGCCCTTCACCGTGCGCCTGGCGTGCATTGACACCCTCAACACCCGCCACCCACAACAGCAGCGGCAGCAGCAGCAGCAGCACCCTGAGGGCTTTGCCAGCCAAGCCGCTCCACGGCCCAATCCGAAAGATGGCGACGTGTTGGAGAGCGGCTACACTGATGGTGCAGATGTGCGCAACGGCGGTCCTGCGGCGATCAACCTGGCCGTGTGCTGCTCCACGGGCCGGGCCTCACCGGCGGGCTTCGCAGACCGCGGGCCGGAGCTGCCGCGGCGCTTCGGACACGACCACGTGTCAACAAGCCACGAGCGCCTGCTACGGCACATCGTGGACACGGACACAGGGCGGCTGGTGGTGCCTGGGCTAAGGTGTGCGCCGCTGCACCCGGCCCACGGGTACGCGTTGCGGCGGTTGCTGGCCCTGCCGGATGGGGAGTTCCTGCAGCGGTGCAGTACGTCACCTGAGTGGGAGCCGCTGCACTTTGTTGAGGACATCCGGGCTGCGTACCGATGGATCCTGGAGCTAGGGGAGCAGGGGGCGGAGGAACTGCCGGATGCGGTGTACGAGTGGGAGGAGGGGGACGGGGAGGGGCGGGGCGCGGGGTGGCGGAGGGTCGAGGTAACGAGGGAGGAGGCAGGGGCAGGCTTGGGGCTTGGGAAGGGCAAGGGGAGTTTGGTGGGGAGAGGTGGGGATGTGTCGTTGGAGGGGGCTGCGGAGCCAGCGGTGCGATGAGGGCTGCTTAGGAGGTGGTGTGGGTCTTGTACGCTGTTGTTGTGTGAGGCATCGGCCTGGCTGCTTTGCTTGCGTCAGGTGTGGTGTGGAGGCTTTCTCCTGGCGAGGCTTCCGGCTGTCCGTTGTTGCCATTCACGATGATCCTGCAAAGCACGTGTGTACAGGCAACGGCCGCTCCAGTGGCGGGACTTAACACCCATGACAGCCCTTCTCGTCTGACTTGCACTCGGTGCCATTGCGTCAGGTGTGCGACACAGTCGTTGCATCTGGCCGCATGTGCTTGTGCAGTTCATCTCGCGATTACGTGTAGGCGCACGGTACTGATGCTTGCGTCGGTCTCGTTGCAGGACTGAGCTCGGTGGGGTTCGGTTATGGCCCACGAAGGTCACGCTGTGAGGTCACCATGTGAACCAAGGGCCCATCCACGTGCCGACGCGCTTGTCGCACTTGGGTGCCGTCTCTAACGCAATCGAACGACTGCAATCATCTGTAGTCATAAACGTAGGTTGCGTCCAGTCAAGCTGCAGGCCTCCCGCTGGCACAAGACTCTCCGGACCCGTCTCGCCTTTGGACGAACAATACGTTCGCGCCGCTTTAGCCTCACACTAAGCGCACCGCACCACACCCACCACCCAGCGCACCCTGGCGCACCACACCCGCCACCCACAACCGCAGCGGCAGCAGCAGCAGCACCCTGAGGGCCTTGCCAGCCAGGTTGCGGGCGCCGGGGGTCCCGCGGCCATCAACCTGGCCGTGTGCTGCTCCACGGGCCGAAGCTGCCGCGCCGCTTTGCGCACTACATCGCCACCTTCCAGGAGCGCGCGATGAGGCACATCGTGGACACGGACACGGGGCGGCTGGTGGTGCCGGGGCTGAGGTGCGGCCCCTTGGACTCGGGGCAGGTGGAGGAGTTGAAGCGGGTGATGGCGGCATGGCGCTACCGGATGGGAAGTTTCTGCAGCACGTAAGCACCTCGCCCTTACGGGAGCCGCCGCACTTTGTGGACGACATGCGGAAGGGCTACCGCTGGGTCCTGGAGGAAGCCAAGGAGGGGGCGGATGTGGTGCCCAATGCGGTGTTTCAGTTCAGTCAGGTTCAGTTCAGTTCAGTCGTTACACGTGGCAGGTGTAATTTCCCATACGAGCCGTAGGGCCCAAGGGATACCACAATGCGAATACGTAGCTTTGTACTACGATGCTGGAATGCATCGTGCGAATCACCAACGCATCGGTGTTTGAGTGGCAGGAGGGGTACGGGGAGGGGCGGGGTACGGGGTGGCGGGAGGTCGGAGTGTAGGGCGAGGAGGACACAGCGGGGCGGCGTCTGGCCTGGGGCGGAACTGGCGGCTAAGGGTGGCGGTGCAGAAGGACGAGGGAGCCTCTTTTGTGGGGTGAGGTGTTGCTGACTGCACGTGTGGCTAAGAGTCACGTGGGTACAGGTGGGGACTTGCTGTGTCTTTCAGCTCAATACCGCATGCTTCCATGCTATGTGGGTTCGTCAACAGGGCAGCAGCCTGGCTGCGCTCAAGGCGGCATCAGGCCGCATGCTAGCTGTGCCACGTTTCTTGGTACTCTTCCCCGCCGGAGCGTTTTGTAGAGCCATCAGTTGCAGTGCGTCACCGGGATATGGCGCAAAATCTTCAGCCGCGAGCGCAACGTCAGTAGCTGGATGGAGAGCGCTTTTGCTGAGCAACGCATGATGCCACTGTCAGCGAGCAAGGAAAGCCCCCTGTTGAGCATAGTGTAGCCCAGACAGCGGAGAGCACCTGGCCTCGTAGCAGAGGACTGCACCTTACAGGGTCGTGGCATACGCAACACGTCCTGATGCAAGGTATGATATCACCGGGATGCGCTGTCTGAAGTTGTAGTGCGACAGCAGCGACTTATCGCACAAGGCTCAGGTTTGCCCCCGTGGCTTGCCCCGTAGTACTCCAAGGAAGGGCACACAGCGAACACCTTCCGCAGGGCAGTTGGGCAGCGCCCGCCCCAGTCACCCGACCTCATGTAGAACCATGTTGTAAAGCTCCAAGCACATCCGCACAGCCATGCAAAAGACACGCGCGTAGTGCACAGACAGCGAATGGCAACCACAGGAAAGTTACCCTACAAGCACACACACTCGAAAGAATATCAGTAGACTAAGCTCATGCACATCTGTGCCTCTCCAGCCTGCCACGTGCCAGTCCGTGCGCTCGCGCTCACGCTCACAGCCCACGCCGACAGGTCAGCTGTCCGCCCGTCCGTCATGCTCATTGCGCCTCGCCGCCTCTGCGCGCGAGGTCTTCTGCGCATCCTCCGCGCCAACCGCTCACTTCTTCTTCTCCTCCACCGAGCCGGTCGTGGGCAGGCCGAACGACACCTGCATGCCATAGCAACCGACGGAGGAAGGTCAGGTATGCGAACTACTGCCAGGTTGTTGACCGCACAAGACCAGCACAGAGCTGCAACTGGGCACGCCAGCCGTGCAGCTGAACATTAACAGCGGACTGTTGAGCGGACTCGAGCACCTTCGACGGGACTTATGCAGCCAATCAGTTGAATCAGACAACCGCCTTGAGTAAGCCAGCGCCAGACCGTGTAAGGTCAAGAGCACAAGCAGGTACGCTGTTCCTGGTGCCCAGACGTTCTCCACTAACGCGGCAGTCGCTGCCCCACTCGAGCCCAGGTCTTTACCACGCCGCTTTCGATCCGAGCTGCTACCACGGGTCCAGCGGGTTGACCCAGTACGTCCCCCGCTTTCGCACAAAGTACATCCACACCTTGAAGGCGTCGTAGATGCCCCATTGTAGCCCGGTCAGCGTGCCGATCATGATGATGCGCAGGCCCAGGCCGCGCGTGAACAGCGCGTACCAGCCCATCTCCTTGATGATGTCGCTGGCGGTGGCGCCCTTCTGCGCGTTCATCTTGGACACCAGGTTGTCGGCGGGGTGCGACACCACCGCGCAGAACACACCCGCGATGTAGCCGGCCAGGAAGGACACGCCCAGCTGCTCGCCCTTGGTGCACTCCGACTTGGGCTTGGGCACCACGTGCTTGTACAGCATCTGCACCGTGTTCTCGAACGCGCCGAACTTCATCATGGTGTAGGGGATCTGGCGGCCCCACAGCGGCTTCAGACCCTTGAACAGGCTGCGGGTGGGCAGGCAGGGCAACGGATGTTTAGTCGCGTGTGGGAGCTGGAGGTGGAGCAGTCTGGGGCCATAGGCTGCTTGGTGCACCTCGGGGACCAGGACCCCCGTGTGGAGGACAGTGCAGTGCGGGGATGGCAAAGCATATATCGGCATCAAGACATGTATTGGATGACCCAATTGCCTTGGCTGTGGCTGTGGAGGTGGTTTGTTGCGCGGGTGACAATTGGTGCCCGAGGGTAGGGCACACACAATCCGTGTGGATGTTGCATGTAAGACGGACACCAAGGAAACTCCGACATGCACCCCCTGCGTATGGTCTGCCAGTCTACGCCCTACCCTGCGGTGCCCTCCTGCGCGACGAACTTGGGGAAGCCGTCCGACATCCCACGGGCGAACCCGGGCACGGTCTGCACCTTGACCTGCACGACACCACGTCACAAGCAGATGATAAGCCGAGGTTGTTGTAACGTACAATTTGCTTCCCGAGGGTCAAAGCCCTACCTTCACGGCCTCGAATGGGCACAGCGCAATGTCGGCGAAGAACTCCGCGCTGGCCGAGCCGGCCAGGTAGATGGCGCTCTGGTACTTCTTCGCCATCTCCTCGCCAGCCATGTCGGAGTAGGTCCTAAAGGTGGCACGTGGAAAGTCGCGTGATTGTTGATGGTTCAGCCCGATGATGGGGGAGCGGGAAGTAGCGGGAAGCCCCCGATCACTTACTTCTTGAAGTACTCATATAGGCCGAACTTGCAAGCACCCTGAGCCGAGTAGCCGATCAGCGTGGGCACCCAGCCCTTGAAGAGGCCGGCAACACCCGCCTCCGACACCAGCACGCTGAAGCCGTTCGAGATGCCCTTGTACTTAGTGGGGTTGGTCTGAATGTTGCACTTCACAACATCCAGAGGAGTCACGCCCATGTGCGTGAGGCCGCAGCTAGCGACACCGCCCAGCGCGCAGGTCCAGTAGTACTCGCTGGAGTAGAGCTCAATTTTGCGGGGAGCCTCGGCAGCGCTAGCAGCAACGATCTTAGACAGCATGCTCTTGTTCATGACGGTGCTCAGAGCAGAAGGGGCAGTCACAGGGGCCTCCTTCTTTGGCTGCATTGTGGCAAATGCCGCTGCGACGGACGACTGTGGAGACGCCATTGTACCGAACGATGTGAGACAACTTCACAGTGTGTCCTCTAGCAGAGTTGCCCCCGCAGTGTAAAAGATTTGGCCTGATTGCGGGCATAAAAGGCCGATGCAATTCGGTTATGTCCCATGCAGTCGAGTCGGTGGAATGCGGGGAAGCAGGTGCGAGGTGTGCCGCAATCGGCCAGTGGGCATCGTTACTTCAAGACCTTCTTTGAAGGATAGCACAAAGCTGGCGGGAAGGACAGCCGCGAAGGGATGCCGCCCTAGTTGTCTTACAAATACGCTGCAACGCGCACGATGCTAGCGTTCCGCTGTACAAAACAATCATGGCTACATGTATCTCTTACTAGGTTTGCCCGTGGGCTATCCAGGAGCACCCAATTCACACGGAAGGGGCCCCAGCAGGCGCAGCAGCCGCACGAGCAGGCCGTGGATGATGGGTTACTGCCGAAGGCGAGATCAACGACAGCCCCAGGCTGCAGCCTGTACACATGAGCAAACGGCCGCACCTCAACAGGGCGGTCGTAACGATGTTGCACGATGCTGTGTGAACTGTCGTACAGGCTGTTGCGGGGCATGCATTCAGTCGTCCTATCACCTCCCACCCCTGCCAGGCGCAATGCACCAGCCCCGCCCCTTCACCAACCCAAACTCAAACTGCCAAACCCCCAGATCGCCATTGTGGGGCGCCCCAACGTTGGCAAGAGCGCGCTCTTCAACCGCCTTGTGCGCCGCAGGCTTGCCATGGTGCGTTGGGTCTTGGGTAGCGGCGTGCAGCCCCTGGGCTGCACGTGCACAACCCACATCACCGAACAGGTCTTTTCGGTGCTCCGTTGCCGATACCGCCCTGACTGCTTGACTTGACAGGGGCCCGCACTCAACCTACGCACGATTCCGCGTCAGGACATCTCCAAAGCATGGATTGGCGGAGTGAACGCGCATGGCATCAGAGACGCCACGTTCGCAGCCGCGCATGCGCCGCACCTGCCATCCGGCGCCGACCCACATCGCTCCACCTCCTCCACACATGCTCCCACTTATCCTGCCTCGTCTCTGCCAGGTGTACGACACGCCCAACAGCCACGTGACACGTGACTACCAGGAGGCACGCGGGCAGCTGGGCGACCTGCACTTCCGGGTGTCGGACACCTCGGGCCTGGAGCCCAGGGAGGGGACGCAGGGGGGAGGAGGAGGCGGTGGGGGATGGGGCGGGGGCCCCGCCGCGCTGCAGGTTCGCGCCACTGCGCTGACCGCCCGGCTGCTGCAGCAGAGCCACTTGGCGCTGTTCGTGGTGGACGCAAAGTGGGTGAGGGTGTGTGGGTTGGGTTGGGGTAAGGACTGGCTTGGCCAGCACAGGTCAAGCCACACCCATGTGTCCACGGTGGCCCTGGCCCATTTGCCTGTTGACTTAATTAGCCCCGCTCAATCTCTGTCGGACTAGGCGCACCTGCAACCCGCCTCAGCCTCACAGTTGAGGTGGGCCTCCCGCGCCACAACATCCCGCTCCCCCCACCCCCCGCGCGCGCCATGGGAGCCGGGGCAGGACTGTGCCTGTAGTGGGCCCCTTGTACGGGATCCATCCATCCACATTACCGTACATAAACTCAACATCAAACCTACTACTCATAGCACACCACGTTAATAGCACGTTTGTCGCCCTTCAACCCCCTCTCCTTCCGCAGGCAGGGCGTGCTGCCTGCTGACGAGGAGCTGGCGGCGTGGCTGGCGGCGCACGTGCCCCGTGAGCGCGTGGTGCTGGTGGCAAACAAGGCGGAGGGCAGGGCGGCGCAGGAGGGTGCGTGAGGCGTGGGGTGGGCGGGGTGGCCAGGTGGTTTCGGGACGGGGTGGGGCGGGGTGGGCGGCGTGGTGCTTATCATGAGTTTGCTCGTGGGATAAGGACGGGGTCTGCATCAAGGGTTGCGGCATTAGAGTCTTGCAGTCACTCGCCCACCGGTTGCTGGTTACCCTGCCGGCAAGTTCTGCCAAGTAATGCCATCCTCCCGCCACCCCTTGCCTACTGCCTTGCTCATTCTCGCTCCCTGCCTCCCCACTCGGCCTCTTCTCTCCCCCGCTCTCTGCCTCTCTCCGTGCAGCCATGCCGCAGACGGTGTACGACTGCTACCGGCTGGGCTTCGGCGAGCCCGTGGCGCTGTCTGCCACCACCGGGGAGGGCCTGGGGGACCTGTTCGTGGCGCTGCAGCCGCACGTGGACGGGGCGGCGCAGCGGCTCAGGGAGGCGGCGGGGATGGCCCCTGCTGAGGGGCCCGCTGCGCACCTGTCTGGAGGAGCAGCAGGCGGGGCTGAGGGTGGTGGGCGACGGCGGGATAGGATGGTAGAGCGCAGGGGGGTTGGGGCGGAGGCGTCAGTGGTGGAGGGGGTGGAAGGGGAGGAGGAGGAGGACGGGGAGGAGGGTGCGGAGGGTCCGCGCACGGACGTGCTCAAGCTGGCCATCATGGGGCTGCCCAACGCGGTGGGTGGGGCCTGGGGTACTTGGAGGGGTGACGGCATGACCGGCCGTGTGCGGACGTGGCTAATGGATGGATGGATGGAGAAGCTTTTGCGCAGAGGTAGCGGGTGGGCTTGATGCCGTGCCTTGCGCGCATGGGCAGCACGCAGCAGGACGGTTGGCGAGGAACCGCTTCGACTCTCGCGCCGCTCAGGCGTATAAATGTGGTAGTTGCATACTCGGGTCATACCCTGACGGTCTCAAGGCCCGTGCGCCGGACAGCGCAAGCGCTACGGCCGCCCAATTATGCATCCCCTCGGACGCACAAACGCCGAGAATGTAATCTGCGTGAAGTTGTTGCCTTTGTTCACGCTTGATTTGCGGCCCCGTCCCCTTCAGGGCAAGTCCACGCTGCTGAACGCGCTGCTGGGCGAGGAGCGCGCGCTGACGGGCCCCGAGCCGGGCCTCACGCGGGACGCCGTGCGCGCGGCGTGGGCGTGGGGGGAGCAGGCGGTGGAGCTGGTGGACACGGCGGGCTGGATCGGGGCGGGGCGGACGGAGGGGTGAGTGCGGGCACAGCAGCAGTAAGGGGGGCGTGGGGAAGCTAGGGAGCTGGTAGGCTAGTGGACACTTTGAAGGGGTGCGGGTTGCTGGGGTGCAGGACGGAGGGGTGAGACTGCATCGCGGGGACGTGGGTAAGGGTAGCAGGTCGGGCTGGGTCCTGATGATGGGCAGCAGACTAGGGGTAGCGTTGCAGTTGAACGTACCTGCGGTAATTGTGGCTATCAGTTTGTTTATGCTTGTAACTTGAGTCCACCCTCCGACAGCAGGAAGGGAGCGCAGGTGCTACCAAGGCACACCGTACCGTATGACATTGGTAGTTAGTGACTCCGAACGCTGTGCTTGTTGCCCTCGCGCCCCAGGCACGACGACGTTGGCGGCGACATTGCTGACATGTCCCGATCCGCCAGCCTGCGGGCGCTGGCAGGCGTGCACGTGGTGGTGCTGGTGGTGGACAGCCAGCGGGCGCTCAAGAGCGGGAAGGTGGGCGGAGGGGGGCTAGTTCATTGGAACAGCCAGGCATATGGACGTAAGTAGTTGCACTGTTTGCCGTTGCCAAGCTACCTGGAACCCGTACTGTAACCCTGCCCACTTCCCCTTACCTTGCTCTCTCATGCCCAGACCCAGATGGTGGCCCGCCGCGACGCGCACTTGGCCCATGACACTTGACCCAGTTCGCCTGTGCTGGCCGTGCAGCCTTGCTGCCACACCGCGACCAGGGCTCAGGCCGCAGCAAGCCGTACCTTGCCTACATCACAAGTCAACGCGCCCCCTTGCCTGAGGACCTCCACACACATACTACAACAGAGTGCACGCCACTGCATCGCTACACACCATAACCGAGTGTGCGCACGCTTCCCACTCAACCCTTCCCAGGTTCTCAGCCGCCGCGAGGTGCACCTGGCCGGCAGCGTGCTGCGGGAGGGCAAGGCGCTGCTGGTGGCCGCCAACAAGATGGACGCGCTCAACAAGCAGGAGCGGACAACCTACATGAAGGTACACTAGCGAGCTTGCCTACTGCTCACAGCAGCGTTGCAGCGCTTGTCCATACGTGCCTGCCAAGTCGTATTGCAGTGGGAACGAACCAGCCCCCATGCTTGCGCGTGAGGCAGTGTCGGGGCCTTGGGGCACACCCTGGAAGTGCGGGGCACAAGGCCGTTACAGCTACTTTGGTGCGCAGGTGAGGGCAAATCAACGAGGTCCTATCCACCGTATTATGTAAGTCGACGCCGCGGACACTTCCTTACCGTGCGTCCTGCTTCTGCCCCGCCCCGCCAGGCCCTCCGGCGCGAGCTGTCCGAGCGGTTTGTGGACGCGGGGCAGCTGCCTGTGGTGCCGCTGAGCGCCGCGGAGGGGCGGGGCGTGGGGCAGCTCATGCCCGAGGTGGTGCAGCTGTACAGGGCGTGGAACACAAGGTGCGCGGGTTAACGGCATGAGTTAGTGGTGGAACGGAACAGACATGACCATCGCTCTCATAAATCAGAAGCGCACAGAGTGGAGGAACACTGGGTCCAGGCCAAGCGGCCGGTACGTGTAGGTCAGGCAGGGGGGCTGCCTGATGTGTTGGGTAGATAGCAACGTTAGCGGATGCAGGAGCATTCCGCCAAACTTTGGCCTAGGCTTGCCAGGTAGCCTTGATATCCGCATCTGTGGCGGGTGAGGGGTGCTCCTTTTACCCTGCGCACCCGGTGGCATCACTGTGCATGCTCGAGACGTGCCGCGTGCCCCTTGCCCGGTTTGCAGGTTGAGCACAGCGCGGCTGAACCGCTTCGTGGAGAGGCTGGCGCTGCGCTGCGTGGGCAGCGGGGGCACGGAGGCGGCGCTGCAGCGCATCAAGTACATGGTGCAGGTGGGGGCGGGAAGCGTGGCGTGTGGGACAGGCGGCCTAACGTGGAGCAGGTGGGGGTGGGAAGCGTGGCGTGTGGGAGCAGCTCGGGTGCCGTACGCCGCTACCGGATCGTGCAGGCGTTGCTGGCCTTGTAGCGCGGCGATGCGTGTAACTTGTTTGCTTTCATCTTTTGGACCGATGAGGGGCGGGCTGCAAGCCTCATCTGTCTACGGTAGTAAAGCTGAAACCGTCAGCTAAGCGCTTTTGGGCCAGAGGGCTTCTACCGATACCCGCGGGCATTGGGGGGAAGGCCCGACGGAAAGCCACGGCGTTGGCATGTACGCTGGTGTGTAGCGTGCGTAGCATACATGGCGCCTGGCACCCACCACTCGAGCTCCGTTGCGCCTTCCCCTGCCGCAGGTCAAGGCGCGGCCCCCCACGCTGGTGTCCTTCCTGTCGGGCAGCCGCCCCCCGGAGCGCGCCTTCGCCTCCTTCCTGGCGGCCCAGGTCCGGGAGGTGCTGCTGGGCTGCGGGGGCGTGCCGCTGAGGATATACTTCAGGTGCGTGCCGGTAACTGGTAGCACGCAGCGTGGAGCAAGCGGGGGCCCCCTCATGGCGCTTGGGTGCAGACTGAGCCTGACGCGGCCTCCTGATGTTGAGTGGATGGCGCTGTACACCCCTTTCACGGATTAATCGCGTTTTACGCGTACCCCTTTGACGGTGGCATGACCCTGTCTTCCGTTATCAGCCTGGCTTCGTTGCCTTCCCGGTCACTTCACGTGCACGCCGCATGGTGGCACACCAGACTGTTCTGGCGTCCATGGCATTCCCAGCCTGCATCGCTGCTTGGGGTGGGCCCCTCGTCCCATCCCTTGGTCCTCGCTGTGGTTCGATCCCTCGCACTTCCCGCGCTCCCGCCAGGAACAAGGAGCGCCACGCGGAGCGCGCCAAGCGGCCCCTGCGCACGCAGCTGCCCGGCGCGGCTGCGCAGGCAGGGGCGGATGGTGATGGCGACGAGGAGGAGGAGGACGAGGATGAGGGCGGTGCCGGCGGCCGGGACAGCAGCATCATGGAAGAGGCCATGAGGCACGTGCGCGCCATGGAGGAGTTGGAGGAGGAGGAGGGCCAGCAGGAGGAGCGCAGGGGGCGGGCTGGTCGGGGGATGGGCGCTAGCAGTGGTGGGAGCGGGAGGGTGCGGCAGGCGGGGAGCAGCAGTGAGGAGGAGGAGGACGGGCGGTGGGATGCGCCGCCGGTGCGAGGTGTGCGTGGGGTTGCGGGGAGCGGGAGGGGAGCTGGGGATGGCGGTGGGGCTGGGCGGAAGCGAGGGCGGGATGAGCAGCACGACAGCGAAGAGGAGGACAGTTACAGCGAGGGGGAGCTAATGCACGCGGGAGGGGACTTCCGGCACGCCTCAAAGCAGCGAGGGCAGGAGGAGCAGGGGAGAGCTGAGGACGTGAGCGTGGCTAGGACAGGCGGCAAGCGGGCGGAAAGTGGGGCAGGGCGACCGGCGGCGGATGCAGCACCAGCGGCAGCGGCCGCAGCGCAGTCGCGTATGGCACGTGGCGTGCCGGCGCTCGGGTCCAGGGCGTCGGCGCGCGTGCAGGTGCTGCATGACGAGGACGAGGAGGAACAGGGGGGTATGGAGGCGGTGGCGGGGGCGCGGGGGGCAGGGGTCCCTGACTCAAGATGGGGCGGGCGGGAAGGAGGCGTGGGGCAGCGGGGCGGCGGCGGGCCGGAAAGCCAAAGGGGCAGCTTGCAGGAAGGTGCAGAGGGCGGCAGTGGGAGAGGGATCAGCAGGGGAGCGCGGCTACGGGAGGCGGATGAGGAGGAACAGCTGTCAACCGGCGCGTTATTAAGCGCACGGGCGGCCGCCTCTGAAGGCGGCAGAGGCGCTGCGGGGACGGAGCAGGCGGTTGCAGGCGGCAAGAGGGGTCGGGTGTGGGATGAGGAGGAGCGGCACGGAGCTGGGCAGAAGCGGTCTGGGCTGGGCGCCGGCCTGCCCAAGCGGGCCCTGGCGTACCGGGCCATGCTGCTGTCGCGGAAGCCCTCAGCACCGCTGGTGCCCATAGCGGCGCCCAGGCGGCGCGCGGCGAAGACACGTGCCCAGGATCGCAGCCGGGGGCAGGGCGAGTAGGGCGGACAGTGGCTGTGTGGCTCGTACGAGAATTTGGGAAGCGCCAACGGCTTTGGGTTGCTGTGGTAGCCTTGTAACGCTACCGTATTGCAGTTGTGCGATCTGCGATGCTATTTCCCAGTTCGTGGCAGGGGAGTCGTAGTCTGCGGTCTGCTGGAGAGGGAGGGCGAAGAGTAGAGGCGTGCAGCAGGGCGCAGGCGAGTGGCGACGTAGGCGCATCGTAACCAGGGTGGCAATGCCGGCTTGGAAGCACCTCGATCGACATGTTGTCTGATCACAACTAGCCTGCCACGTGAAGCTCTTCCCGCTTACATCGAGTAGACTGTCAGCCGTGCCGTACTGATAGGGTCGACGTCTGAGCTGGTGGTTCCGGACCTTCCAAGGCGCATATGATAGCCTTGCTACGTGCTCGTCGTGCTTAATATGACGTGTGTCCGAGCTTTTACGAACGCACAGTACAGGCGCCCGCAAAGCTTCATTGCGAATACCGGTACATCACCCAACACCTACTACTCAAGGGTGAACGGTTGGCAGCCCCACCTCGCCGCCTTGCCATGTAGAGGTCCAACTCATAACCCCCACACATCCAAATCATCTCGGGCCACCCCTCTCCTTGTCTCGTACGTAAGGATCACATGGTTATGTAGCCGGTACTTCGTCCGCACCAGAAAGCGCTCACACTCTCGGCACCAGCGTAACCGCATTCACCGGCAGTACAACTTGAGGGCAACATGCCGGTCGCATGTACAAACGCCAGAAGGGCCTTCTGGCGCCTTCTAGCTTCCTATACATTCTCAATTGCACTTGTCCGCCCAGCCAAAATCTGCATACCAGCTGTCTCCTTGCTACTTCCGCCAGCAGCTCCCAGGCTCGGCATGCATGGTCCAATCACGCCGTCGCTTGGCCCCAAAACCGGATTGAAGGCGCAATACGCTACCCCCGTCAGCTCATGCACCACCCCGCACAACCCGATTACCACAACACCTCCTACCCGCGCCACGTCTCAGCGGCGTCCCGGATGCCCGACGGCGCATCCTCGCCCTCTACCACCTGCCCATTCCCATTCCCATTCAGCACACCGTTGCTGCCGCCCGCCCCTCTCGCGCCGTTGCCGCTCCCATTACCGTTCCCGTTCGCGCTCTTGCCGCCCCCCATGCGGGGCGCCGCCCCCAGCCCCGCCTGCCCAGTAGTTGCCGCCCGCATGGCACGGATACGCGCCAGGGTCTCCGCAGCACGCGTGGCAGCGGCCTGGCTGGTGTCCTTGAGCTTCTGCATGCTCTCGCGGTCGGGGCCGCCCACGCCCTGCACCACAGACGCGGACCTGGGCATGGCCGCAGGAGCAGGCGCTGCTGCCTCCGCAGACACAGCCTCCCCACGAGCCGCCTCCTGCGATGCGCCACCGCTAGCGCTGCTGCTACCACCCCATGCAGGCGACCCGGCGCGCTGCGGGCTAGGTGCCCGCGGCGCGGCCGCCTCGAGTGCCGGCGGCTCGTCCGCAGGCGCGGGCTGCGGCGGCTCGGCCTGCGCTTGCCCCCGCTCGTCTTGCCACTGCGGCTGCCCGGCCCGCAGCTCCACCTCCGCCTCCTCCCGCCAACTGGCCCGGCGCTGCCGCCCTTGCCGCTCACCGCCAAAAGCCTCCACGGCCTCCGCCTCCGCCTGGGCCTCCACTTGCTGCTGCCACTGCTGTTCCTGCCACTGCTGCTGCTGCTGCTGCCACTCGTCAGGGCTTTGCGTGGCTTCCTTTGAGCCCTGGGTTCGGTCTGTGCTCCTGGTGTCCGCCCCAGACCCACTGCCGCTGCTGGCCGTCAGGCCCTGCAGCAGCCGGAAACCCTTGCTCAGCCAGCCAATGGGCCCAGGGTCCGGCTGGCCCTGCTTCTGGGGCTGCTGCTGCCGCTGCTGCTCAGCAGGTGCCGACGCAGCCGCCCCTTGCGAGGACGACGTGACAGGCTCCTGGGAGGCATAAGGGCTCTGCTCAGCCCGCCCCCGTGCTGTGCTGTGCGGGATGACGGGCGGGGGGTGCGGCACGTCGTCCTCCTCCTGCCCTGTGCGCTGCGACCCAGCCGCTTCTTGGTCGCTTCGTTGCCTCCTATCGCGCCCCGGCCGGCCCTGTCGCTCCTGCCTCAGCCCCTGCTCCTGCTGCGCCTCGGCTGCGTTTCCCTGCTCCCACGCGGCCCTCTCCTGCTGAGCCTCCCGCTCACCGCGCCCCGAGGTGCCCGAGCCCCTGCCCGTCAGCGCCTCGGGCTCTTCCCCATCACTGGTGATGCCCTCTCCCTCCCGGGACTGCTGCCACAGCTTCATTAGGTTGTCGTACTCCTTCCTCATGTCCGTGTCCGCCACGAACGCATGAGTCCCTTCACCGGCGGCAGGGCCGTTGGGCACCCCGCCAGCCGGCTCCCCGTCGCGTTGCCCGCCGCGGGAGGCCCTCCGCTGGAAAGGCGCTGCCTCCTCCTCCAACCGCCAGTCCCGCTGCTGCGTGCCTTCCGCCTCCTCCTGGAGCTGTTGCCGCCAGTCCCGCGCTGGACTCCGCTTCCTGGCCTGCCCCCGGCCGCTAGGGCTGCCCTCCGGCGAGCCATCACCCCCCGCCCCCTGCCCTTGCCCCTGCTCCAGCCCCAATGCGTTGATCTGCGCCTGCAGGCGCGCCAGCTGCTCGTCCACCTCCTGCACCTCCGCAGGCCCCGCCGCCGACCCACGGGTCCACGTCCCCGCATCGAGCCCCAGCTCCCGCAGCGCCTGCCGGTCCTGCGGGTCCAGGTCCAGGTTATCAATGTCCACGCCCCATCCAGAAGGCTGCGAGGACGAGGGTGTTGCCGCGAGATCTGGTGCGGGCCCCGGCCGTGGCGTCGGGGCCTGCAGGTCCGACTCAGCAGCGGTCCTCCAGTTAGAGCGGCCGCCGCCGGGACTGCCACGGCGGGGGACCGTGGGTGACCCCGTCCTTGTAAAGGCCGCAGGCTGCACCGGCGGGGCGACTGCGCGGGCGGGGGCTGGTGCCGCGGCACCACTCTCATCACTGTCGGCCTCCGCCTCCGCCTTCGCCCACGGGTTGCGCCCCTTGCGGGCGGCGCTGCCTGACCGCATGCCCTGGAAGCCCCGCCGCTGGCCGTCCACAACCCCGCCCGCAACGTGCGGCGGCGGCGGTGGAGCCTGCCCATACTCGTCGTAGTACGGCACCGGGGGAGGAGGCCCATACGGCCCGTAATACGGCCCAGGCGGCGGGGGGCCGTACGGGCCGTAGTAGGGACCAGGAGGCGGAGGGCCGTACGGGCCGTACCCCTCGTACCAGTCCACCGGCTGCTGCGGAGGGCCCCACCACTGCTGCGGACCTGGCGGGTAGCGGCCCGGCGGCCAGCCCGACCAGGGCCCATAGTACTGGTCGCCTGGGCCGCCCTCGTCCCCCTGTGGGTAGCCAGAGGGCTCGCCCTCCTCCCCAGGCATCTGGGGGGAGGGGCGCTGCATGCCACGGTACGCAGGCGAGCCCGACCGCTGCGGCATAGCTGCTGGGCCCTGGCCCTGCCCCTGAGCTGAAGGTTCCATGCCCGGACCGGCCGGCCAACGGCCGCCAGGCGGTGGCCCCATGCCCCGCCCAGGACGGCGCTGCCATTGCCGCTCGTCCCACGCCTGGTCGTACTCAGGCCCGTACCCGTACGGCGGGTACCCGCGGTACGGCGGAGGCCAAGACCCCTGCTGCGGCAGCTGCGGCTCCAGTTGCTGCTGGACGGGGGACGCCCCTCCGGCCGAGGCCGGGGGCATGGTACGGCTGGGTGAGGCGGAGCGCCCCGGGCTAGGGGGAGCCGGAGCAGCGGGAGGGGCGGCCGCTTTGGGCGACTTGCCGCCTGCTGCCGCTGCCCGAGCTGCGTCCACCTTGTCCACGTTGATGGGCTTGGGGGCGGTGGCTGCCCGCAGTGCGGCGACGCCCGCCACTCCGCCCACGGCGATCAGCGCGGCCTTCTCAAGCACCCACGTCACAACAGAGAATTGCTCTGCGGGCACAAGCACAGAGTCACAGGCGTCGGCGCGTAGTTGATGCATCTGTGGTCAGGTGAAACACCCTGGTGTAGCGTGTAGAGGTCGTGCAGCAACTACCACCCTGACATGATGAGCGCTGGGCGTCGTCACAACCCCCAGCCGTACCAACTTTGACTCCAAATAAGCTTCCTCACCTGCTTGCGCCTTCTTGGCTTTGAGCTCCCCACGCGCCTTAGCCGACCACCCGCCAGCCGACCCCGTCGTCCGCACAGGGTTGGCGACCGGGGGATCCGCCCGCAGGGCGGGCTCCGTCACGCCCCCATCCACGTCCGATGCCGCCGCCACAGTCGCGAGCTTAGGAGCAGCCGCCGGCTGGGTGGGCATCGTGACCGGCTTCTCAGCTGGGGCCTCCTTGGGGCGGCGGTTGAAAAGGCCAAACAAGCCCTCCCCTTTGGGTTTCGAGCCGGCAGGGAGCTCGTCGCTGGGAGGCGGCAGGACCAGGGCTGCTGGAGACGGGGCGGGCATGGCGAGGGGTGCAGCTGCCCCGCTGGCAGACAGGGCACGACGAGTGATCTCCGGGAGCTCGATTGCTGTGCTGGTGGTTGCATCTGAGGGAGGCATGTGGGGTGTGAGAGGTGAGTGGCACACCCTGGGAGCATGCGGCAAGGATGGCTGTGGATGTTGCTGCTGCCTATGAACAGGGCCCACAAGATGTACCATGTGGTGTGGTACGGATGTGCAACAGTTTGGTGCGGTTGGACATTGGGATGTGGGACCATGCTGCACATCCCGGTACTGTGTGGCGGTACTGCTTGCCCACCCGGGACACACCTTCGGCAGCCGTGGCGGGGGACGGCGGTACTGCTGACTCAGCCTGTAGGCATGAAAGCAATAACAGTAATTGTGTTGTATCAGATAAGGACTGGAGCAGGAGGCAGCGACACGCTGACAGCCTCGCCGAGACGGCGGCACTAAGTGACACAGCAGAAACGTTTCGCCCTTGCATACTTTGCACAATTGTTGCCGTGTAGATTCCAAAAGCTCACCAGCACGACGCAAACAGTTGCGGTCATCAGGAGGGACTTCAGCGAATGCGATTGCACGGCGTGCCAGGTCTCCGGTGTGCCCTGCCCGTCCCGGATGGCACTCGAGCGTGCCAATGATACTCGAGTATGTCTACTACGAGCATGGTTTCGTCGGACTAGGGCAAGGCTGTGACTGTGGCCCAGTCCAGCAGGGGTCGCTGCTGTCCGAGTTGCGCCCATCCCCACAACTATCTGACAAACATCAAGATGAAGAGAATTAAATAAGTTTGGCGCCGAGGGGGCACACCGCGCGCTCTCACGGCTGCAAGGCAACACCCTGTCTCTTTCTGTCGTTTCAATGACCACGCATTGACTCAGAACTTATCATGCTATTGTTCTTAGACTAAATAACACAAGGCCTGGTTGTGTCTTTGAGTTTCCACGGTTAACAACAGAGCCGAGATGCAGAAGCCCCACGACCGCCCGTGACCCACCCACCCAAAACAGCGCATCCTCTGCACTTCGACTGGGCAGATATAAGTTTTTATGCTGTACGATCGTGTGAGGCGCTTAACCCTCCATGTGCTTGCTTGGATTGGAAGCTTCTGCCCATCAGTGAGGGCTCCCCTGTGCTTGCCTTCAGTTTGTCACGCGCTCACGCCTTGCTTTTGTGCTCATCGTCACAAGTGTACCCAAACGTTATACCTGCTAAAAATTCAGTCCGCTTGCCCACTCGTGGTACCTGCCCTGAGTCCCGTTTTCTCCCCGCCAAAAGTGCATAGTCAGTTCGGCTCCAGCTCTATACGTTTGCCACGTATAGTAATTTCAGAAACATTTGCAATATGCTTCAGGCGTAACTGCTTCATGTCACCGAAGCGCGTTCATCGCTGACGACAAAGTTCCGCTCCACCGCGATAGCTGTAGCGTACGTCTTGGATGTAAATGCATACACGACAAAAGGTTGCCGTACTCGGAGCTATGCTTTGTAGGCACACGAGGCAACCAGCAGGGCGTTAGGGTTGGGCTTCTGCTGGGGGGGCCCCCGCCAGTCCCTAGCACCTTCCCGCCTGGGCCCTTTCTCCAACGCTTCGCCATGCCCCGTGAGCTGGTAACAATTCAAGTGGGACAATGCGGCAACCAGATTGGGTGCCGCTTCTGGGAGCTGGCGCTTCGCGAGCATGCAGCGTACAACACCAAGGGGGTGTACGATGAGGCGCTGAGCAGGTGGGCACGTGGCAGCCAGCAGACGGCGGATGCCAGCCGGTGGACGCATACACCACACGCTGTCCGTGTACATAGCTTTCGTGCTCCAAGCTGCTTCAATTGCGCTGTACGTGAAGGGCATGCAGTACTGAGGCGCAAAAACAAAGGGCGGTGCCTTCGCAAGCATTTCTTAAGCTGCTGCGGGTGCCGCCACCTGCTGCCGCGTATCCCACCTTCCCGCAGCTTCTTCCGCAACGTGGACACACGTGTGGAGCCACACAAGTGAGCAGCAACAGGGAGCAGAGGAAGGGTATAAGTCATGCACTCGCCGGTGCCCCGCAAGCGAGCATTCACCAGGGGGAAAGGCGGTGGGCATGCCTCAGGATGCTGCACAACACCGGCGCCTGAGAAGCCCTTTCACGACCTCAGGAGCCAGGATGGGGGGGGGGCGCTCTTACGTGGCGTCTGTGCGCTAGCTCTTGGCAACAAGGCAGCTCTGATACAATTTTGCCAGCCCACCCGCCAATACTTGTGTCCGCCACCTGCGCAGGAACCTGCCCGTTGGCGACGGCAAAGGCCCCATCCGCACCCTCAAGGTGTGGGCCGTGGCAACGGGTAGAACCCTCTCTCAGTAGTGTGCGTACGCCTAGTTGCTTGACCAGCGTGCTGCGGGATATTGGTCAGCGGATTACACTGATTGCTGTGGAGGATGGCAGTTAGCCTGCTGTTTGTCCAACATGCCTACGCAACGTGCTGCTGCTCCTGCATTGCCAGGCCCGCTCCGTCATTGTGGACATGGAGTGCGGAGTCATCAACGAAATGCTCAAGGTGTGATTGCGCTTGGGGCTTGGGCTCGCGGCTGTAATGAAGGAATTGCACTTAGGGTAACATGTGCAGTGAGGGTAACGTGCGGGAACATGTGCAGTAAGGGCGCCGTACATGGCATGGCAGGGGGCGGGGTGTCTTGCGAGGGACGAGGCTGCGCACTCGTTACAGCGACGGGCTGGCCGGTCTAGACGCTTGGGGCCAGGGACGCGGTGCTCGGGAAGCCAGCGGTAAACCAAACAACCTGCAGCACCAGCTTACCGTCAGCTTGGATGCACTTTTGCGTGCACGCACAAGCCTAGCATGGGGGCCCAGTTATAATACCACCCGAGCGAGCCCATGAAAAGCATATTCACGTGTCGCCTCATTCCTCACCCATTCGCCCGCTCGCCTACACTTTGGGGCCGTCAGGCACTGCTTTGGATTGGGAGTTTGCCTTAATGCCCCTGTTGGCAACCACATCGATCTGCGACGTAACCAGTCGTGATGTCGTCTTACTGCCAAACTCCGCACCATCCCCCAGGGCCCGCTGGGCGAGGTGCTGGACACGCGGCAGCTGGTCAGCGATGTCAGCGGCGCCGGCAACAACTGGGCGCACGGGCACCACGCGTACGGCCCGCAGTACCACGACGCCATCCTGGACAAGATACGGCTCACGGCCGAGGACTGCGATTCGCTGCAGGTACGCCGCAGCAATGAAGTGGTCAACACGCCTGGCAGCGTCTGCACACAGTGCACGGGCGCTGGTTTCGTCAATGCCTTATCAACCTGGCCCTGCAGTACTGGTCAAACCATTGCCGTACCACAAGCGGCTACTGGCGCTGGTGCCATTCTCCTACATACTGTTGCAAGGCCCATCTGGGTGGGCTCCACAACACCATAGATACATCGCTTCGTCCAAGGGCACACGAGTATAATGGTGATGCAAGCTACCCCTGCTCCGACACCCTTGCCCCGCCGTCCGTTGCCCCCTGCGCGCTGCCACCAGAGCTTCATGCTGCTGCACTCGCTGGGCGGCGGCACCGGCAGCGGCGTGGGGACCTACATCGTGCAGATGCTGGCGGTGAGTGGCTGGCGAGCAGTGCCGGCTAGCCCCCTTTGTTCGCGGCGCGCAGCCCCGCCTGCGGAGCAAGCCCGACCGCCCTGCATACACACACCACCTATCCTCAACTTGCCTTCATACCCCGCCCCTAGTAACTCCGCATGCCACTTGCTTTGCCCTCTTCTAGACCCTGCTTTACGGTATGCTTTGGTTTACACCCCCAACTGCATCGCTGCACACCGCCTGTCCCCCTGGCTACCCCTCTTCCCTCCCCGCCCCGCCCCCAGGACGAGTTCCCCGGCGTGTTCCGCTTCACCACCAGCGTGTTCCCCTCCGAGGAGGACGACGTGGTCACCTCGCCCTACAACGCGCTGCTGGCGCTGGGCTGCCTGGTGGAGCACGCCGACTGCGTGCTGCCGGTGGAGAACCAGGCGCTCATAGACATCGTCAACAGGCACGAGGCGGCGCGCGAGCGGGCGGCGGGAGGTGCGTGCGCGGGCGAGCACCTTAGGCAACTGCTGCGCCGCTGTGTCTCCCAAACCCTACGGTTCGTTGTCATGGTGCACAACTAGTACGACACAAAGTTACCGGCGTTGCATTTATCTTAAGCCCTGGTTGCTGTACGGTTGCTTACAGGAGATGCGTCGGCGTCCGCCGGTGGCCGGGGCGGCGGCGGCGGCAGCGGCAAGCCGTTCGACGCCATGAACGCCGTTGCCGCCAACCTGCTGCTGCACACCACCGCCAGCGTGCGGTTCGAGGGCCCGCTCAACGTGGACCTCAACGACATCACCATGAACCTGGTGCCCTACCCGCGCATGCACTTCCTGCTGTCCGCCATGTCGCCGCTGCAGCCGCACGGGGCGCTCAAGGAGAGGGACGTGGGCAAGGCGGCGGCGGCGGCGGCGCTGCAGCCGCGCACGCTGGACCAGGTGGGTGTACCAGGATGCGGTGAAGGGGAATACACGGCATATGACAAAGCAAAGCTAGACCGCGACGGGCGTGGGCGCTGGACCAGGTGGGTGTGCTTGGTACCGGACAGTGGGCAAGGGTGCTGGCTGGCCGAGCAACTCGGAAGGCAAGTTGCTAGCACGTAACTCCTTCAGCGGCTTCGACTGGTTTGTTGAATAAATGTAACGGCTTCACGCCTTTATGAGCTGGAGCGCCTGTGGCGCGAAACAAACGTGGTACGTAAAGAGAGCAGCAAAGGAGAATCCGCCCTGCCGTCAGCGCTCTTCCGTTGCTGCCCCGCCCACCAGGTGTTCGGCGAGGTGTTCTCCCGCGAGCACCAGCTCATCCGCGCCGACCCACGGCACGCCACCTACCTGGCGTGCGGCCTCATCGCGCGCGGCCCCACCGCCACCATGGCGGACATCAACCGCAACGTGGCACGGCTGCGGCCGCAGCTCAAGATGGTGCACTGGAACAGCGAGGTGGGCGCACGGCGCGACGGAGAGACCGTTTGCTAAACCTGATCATGTGTTGTGCCGTGTCATACCATGAGCCGCATGCAGTGGGCCTCCCTTGCGGTTATTGCGCTTCGAGTGTTCTTGAGTTTTTCAGGCGAGGGCTAGGTTGCCCGTTGTGGTTCTGTACGCTCGGTGTTCGTGTGTCGTCAGTGCACTGGCTCACATTGGGTGGCCCGACTCATTCAGGGCTTCAAGCTGGGCATCTGCAGCACGCCGCCCGTGGGCTGCCCCTTCGGCCTGCTGTGCCTGGCCAACAACACCGCCATCGCCTCCACCTTCGGCACCATGCGGGACAGGTTCGACAAGCTGTACAGGAGGAGGTGGGTCGGTGGGGCGAAAGGGAGCTGGACTGCGGGGCGTGAGTCGGGACGCGCTTGCCGCGCCTGGCGGCGGCCTGCATGGCGGCGGTGAAGCAGCGGCCGGGGTGCTGCGCACCCGTGCCTGGCTCCCACGGCGCCACCTGGCTGTTTAAGGCGCACAAGATGGCGCTCAACATGCTGGCTGCGAGCAGTGTGGGTAAGTGGAGCGGCTGCGCACGAAGGGCAAGGTCTGCCCGGCGGTGGCGCTGCCGCTTCACGTACCCACGGCTCGCAGCCAGCTCGTATTTTTCCAGTGCCATCTCGGGCACCTTGAACAGCCGGGTGGCGCCGTGGAAGCCGGGCACAGGGGCGCAGCACCTGCCGCCCTGCCGCTGCTTCACCGCCGCCAGGCAGGCCGCACGGCAGGCGCAGCACGTCGTCCGGATCGATCATGCACAGCTGCTCCTCCCCGCCCGGGCAAAGGGAGCTTGACTGCAGGGCGAGAGTCGGGACGCGCGTGCAGCTAGCTTTGCTGGCCGCACTCGGTCGACACGCAGCACGTTGTGTTACTGCATTGTGTAGTAGGATGCGGTGTAGGCAGTGGCAGGAGGACTGGAGAGCGGTGGCATGGGCAGTTACTATGAGATCAAGTGAGATTAGCGTGCGTTAGCGACCGGGCGAAACGCAGCACACTGTGGACTGTGTGCTCGGAGCCGAGGCAGACGACCTGTGCGCGCTGCGCATGCCACTGGGACGATTCATGGCGGAGCCCTTGTCGGCCAGCCGAAAGAGGCTGATAAGTTGCTATGGTAGCAGCGTTTGATTTCGCAGCTAATGCGAGGAGGGGCATCCAGAGGCACCTTTCCGTTACCCATGCGTTTCTCACGTGCCCCGCCTCATGCGCCCCAGAACCCATTCCTTCACTTTACGCCCGCTTCCCCCAGGGTCTACACGCACCACTACGAGCAGTACATGGAGCTGTCGGGCTTCGACAGCGCCTCGGAGGTGGTGGCGGACCTCACGCACCAATACCAGCAGCTGGAGGGGGCCACCGTGGCGCCGCCCAACACGCGCCTGCGGCCGCGCGGCATCTCCTTCCTGCCGTGAGCCTTGGCTGCTGGCAAACCGTTGCCGATGGCGGCAGGCCGCGGTTTAGCAAGCTTATGTGGTAGAAGTGGGGAGGAGCGCAGCAGTGCGTGTACGGGCGGGTCGTGGGCGACCGCGCCTGAAAGATTCTTGGTGGAGTTAGGCCCAGACGGCATTGAGGGACGGCACTGAGGGAATGTGTGTTACGCGCGCTGGGTGAGGGAGCGTACGGCAGGACCCATGCATGCAGTTCGTGTACGGGCAGCCTTATGTCCCTGACTGACACTCCTTGCGGGCAGGACCGGCCACCCAATGCTGCATAACCGACAGCCAGGCACTGCTATGCTGCTCTTGTTGTGTAGCGTACCGGTATGCTTGGTGCTCGCGGGGAGAGGTGCTCGCGCTGCGGGAGAGGCAGTGTGAACATAGAGGTACATACGTAGCGGACATATTAGCGTCCTTACTGGCCAGCAAACAGCCTGCCATGCCAGGTACTCATTGACATAGTGTTACACCGTGTGCGCCCTAGTGCGCCTGTAAGGCAGCGGTGGTAGGCCTGTCACGTAGTGTGTCCTGCCTTTGATGAAACCCCAAGGTATTGCTGTGGTGAGGCCCTCGTGTGGGTGGGGTTGCAGATGCACGAGTTTGCGTGTCAGCTTGGCCTCGCCACGGCCTGCCTCTGGAAGGATGGCCGTATCAACCCACAGTGTAGACTACGGTGTAGCACCTTTGTGAAAGACTGGTGGCTGCTGCTGCCATGTGATCGCCGCTTTGTCGGCTGCAGTGTTGCTGTATTGCTGTGACGCAAGGCACAGACAATACGTGTAACAAACATGGGACGTTACCAGAAGTTGTTCCAGCGCCTTCTACTCTCTGGACTGCACCACCACACACGTGTCGCACAGGAGCGCACAATATGGCCAGCCTTCCACCTCGCTGGTCATCAAATGGCGGTACAGCAGCGCCCAGTGCAGTTGCTCATGACTACAGGCTACACAGCAACAGCGCAATGCCAACCAGCAACAGCCGTGCGCAATGGGCCGGCAATAATAATACCTGTGGGCGGGCTAGAATATTATGTCAAGGCAAGTAGTGCTTGTTGAACCACAATGGTACTTCTTCGGCCATGCTCCTGTACGGATATATACAAACTAACACATGCACCTGCATACTGAAAGGTCTCTTCGCAACGTGCCAACACACCGGGGGAGCTTCCCTGCAACACACCATGCTACCAAGACACCTCATGCTGCACCTGGCGTAGCCTGCTACGCCAAGCATACAACAAGCACAAGTGCGGCTGTACCGCGCGCCACATAACCGGCCCTACAACGGAGCAACTTGCTCCATGCCAGCATCAACACACCAGGACAACAGAACACAACCAGAGATCAAGGGTGCCGTATCGCAACAAAAGAGACTCGTGACGTGCGTCTGCAGGTGTTTTCGAGGTATCAACCAAACAGATAACACGAAATACAATACATAATGTACAACTTGGCATGCACGCGCGTGCAGTCCGTGCATGCAGTATGAAGGTACAGCGTTCGGCACAGCTGGGTGCCGTACAAGTTCCACCTGCACCCTGGAAGGCCGAGCAGACCAGCATTTCCTCTTCGCCGCTTGACCTGAACCTGACCGCAGAATGTCTGCCCCCGCAGGCTCTCGTGCGTGTAGAAGGTTCATGTATCCGCAAAGGCCAACAGTCTGTGTGCACAGATGAGGATATGTTGTGTTCTCTCACCCCATCTGCTCTATCCGCGGCAAAGCGATGTCATCAAATAAACTGCACGCACTCTCTCATTCGCCCTCACTCTCGTCTTTCCCAACCGAGCTCTACAGCCCCTCACACAACTGACACCAAGGTAGCTACGTCCCACATGCCACCATACCTAACCAGGCAAATAACCGGGCCTACACCACAGCACCTCCTGACAGCGACGCCCCATACGCTAACGCACACGCGCAGCCATCGCCCTCCACGGCCCTACTACCACCCAAACACCAAACCGCGAAACCAACACCCACGCACCTTGTCACCCGGCTGCCACAGGCCCCGCCTCCCCACAGCAGTGCACCCCGGCTACCTTCCCCCAGAACCACAGGCGCCCGTCCGACGCCTTTCCTCCCCCTGACCCCAGAACCCAGCCCCACGCCTGGACCCGACGACACCAGGCTCCACCTTACAGTTCCCTACACTTTCCTCCTCCTCTACATAGCGTAGCGCTCACTCCCCCGCCTTCCCAACTCACCCTGCTCCTCACCAGGCACCTCCCGGCCCCTCCTCCACCACGCCTGCCTGCCCTCACGCGCTGAGCTCCCTGTCCAGCACCAGCGGCCTCACGGGGCGCGGCGCGCTGGGTATGCCGGCCGTGATCGAGTCCAGCGTGTCCTGCGCCTGCCGGTCCGCCTCCGCCTCCGCAGCCTCGTCCAGCAGCCCCTGCGCAGCGGCGGCCTCCATGGCCTGGCGCCGCCGCGCGAACACGTCAAGCACCTGCTGGTGCACCCTGGGGGGAGGGGGGCACGGAGTTGGGGGAGAGGGGAGGGAGAGTGCTTAGGGGGAACACGACGTGTGGTGACGTAGTGGGCTGTAGTAAGCAGGCGTCCAGCACCTGAAGGTACACAGGGTGGCGGGAGAGTGCTAAGGGCGAACATCAAGGTGGTGATTCAGTGGGGTGTAGTTGAACGCATCTAGCACTTGCTGGTACACCCTGGTGGGGGCGCGGAGTGTGGGGAGAGGGGGTATCGTGTGAAAAAGAGTGTACGGCGGTGCACGGGACGCCACGAGGTCAACCGGATCAACCGCTTTTACGTGTGGGGAGCGCGCAACAGGATGCCACAACCAGCTGGACAGCGATCACAAGGAACAACCGCATTGTTGGTGCCATGAGGCGGCAACGGCGAGTAAACAGATGAGCAAAGGGCGCTGGTGCCTCACCTGACCACGTCGTTGGCGACGTAAATGGGTCGGTGCAGCTGTATGGCCAGCGACAGGCTGTCCCCGGGCGTGGCGTCCAGGGAGGCCAGCGTGGCATCGGGCCGGGACAGCACGATGCGGCTGCAGGGCGGGATCGGGGGAGTTTGCATCGTGAAGGGGGTAAAGAAGGAGATCCAGTACTCCAGATCCTACAGTTCAATGACTGCTGGCTAGGGCACTTGATCACGTGCCGTTGGCATGTTAGACATAGGGTGTAGGCGCCCACCTGTAGAATATCCCGTCCACCATGCGGGTGATGCAGATGCGCTGCACCGTCACGCCAGTCGCCTGCGGGCAGCCGAGGGGGGCAGACAGCGGTGAGATACGGCAAGCCGGCTGCGGAACTGACGTCACGCTGGGCACGTGCTGCTCACCACGCACATCCGGCCAGCGAACATGCGCACACCACATCAAGACCTCCGCCATACAGCGAGCCACCCCGCCACCCTGTACAACCATCAGCTCCCCCTCCCTGCACCCTGTGCCCTGTTTCACGCGTTCCCCCTTCCTGCACCAGCCACTGCATGCCTGCCCCGGCTCGCCCCCTCCACCACCCTGCGCACCAGCAGGCTGCGCGTCCACGTGCCCAGGGTGGAGGGCCTGCGCTGCTCCAGGGAGCCGGTGGCGCTGACCAGCGACAGCGCCTCGGGGCCCGCCAGGCTGACCTCCAGGGGGTACTCGGCGCCCGGCAGCCCCAGCACCACGTTGCCGCCGCCGGGGTAGATGTTGATCTCGCGCAGCTGGGGGAGAGGAGCGGGGCGCAGACCATGTGGGCGTGAGACGCCAATCGTTATGGATGCGCAGGTCGGCAGCAGGCCAAGCATGTTCTTGCACGTACAGCAGTCAGCAACATGAAGACCAAAGGTACTGTGCCTTGTGTGCTCGCCACTACGGTTGCACCGCCCAAGTTACGCCTGCGCTTGCACGGCTGGGTGGCCTGCACGTCCTCGCACCTGGGCCAGCGAGTAGGTGGTCTCGGCGGCGCCCAGCCCATCAAAGCCCTCGAACGCCATGGACGCCACGTCGCTCGCCTCCTCCTCAAACCCCGACATCAAGCGCGGCGGCTCGGGCGCCGACGGCGCCGCCAGCTCCGAAACCGCCCCTGGGGCCCGCGCCCGGCCCTGAGCCACATCGCTAGCGCCGGCGACGCCCCTGCCCGGCACCTGCTGCACCTGCAGCGTGGCCGACACGTGCCCCCCGGCAGCTGCTGCGTCCAGCCCCGCAACGCGCACCAGCTGCTGCCCTGCTGCTGCCACGTGCTCGCCCAGCACGGAGCCGCTTGTTGCGTCCACGAAGCGCCACGCGTGCGACTCGAAGGTCTGCACCGTGAACACGTTGCCGGGGCTGAGCACCCCGAAGTACTCGGGGTCGCCGTCGTAGTTGATCCTGGGCAAAAGGTACGAATGTGCGCACGGGGACGGGGTCAGTCCGGTACTTGACGCCGTTTAGTATGGGTTCAGTGTGGGACCAAGAGCTGTTGAGAGGCGCTGCGAACACACGTTACTCGATGGTTTCGCTGCATCGCGAGCGTTTAGCACATGCTTCCTCTCCAGGCGCATATCACTAGGCACACTGCTTGTGGCCCATGTGGACGAGTTATGGCCTGCAGTACCTAGGCCTCACCAGTAGATTTTCATCTGGCGGTCCAGGTTGTTCAGCACGGTCAGTTCGCTGGGCACCGCCCAGCTCACGGAGCGGAGGCGCTGCACGCCCGTAGCGAGCGCTGAGCCGCTCGTGGGGCCCACAAAGACTGCCTCGGTAACCAGGTTTGCGCAGAACGGGAGGCCGAGGAGCGCGGCACGGCGAGACCAGGACGGAGCTGCTTCCAGGGGTGTTTGAACTCCCTTGTCACACTTTGGCGGGAAGCAAGCCGGGGCGCTTTTTGAACCATCATGTTGACGCTGTAGCGCATGGCAGGCAACAGCATATCGCCTGCTGCCTGTTGGACGGACGGACCGCGCCTGTGTTGCCACCCGAAGGACTGCGGCATGGCACGCGTCAGCCTGCTGTGAGCCCACATTTTTCGTTTACCCGATGCAGTTGAAATCTGTGGCTGTCTATGGCGAACACTGTGCGCATGCAATCTCTGCCTTCAAGCCAAGCGTAGGACCGCTGCAGCGCGGCTGCAGCGATTTGACGTCAGCACGGCTTGAGGCTGCATACCCTACTTTCAAGCACATACCTTGCATTTTTGTAGCGCTCTCCTCTGCCCAAGGTATGCGTCGAAGGTCTAGCGCTAGGGTTCTGGCGTTCCGTAGCTTTCAAGAGTGCAACCGGAGGAAAACCTTGTGCCTTACGGTGGAAGTGCGCAAGCCCTTTTACGCAGTTAAAACCCGGCCAGCTTGTAGCGCTGGAGGCTAACGAAGGGTCGCGCGTTGGTCCCGGTCGAAGACGATGGGTCGTCGAAACTGGCCAGGCCGAGAAGCACAAAACTCAACGAGCAACTGTACATGCATAACCTACAGGCAACCTTATGCTGAATGCGCCCGGCAATCACGGTGTACCAGGATCGATGACGCTGGACGACTGCTGCGCCCATGCACACAGCCTCACACACCGGCACGACACGCTTGCCGCATGCCCTGAATCAGGCCCTACAGTGCCACTGCGACCAGAAAAATTACCACTTCCACTTTTATTAGGGGTGCAATGCATTGTTCTGCCGCACCAACAAGAAACAAGTAGTACACCACGAGCGCCCCCGTACAGTACACGAGTTCCTCATGCGAGCAATCACAACCTTTATTTCAATGCCGTTCACCTGCCACGTTGCAATGCCGTACTGGTACATATAGTAATTAATAGGCTGCTGGCCGTACGGACCAGCTATACACTCCGCCATTCGTTCAAATTACGCTGCTGCCTACCCCCGCCACGGCTGGGCCCCTCAGTCCACCAACTGATCCTCCCCTTCCGCCCGGGACGGCGGTGTCCAGCGGTGTCCGACAGCAGCTGCCGCAGCTCCAGGTGACGCCGGCCGCCTCCTGCCTCCTGCCCCAGAACCACGTTCCGACAACATCGGAGACGCCAACAGGCAGCTGCCCACTTGGGACTCGTCCATGAGCATGGCACGTGACGATAGGATGCTGGGATGGGTGGGCGGCGGTGCCACGAGCAGCCCATGCCCTGGCTGGCCTACGACGGCATGGCTGGTGGCACTGCGGGGCCGTGAAGGCCCTGGGGACGCCGGCCTGGTGTAATATGATGCGACCGTGTGCTGCTCCTGCTGGTGTTGCTGCTGGCGTGAAGCTGCACCGCCGCGCCAGCCGCGGGGCTCACTGGCGGCAGGGCTGCGCAGCTTGCCGGAGGAGGCAGCTGCTGCAGCGGCGCTGGTCGGCCTGTAGGTGCGTGTCGGGGCTCCGTGCGGCTGTGGCGGAGGGACGACGATGTGGGGGCTGCGCCCTTTGAGGGCTGCGTGGCAGCCGTGCAGCTGGCGACCTAGCGCCACCGCCTCAGAGGGCAGGAGCGGCCTCATATAATGCTGTTGTGGATACTGCTGCTGCTGCTGCCGGTGTTGAAGCTGTTTGTGTTGTGACCCGGGCGGCTGGTGCCCGTGGGCTGCTTGGTGGTACGCATCCAGGCGATGGTGTTCCTCCTGCAACTGCTTCTGCTCATGGTGCTCAAACTCGTGACTCTGGCGCCTCCGCACTCCCACGGCCTCCTCTGTCAGCGTCCGCACCACCTCCCGTGCTGCCACCTCCCGCACGCCAGGATAGTGTGCCGCAATGCCGAGCGCAGCTGCCGTCTCCTCCGTCAGCTCGGCGCCGTACGTCGCATTCAGCTTGAGCAGCGCAGCGCGGTTCAGCCGCACGGGCGTTCCCGCCCCTCCATGCGAGCAGCTCGCACCACAATGGTCAACGTAGTCCACTGGCCACAGCGGGTCCGTGACGCCTGTAGGCCCCTCCGACTGCACGGCTGCCTCCGCCTCAGCAACGACCACATACGCAGGCGGCGGCGGGGGATGCGCTGTCGACGAGGCAGCTGCCGGCAGCTGCACATGCCACGCGGATGGAGACACGGACGGTGACACGGGCCTTTGGAAAGCACCGGGGGACGCCGTTTGCGCCGGCCCGTCCATCAACGGTGGTGCTGCCAGGGGGTCTGGCAGCGCGGCAGGGGACTGCCTCCCGGCAGGCCCGCCTGTGACCGCCGTCGCCACCGCCACTGCAACGCCTGCGGGGGACCCCTTGCGCTTCTCCGCCAGCGCCACGCTCAGCCAGCCCTCAAAGACCGCCGTGTCCTCGGTCTGGCCCCTGGGGCCAACCGCCTCGTCGTCTTCGCTGCCGTCGGCTGCCAAGGGGCCGCCTAGGGAGCCGTGGCCCACCGAGGACCGGAAGCTCCGGACGGAGGCCTCCCAATTGGCAAGGGAGTCGTGAACGGGGGCAGCCGGCCCGTCGGCAATGACAGCGAATCCATCGACCTCGCGGTCGTGCATGGGCATTTTATCAGCTGTGTCGTTGCTTGGATGCGCCGGCGCGTCTGCAGGCCTTCCCTCGGCGCTGTTGCCTTCCCTCCGCGCGCTGCTGGAGCCGCTGCCAGGCCCTCCCGGAACACCGCTGGCGCTGGTCCTCGCAACAGCAGCAGTGCCGCTAGCCCTGTCCGCTCCTCCCCTGGATAGCGCTGATCGGGGCGAGGGGGCATCCCTGCGGTAGACTGCGCTGATGTTGAGGTCCCGGTTGATGAACCGCCCGCTCTGGCCCCCAACGCCTCGTGCGCCCACCTTGCGTCCGGCCTCCGCCGCCTGCCCACCCTCACTCAACCCCTCCCCTTCCTCCTCCGCCACCACGGCTGCCGCGTCTCCGCCGAAGGGCGCGAACCTAATGTTGAGCTGCCGCAAGCTGCGCCCGGAGGGCGACATGGAGCGGCCAGGCGACAGCGCCCGGGGCACACCGCCACCGTCGCCCTCCAGGGAGGTGCCACTCGTTCGCGGAGAGCCCTGAGCAGTGCTAGGAGGACCTCCTTCCGCGGTGGCCGCTACCAGGGATGACGGCTGGGAGGCGGAAAGCGCCTCCTTGGCCAGCTGGCCGCTCACAGCTGCATTGGCAGCATTGGCAGCTGCGGCGGCGTCAGCTGCAGACGCCAAGGTGGAGCGAGCTGGGCAGCCCAGGGGGATTAGGTGGGGGAAAAGGTCGGGCTCGCTGGCTTGGTGGAGACCGGGCGGCGGTGCGAAGGGGTCGGGCATGGGCGAGGGCGCTGGGCAGGACGGCCGGCGGGTGGAGGACCGCCTCAATAGGCCGGCGGGGCGGTTTGAGAGGTCGGCCTGGTCGTGGTAGTCGGCCCGACGGTTGTGGTGGTGGGACTGGCGAGGGGTCTGGCGGGTGCCGGGCGGAAGGCCGATGCTGGTGCGGATCCAGTTGGGCAGGCCAGCGAGGACGGGGTCCGTCTCCAACGGATCTGCAAGGGTGCAGTGGTCCCGCACGGAAAGGATTCGCGCAAACAGCCGGTGAAGGCCTGGTAGTGGCCGCTTGAGCAGGTAAAGCTTCGAAGGCAGGTGCATGCACACATTGATGGGCTGCGTTGCTTGCAGCCTTTAAGCTACGCATCTGCGCTGTGAAACAGCCGGCCAGTCGGCGGACAAGCGCCCCCCACGCGGACCGGCCTCACCTGCCACGTCCAAGCACACAGCCTGCACAGCTGCTGTCCCCGCCAGGTAGTGCGGCACAGCGTCCGCAACCTCGCCTCCACTGCTGCGCGCACTCTCACCACTGCGACGCTGCGGCTGCTGTTCCACCCCCATCCGGTCCCCCTGATTCACCTTTGGTGACTCGCACCAGTCCGGGTCTGCTAACCGGGCAGACCCTGGGCAATGGGCGCCTCCGGACCCTTCCCGTACTGACGGCTGCACGCGTACCACCTTGAACTCCCCATTCTCCTCTGCATCCTCCTGGTCCTCCTGCTGGTGCAATATGACACCATCACTCCTGCGTCCTATCCTGTCCCGCCTGCCTCGCACCCCTGCCTGCCGCGCCTCCCCAGCAACCTCTCCACCGTCCACACCCCGACCGTGCTCCCTCGCCCAGGCTATCCCAAGCGCCGTGCGCGGCCTCGCCGGCTGCGCCCGCACCCGCGGCGGCGACCCGCTACCCCCAACTCCCCCATCACGTTCCACTCCTGCTGCTCCACCTCCTGCTGTCACTGCGTGCATGCACACTGACGAACGGTGCAGGTGCGTCATGGTGGCCGCATTCGCCTGCACCTCCTCCTGCGCGGCCAGCTCCCGGTCGCTGAGCCCCACGCTGTCCAGGCCGGCCAGCACCTCCTGCAGCAGCCCGTGCGAGCGCCACAGACCCACGGGTCCGCCCCCGTGTGCGCCCGGCCCACCCTGGTGGTGCGCCCCGCCTTGCCTGGAGGGCCCATGCTGGGGCAGTGCCTCCAAGCTCGCTGCAGCAGCGCTACCGGGGCGGCGGTGTGCAGCACCTCCCGCCCCACGGTGCGTGGTGGATTGTCCGCAGGATGGGCTTCCGCTACCAATGGCGCTGGCGGGCCGGGCGGCGTGCCCCTTGGCAGCCGGCCCGCCCTGGTCAGGCGGCGTCGCACTGGGCGTGCGCACCAGGGACAAAGTGTGCATTTGGCCGCCCACCACCGCCTGCACCCGCGAACGAGAGTTCATGCCGCCCACCACTAGCGCAGCTGCCGCGGCCGCGGCCCCAGCGCCGCCCACTACCGCTGCCACCTCCAGATCAGCTGCGCTCCGCTCGGTTTCGGCGCCATCCTCCGGATACTCCGACCGGTCCCAGCGGCCGCTCACGCCCAGCCCCGCTGCCCCCCACGCCTGCGCCAGCGATAGCTCTGCGCTTGCGCCCAGGGGGCTGCGTCCCAGGCGGGACGGGGAGTGCAGCCTGTTGAGCCCCGAGCCGGCCGGTGAGCCGGGCTCGAGACTACCGCTGGACAGGAAGAAGCTCGACTGCCGTACCGGCGTGGCAGCGCCGGCGCTGCTGCCCCCAATGCTGTTGGCCCGAAGCAGCGAGTCCAGGCGCATGTCTTCCAGTGGGGAGCGGGCGCGGCTGCGGCTGCGCATGCTCCTGCTGCCTGACGCCGCGGGCGATGTGGAGGTGCTGCGCTGCGGGCGGCGGCTGGACAGGCTGCGTGCGGGCGAGTTGGAGCCGCTGCCTCGGGACGTGGTCCTGGAGCCGGAGGAGCCCCCTAGGCCGCCGCTGCCGTACAGTAGGCCGATGCCCACGTTTGCTTTGCGCTTGCTTCGCGTTGGAGTGGGGACGCTTGTGAGCGCCAAGAGCCTCTTCAAACCCTCCGGGCCCTGCGGGAGCCGTGGAAGAAAGCATCATCGTCAGGCGGGCATGCTGTCGCAGGACATGTAGTCCGACTCGTGGTTCGTGCCCGTGGGCTGCCGTCGGTGGGCTACCGGCCCCTGCCCCACGCACCGATGTTGCGTCCAGCAGCATCTGCATGCGCTTGTAACGCTTGAGCAGCTCATACAGCGTGAAGCCCTGGGCATGGGACGGAAGAGGGGCGCAGTCGCATCAAAACGGTCCGGTATGGAAAGGCAAGTCGGGTCATGAGCGTTAGTGGGCTCCTAATAAAGCCATGTAGGCAGGCAGGCAAGCACCACCAGGAGTGTGTAGCCGAAGCTGAGTCGCTGTAAGCTGAGCGAGTGCTTACCACCTCCTGGAGCAGCAGCCCCTGTTCGCCATTCAGGGCCTCCTGGTAGGACTCCGGGCACAGCAGCTTGGCCTGGGGACCGACGACGTAAGTGGTTAAAAAGTATACGCAAATCGCGAGGCAACGGATGCCGGCTACACGCCCTCTTGCTGAATGCGGGACATGTGGGGGAGACAGCCCCATCCCTGGACGCCACGCTAGTACGTGCTGCCTCATACGGACTAGTCAAAGGCAAGGCTCAGCTGTAGGCAGTGCCGTGCCCCTTCACACCGCAAAGTACTCGGTGAAGTCAGCGTGCGCTATGCGGCCAAGGTGGCCCGTGCTGTCCAGCCGCTGCAGGAGCGCCCGGACCGCCTCGGCGCTGTGGGACGTGGTTGAGGGATTGGCAGGGTACGGAAAAGGGTGAGCAAAAGGCAAGTAAGGGAATTGCGGCAGGGGGCAGCAAGCTACGTGTGCATGGCAGGTCTCTGCGGCATGGGCACACGGTGGCGGGAAGGACGGCAAGGCGGCAAGGGCTGCGGCCTCGAGGGAGCAGGCGGGTACATACAGCAGAGCGTTGGCTGGGACCTTGTGTACGTGCACAAAGAACCAGCATTCCTTTGTGGCAGCTGCGTCTCCGTATCTACGGTGGCATAGAAGGATGGTAGGCGTGCTGCTGCGCAAGTGCTGGTTGCACACCCTGTGCGGGCTACGCCGCACGTGGGACCCACCTGATGGCTTTTCCAGCTGCCGCATTAATGGCTGTGTGCAACCGCTTGGCTGTAATGTGGCCTGGGAACACGGCGGGACAAAGCGAGCTCAATTAGCCGTGCTTGCAGTTGCCAACTGTCTGGGACCCCACAGGTAAAGTCATGCTTGCGCCATCTGATGCGCGGGAGCCAAGGGTGCTGCAACAACCCTGCTGGACGGGAGCGGTTGTCGCGTGCCGTCGTTTACCCTTTCTTGCACAACCAGCAAGCCTGCTGGCCAGTATGCCTAGCCTCGTACCATTTTGCTGAACATCCAGGCGCTCCCACAACTCCTGAATGTCAGTTTTGGCGTCTTGGGGCAGGTAGGACTGGAAGGTGAGGCTCCTGTCCGCGTCCTTCCTCTTAAGCAACTCCAGCGCAGCCGCCGAAACCATTGCTTAGGTTTATTGAAGTTTGTGTTGCACAGGCAGTCGTCAGCCTGTCTCATGGTGTGAGCGTACGTTGCATGTCTTCTTACATGGTCGAGTCTACTGCAGACACAACTGTGTCACTTTCCTATGCAGAAGTAAACAAGCATATTTGTTACACATAAGTCTGGGGCCAAACCAAGCGTAGGTGGCGTTTGCACCCCCATTTGGGTCGGAATGGGCTCGGCGCGCATTGTACGTTTAGCAACTGCCTCCCCCACCATCAAACATCGCAGTTAAACCTGGCTTACATTCATACTTGCAATTGTATCCGTTCTCCGTCTTGGTCGCACCTCCTTGTGTACCTGACCATCGCTACATCAACACACGAGAAAGCGCAGCTGCGATGGCTACTCGTGGCCTCCTGGAGCTTCTTACAGGGCAAGTGCTGCCAGCACCTGCAGCTAGTGTTATCTCGAACTGTCGTGCCTGCCACCTGCCACCTGTCGTCTCCGCACGGTGGGCATGACCCTGCACCTAAGCCAACCCGACTTCACTTCATGCAGGCCAACGGCCTCCCAGGCCCTGTCCCTTGTGGGCAGTACTGCCGTGGTTTTCGGAGTGCAACGGCTCGTGCCTAGCTCCCCCTCTTGGTACAAGTCTCTCAGAAAGCCAAGGTGAGCGGAGGCGAGCGTGTGTCAGGCGGCCGTGACATGCGCCGTGTGCCTTGTGCACCCACAACAGCCACACATGCCAATTCATATTTCGCATCCCTAAGCACCAACGCAACTGCCCTGCGGTTGTACTTCTTCTGTCCAACAGCTGGACTCCCCCGAACTACGTCTTTCCGATGGTGTGGATTCCCCTACACCTGATGCAGTCGGTGAGCGTCTCCTGGGCATGGCGCGTGAGGAAGGGGGCAATAGGCAAATGCACTTGCAATGCCAGGACTGGACGGTGTCTGGTATCGACGGCTTGTGCTCCCCAGGCTGGCCTTGTGCGTTAGCAGCGCTGAGAGCCTTAGCTGTGGCCTGCTGAGCTCTCACATGCAGTCGTGTCAACCGGTCATTTTCAGAGTTCGTCAGTGTCAGCAGTGAGCTGCGACACTCACCGCGGCCCTGAATGGGCAGCGAAGAGCTGCGGGGCATGCAGTTTTCACCAGACGAAAAACACAAGCCGAGGCGCCTTGAACGGAACTCGGTCTTGCCGGCGTTGTTGACATGTCCGTCTTCGGCTCCAGCGGCAGGCAAAACAAACAAAACTGAGGGGCATGCAGTGTAGGTTCAGCCTGGTTCAGCCGATTGGTACCGTGCACATGGTGCACACCCCGTCATGCACACCAGCACTGTAGAGGTACCTGCACAGGTACCAGTATGTGGTCGGTCACGGCCATGCCTACACGCCTCTCAAGCCATGACCAACACCTACGAGCATGAGTACTGCTTATCCAGAGCTTTTTATGTGCTGCTGTGCGTTTACTCCCTTGCCCAGGTGGCTGTATGGATGGTGTGGAACAAGGCGCCCACCCCCGGCGCCCTGGCACTGCCGCTCGCCGCCTTTGGGGCGCACATGTTCCTGGGGTACTGGTGGAACGGTGAGGCAACAGATTGCCGTCAAGTCGGCGTGCGCAATTCGCATCACCTGAGCCCCTCTGCTGTGCCTCGGCGTTGCCATCTGGCGGGAGCGCGGGAAGTCGGTGTCATCCTGGCAATATTGTGCATGAATGTTTGTCGTGTGCGGCTGAAATCCTACTTGTTCCCCACACCCAGTCGTCTTCTTCGGCAAGCGGCAGATGGAGGGCAGCCTGCCGTGGATGTACACGTTCTGGGCCTCCATCGCCGCCACCGTCGCCACCTTCCACCCCATCAGCCCCACCGCCGCCTACCTCATGCTGCCCACGCAGGTGTGTTTTGAGTGTTTGCCCCTTGTGCACTCGTTTGAGCAGCAAGCCGGTGCCTGAATCCTGGTCGCAATCAACGTCCGAACCCTCCTCGTATGCAGCCTATATGGTATGCAAGCACCGTGCTGGCCTGTTGATGTATGGCAGGCGAGGGACCGACGGCGAAGTGACGGAGGACGGCGGGGGTATCCATACCCCTTGCCAATTGAGTAGCCTCGACTAGGGCGTGCCAGTTGGTCTCGTGTGAAAAGAGGCCATAAGACTAGGAGCAGTGATGCAGGGGAGGGATGGCATACCGCTCAACAGGAAGCAACGCCGGGTGTCATGCGCTCACCTCGTTGTTGCGTACCCGTTTGTGCTCGCTCGCCCACAGGTGTGGGTCACCATTGCCGCCAAGCTGAACTGGGACATCGTCCAGCTCAACAAGTCTGCCTCCAAATAAGGAGCTGGGCATCGCCGTGCAGGGTGGCACAAGCGGGGAGGTGAAGGGTGCACGTGCGGCCGTTTTGTTCAAGTGCCGCACTCGTTTTCTACCCTCGACGGATGTCAGCGCATGGGACCTTTGTACTAGTCGGTTTGACGATTGAAGGGGTATTTTGTGCTCCTGCGGAGCTGCGATGCCATGTTTTAGGGTCCCCTGGTGACCCGACACAGTGGGGGGCAGCAGCTTACCGCCATACACGCACGGCACAAAGCGGCCTCATGCCCAATCTGCCCAAGTTACCACATCCTGTGTGTGTATGTCAATGCGCATGTCAAGTCGTAGGGAGTGTTGAGCAGAAGGTGCAGGGTAGGCTAGGGTTTGCCCTTCTGGCGCGGTAACAACTGATGTACCGACACCGCCGTCTCGCCCAACCCTTCACAGTGTCCTCAACACGCCAGATCACCTTGCAAGCCTGCTGGCCAGTATGCCTAGCCTCGTACCATTTGCTGAACACTTTGGCGCTCCCACAACTCCTGTATGTCAGTTTTGGCGTCTTGGGGCAGGTAGGACTAGAAGGTGAGGCTCCTCTTCCTCTTATTTCTTAAGCAACTCCAGTGCAGCCGCTGAAACCATTGCTTAGGCTTATTGTACTTTGTGTTGCACAGGAAGTCATCAGCCTATCTCATGGTGTGAGTGTACGTTGCATGTCTTCTTACATGGTCGAGTCTACTGCAGACACAACTGTGTCAC
>VFQN01000929.1_pt1 | contig 52028 bp, 51 predicted proteins | sample 3512371 | NCBI WGS metagenome assembly VFQN01 (sample SAMN10412370, study PRJNA504923) | tailings metagenome | isolation source: Replicate 2 from Balatoc abandoned mine | place: Philippines: Itogon, Benguet | collected 2017-08-28
CCAATTGCCATAGGTACTTACCTTATACCTATGGTTACGAAACGCCCTAATTACCTATTTTTTTATCGACAAATCCGGCACAAAACTGTCAACCGGCGACGAACACGCCCGTTATTGGCGCTTGACCGACTTTTTCGGTCAAAGGCCGCAAGGCCTGGTTGATCAACCACCCATTTATTGAGGAAATCATGAACAAACTGTTTGCCGCCATCATCGCCGCCGTTTTCGCCTCTGTCTCGGTTGCCCCGGCCTTCGCCGCTGAAGCCAAGAAAGAAGAGAAAAAAGAAGAGAAAAAGGCCCCGGCCAAGGCTGACAAGAAAGACGAGAAAAAAGCCGACAAGAAGTAATTCTTCGGTTTTGCTCAAGAAGGCAGGGCGCAAGCCCTGCCTTTTTTATTGCACGGCCCCCACCCCCCCCGTTGTAAATGACATGGGCATGCGCTAATGTAGCGCGGCTCGCTTCGAGCCGCGCACCGGAATCCGGGCGCGATTCTGTCCAACAAGGGGAGGGGAACATGAAGAAGCTGTTTGCAATGATCATGGCTGGAATGTTTGCTTCGGTAGCCGTCGCTCCGGCCTACTCGGCCGAAAAGAAAGACGAGAAAAAGACCGAGAAAAAAGAGAAAAAAGCCGACAAGAAAGACAAGAAGTAAAAACCGGTCTTTCTGTCCGATGAAAGCAGGGCTTCGGCCCTGCTTTTTTTACGCCTGCCGACGCCGCGGCAAGCCGCCACCGGCGGCGATAAAATACGCGGATGACCGATGAAACAAATCCGTGGAAACCCAATGTGACGGTCGCCGCCGTCGTTGAACGCAGTGGCGGTTTCCTGCTGGTCGAGGAGCAGACCGTGGACGGCCTCCGCTACAACCAGCCGGCAGGCCACCTCGAAGAGGGCGAATCGCTGCTCGAGGCCGTGATCCGGGAAACCCTCGAAGAATCGGCCCGGCATTTCAACCCGACCGCGCTGGTCGGCATCTACCAGTACCGCAAGCCCGACTCACCGGTCACCTACCTGCGTTTCGCCTTCACCGGGGAAGTCTCCGCTCCGGAAGACCGTCCGCTGGACACCGGCATCCTGCGCGCGTTGTGGATGCCCGCGGCCGACATCCGAGCCTGCCGCGAACGGCACCGCAGCCCGCTGCTGATGCAATGCGTCGAAGACTACATTGCGGGACGACGCTACCCGCTGCAACTGCTGCACCATCATTCGTAAAACCATGACTCGTAAACAGAAAATAGTCGTCGGCCTGTCCGGGGGTGTCGATTCCGCGGTCGCCGCCCTGCTGCTGAAGCAACAGGGTTATGACGTCACCGGCCTGTTCATGAAGAACTGGGAGGATGACGACACCGACGAACACTGCACCTCCCGCCAGGACCTGGTCGACGCCGTGGCGGTCGCCGACCGCATCGGCATCGACATCGAGGCGGTCAACTTCAGCGCCGAATACAAGGACCGCGTGTTCAGCGAATTCCTCAGCGAATACCGGGCCGGCCGCACGCCCAATCCCGACGTGCTGTGCAACGCCGAAATCAAGTTCAAGTCCTTTCTCGACCATGCGATGAGCCTCGGCGCCGACCGCATCGCCACCGGCCATTACGCCCAGGTGCGCGAGGTCGACGGACTCCATCAATTGCTCAAGGCCGAGGATGGCAGCAAGGACCAGAGCTACTTCCTCTACCGCCTCAACCAGCAGCAACTGGCGAAGACGGTATTCCCGCTGGGGACGCTGTACAAACGCGACGTGCGCGAGATCGCCCGCCGCGAAGGCCTCGCCAACCACGACAAGAAGGACTCCACCGGCATCTGCTTCATCGGCGAGCGCCCGTTCCGCGAGTTTCTGAACCGCTACCTGCCGGCCGATCCCGGCGACATGGTCACGCCGGAGGGTGTCAGGGTAGGCAAACACATGGGCTTGATGTTCTACACGCTGGGCCAGCGCCAGGGCCTCGGCATCGGCGGCACCCGCAACGGCGACGGCGACGCCTGGTATGTAGCACGCAAGGACATGGCCAACAACCGGCTGGTCGTGGTCCAGGGACATGACCACCCGCTGCTGCTCTCCGACCGGCTGACCGCCGTCAACCTCAACTGGATCAGCGGCGAGGCGCCGCACACACAGTGGGTCTACGGCGCCAAAACCCGCTACCGGCAGAAGGATGCCGCCTGTTCACTGGCGGTCGCGACGGGCACCCAGTGCGTCGTCGACTTTGCCGAAAACCAGTGGGCAGTCACGCCCGGGCAGTCCCTTGTGCTGTATGAAAGCCGCGTCTGCATCGGCGGCGGCATCATCGAATCGGCGCGCCCTGCGCAGACCGGCCCGGCCGATGCCGGATGCCCACCGGGCGTGCTCAACGGCGGTTAAACCCCGCCGGCGAGATCAGCTCAGGCGGGAACCGTGTCCCTGAACGAGGGGCGCTGCAGCAGCTTGTCCGCCAGCCGCGCCAGGTTCGGATGGTTGCGGCGCCAGGGCAGATCCGGCAACCTGAGTTCCATCCATGCCAGGCAGCAGCCCACCGCGATGTCGGCCAGCGTGAAGAAATCTCCCGTGCACCAGGTCTTCGCCGCAAGATCGTCCGCCATCATCTGCAGCGCGCGGTCCACCTTGGCCTGCTGGCGGATGATCCACTCCGGCGACTGTTGCTCCGCGGGGCGGCGTTTTTCCATGACCACGGCGATCGCCGCATCGGTGCAGCCGTCGGCCAGCGCCTCCCAGCGCCGCACCTGGATGCGCGGCCGCTTTTCCTCCGGAATCAGCCGGTTGCCCGGGCTCGCATTGTCGAGATACTCGACAATCACGCGCGAATCGAAGAGCGTGCTCTCGTCATCGAGCACCAGCACCGGAATCTTGCCCAGCGGGTTGTACTGCGCAATCGTGCTGCCTTCGGTGTTCGGCGCATCGATGGCGAATTCGCATTCCATGCGTTTTTCGGCCAGCACGACGCGCACCTTGCGGGTATAGGGACTGGTGGTCGTCCCGATCAGCTTCATCATGTGGATTTCTTGCGGAGTAAAATGCGGGGGTAAAAAAGCGCGCGGATTATAGCACCGCAAACCTTGACGGCCGGCGACCCGCGACTTAGTCTCGGCCTTCACATCAACCGCTTGCAAAAGGTCAATCATGGGCGCCACCGACCAGTTCATCCTCTTCACCCAACCGGGGTGAAGCAGCTGTCTCCGGGCGAAAGAGTTTCTTTCGCGGAAAAAAATTGATTTCATCGCCATCGACGTACTGAACGACCCCCAGGGCCGCGAACGCCTGCTCAAGTTGGGCGTGCGCAACGTGCCGGTCGTCGCCAAGGGCGAGCAGTTCGTGTTCGGCCAGAACCTCGAGGACGTCGCCGAATTTGTCGGCCTGCAGGGCACGGGCCACACGCCGCTGCCGCCTGAAGAACTGATCAAGCGCTGGGTCCTGGTGCTGCAGACCGCGCAGCGGTTGATGCGCCAGTTGCCCGACGCGCAGCTGCAGGAACGTGTGATCCCCAACCGCGACCGTTCGATCCGGCTGATGTGCCACCACATCTTCCGCATCGGCGAAGCCTTCCTTGAATCCATGGAGGACGGCGTCGAGTACGCAGTGCAGCTTGCCAACGTGCCCCCGAAAGACGGCACCTTCATGACCGGCGATGAAATCGCGCGTTACGGCGACACCGTCATCGCGCGGCTGCAGAACTGGTGGAACAAGCTCGAGGACAAATCCTGCCAGCAGAAGGTCAAGACTTTCTTCGGCATGCAGCCCCTGCACATGCTCTACGAGCGTTCGACCTGGCACAGCGCGCAGCACGGCCGGCAACTCGCCGCGGTGCTCGAGCGCCTCGGCATCACGCCGGACCGGCCGTTGACGCCGGAGCAACTCGCAGGTCTGCCGCTGCCGGAACGGCTTTGGGAATAATCGTTTAAAATCAAATACTTATATTAACGGCGCCTGCGGGCGCCGTTTTTTGTCGGGTCTGCAGGCGATAATCGCCCGATACGCAACCGCCTCCACTCCATCCATCACACGATCAGACTCATGTCCACTCGCCCGCTGCACCAGATGACCGCCACCGACATCGTCCGCGCCATCGCCGCCGGAAAAACAACGGCTGTTGCCGTCGCCGAAGCCTGCCTCGCGCGCATCGCCGAACGCGAACCACAGGTTGAAGCCTGGCATTACCTCGATCCGCAGCGGGTGCTGGAACAGGCCCGCACCCTCGACCGCCGCGGCAACATCGGGCCGCTGCAGGGCGTGCCGGTCGGCATCAAGGACATCATCGACACCGACGACATGCCGACCGAGTACGGCACGCCGATCCACAAGGGACGCCGGCCGCAGCTCGATGCCGCCTGCGTCGCACTGACCCGGCGGGCCGGCGGACTGATCATGGGCAAGACCGTCACCACCGAGTTTGCCAATTTTTTTCCGGGCAAGACACGCAACCCCTTCGATCCCCGGCGCACCCCCGGCGGCTCATCGAGCGGATCGGGCGCGGCGGTCGGCGCGGAGATGGTGCCCCTGGCCATCGGGACACAGACCACCGCATCGACGATCCGTCCCGCCGCATTCTGCGGCTGCGTCGGCTACCGCCCGACCTGGGGCGACCTGCGCTGCGCCGGCGTCATGGAGGCCTCGGGCTCGCTCGACACCCTGGGCCTGATCGCGCGCTCCATCGACGACATCGCACTCTACCGGGACGTGCTGATGGGCATCACCCCGGAGGCGCTGCCGGCGGACGCCGGCAGCGCGCCGCGCATCGGTTTCTGCCGCTCGCCGATGTGGGATCAATGTGAGCCGGAAACAAAACAGCTGCTGGAGGACTGCGCGTCACGGCTGGCGCGGGCCGGGGCTGCCGTCAGCGATGTCGAATTGCCCGCGGAATTCGCGCGCATCGAGGACGCGCACCGCTGGATCTCGAGTTTCGAGTTCGCGCGCAACCGCGCCTGGGAAATCGACCATCACTGGGACATGATCAGCGAGACGCTGCGCAACAACCGCATCCGCAACGGCCTCGACTGCAGCGAGAAAACCTACCGCGAGGCCCGCGCCTTCGCCGAACGCTGCCGGCTCATGCTCGATGACCTGTTCGCCGGCTACGACATCCTGCTGACGCCCGCGGTCGCCGGCGAAGCGCCGCCGGGACTGAACGCCACCGGCAACGCATCCTTCTGCGCGATCTGGACCACGATGCACGTACCCGCCGTGACGCTGCCGCTGTTCACCGGCCCCAACGGCCTGCCGGTCGGTGCGCAGCTGGTCGCCCGCCGCGATGACGACCGCAGGCTGATGATGGCGGCGCGCTGGGTGCAGCGCGCCTGCGCCTGAGCCCTCAATCAGCCTTGATGTTCGCGCTGCGGATGACCTTGCCCCACTTGTCGGTTTCGGCGCGGATGTAGGCGGCGAAAGCCTCCGGTGTGCTGGACACCGCGATGATGCCGGAGTCCATCAGGCGCTTTTTCACATCGGCCATCGCCAGCGCCTTGGCGGCATCGGCGCTGACACGCGCGATGATGTCCTTCGGCGTGCCGGCCGGCGCGAACAGGCCGTACCAGTTGTTGACCTCGAAACCTTTCAGCCCCGCTTCCGACATCGTCGGCAGGTCGGGCATGCCCGGGAACCGCTGGCTGCCGGCAACCGCCAGCGCCCTGACCCGGTTGCCTTCGATGGCCGCGGTTGCCGTCGACAGCGTCGAGAACACCAGCTGCACGTTGCCGCCGACCAGGTCGAGCATTGCCGGAGCGCCGCCCTTGTACGCGATGTGTGCCATCTTGACCCCGACCATCGCGTTGAACAACTCGCCGGCGAGATGGTCCGCGGCGCCGGATCCGGAGGAACCGTAATTGAGATCATTGGGACGCGATTTCGCCAGGGCAATGAACTCCTTCACCGACTTCACCGGCAGCGAAGGATGCACCACGAGCACGTTCACAGCCACCGCGGCCTGGGAAATCGGCGCCAGGTCCCTGATCGGATCGTACGGCATCTTGCTGAGCAGGCTCGGGTTGATCGCGATCGGCCCGATGGTACCCATCACCAGCGTGTAGCCGTCAGGCGGTGATTTCGCCGCCAGGTCCACGCCGAGCATGCCGCCGGCGCCGCCGCGGTTGTCGACGATCACCTGCTGTCCCAGCGATGCCGCCAGCTTCTGCGCCACGGCCCGCGAGGTGATGTCCGCACCGCCGCCCGGCGCGAAAGGACTGATCAGCCGCACCGGACGTGCAGGCCAGGATTGCGCAACTGCAGCGCCTGCAAACAACACCAGGGCCAGGGCTGCACCGCAGCGGATTTTCAGATTGTTCATTGCATCCTCTCTCGATTGATCATGATCGACTTGTCGCCGCCGGAAATCCGGCATGCCACAGTGGACGACAAACCGTAAAACGCAAAAAACATGCCCGCGGCCATCCGCACCAGTCCGCCGTCAGCGGGCATCGCGGACGCCCCGCGATGGCGCAACATGCACCACCTTCTGGCATCAACAATGCCGGCGCTCCCGCCGGCCGGACCGCCCTTCCTCAAAGCGACCACAGTACGGGCCGCAGCCAGCATAGCACCGGTGGAGCGAGTTACGCTAAACTGGCCCGCTCGCAAAACCCCGTTGTGCCTGCCCCGAATCCCATGTCCCGCAACTTCAGCCACGGCTGCCGCAAGTCCTTACGGCGATGGTGAATCCCGCCGCAGCCGCGCGTCGCGCGTTGCCCTCCCTCGATCGCCTGCTCGGCAGCCCTGCCGTTGCGGCCCTGCTCGCGGCGCACGGCCGCAGCCGTGTCGCCGGCATGTTGCGCCGGGCACTCGATGCCGAACGCGAACGGCTGACGGACGCCGAAGCAGCACCCTACGACGAAATCCGTTTCCTGCAGTCCTGCGCCGCGGCGCTCGAGCATTCCTCGGCGCCATCGCTGAAACCAGTGTTCAATCTCACCGGCACCGTGCTGCACACCAACCTCGGCCGCGCGGTGATGCCGGAGAGCGCGGCGCGCGCGGTGGCTGAAGCGATGACGCGACCGGTCAACCTCGAGTTCGATCTCGACGGCGGCGCCCGCGGCGAACGCGACAGCCATGTCGAGCGCTGGCTGATGGAACTCACTGGAGCCGACAAGGCCGTCGCCGTCAACAACAACGCCGCCGCGGTCTACCTCGCGCTGAACACGCTGGCACTCAGGCGCGAAGTGCTGGTGTCGCGCGGCGAACTGATCGAGATCGGCGGCGCCTTCCGCATCCCCGACATCATGGCCCGCGCCGGCGTCAAGCTGGTCGAGGTCGGCACCACCAACCGCACGCACCTGAAGGATTTTGCCGAGGCGATCACGCCGCGCACCGCGGCGATCATGAAGGTGCACACCAGCAATTACGTGGTGCAGGGCTTCACCGCCGCGGTGCCCGAGCCGGAACTGGCGAAACTCGCGCACGGGCACAAGCTGCCATTCATCGTCGACCTCGGCAGCGGCACCCTGGTCGACCTCGAGGACTACGGCCTGCCGCATGAGCCGACGCCGCGCGAAACACTGGCCCACGGCGCCGATGTCGTCACCTTCAGCGGCGACAAACTGCTGGGCGGCCCGCAGGCCGGCCTGCTGGTCGGACGCAAAGACCTGATGGCGCGCATCGCGAAAAACCCGATGAAACGCGCGCTGCGCCTCGACAAGCTGACGCTGACCGCCCTCGATGCCGTGCTGCGCCTCTACCTGCACCCCGAAAAACTGCGCACGGAACTGCCGGCGCTGCGGCTGCTGACGCGCGCCGCGGAAGAGATTGCGGCACAGGCCGCCCGGGTAAAACCTGCCGTGGCGGCCGCCTTGGGCAATGACTGGCGCGTCGAAACCTGCGACTGCAAATCCCAGATCGGCAGCGGTGCTCTGCCGGTCGACGCCCTGCCCAGCTGCGGCCTCGCAATCACGCCGGCCGGCAAAAAGGGCAACCTCAACAAACTGGCGGCGGCGCTGCGCGCGCTGCCGGTGCCGGTGATCGGCCACATCCGCGACGGCACGCTGAAACTTGACCTGCGCTGCCTCGACCGCGAGGACGAATTCGTGGCACAGCTGTCACGGCTGACGATGACGCCATGATCGTCGCCACCGCAGGCCACATCGACCACGGCAAGACGCTGCTGGTGAAAACCCTCACCGGCACCGACACCGACCGCCTGCCCGAGGAGAAGGCGCGCGGCATCTCCATCGACCTCGGCTTTGCCTACCTGCCGCTGCCGCAGGGCGGGCTGATCGGTTTTGTCGACGTGCCCGGCCACGAACGTTTCATCCGCAACATGCTGGCCGGCGTCTCCGGCATCGACTACGCGCTGCTGATTGTCGCCGCCGACGACGGCGTGATGCCGCAGACCGTGGAGCACCTGCAGATCCTCGACCTGCTGCGCATCCCCCGCGGCGCGGTGGCGATCACGAAGACCGACCGCGTCGATGCCGCGCGCATCGAGCAGGTGCGGGCGCAGGTGCAGGCGCTGCTCGCGCCCACACTGCTCGCCGATGCGCCGCTGCTGCCGGTCTCCGCCGTCAGCGGCGCCGGCATCGCCGAATTGAAGTCACTGCTGCTGCGCGAAGCCGCCGAACGCGGGCAGCGCAGCGCTGCCGGCCAGCACCTGCGCTACGCCATCGACCGCGCCTTCAGCATTGCCGGCAGCGGCACCGTGGTCACCGGTACCGTGTTCAACGGCTGCGTCCGGACCGGCGACCGGCTGCTGATCTCTCCCGCCGGCCGCGAAGTCCGCGTGCGCGGCATCCAGATCCACGGCAAGGCCGCCGAACAGGCGCAGGCCGGCGAGCGTTGTGCACTGAACCTGACCGGAGCCGACGTCGAATCGGTGCGCCGCGGCGACTGGGTGATGGCCGAGGCCATCCACCGCCCAACGCAACTGCTCGACGTGCGCCTGTCGGTGCTGCCCGGCGAAAACCGGCCGCTGAAACACTGGACCCCGGTGCATCTGCACCTCGCCACCGCCGATGTCACCGCGCGCGTGTCGCTGCGCCGCGGCGAATCCCTGCCGCCGGGCGGCAACGGCATCGCCCGGCTGGTGCTCGACGAACCGGTGTCGGCGCTGCACGGCGACCGCTTCATCCTGCGCGACCAGTCGGCGCTGCGCACCCTCGGCGGCGGCCTCGTCATCGACCCCCTGCCGCCCGCCTCCCGCCGCGGCAAGGCGCGCGCCGCGGTGCTCGCCGCGCTGGAATCCGCCGGCCACCAGGGCGCGCTTGCAGCACTCGCCGCCGACCCCAAGCGCCCGGTGGACCTCGGCCATTTCGAATCGGCATTCAACCTGCTGCCCGAAGTCGCGGCTGCGGCCTGCGCCGCCGCCGGGCTGGTGGCGCTGGGCAGGGACCGCCGCGTCGGCGTCACCGCCGCCAGGATCAAGGCGCTGGGAGACGCCGTTGTCGCCGGGGTCGAGGCCTTCCACCGCGCGCAACCGCAGGCGCCGGGCATCGAGACCGAGGCACTGCGCAAGACGCTGGCCCCCGAACTCGATGCCGATGCCTTCGGCCAGTTGCTGCGCATGCTCGCCGATGCAAAACACATCGAAATCCACAGTTCGCTGCTGCGCAAGCCCGGCCATGACACCACGGCCAACAGCGCCGACACCCGGCTGTGGGAAACCGTGCAGCCGGCGCTCGCCGCCGCGGGTTTCAACCCGCCGACGCTGCGCGAACTGGCGCCGCAGCTGAAGCTGAAGGACGCGATCCTCAAGGATTTCCTCTACCGCCAGATGAAAGCGGGCAATGTGTATCGCGTCGGCAGCGACCGCTTCTACCTGAAGGCGACGATGGCGGTGCTCGCCGCCACCGCGAAAGCCGTTGCGGAAAAGCAGCCCAACGGCCTGTTCACCGCCGCGCAGTACCGCGACGCCACCGGCATCGGCCGCACGCTGGCCATCGAAATCCTCGAAACGCTCGACGGCCTCGCGATCACCCAGCGCATCGGCGACGCGCGCAAGACACGCAAGGATTTTGCGCCGATCCTCGGCGCCGCCGATCCGGCACCGCCGCCCCCGCCGGGCGCCGCGGCAAAACCGCAGGCGCAGCCGCAAAAGCCGCAGGCCGGCAAGCCGCAGCAGCGCCCCCCGTTCCGCAACAAACGTTACTGAAAGCGAAAACAAGCCATGTCCAATTCCTTTGATGTCATCGTCATCGGCGAAGGTGTCGCCGGACTCACCGCTGCCGGCCTGCTCGCCAAAAAAGGCCTCCGCACCGCGAGCTTCGAGCAGCAGCTCTTCGGCGGCCTGGTGCTCAACGTCAACGAACTCGATCCCGCGCCGGCCGGGGGCGAGGCCGGCGGCGCCGCATTCGCCTCGGAACTGACCGGCGCCAATGCCGACGCCGGCGTCACCAGCATCCCCGAGGAAGTCACGGCCATCGCCGCCGCGGACGGCGGATTCAGCGTCACCACCGCAGCCAACAGCTACCGCGCACGCCAGGTCATCATCGCCAGCGGCGCCAGGCTGAAAACGCTGGGGGTGCCGGGTGAAGCCGAATTCGAAGGCCGCGGCGTGTCGAAGTGCGCCGACTGCGACGGCCCGATGTTCCAGAACGAGACGGTCGCCGTGGTCGGCGGCGGCGACTCGGCGCTGCAGGAAGCCCAGGTCCTGACCCACTACTGCGGCAAGGTGCTGCTGATCCACCGCGGCTCAGCCTTCCGCGCCCAGCCGCGTTTTGTCGAACCGGTGAAGGCCAACCCGAAAATCGAGGTCCGCTTTGGCAGTACCGTCGAAGCCATCCTCGGCGGCCAGATGGTCGAAAAGGTCCGCGTCAACACCGGCAGCGGCAGCGAGGAACTCGCGGTCGCCGGCGTCTTCGCCTACATCGGACTCGAACCCAATGCGGCCTTCGTGCCCGCTGCCGTCAAACGCGATGCGACCGGACGCCTGGTCACCGGCGACACGCTGGAAACCGCGCTGCCCGGCCTCTGGGCCGTCGGTGCCGTGCGCAGCGGCTGCGGCGGCAGCCTCGAGGATGCGATGCAGGACGCAACAGCCGCCGCCGAAGCCGTGGCTGCGCGCCTGCAGTAGGGGCCGCTATTTCCCCGGCGCGGGCCGGCCGATGTTGAGCCGGTTCCAGCCTTCGCGCCCGAGGCGGCGCAGGGTCTCGATGTTGTCGCGGTAAATGCGGTCAGTGTCGGGATGCGCGTCCACCGCGCGTTCAACGCTGGACTCCCGCAGCAGGTGCAGCGTCGGGTACGGCGAGCGGTTGGTAAAGTTGCCGATGTCATCGGGCGCCGTATCGGCAAACTGGTACTGCGGGTGGAAACTCGCCACCTGCAGCACGCCCTCGTAACCGAGGTCGGCGACCAGCGCATCGACGACCTCCAGGAAGTCGTTGTACTCGAGAAAATCGCCGAGCACCTGCGGATGGACCAGCAGCGTGGTCTCGAGCACCGCTTCATCCGCCGCCGCCAGCCGCCGTAACTCCTCCGCCAGGTCCTCCAGCAGCGCTTCCGGCGTTGTCGCGCGGCTCACCGCGCAGCGCAGCCGCCCGCCGGCGTATACTGCGCGCGCAAACGGACAGAGGTTGAGGCCGATCACGGCCTTCACCAGCCAGTCCTGCGTTGCAGCGATCACTTCGTCATCGGATTCCCGCATCTGTCCTTCCCTTTTGAACGCCGTACGGTAACCAGTTCATGGCACTCAGCGCAACCATCTTCAAGGCCGAACTCACGATCAGCGACATGGATCGCGGCCACTACGCGACGCATGCGCTGGTACTCGCGCGCCACCCTTCCGAAACCGATGAACGCATGATGGTGCGGCTGCTGGCTTTCGCGCTGAACGCCGGCGAGGCACTCGTTTTCGGCAAAGGCCTCAGCGACGAGGACGAACCCGCGCTGTGGCAGAAGGACCTCACCGGGCGCATCGAACTGTGGATCGATGTCGGCCTCCCCGACGAGAAATCCGTGCGCCGGGCCTGCGGCCGCGCGGACCAGGTGCTGGTGTACAGCTACGGACGCGGCGCGGAACGCTGGTGGCAGGACGTCCAGTCCGGGCTCTCGCGCCCGGACAACCTCACGGTCATCGAGCTGCCGCAGGCCGCCACCCAGGCGCTTGCCATCCTGGCAGAGCGCACGATGCAGCTGCAGTGCACGGTGCAGGACGGCACGGCCTGGTTCACCGACGGCGACAGCACCGTCGAAATTGCGCCGGTCGTGCTGCGCGCCCCGCGCAAGGCGTAAAAAAACCGCCGGCAGAACCGGCGGTTTTTCATGCGGAACCGAATCGCTTACTTTTTCAGCCCTTTGGCCATGCCGAGGTCGCTGAGGATCTCGGCATAGATCTTCTCCTCGGCATCGAGATCCTTTTTGAAAGTCGCCGAGTCGGCATAGGCATCGAACCAGCCGTGTTTCTCCAGCTGCTGTTTCCAGGCATCGGTCTTGACCATCTGGCCCAGCGCCTTGTCCCAGTACGCGACCACCTCCTTCGGGATGCCCGGCGGCGCAAACACGCCGCGCCAGTGCAGGATCGCCACGTCGATGCCCAACGAGCGCCAGGTCGGCACATTCGCGAGGTCACCCGGCAGCGGGCTGGGCGCCGACACCGCGATCACCCGCGCCTTGCCCGCCTTGACCTGCTCGATCGCCTCCGACAGGCCGGTGGAAATCACCGGAATATGCCCGCCCAGCAGCTGGATCATCAGGTCGCCGCCGCTCTTGAAGGACACCACCTTGATCTTTTTCGGGTCAATGCCCGAGGCCATCACAGGGCGCAGGATGTTCATCTGGTCGTTGCTCGGCACCGTGCCGACGCCGAAGGTGATGGCCTCCGGATTTTTCTTCAGCGCATCGAGGATGTCCCGCGGCGACTTGTACGGCGAATCGGCGCGCACCACCCAGGCCACGTATTCGGTGATCAGCCGGCCGATCGGCGTCACGTCGTTGTGCGTCAGCTGCGTCGTGCCGACGATGCGGTTGACGTAGATGCGGTTCGACTCCACGTAGAGCATGTGGCCGTCGCCCTTCCTCTGGTGTACCTGCGAACGCGCGAGGTTGCCGCCGGCGCCGCCGACATTCTTGATGGCAAAGGTCTGCGGAAACAGTTTCGCCTCGCGCAGCGCGATTTCCATCGCGCGTCCGGTCAGGTCCAGCCCGCCGCCCGCATTGCCGGCGACCACCATCTCCACCGGGCGGTCGGGATAGGCGCCTGCCGCCTGCGCAAACGCGGGCAATCCCGCCAGGGCCACTGCCGCGGCCACCACACAACCGTTCAGGAATTTCATGTGGATCTCCTCCTGCCTCTGAGTTATTGGAATTGTTGAACCGGCAAAAGTATAACCCCGCCCCGGATGCCGGCACCCACCACAGTCTGGAACACAATTTCGCTGCAGCAGCCCGGCGCCTTACAATGGCGGTCGGCAACAGGCATCAATGGAAGGGAATCGCTCCCGGTGGGGCGGCCGGACTTCAAACCCGGTAGGGGCCGCGAGCGGTCCTGTGTGGGTTCGACTCCCACTCTCTTCCGCCATCATTCCGTCCGGCATGTGACGCAAGGGCCGGCGCCGCAGAGGAGCAGCGCGATGAGCTTCGCCCTTGAAATATCCAATAAAATCAATGATTTACAGTACAACTCATTGCCGGCCGAGGCTGTGCACTGGGCGAAGGTCGGCATCCTCGACACCGTCGGTGTGACCCTCGCCGGCGCGCAGGAACCCGCGACGCGCATCGTGCTCGGCGTCTCCGGTTCGGCCAGCGGCCCTTCGCTGGTGTTCGGCCACGCGCGGCGCATCGGCGCGCTCGACGCCGCGCTGGTCAACGGCACCGCCTCGCACGCCCTCGATTTCGACGACTGCAACAACACGCTGGGCGGTCATCCCTCGGTGCCGATCCTGCCCGCACTGTTCGCGCTGGCCGATGAAACCGGTGCGACCGGCGCGGATTTCATCGCCGCCTATGTCGCCGGCTTCGAGACCGAGTGCAAGCTGTCGATGGTGGTGAACTTCCACCAGTACACCAAGGGCTGGCATCCGACGACGACCATCGGCGTGTTCGGCTCCGCCGCCGCCTGCGCCCACCTGCTGAAACTGTCGGCAGCACAGACCGCCACTGCGCTGTCGATCGCCGCATCACTCGCCGCCGGCATCAAGTCGAACTTCGGCACGATGACCAAGCCGCTGCATGTCGGCCACTGCGCGAGGAGCGGCCTCTTCGCCGCCCTGCTCGCCCGCGACGGCTTCACCGCCGGCGCCACGGCTTTCGAACACAAGCAGGGTTATTTCGAAGTCTTCAACGGCACCGGCAACTATGACGCGTCGAAAGCCCTCCCCGCCTGGGCCAAGCCGCTGGACATCACCCGCCCCGCCATCGCGATCAAGTCCTATCCCTGCTGCGGCAGCACCCACCCGGCGATCGACTGCATGCTGGAACTGGTGCACAAGCACAACCTGAAACCCGAACAGGTCACCCGCATCGATTCCTGGACCCACGCGCGGCGCCTCGAACACACCAACCGCCCCGACCCGCAGTCCGACCTCGACGCCAAGTTCAGCGTGCAGTACACGCTGGCCCGCGCACTGAAGGACCGCACGGTCAAGCTGGAGCATTTCGAAGGCACGAACTGGCAGGACCCCGCGACCCGCGCGATCCTGCCGAAAATCCACGCTGCGCCCTACACCACGGCGCAGTTCCCCGCCGACAACCACTTCGGCGCCGAAGTGAAGGTCACGCTGACCGACGGCCGCGTGGTTTCCGCAAAAACCGACCAGGCGCTGGGCCGCAGCGTCGACAAGCCCTTGCCGGCGGACATGCTGAAGGCCAAGTTCGATAACTGCGCCGCACGTGCGCTGTCTGCGGACAACGTCGCGCGCTTGTATGCGGCGATTCAGGATTTCGAGAACGCAAAGGATGTGCAGGAGATTGCGGCGCTGGCGGCGGGGATGGGTGGACCGAAGCGTGTGGCCGCGTAAACCGTAGATGCAGTGTCTAGCGGTAACAGCTATCTTTTCGAACGTTCTTCACGTCTCTCCCGCCCCCACCGCTTCCTCAGCATCGCCAGAAACTCCTGCGCCGCCGGCGACAGCGTGACCCCCTTGCGGCGGATCACCGCCAGCGTGCGCGTCAGCTTTGGTTCCACCAGCGGCCGGCTGACCAGTTTTGGATCCTTCCTCCCGGCCAGCGCCAGCATCGGCACCGCGATGACACCGATGCCGGCCTCGACCAGGCCGAGCCCGGTCCAGAAGGAGTGCTGCACCTCGTAGGTCCAGCGCTGCTGCGGCAGGCCGGAAGGCAAACCGAAATCGAGCAGCGCGCGGTTGCCGGAGAGGCGGCCGACGGTGATCGTGCGGTGCTGGGCGAGTTCGGCCCATTTCACGGTTTTCCTTTTCGCCAGCGGGTGGTCGGCACGGCAGGCGAGCACGAAGGGATCGTCGAACAGCACCTCGGCCTCGATCTCCGGCGCGTCGGCGCCGGACAGCGTCAGGCCGAACTCGGCCTCGCCGCCCTGCACCGCCTGCAGCACCTCGTTGGCGTGCACGTCGAGGATGCGGATGCGGTTGTCCGGATGTTTCGCGCTGTAGGCCCGGATCACCGGCGGCAGCACCTGCAGTGCGGCAGTGGGCACGCAGGCGACGGTGACCTGGCCTGCGCCGCGCGCGGCCATGTCGCGCAGGCCGCCCAGCGACTGTTCCAGTTCCTCGATCAGGCGCCGCGCCTGCGGCAGGAAGTCGCGGCCGACGGCGGTCAGCCGCACCTTGCGCGTGGTGCGGTCGAGCAGGCGCACGCCAAGCCCCTGCTCCAGCTTGCTGATGCGCCGCGACAGCGCGGACTGCGACAGGTGCAGGGCTTCGGCGGCCTGGTGGAAGCTGCCGAGTTCCGCAATGCGGGCGAAGGCCTGGAGGCCGGGAATGTCGAGGTTCATGAATCAGGACCTGTGCGAAAGGCAACTCGTCCTTCGACAGGCCCGGGACGGACAGCCGATGGGCATTGATGCACCAGAAAGTACAATTGTTGCAACAATCTCATTTTACTCAAGAGTGTCCGCGCCGGATAATGGCGCCTCCCCGCTGAACCGCACTCCCGAAAGGTCCACAACATGCAACAGGAATTCGACGTCATTGTCGTCGGCAAGGGCAATGCCGCGATGTGCGCGGCGCTGTCCGCCCATGACCAGGGCGCAAAAGTCGCCATCCTCGAGGCCGCGCCGGAGGAGGAAGGCGGCGGCAACAGCCGCTTCGCCGGCGGCGTGATGCGTTTTGCCTACGAAACGGTCGAGGACCTGCTCAAAATCACGGACATCACCGAGAAAGAAATCGCCAACACCGATTTCGGCACCAACACCCGCGAGGAATTCCTCGACAAGATCTACCAGCTCACCGCCTATCGCACCGATCCCGACCTGTCGGAGTACCTGGTCAACGAGAGCCTGCCGGCAATGATCTGGCTGCGCTCGAAGGGCGTGAAGTTCGTGCCCAACTGGGGCCGCCAGTCGGCGGTGGTCGACGGCAAGCGCAAGTTCTTCGGCAACATGCCGATCGAGGCCCACGGCGGCGGCGCCGGACTGGTCGAATACCTGAACAAGGCGGTCAAGGCCGCCGGCATACCGGTGTTTTTCGAGACCCGCGCGATCAGGCTGATCTACGACGGCGCCACGGTCGGCGGCGTGCAGGTGCGGCAGAAGGGCAAATCCTTCGACATGAAAGCGAAGGCCGTGGTGCTGGCCTGCGGCGGCTTCGAAGCCAATCCGGAAATGCGCGCGCGTTACCTCGGACCAGGCTGGGAACTGGCGAAGGTCCGCGGCACGCGCTTCAACGTCGGCGACGGCCTGAAAATGGCGCTCGACATCGGCGCCGCGCCCTACGGCAACTGGTCGGGCTGCCATGCCACCGGCTGGGACCGCTACGCACCGGAGTTCGGCGACGTCAACGTCGGCGACCAGTTCCAGAAACACAGCTATATCTTCGGCCTGCTGATCAACTCGGAAGGCAAACGCTTCGTCGACGAGGGGTACGACTTCCACTCCTTCACCTATGCCAAGTACGGCGGCGAGGTGCTGAAGCAGCCGGGCCAGTTCGCCTGGCAGGTCTTCGATTCCAAGGTCACCAAGCTGCTGCGTTCGGAGTACCGCATCAAGTTCGTGACCAAGGTCAGCGCGAACACGCTGGAGGAACTGGCGACCAAGCTCGAGGGCGTCAATCCCGAGGGCTTCCTGAAAACTGTCCGCGAATACAACGCCGCGGTGAAGAAGGACGTGCCCTTCAATCACGTGATCAAGGATGGCAAGTGCACGGTCGGCATCGATCCGCCCAAGTCGAACTGGGCGCAGGCGCTGGACACCCCGCCCTACGACGCCTATGCCACGACCTGCGGCATCACCTTCACCTTCGGCGGTCTTCGCATCGACAAGGAAACCGGGCAGGTGCTCGATTCCAACCAGCTGCCGATCCCCGGCCTCTACTGCGCCGGAGAAATGGTCGGCGGGCTGTTCTATTTCAATTACGCCAGCGGCACCGGCCTGGTCTCGGGCGCGGTGTTCGGCAAGCTTGCCGGCGCCTCCGCCGGCAAGGCCGCCACACAGGAATAAACGCGATGTCCTCGAACAAGCCCCCGCTGCTCCCCGATGCCACCCGCGACCTCGCCCGCTTCGGCGCGGCGCTGCGTTATGAAGACATCCCCGCCGAGGCGGTCGCGAGAATCAAACTCTCGCTGCTCGACAGCCTCGGCTGCTGCCTTTACGGCGCCACGCTGCCGTGGACGCGCAAGGTCGCTGAACTGGCGGACGCCGAACAGGCAAAACCGGTAGCCACGCTGATCGGCCTCGGCCGCAAGACCTCGCCGGCGCTGGCGGCGCTGGTCAACGGCACCTCGGGCCATGCCTTCGAGCTCGACGACATCCACAAGGAATCCATCGTCCACGCCGGTTCGATTGCAACGCCGGTGGCGCTGAATCTGGCGGAAGCGAAGGGCGGCAAGGTTTCGGGCAGGGATCTGCTGACCGCGATGGTCGCCGGTTACGAAATCGGCCATCGCGTCGGCAATGCCGCGACGATGAGCCTGTTCTTCCGCGGCTTCCATCCGCAGGGCACCTCCGGCGCCTTCGTCGCGGCCGCCACTGCGGCACGCATGCTGAATCTCGACGCGACGCAGTTCCAGCACGCGCTGGGCATGGCCGGCTCCCAGGCCGGCGGCCTGATGGCGGCGCAGGAAGGCGCGATGGTCAAACGTTTCCACAGCGGCCGCGCGGCGCAGAGCGGCGTCTATGCGGCACAGCTCGCAAGCCGCGGCTTCACCGGCATCCTCGATGCGCTGGAGGCGCCCTACGGCGGCTATCTCGCCACCTATTCCGACAAGCCGAATCCCTCACGACTGACTGATGGACTCAATGAGGGCCTCGGCAAAACCTGGGAAACACTCAACGTCGGTTACAAGCCGCATGCCAGCGTGACCAGCATCCACAGTGCGCTCGACGCGCTGTCGGAACTGATGCAGGAACACAAGCTGAAAGCCGCCGATATCGCGAAGGTCGAGACGGGACTCTCGCCGATGACGCATGTGCACTGCGCCTGGGAATACAAGGCACAGGGCGTCACCGCGGCGCAGATGAACCTCTATTACGGCATGGCGGTGATCGCGCTCGACGGCGCGGCCTTCACCGAACAGTTCCGCGAAACGCGGCTGGCCGACCCGCAGATCCTCGATTTCATCACGCGCATCACGGCGCATGTCGATCCCGAGATCGAGAAAATGGGCGCGCCCTTCCGCCACGCCTCGCGCGTGGCGATCACCACCCGCGACGGCAAACGCCATCAGAAGCTGGCGCTGCACCGCCGCGGCAGCCCCGAAAATCCGCTGGCGCCGGAAGAAGTGATCCACAAGTTCCGCAACGTCGTCGCGCCCTGCATGGACAAGCCGGCAGCCGAGAAAATCATCGCGATGGTTGACCGGTTTGAAACCCTCGCCGATATCGGCGAATTCATGCCGCAGCTGGGTGCAGCGGTGCACACCCCGAAATGACGATATAAGTATTTGATTATATTGATATTTTTATAAATTCCTGAGGAACCGGCATCATGGCCAAACAATCGACCAGCGACAATCCCTACACCCGCGGCATCGCGCAATTCGTCTCCGGACTGACCTACGACAGGATTCCGGAGGAAGTGCGCCACCGCAACAAGCTGCTGATGCTCGATTCGCTGGGCTGCGCGCTCTACGGCGCCGACCTCGAATGGAGCCGCATCCTGCAGGACAAGCTGGAGAGCATCGATGCAACGCGCCAGTGCAGCGTCTGGGGCACCAAGAAAAAACTCTCGGCACCGCATGCGGCGCTGGTCAACGGCACCCAGGTGCAGGGTTTCGAACTCGACGACGTGCACCGCGCCGGCGTGCTGCATGTCGGCGCCGTGGTGCTGCCGTCGCTGATCTCGATCACCGAAATGAAGCCGGGCATGAGCGGCAAGGAGTTCCTGACCTCCGCCGTCGCCGGTTATGAAATCGGGCCGCGCGTCGGCCTCTGCATGGGCCCCTCGCACATCGCCTCGGGCTGGCATTCGGGCGCGACGCTGGGCGTGTTCTCGTCCGCCGCCGGTGCCGCGCGCGGGCTGAAACTGGATGTCGACAAGACCGTGCACGCGCTGGGCATCGCCGGCACCCAGGCCGCGGGCCTGATGGCGGCGCAGTTCGGCGCGATGGTCAAACGCATGCACGCCGGCCGCTCCTCGCAGTCCGGCCTCTACGGCGCGCTGCTCGCCGAAGCCGGCTTCACCGGCATCCTCAACGTGCTGGAAAGCGAATACGGCGGCTTCTGCACGACGATGTCGCAGTCCACCGACAAGTTCAACCTGAAGGAACTCACCGCCGGGCTCGGCGAGGTGTGGCAGACCATGGGCATCGCGCTCAAGTTCTACGCCTGCGTCGGCACCAACCACACCACGCTGGACGCGCTGCGCGACATGCGCCGCGAACGCCCCTTCACCCACAACGACGTGAAGAAGGTCGTCGTCCACGGCTCCGAAGTCACGGTGCACCACGTCGGCTGGCCGTACGAGCCGCAGGGCCTGACCTCGGCCCAGCTCAACATGCCGTACTGCATCGCCGCCTGGCTGATCGAGAACGACTGCTTCGTCGACCAGTTCACCGAGGCGATGGTCGCCGACCCGCAGCGCATCGCGCTGTCGAAGAAGGTCGAGGTCATCCACGATCCGGCGATCACCGCGCTCGGCGCCAAGCTGCGCCACAAGGTCCATGTCGAGCTGCACCTCAACGACGGCACGGTGATGAAACGCACCGTCGAGGCCGCGCGCGGCAGCGAGAAACATTTCGCCTCGGATGCCGAGATCATCGAGAAATTCGAGAAACTCGCGGTCAAGGCGCTGCCGAAGGCGCGTGTCGAGGAGCTGCGCGACGCGGTGATGGGCATCGAGAAGCTGCCCGACGCCACGGTGCTGTCGAAACTGCTGGCGGCCTGAGCCCCATGGGCACGGCGGCGAAGGCGCAGACGGCGGCCCGCAGGCTGGCGGCCTGGGCAGCCGGCCTGCGTTACGAAGACATCCCGGATGCGGCACGCGAACGCGCGCGCCAGTGCATCATCGACACCACGGGTGCGGCGCTGTTCGGCGCTCGCCTGCCGTGGAGCAAAATCGTCGCCGCACATGCGCAACACTGCGGCGGCAACGGCGCCAGCCGTGTCATCGGCACCCCGTTCAAGGTTTCGGCGCCGGCGGCAGCGCTGGCCAACGGCGTCGCCTCGCATGCCTTCGAACTCGACGGCCTGCGCAAACCCAGCGCCGGCGTGCATCCCGGCGCAATCCTGCTGCCGGCAGCCCTGGCAGTCGCCGAACAACAGGGGGCGGGCGGCAAGGCGCTGCTGACTGCCTTCGTCGCCGGCGCGGAGGTGATGTTCCGCATCGGACTCGCGGCGAAACAGACCACGGAATCGCTGGGTTTTCATGCGCCGGGCACCAACGGCCCCTTCGGCTCAGCGATCGTCGCCGGCCGGCTGCTGGGATTGAACGCGGAACAACTGACCCAGGCGCTGGGCATCGCCGGATCGATGGGTGGCGGACTGCTCGCCTTCGCCAAGGCCGGCAACGGCGCGATGGTGAAACGCCTGCACATGGGCCGCGCCGCCGAGGCCGGCGTGGTCGCGGCGCTGCTCGCCCGCGACGGCTACGAAGGCCCCGACAGCGTGCTCGAGGGGAAATACGGCTACCTCGAGGCCTATGCCCGCGACGGCGATGCCTCGCAGTTCACGAAGGACCTCGGCCGCCATTACGACATCGTCCACGCCTGCCTGAAGCGTTACGCCTGCCACATCACCGCGCACACGCCCGTGCAATCGCTGCAGGAGCTGCGCGCCGAACACGGCTTCAGCGGTGATGACGTGGCGCAACTGACCATCCACGCCCGCCACAAGATCCTGTCTCACCACGACATCCGCGAACCGCAGGACGTCGCCGGCGCCCAGTACAGCGTGCCCTTCTGCGCGGCGATCGCGCTCTATTACGACGTCAACGATCCTCTGGCCTTCTCGGAAACGGCCCTCAACGATGCGCGCGTGCGCAGCCTCGCAAAACAGCTGAAAGTCGTCGAGATGTGCGAAGAGGAAAAGGGCGGTGCCTGGGCGACACGGGTCGAGGCCGTGCTGAAGGACGGCCGCCGCTTCGAACGTTTTGCCGAGGAATTCAGGGGCACGCCGGCCACGCCGCTGTCGGCGGGGGAACTGCAGACCAAGTTCATACGCATGGCCAGCCCGCACCCGCAGGCCGCCGCGCTGCATGCGCAGCTGGCCGCGCTGGAAAACGTGTCCGACTGCAGGACGCTGCCGGTCGGCGCGCCCGGCTGATCCGCGGTGCGCGATCACCGCATCTGACACGATGGCGCCACACTTGCGTGACGCCCTGCCCGGCTCACTCCCGGCTCAAGCGTACTGCGGTTACAATCGCGGCGGTCCGCGCTGTGGCGATACCCGCGCAAACGCAACTTTCCGCTGTTCCCGATGGTCTGTCAGCGAGTTGCTCCCCGTCACAATCGCCCCGCAGAATAACAAATTATTGTTTAAAATCAATAGGTTATATAAATGCCGATTTACGCGCTGACTATTTTTGCGAGCGCGTTCCTGCTGTTCCTGGTGCAACCGATCATGGCGAAACAGATCCTGCCGTGGTTCGGGGGTTCTGCGGCGGTATGGACGACCTGCCTGATGTTTTTCCAGCTGGTGCTGCTGGCCGGCTACGCCTATGCCGACTGGACCGTGCGTTTCCAGAAGCCGCGGCCGCAGGTGATCCTGCATGTCGTGCTGCTGGTGGCGAGCCTGGTCTCGCTGCCGATCATCGCCGGCGGCGGCTGGAAACCCGATGGCGACGAAGACCCGACCTGGCTGATCCTCGGCCTGCTGGTCGCCACCATCGGCCTGCCCTATTTCCTGCTGTCGACGACCGGCCCGCTGCTGCAGGCCTGGTTCGCGCGCAGTTATCCGCAGGCGAAAAACGTCTACCGCCTGTTTGCGCTGTCGAACGGCGCCTCGCTGATCGCGCTGGTCGCCTATCCCTTTGTCGTTGAACCCTATGTCACGACCCGCGAACAGTCGATCGGCTGGAGCATCGGTTACGGCCTGTTCGTGCTGCTCTGCGCGACCTCGGCCTTCTTCAGCCTGCGCGCGACTGCCGGTACCGCAGCCGCCGCCACCGGCAATACCGCCGCGGACGGCCCGGCGCCGCGCTTCGGCGACTACCTGCTGTGGCTGACGCTGGCCGCGCTCGGCTCCTTCATGCTGATCGCGGTCACCAACCACATCACCCATGACGTGGCCTCGGTGCCTTTCCTGTGGATCCTGCCGCTGGTGCTGTACCTGCTGTCCTTCGTGCTCTGCTTCGAGGGCCGCAACTGGTACCAGCGCAAGCTGTTCTTCGGCCCGCTGCTGGTGATCGTCGGCGCGATGGCCTGGGCGCTGCACACCGACGGCGGCGTGATGGACATCAAGCAGGCGATCCCGCTGTTCGCGGTGGGCCTGTTCGTGATGTGCATGTTCTTCCACGGAGAACTCGCCGCGCTGAAACCGGCGCCGCGCCATCTCACCGGCTACTACCTGATGATTTCGCTGGGCGGCGCGATCGGCGGCCTGCTGATCGGTTTTGTCGCGCCCAAGCTGTTCAACACCTATTACGAGTTCGGCATGGGGCTGTTCGGCACGCTGCTGCTCGCGGCCTTCCTGTCGCGGCGCGTGATGCCGCTGGTGCCCGTGCTGGCGCTGGTCGCCGCAGGCTTCACCGGCTTCCACATCCACCTCTACGTGAAGATGCTGTCGAAGGACACGCGGGTGATGACGCGCAATTTCTACGGCACGCTGCGCGTCAAGGATTTCGGCAGCGAAGCCGACATCCAGGGCACCCGCCGGCTGATGCACGGCGTGATCATGCACGGCGAACAGTTCCTGCATCCGGCGCGCCGCCTGGAACCGACCACCTACTACGGCCCGACCGCGGGCATCGGCCGCATCATCGACATCAAGCGCACTGCGGGCCGCGACATCCGTGTCGGCGTGGTCGGCCTCGGCGCCGGCACGCTCGCGGTCTACGGCCGGCCGGGCGACCTCTACCGCTTCTACGAAATCAATCCTCAGGTCATCGACATCGCGAAAACCGAATTCAGCTACCTCGGTTCCAGCCAGGCGAAGATCGAGACCCTGCTCGGCGACGCGCGGCTGACGATGGAGCGGGAGCCGGCGCAGCGCTACGATGTGCTGGCGATCGACGCCTTCTCCAGCGATTCGATACCGACCCACCTGATGACTCACCAGGCGATGGGCATCTACCTGAAGAACATGAAGGAAGACGGCGTGATCGCCTTCCATGTTACCAACCGCTTCCTGAACCTCGCGCCGGTGGTCAAACGAATCGCCGACGAGTACGGCCTGCATACCGTGCTGGTCGCCGACGATCCGGACAGCAGTTCGGACCTCGCCAACACCGACTGGGTGCTGGTCTCGCGCAACGCGAAGCTGCTGGAGCACCCGAAGATCACCGAGTCCGCCCAGGACATCGACAGGATCCCGGGCCTGCGCCTGTGGACGGACAGCTTCAACAACCTGTTCAAGATCCTCAAGTAACACCCCGCCCCGCCGTGCGCGGGGCGGGCGTATCATGCGCGGCTTGAAATACGCCGTGGCGGCAACCATCTGGTCAGCCACACCACCGGGGAAAACTGCGCATGAATAACCGTATCCCGTTGTTTTTCGGACATTTCCTTTCGGCCGCCACCGCGCTGCTGCTGGGCCTGCTGGGGCCCGCGCCGGCCGCCGCACAGCCCGTCACGGACGTACGCGGCCTGCCGACACTGGCGCCGCTGGTGAACCAGGTCACGCCGGCGGTGGTGAACATCTCGGTGCTGACCCGCGCGCCGATGGAAGACAACCCGCTGTTCCGCGACCCCTTCTTCCGCCGTTTCTTCAACCTGCCCGACCGCCCGCAGCGCAAGGAGCAGGCCGCCGGCTCCGGTGTCATCGTCGACGCCGCGCGCGGCTATGTGCTGACCAACAACCATGTGATCAAGGATGCCGAACAGGTCATCGTCACGCTGAAGGACCGCCGCAGCTTCCCGGCGAAGCTGGTCGGCACCGATCCCGGCACCGACATCGCGGTGCTGCAGATTCCGGCGCAGAACCTGTCGGCGCTGCGCTTCGGCGACTCCGACGCGCTGCAGGTCGGCGATTACGTGCTCGCTATCGGCAACCCTTTCGGCATCGGCCAGACCGTGACCTCGGGCATCGTCAGCGCGCTGGGGCGCAGCGGGCTGTCGGTCGAGGGCTACGAGGATTTCATCCAGACCGACGCCTCGATCAACCCCGGCAACTCCGGCGGCGCGCTGGTCAACCTGCGCGGCGAACTGATCGGCATCAATACCGCGATCATCGGCCCCGCCGGCGGCAACGTCGGCATCGGCTTTGCGGTGCCTTCGGCGATGGCACGCGCGGTGATGGACCAGGTCGTGCGCCACGGCGAGGTGCGCCGCGGCCGGCTTGGCATCGAGATGGCCGACGTGCCGGCCGAACTGCAGCGCAAGCTCAGGCTGCCGACGCTGGACGGCGCGCTGATCGCCGGGGTCGAGGACGGCTCGCCCGCCGACCGCGCCGGCCTGCGCGAAGGCGACGTGGTGACCACGCTCAACGGCCGGCCGATCCGCAGCTCCGGGGAACTGCGCGCGCGCCTGGGACTGACGCCGGTGGGCGAGGAAGTCGAACTCGGCATCCTGCGCGAGGGCGCGCAGCAGCGCATCCGCACCCGCATCGCGCCGCCGCAGACCGCCAGCAGCGGGGAGCCGCAGGCGGTCGCGCAATTGCCGGGACTGCGGGTGGTGGAAATCGAACGCGGCAGCCCGCTGTTCCAGCGCCTGCGCGGCGGCGGCCTGGTGGTCGCCGCGGTGGAGCCCGGCAGCCGCGCGCTGCAGGCGGGATTCCGCCCCGGTGACATCATCTACGCGGTGAACCGCCGCCGCGTGCAGAGCGTCGCCGAATTCCAGGGACTGATGAGGGGATCGGAGCGCGGGTATGCCGTCAGTTTGCTGCGCGGCGATTTCAGCCTGACCATCATCCTGCGCTGAAAGGCTGCTGCGCCTTTCAGTTGATTTTGTTTTATCCCCGGCCGCGGCGCACCAGCCAGCCGCCGACGCCGAGCAGCGCCGAGTTGGCCAGCCACACCGGCGCATAGCCGAAGGCGGTGCCGATGCTGCCGAAGAACAGCGGGATCACCAGGTGGGTGAAATTGTTGACCGTGACCCGCATGCCCGCGGCCTCCGAGGCGCGCCCCTTCGGCGCCAGCACGTAGATCAGCGACATCGACATCGGCTGTCCGCAGCCGACGCCGAGCCCGAGCAGGAAGGCCACCACGCACAGCGCGACCGCGCTGTCGAACAGCGGAAACAGCGTGAAGGCGCCGGCGGCGACAAAAATCGCGTAGACCAGGATCTGTTCCTCGCTGCTCCGGCGCAGCAGCAGCGGCAGCGCCGCGCGGATTACGAAAGTCGCCAGCGCGAAGGCGCCGAGGATGATGCCGATCGCCGAAGCCGACAGCCCGATGCCGTGCCCGTACACCGGCAGGTAGAAGTTGAACAGGTCCCAGCCGGCCGAGATGAAGCCGCTGGCGATGAAGGTGTTGCGCAGCTGCGGCTTGCGCCACAGTTCCAGCGCGCCGCCGCCCGCCGCATCGGCGGCGGTTTTCGCCGCGCCGGGCAGGAAACCGGGTTTCAGCCACAGCATCAGGATCGGGATCACCGTGCAGGCGGCGAGGATCATGAAGGCCTTCAGGTGGCCGAGGTAATCGATGGAGAAGCCGGCGACCAGCGGACCGATGAATCCCGCGCCCGAAAAACCGAGGCTGACCAGCGCGTAATTGCGTGAACGGTGTTCGGTGCCGCCGATGCCGCCGGCAACGCCGGTGACAGTGACAAAAAAGAAATGGAAGGACGAGCCGAGCAGCAGCGCAGCAACGTAGAGCATCGCCAGCGTCGGCGAAGCCACCACCAGCAGCAGCCCGATGCCGAGCCCGGCGCTGCCCAGCAGCATCGGCAGGCGCGGCCCGACGCGGTCGGCAAGGCGGCCGATGGCGATCGCGAACAGCATCGGACACAGCGCGTAGAGCGCCATCAGGATGCCGACCTGCATCTGCGTCGCGCCGGATTCCAGCGCGAACAGCGACACCACCACCCGGCTGCCGCCGAAGGCGACGTGGTTGAGGACGATCAGTACCAGCGTGAGATATATGGCCATCGGCGGAAGCGGCTGCGCACCGATGGTATCACCGCAGCCGCTGCAGCCCGCCCCGGATTCCGCACTGTGACCGGCGATTATCGCAATTTGACTGTGACTTCAGGACAGCAGCTGCCGCAGCAGCCTCAGGTATTCCGCATCGTGAATCTCAGCCTCGGAGCAGGTGCAGCGAGAACAGCTCCTCCGCATCCACCCACACCGCTTCCGCGCGGTATCCGGCGGACTGCGCCAGACGACGGAACTCGGCGACCGAATACTTGCAGGAGTTTTCGGTGTGCAGGCGTTCGCCGGCGGCGAAGGCAAAACTGCGGCCGCTGACGGTCACCGTCTGCGCGCAAACGCTTTCAAGATGCATTTCGATGCGTCCGGCAACGGCGTTGTAGAACGCAACATGGCGGAAGCAGTCGAGATCGAAATCCGCCGCCAGCTCGCGGTTGATCCGGCGCAGCAGGTTGAGGTTGAACTCCGCGGTGACGCCCTGGGCGTCGTTGTAGGCGGCATGCAGCCGCCGCGGATCCTTTTTCAGGTCGACGCCGACCAGCATCGCCCCGCCGCGGCCCGCGAGCTCCCGCGCGCGCTGCAGGAAGACCAGCGCTTCCGCCGGGGTCAGGTTGCCGATGGTTGAGCCGGGAAAATAGATCAGGCGCGGCGCACTGATTCCGGCGAGCGCCGGCACCTCGAGGGGCTGCATGTAATCGGCGCAGACGGCGATGACCGGCAGCTGCGGAAACTCCGCGGCGAGACGGCCCGCCGAGTCTTTCAGGGCGTCCATCGCGATGTCCACCGGCACATAGGCGGCGGGACGCAGGGCCTGCAGCAGCAGACCGGTCTTGATGCCGGCGCCGCTGCCAAACTCGATCAGCAGGCTGCCCCCGCCGACGGCCGCGGCAATCTCCCCGGCGCAATCGCGGGTCAGCGCCAGTTCGGTGCGGGTGGGATAGTACTCGGGCAGCTCGCAGATCGCCTCGAACAGCCGGCTGCCCCGGGCATCATAGAAATATTTCGGCGACAGCGCCTTGGGAGCGCTGCCGAGCCCGGACAGCACATCCTCGAGGAACGATCCCGCGGACGGCTGCAGGTCAACAAGGGACAGCGGCGGCATTGCTCCGTCAGGCTTGCGGGCCGTGCTCAGCCCGGGGAGTTGGCGGCGTAGCGGGTTTCCATCCACCGCTTGATGCGGTTGGCATCGCCGATGCGCGTGAGTTTGCCCCAGGAATCGAGGAGCACGATGATCACCGGTTTGCCGGCAATTTTCGCCTGCATCACCAGGCAGCGCCCGGCCTCGGAGATATAGCCGGTCTTGGACAGGCCGATCTGCCATTCGGAATTGTTCACCAGCCGGTTGGAATTGCGGTAATTCATCACCTGGCCGTTGGCGAGGCGGATCGAGGTGCCGGTGTCGGTGGTGAATTCGCGGATCAGCGGATAACCGTAGGCGGCGGCGACCATTTTGGTCAGATCCTGGGCGGTCGATACATTGTCGCTGGACAGCCCGGTGCCATCGACAAAACGGGTCTGCCACATGCCCAGCTCGATGGCCTTCTGGTTCATCGCCGCCACAAAGCCGCGGGTGCCGCCGGGGTACACCCGGGTCAGTGCCTCCGCGGCGCGGTTTTCGGAGGCCATCAGCGCCAGCTGCATCAGGTCGCGGCGGGTCAGCGCGGTGCCGATGCGCAGCCGCGACCGCGTACCCTTGATCAGGTCCTTGTCCGCCTCGGTGATGACGATCTGCTCATTGAGAGGCAGGCCGGCATCCAGCACCACCATGGCCGTCATCAGCTTGGTGATGGACGCAATCGGCATCACGCTGCCGGTGTTCTTGGCAAACAGGGGGCGACCCCCGGTCTGGTCGATCACCAGCGCGGCGGAAGACTTCAGTTCCGGAGCACTGTCACGGCCGGCAACCGCCGCCTTGACCTTGTTCTGGGTGCGGTCCCGGGCCTCGCCGGGCACCGGCGCAATCGCCAGGACGGCGATCAGGATCGTGACCAACCCTCGCATCAACTCCAGTCCTCCCCGGTAGTTTTATTAAAATCCCCTGTAAAAATACAGTGTTACATCGTATTTTTCAACAGGTTTAAAGGCTGCGCGGCGGGATTGTGCCGCGATCCGCGGGACGTGACAGGGCAAAAAAAACTCCGCACGGAACTGTGTGGGTTGTCCCGGCGGAGCTTAAAGAGGCCCTACAGATCACCCGCTCAGCACAGGTGACTGCAGTTACCGGGCCTCCGAGGAGGAAAAAACCAGCAACATCAACAGATTCAAACAACGTAAAGCAACAACTCAAAGCGGATTCCGGCTGTCCGCGGATGGCCGGACTGGTTACGCACCCGACAATAAGCAGCTTCGCTTACGTCAGACTTACAGACACCCCGACAACCACGGACGAACAACCGGAAGGCCGGGAGCCAGTATGATGTCCGCCGGTTCCCCCATCACCGCAAACCGCGAACACCATGCGCCTGCTTATCGTTGAAGACCATCCGATACTTGCCGACGGACTGATCACCGCACTGAAAGGCTCCGATTACGCCGTCGACCACGCCGCTTCCGGCGAACAGGCCGATCACATGCTGGCCGCCCAGCACTATGACGCGGTCATTCTCGACATCGGCCTGCCGCGGCTCGACGGTTACGAGGTCCTCCGCCGCATGCGGCGCAGGGGCTCGAAAACACCGGTGCTGATGCTGACGGCACGCGACGCGCTGGAGGACCGCGTCAAGGGCCTCGATCTCGGCGCGGACGACTACCTGACCAAACCGTACGACCTGCCCGAGCTCGAGGCGCGCGTGCGGGCATTGATCCGCCGCGGCCAGTCCGGCGGCGGTGCCGAACTCGTCCATGGCGACCTGGCGCTCGACACCGCGGGGCGGCGCGCCACCATCAAGGGCGCGCCCCTCGAACTGTCGGCGCGGGAACTCGGGGTCCTGGAAGTGCTGATGCTGCGCGCGGGACGCGTGGTGAACAAGGAACAGCTCGCCGAACAGCTCTATGGCTGGGGCGAGGAGGTCGGCGCCAATGCGATCGAGGTCTATGTGCACCGCCTGCGCAAAAAACTCGAACCCGCGGGCGTCAACGTGCGCACCATACGCGGCCTCGGGTACCTGCTGGAAAAAGCCGCGCATGACTAGAATCCGCCCCGGAAACGCCGCCGCCTGCCCCGTCCTTCGCCGGCACGCGGCAAAGCGCTGAAATGAACTCCAGGGCACGCACGCTGCGCCGCCGGCTGCTGCTGTGGGTCAGCGGCCCGCTGGTCGCACTGTGGATCATCAGCACGCTGATCGACCATGGTGTCGCCAAGGGCTTCGTCAACCTGAACTACGACCGGGCACTGCTCGACACCGCGCTCGACCTCGGCCGCAACGTGCGTGAATCCGGCGACCGGCTCTACCTCGATCTGCCGCAGCCGGTCATCGAGATGCTGATCTCCGGCGAACAGGGACGCTTTTACTACCGTGCCAACGGCCCCGACGGCGAATACATCACCGGCGACCCCGATCTGCCGGACCCGCCCGGAGACCGGATGGAAGACCGGGTCGTCTATTACAACGCGGTCTACCGCAACGAGGCGGTGCGCGCGGTGTCGCTGCGCGTACCGGTGCTGCCCGGCTCGGGCAGGGGTGCGATCCTGATCCAGGTCGCGGAACGCACCACGCTGCGCGACGATTTCACCCGGCAGATCCTCACGCGGATGATGATCCCCCAGGGCATCCTGGTGCTGCTGTCAACGCTGACCATCTGGTTCGGCATCGGCCTCGGCCTGAGCGCACTGACCGGAGTGCGCCGGGAAATCGAAAACCGCTCGCACGTGGACCTGAGCCCCATCGACGAATCCGCGGCCCCGGCCGAAGTCCAGCCCCTGGTGCGCGCGATGAACGGCCTGCTCGAGCGGCTGAGCGCAGCGCTGGCGGCGCAGCAGCGCTTCATCGCCGATGCGGCCCACCAGCTGCGCACGCCGGTGGCCGCCCTGAAGGCCCAGGCCGAGGTGGCGATGCGCCAGGCGCGCGACGGCGAACTGTCCGCCACGTTGCAGCAGCTGCACACCGCCGCCGACCACGCCGCCCGCCTCGTGCAGCAGCTGCTGACGCTGGCACGCGCCGAGCCGGGATCACACCGCAGCGTGATGCGCCAGCCGGTCGAACTGTCGGCGCTGGCGAAGGAAACCACCGGGGCATGGGTGCCGCGCGCGCTCGCCCGCAACATCGATCTCGGATTCGACGACAGCTCGGCCGTGTCGACCATCAGCGCCGATCCCTTCCTGATCCACGAACTGCTCGGCAACCTGGTCGACAATGCGATCCAGTACACGCCCGCCGGGGGACGGGTCACGGTACGAGTGCGCAGCGAGCCCGGCGGCACGGTGCTGGAAGTCGAGGACGACGGCCCGGGCATCCCGCCGGAAGAACGGGAAAAGGTGTTCGAGCGTTTCTACCGGATGCCGGGCGGATCGCCGGAAGGCTGCGGGCTGGGGCTGGCGATCGTACGCGAGATCGCCCAGGGCCACGGCGCGACCGTGGCCGCCGACGCCGGCACCGGCGGCCGCGGCACCCGCATGATCGTCACCTTCACGCCACCGGCTTGACCGAATCGGGCCCGCGCTGCGCCTGCGCCTGTTTTTCCTGCTGCTGCAGCGCCCACATCTGGGCATAGGCGCCGCCCTGCGCCAGCAGCACCGCGTGGCTGCCGCGTTCGGCGATGCGGCCATGGTCCAGCACCAGGATTTCGTCGGCATCCATCACCGTCGACAGGCGGTGCGCAATGACCAGCGTCGTGCGCCCCCGTGCCACCGCATCGAGCTCCTTCTGGATCGCCTGCTCGGTGCGCGAATCGAGCGCGGAAGTCGCTTCGTCGAAAATCATGATCCGCGGGTTCTTCAGGATCGCGCGGGCTATCGCCACCCGCTGCTTCTCCCCGCCTGACAGCTTGAGGCCGCGCTCGCCGACCATCGCCTCGTAGCCATCGGGCAGCGCGCTGATGAAATCGTGGATGTGCGCGGCTTTCGCTGCGGCAATGACTTCGTCGCGGGTCGCCGACGGACGGCCGTACTGGATGTTGTAGTAAATGGTGTCGTTGAACAGCACGGTGTCCTGCGGCACGATCGCGATCGCGGAACGCAGCGCCGACTGGCGCAGCCGCCGGATGTCGACGCCGTTGATGCGGATCCCGCCGCCGGTGACGTCGTAGAAGCGGTAGAGCAGCCGCGCCAGCGTAGATTTGCCGGCACCGCTGGACCCCACCACCGCGACCTTGGCCGCCGGCGCAATCGTGAACGTCATGCCGTGCAGGATCTGCCGCCGCGGGTCGTAGCCGAAGTCGACGGCATCGAACTCCACCGTCGCGGGCCCTCCGGGCAGGTCCTGCGCGTCCGGTGCGTCGTCAACCTCGCGGTGCTGCTCGAGCAGGCCGAACATGCGCTCCATGTCGATCATCGCCTGCTTGATCTCGCGGTAGGCCATGCCGAGGAAATTGAGCGGTATGTAGAGCTGGATCAGCAGGCCGTTGACCAGCACCAGGTCGCCCAGCGACAGTTCGCGCGCCACGACCCCCTGCGCACACAGGATCATCAGCAGCGTCGCCGCCACCGCGATGATGGCCGCCTGGCCGACGTTGAGCAGGCCCAGCGAGGCCTCGTTGCGCACCGCCATCACTTCGTAGCGCTGCAGGTTTTCGTCGTAACGGCGCGCCTCGTAGTCCTCGTTGTTGAAGTACTTGACCGTCTCGTAGTTGAGCAGGCTGTCAATCGCCCGCGTGTTGGCGTGTGAATCGAGTTCGTTGGCCTTCTTGCGGATCGCCGTGCGCCATTCGGTGATGCCGATCGTGAATGCGATGTAGACGACGACGGCGGCGAAGGTGACCGCGACGAATCGCCAGTCGAACTTCGCGAACAGCACGGCCGCGACCAGCATGAATTCCAGAACCACCGGAATGATCGAGAACAGCATGAACGACAGCAGCGTCGAGATGCCGCGGGTGCCGCGCTCGATGTCGCGCGACATGCCGCCGGTCTGGCGGTCGAGGTGGAAACGCAGCGACAGCGCATGCAGGTGGCGGAACACCGCGAGTGCGATGCGCCGGGTCGCGCGCTGGGTGACCGGCACGAACACGACATCGCGCAGTTCGGCGAACAGCACCGTGGCGAGGCGCAGCGCGCCGTAGGCGACCAGCAGCGCCAGCGGCAGCACCAGCACCGCCTGTTTTGAATCGAGGCCGTCAACGATGTCCTTGAGCACCAGCGGCACGCCGACATTGGCGAATTTCGCCGCGACCAGGAACAGCAGCGCGACCACCACGCGCCATTTGTATTCCCACAGATAGGGCAGCAGCATCGGCACCACACGCCAGTCGCGGCGGCTGCGGCCTGCAGGTTCCCGGGATGCCCCGGCGCGGCGCGCCAGTTCAGCGGTCATGCCGGGCCTGCAGGCTTGGGGGTTCGTTCAATTTTATCAATTAAAACAATATGTTATGTTTCACCACTGCAGGCCGGTGGCGACAAGCGCATGTGCAGGGGCCGCAATTATCGCACCGGCATGCACACCGCGGACTTGGCGCAGGACTCAACCCCGCAGGCGCTCCAGCTGCGCGGTCAGCGGCGCGTGATCGGAAATCCGCCCCCATTGCCGGCCATGGTGGACGCGCACATCGCGCACCGAAAATCCGCGGACATAGATGCGGTCGAGCCGCAGCAGCGGCAGCAGCGCCGGAAAACTGCGGGCGGGAACGCCGCCCTTCAACTCGAACACCTCGTGCATGTTCAGCGGCAGCGCCAGTTCCTGGGTCGCGCGGTGGCGCCAGTACCAGTCGTTGAAATCACCGGCGATGATCAGCGGCGCGCCCGAAGGCACCAGCCGCTCGATGCGCTGGCGCAGCCGTTCCAGTTGCAGGCCGCGGCCGCGTGCCGTCAACGCCAGGTGGACACAAACGCAGTGCAGGGGAAGCGGCCAGCCGGGCACCGCGATTTCACAATGCAGCAGGCCGCGGCGCTCGAAGCGGTGAGCGGAAACGTCCTCGTTGTCCCAGCGCGTGATCGGGTAGCGCGACAGCACCGCGTTGCCGTGGTGGCCGGCGTCGTAGACCGCGTTCTTGCCGTAGGCGTGGCTGTGCCAGAGGCTGTCGGCGAGGTATTCGTACTGGGACTGCGCCGGCCAGTCGCGGTGGCGCGCGGCATGCACGGCATGCGCGCCGACCACCTCCTGCAGGAACACCAGGTCGGTGTTGAGCAGGCGCAGCTGCTCGCGCAGCGCATGCAGGGTCGGACGCCGCGCGAACAGCGGCGTGACCGAGAAGCCCTTGTGGATGTTGTAGGTGGCGACGCTCAGCTGCAGCGGCGCGCCGGTCACGACATGCTCAGGAGACAGACAGCATGCGCTCCAGCGCGATCCGCGCCAGTTCCGCCTCGTACGCCGGCACCTTGATCGGGTTCACCACCTTGCCGGCCACGAGGTTCTCCAGCGACCAGGCCAGGTGCTGGGGATCGATGCGCTGCATCGTCGAACACATGCATACCGTCGGCGCCATGAACTGCACCGACTTGCCCTGCGGGCCGAATTCCTCGGCAATGCGGTTGACGAGGTTCAGCTCGGTGCCGACCAGCCAGCGCGATCCGGGCGGGCTCGCGGCGATGGTCTTGATGATGTAGTCGGTGGAGCCGACATAATCCGACAGCTTGCACACTTCGAAATTGCACTCCGGATGGCTGATCACCAGCCCGCCCGGATGCTGCTGGCGCCAGCGCAGGATGTGCTGGGCCTGGAACATCTGGTGCACCGAGCAGTGCCCTTTCCACAGCAGGACCTTGGCCATCTTGATCTGCTGCGGCGTGAGGCCGCCCATCGGCTCGTCCGGATCCCAGACCAGCATTTCGGACAGCGGAATGTCCATCAGGTAACCGGTCCAGCGGCCGAGGTGCTGGTCGGGGAAAAACAGCACCTTTTCGCGGCGGTTGAACGCCCACTGCAGGATGCCGCGCGCATTGGACGAGGTGCAGACGATGCCGCCATGCTCGCCGCAGAAGGCCTTCAGGTCGGCGGCGGAATTGATGTAGGTGATCGGCGTGACGTGTTCATCCGGATCGAGGACCCCGGCGATTTCACGCCAGGCGCGCTCGACCTTGGGCAGGCTCGCCATGTCGGCCATCGAACAGCCGGCATTCATGTCGGGCAGGATCACCTGCTGCGAGGGCCGCGACAGGATATCGGCAACTTCGGCCATGAAATGCACGCCGCAGAACACGATGTATTCGGAATCGGTCTGCGCCGCGAGTTTCGACAGCTGCAGCGAATCGCCGGTCAGGTCGGCGTGTTTGTAGACATCGGCGCGCTGATAGTGGTGTCCCAGCAGCACGACGCGCTCGCCCAGCTTCTGCCGCGCGGCCAGTATGCGCTCCTGGCAGGCTTCGTCGGCCAGCGGCTTGAAACCGTCAAAGGTGATCGTTTTCGCTTCCATCGTCAGGCCCTTCTGATGCCCAGTACGGGAAAAGTTTCTACATTACAGGATTTTGACAGAAAAACCACCCGGAAAATCCCGGTCCGACAAGGGAATCAGGCGCCGGACGCCAGTCTGTCCGGAAGTTCGCGGATCACTTCGGCATTGCTCCACGAAAAAACCCGGTCCGCCGCGTCCCGCCACGGCAGCCAGACGAAGGCCAGATGCTCCCGCGGCGACAGCACGATGTCGCGGGTAGCCGGCAGCGTCAATCCGAACACATGTTCCGTATTGTGGGTCACGCCGGGCGCGTAACGGCCGCGCCAGTGGCGGTAGATTTCATAACGGTTCTGCCGTTTCCAGTCGACCAGCATGCCGGGCGCCGCGACGATGCCGGTTTCTTCGGCCAGTTCGCGCTGCGCGGTCTGCGCCAGCGTCTCGCCTTCATCCATGCTCCCCGTCACCGACTGCCAGAACCCCGGTCGGTCGGCACGCTCCAGCAGCAGCACCTGCAGGTCGGCCGTGTGCACCAGCACCAGCACCGAGACCGGGATCTTGTAGTTCATGACGGCGGGAACTCCGGCAGGCCGGCAGCATCGCAGAACACGACAAACACGCGTTTTTTCCCGCGCCAGTACGCCGCGGCTTCAGCGAGAATTTCAAGCAGCAGCGCGAAATCCTCCGGAGCGGCCGCGGAAAATCCCGCCGTGCCGGACAGCCGCAGCACGACGCCCTGCTCCCGCCCGGACAGCCAGGACAGATCCTGCAGCATGTCGTTGAGTGCATCCCAGTTGCCGCCGAAACCGGCGGGAGCCGAAAACGCGCCGGCCAGCACGCGCAACGCGGCCTTTTTGCCGCGTGCTCGGCGCAGGTCGGCCGCCACCACGCGCAGTCCGGCCCGGTCCGCCGCAACGTCCTGCCGCGGCAGGCGGTAAACGCCGTTGGTCCCTGCACTCAATGGTGTTGTCTTCATTCGATGATGCGCCGGAAGCTGCGGTAATGATCGGCGGTGTAGTAAAACTCGCCGCCATCGCGGCAATGCGCCAGCCACAAGCTGCGTTCCGGCCGCGGCTGCGGGCGGACGCGTTCGCAGCCGACGACGATGCGCCGCGCGCCGCGATGCCGGATGCCCGGCGTCATCACGGTGTATTCGCTGTAGTGCCCGCGCCGCGCCGGCGGCAGCAGCTTCTCGTAATTGTTGAAGGTGATGCCGTCGCGGTCATGGGGATAGGGGCCGCCGCTGTGGATCAGCTTCAGTGTCTGCCTGGCTTCGGGCGGCAGTTCGCCGAGGTGGATTGCCGATAGGGACGGCGCATCGCCGCGCGCCAGGACCATGCCCGACAGCACGGCGACGGCGGCCAGCACCACCCAGCGCGGGGCATGGTGCAGCCGCCGCAGGAAACGCATGGGAGCCGCCCGCCGCGCGACCCGGCCCGTCTACGCGGCCGGAGTGGCGTTGCGCAGCCGGATGTGCAGCTCGCGCAACTGTTTTTCGGTAACCGGCGTCGGCGCATCCACCATCAGGTCCTGCCCGCGCTGCGTCTTCGGGAAGGCAATCACCTCGCGGATCGACTCGGCGCCGGTCATCAGCGTGACGATGCGGTCCAGGCCGAAAGCAATGCCGCCGTGCGGCGGCGCGCCGTAGGACAGCGCGTCGAGCAGGAAGCCGAACTTGGCGCGAGCGTCTTCGGGCGTGATGCCCAGCGCGGCGAACACCTGCGACTGCACTTCGGCGCGATGGATGCGCACCGAGCCGCCGCCGATTTCCCAGCCGTTCAGCGCCACGTCATAGGCCTTGGCCAGCACCTGGCCGGGATCCGTCGCCAGCAAGCCGACATGTTCGTCCTTGGGCGCGGTGAACGGATGATGCGCGGCATTCCAGCGCTGCGCCTCTTCGTCATATTCGAAGGCCGGAAAATCCACGACCCAGCACGGCCGCCAGCCGGCTTCGGCATGGCCCTTCTCGTGGCCGACCTTGACGCGCAGCGCCCCCAGCGCATCCCAAACCACTTTCCTGCGGTCGGCGCCGAAGAAGATCAGGTCGCCGTTGGCGGCACCGGTACGCTCGAGTATGCCGGCCAGAACCGGCTGCGGCAGGAACTTGACGATCGGCGACTGCAGCCCCTGTTCGTTGAGCTGCGTGACGTCGTTGACCTTGATGTAGGCGAGGCCCTTCGCGCCGTAGATGCCGACAAATGCGGTGTAGTCGTCGATTTCCTTGCGCGTCAGCGCGGCGCCGCCGGGAACGCGCAGCGCCACGACCTTGCCGTCCTTCAGCGCGATCGCCTGCTTGAACACCTTGAACTCGACCTGCGCCATCAGGTCGCTCAAGTCGGTCAGTTCCAGCTTGACCCGCAGGTCCGGCTTGTCCGAGCCGTACTTCGCCATCGCTTCCGCATAACTCAGGCGCGGAAAGGCGCCGAGTTCGACATCGAGCACCTGCTTGAACAGGTGGCGGATCAGGCCTTCCATCAGGTCCTGGATCTCGCGTTCGCCGAGGAAGGAGGTCTCGATGTCGATCTGCGTGAACTCGGGCTGGCGGTCGGCGCGCAGGTCTTCGTCGCGGAAACATTTGACGATCTGGTAGTAGCGGTCATAACCGGCCACCATCAGCAGCTGCTTGAACAGCTGCGGCGACTGCGGCAGCGCGTAGAACTGCCCGTCGTGCATGCGCGAGGGCACCAGGAACTCGCGCGCGCCCTCGGGCGTCGACTTGTAGAGCATCGGCGTCTCGACGTCGATGAATCCGTTGTCATCGAGATAGTTGCGCACCGCGCGCGCGGCCTGGTGGCGCAGGCGCAGGTGCTTCTGCATCTGCGGGCGGCGCAGGTCGAGAAAGCGGTACTGCAGGCGCACGTTCTCGGACAGCTGTTCGTCATCCATCATGAAGGGCGGCGTCTGCGAGGGGTTCAGCACTTCCAGTGTTGTCGCCAGCACCTCGATTTCACCGCTCACGAGGTTGGCGTTGGTGGTGCCGGCAGGCCGCTCGCGCACCTTGCCCTCGACGCGGATCACGAACTCGTTGCGCAGGCTGTCGGCGGCGGCAAAGGTTTCCGCGCGGTCCGGGTCGCAGACGATCTGCACCAGGCCTTCGCGGTCGCGCAGGTCGATGAAAATGACGCCGCCATGGTCGCGACGGCGATGCACCCAGCCGCAGAGGCTTACGGTCTGGCCGAGGAGTTTGCGGTCGACCAAACCGCAGTAATGGCTGCGCATAGACATAAGTATTTGATTTTAAATTGAATTATTTGCGGATTGCGCCCTGGAGCCAGCCTCGCCGTTGCTGCCGGCCGTAGCCACCACACCCATGGAAACAATGTATTTGAAGGCGGCGTCCACTGACATGTCGAGTTCGATGACATCCTCGCGCCGCACGTAAAAATAAAACCCGTTGACGGGGCTCGGCGTCGTCGGGATGAACACCGCGACATAGTCCTCCGGCAGCCGCACGCCCACTTCGACCGGCACGTTGGTCTGGAAGGCCAGCGACCAGGCCTGGGGATGCGGGTAACGCACCAGCAGCACCTTGCGGAACGCATGGCCGGTGCCGGAAAACAGGGTATCGCTGACCTGCTTGACGCTGTTGTAGATGCTGTTGACGACGGGAATGCGCGCAAGGATGCCTTCCCAGAACTGCACCAGCCTCTGGCCGAGGATATTGGCCGCAAGCACGCCGGTGGAGAACACGACCAGCACCGTCAGGATCACCCCCAGCCCGGGGACATGCACGCCCAGCCAGCTCTCGGTGAGCAGCGCATTCGGCAACAGCTGCAGGCTCTGGTCCATGATGCTCACCAGCAGGTTCAGCACCCACAGCGTGATCACCAGCGGCACCCAGATCAGCAGACCGGTGACGATGTAGCTTTTGATGGCGGTTTTCTTGAACATTGGTCTTCAGGCGCTGCCCGGCCTGCCCGGCGACTGCGCCGGGCGGCAGACAGCAGGACCGCGCACGGGCACGGCATCGGATGCCGTGCCCCTCAGCGGATATCAGTTACAGGCGGGACAGGCTCCGGCGCCGCAGGCGGCCTCGGCCTTGGATTCGTCTTTCTTGGCACTGTCGCCGGATTTCGCGCTGTCAGCGGCGGGTTTGCTGCCCTTGTCGCGGAAATCGGTGGCATACCAGCCGCTGCCTTTCAGCTGGAATCCGGCCGCGGTCACCATCTTGCTGAGCGTGTTCTTGCGGCACTCCGGACACTCGGTCAGCGGCGCGTCGCTGATGCGTTGCAGGAATTCCTTCTGGAACCCGCACGCCTCGCATCGATACTCGTAAATCGGCATGGCGCACTCCAAAAATCGTAAAAAAGCATTATACCTGAGACGGTTACGGACTTTCCCCCGGCGATATGCGGGCGGCCACCGGGATATTTCAAGTCCCCGCCGCCGGATTCCCCGGGCCCGCCAAGCAGCGGCCGATCCGGTCGCCGCCGGCCGGTCCCGGCCACCTCATCCACCGCCGGAAAGGATTCCTCTTATAATCAATGGCTTGCTTTTACAGCCCCGAATCCGGCATCCCCACTCCGCCAGCACCGATGAAAACCGCCGCCCCACGCAGCCATCAACTCGTCGAACGCGCCCGCGATTGCGGCCCCGCCCGCACCGCCGTGGTGTACCCCTGCAGCGAACCGGCGCTGGCCGGTGCGCTGGAGGCCGCTGCGGCGGGTCTGATCCGGCCGCTGCTGATCGGCCCCCGGAATCTAATCAAGCAGGTCGCTGACGATGCGCGGCTGGACATTTCGGGTTGCGTGATCGAGGACGCTGCGGATGCGCAGGCCAGCGCGCGCCGGGCCGCGGAACTGGCGCGTGGCGGCGAAGCCGCGCTGCTGATGAAAGGCAGCCTGCACACGGACGAACTGATGGGGGTCATCGTCGCGCGTGATGCGGGCCTGCGCACCGAACGCAGGATCAGCCATGTCTTCGTGATGGACGTGCCGGCCCACGACCGCCTGCTGCTGATCAGCGATGCCGCGGTCAACATCGCGCCCGGCCTCGAGGCCAAGCGCCACATCACGCAGAACGCGATTGATGTCGCGCATGCGATCGGCATCGGGCAACCGCACATCGCGGTGCTGTCGGCGGTGGAAACGGTCAATCCGGCCATCCCGTCGAGCGAGCACGCCGCCGCACTGCGCGACATGGCGAAGGACGGCCGCATCACCGGCGGCATCATCGACGGCCCTCTGGCCTTCGACAACATGTACTCGGCCGAGGCCGCGCGCATCAAGGGCATCTCGTCGCCGGTCAGCGGCAGGACGGACATCCTGGTGATGCCGGGACTGGAAGCCGGAAATATTCTCTACAAATCGCTGGTTTATCTCGGCGGGGCCGTGGCCGCCGGCGTTGTCATGGGCGCACGCGTGCCGGTGATCCTGACCAGCCGCGCCGATTCGGCACACAGCCGCATCGCATCAGCAGCCGTGGCCTGCCTGGTCGCACACGCCCGTTCAACGGGCGGCTGACCGCCGCCGGGCGTGTGACAGCATTCCCTTAAAACGGAATGTCGTCGTCCATGTCGTCGAAACTGCCGCCACTTTTCTTCGCCGGCGCCTTGCCGCCGCCCGAAGAGGGCGCGGATTCGCGACCGCCGGCATTGCCTTCAAAACTGCCGCTGCCGCCGCTGCGGCTACCCAGCATCTGCATGCGGTCAGCAACGATTTCCGTTGTATAACGCTCCTGCCCTTCCTTGTCGGTCCACTTGCGGGTCTGCAGACGACCCTCGATATAGACCTGCGATCCCTTCTTCAGGTACTCACCGGCGATTTCGGCGGTTTTGCCGAAAATAACAACCCGATGCCACTCCGTTTTCTCCTGCTTGTCGCCACTCTTTTTGTCTTTCCAGGTATCCGTCGTGGCCAGGTTGAGATTCGCCATGGCGTCACCGCTTGGCATGAAACGCACTTCAGGATCACGGCCCAGGTTGCCGACCAGAATCACCTTGTTAACCGATGCCATGTGAGGTTTTCCTTCTTTGTAGATATTCGATGCCCGCCGCGCCCATCCGTTTCAACGCGTCCGGCAGCCGTCCGTTTACGCCCGGTTCGCCAGTGGCGGTACGCGCATGCCCAGCGCGAGTATAAGCCAGATCGCCAGAAGCACCGCATCCAGCACGATCACTCCGGCCATGCCCCAGTACTTGTAGATGAAACCGCCGGCTGCAGCGCCGAGGAAGGTCCCGAAAAACTGGATCGTGCTGTAGAGGCCGATCGCGGTGCCCTTGGCCTGCGGCGGCGCAAGCCGCGTGGTCAGCGTCGGCAGCAGCGCCTCCAGCACGTTGAAGGGCACGAAAAACAGCAGCAAAAACAAGGACAAGAACAGGATGTTTGAGGCCAGCCAGGGCAGCGCCAGGTGCCCCGCCAGGAGCAGGGCAACCGCGATGACGAACCAGCGCCGCAGCAGCAGCGGATTGCCGGCCTGCATCACCGGCGGCAGCATCAGCACGAAGGAGCCGATCATGACCGGCAGGTAGACCTTCCAGTGCTCGGACAGAGGCAGACCGGCGTCACGCAGGCTGAAGGGCACGACGATGAACAGCGCCATCAGCACGGCATGCAGGGCAAAAATGCCCCAGTTCAGCCGCGCAAGCTGCGGGTCCGTCAACACGTTCCAGAAATCCTTCAGCGCCCGCCCGGGTGCCGGCGGCGCCTGCGGCACGTCGGGAATGACGCGCCACATGACAATCATGCCGGCAAGCGCCAGCAGACCGGTCAGCGCAAAAATGCCCGGCACGCCGATCACGCGATCCAGCCAGGGGCTGGCAATCAGGGACAGCGCAAACGACGCACCAATGGTGGAGCCGATCATCGCCATGGCCTTGGCCCGCTGGTCCTCGCGGGTCAGGTCGGCCGTCATCGCGATCACCGCGGCCGAAATTGCACCGGCGCCCTGCAGGACCCGGCCGAGAATGACGATGTAGATGTTGGGGGCGGCCGCAGCCACGAAACTGCCGATGGCAAAAACCAGCAGCCCGCCATAGACCACGGGCTTGCGGCCGATGCGATCCGACCACCAGCCGAAGGGGATCTGCAGAATGGCCTGGGTCAGGCCGTAGGCGCCGATGGCGATGCCGACCAGCGTCAGATCGTCGCCGCCCGGCAGGGATTCCGCGTAGATCGCGAATACCGGCAGGATCACGAACATGCCGAGCAGCCGCAGTCCGAAAATTCCGGACAATCCGATGCTCGCCCGCAGCTCCAGCGGGGTCATTTTGTTGCTGGACGACATGAAGTGAAAAGGAAAGGGGCCGGGGAAACCGGGGAAATCAGCTGGCTGACATCAGCCACCCGGTTCACGGCGGTTGGGCATAACACCGTATGCGCGTATATTAACAGGTTTACTTTCGGACCAAGCCCGGCACCGGCATGACAGCACGCAACACTCCGCCCAAACTGGTCTCGCTGCCGGCTCCGCAGCAGCGCGATGCGGCGCTGCCCGGCACCGGGCTGATCCGCGTGCGCGGCGCGCGCACCCACAACCTGAAGAACATCAGCCTTGACCTGCCGCGCAACCGCCTGGTCGTGGTCACCGGCCTGTCCGGCTCCGGCAAATCCTCGCTGGCCTTCGACACGCTGTACGCGGAAGGCCAGCGGCGCTACGTCGAGTCGCTGTCGGCCTATGCCCGGCAATTCCTGCAGCTGATGGAAAAACCTGACGTCGACCTGATCGAAGGTCTCTCGCCGGCGATTGCCATCGAGCAGAAGGCGTCCAGCCACAACCCGCGCTCGACCGTCGGCACGGTGACCGAAATCCACGACTACCTGCGGCTGCTCTACGCGCGCATCGGGGAACCGCACTGCCCCGAGCACGGCACGCTGCTCGCCGCGCAGTCGGTGACACAGATGGTCGACCACGTGCTGCAACTCCAGGACGACACCCGGCTGATGATCCTCGCGCCGGTGGTCAGCGACCGCAAGGGCGAGCAGTCGGCGCTGATCGACGAACTGCGCGCCCAGGGTTTCGTCCGCGTGCGCATCGACGGCAAGGTGCTCGACATTGACGCCCTGCCGGCGCTGAAGAAGAACGCGAAACACTCCATCGACGTGGTGGTCGACCGGATCAAGGTGCGTGCCGACATCCGGCAGCGGCTGGCCGAATCCTTCGAGACGGCATTGTGCCACGGCAACGGCCGCGCGCTCGCCGTCGACATGGACAGCGGACAGGAAACGGCGTTCTCCGCGCGGCTGTCCTGCCCTTCCTGCAACCGCTCGTCGCCGGAGCTCGAGCCGCGGCTGTTTTCCTTCAACAACCCGGCGGGTGCCTGCCCGCGCTGCGACGGCCTCGGCCACATCACATTCTTCGATCCCAAGCGCATCGCCGCATTTCCCGAACTGTCGCTGGCCTCAGGCGCGATCAAGGGCTGGGACCGCCGCAACCAGTTCTACTTCCAGATGCTGCAGGGGCTCGCCGAACACTACGGCTTCGACATCGAAATGCCCTTCGGCGAACTGCCGGAAAACGTGCGCGAGGCGGTGCTTCACGGCTCGGGCAGCACCCAGATCCGTTTCACCTATGCCGGCGAACGCGGAAAATCATACGTCCGCGAACATGCCTTCGAGGGTGTGATCACCAACCTGGAGCGGCGCTACCGCGAAACCGATTCGCCGGTCGTCCGCGAGGAACTGGCGAAATACCTGAACACCCAGACCTGCCCGGACTGTGACGGCACCCGCCTGCGCGTCGAGGCGCGGCACGTGATGGTTTCCGGACAGCCGATCTACGCGCTGTCAGCGCTGCAGCTCGGCCGCGCGCTGCGCTTCTTCGAGCAGCTGTCACTGACCGGTGCCAGGCAGGCCATCGCCGAAAAAATCGCCGCCGAGATCCGCAGCAGGCTGCGTTTCCTGGTCGATGTCGGCCTTGATTACCTGTCGCTGGACCGCTCGGCGGACACGCTGTCCGGCGGCGAGGCGCAGCGCATCCGGCTGGCCAGCCAGATCGGCTCCGGCCTGACCGGCGTCATGTACGTGCTGGACGAACCGTCGATCGGCCTGCATCAGCGCGACAACACCCGCCTGCTGGGCATGCTCAGGCGGCTGCGGGACATCGGCAATTCGGTCATCGTCGTCGAACATGACCAGGACGCGATCATGAGCGCTGACCATGTCGTCGACATGGGACTGGGCGCCGGAGAACACGGCGGCAGGGTGATCGCCCAGGGCACGCCGGCCGACATCAGCGCCAACCCCGAATCGCTGACCGGGCAGTACCTGTCGGGCCGCCGCCGAATTGACGTGCCCGCGCTGCGCCACCGCGCCAATCCGCAGCGGCAGCTGTCCATCCGGGGCGCTTCGGGCAACAACCTGAAAAATGCCAGCGTCAACATTCCGGTGGGGCTGTTGACCTGCGTCACCGGTGTTTCCGGATCCGGCAAGTCGACGCTGGTCAACGACACGCTGTACCTGTCGGTCGCGCGCGAACTGCATGGCAGCAACGTCGAACCCGCACCCTGCGCGGCAATCGAGGGCATCGAGTTTTTCGACAAGGTCGTCAATGTCGACCAGAGCCCGATCGGCCGCACGCCGCGATCCAATCCCGCGACCTACACCGGCCTGTTCACGCCGATCCGTGACCTTTTCGCCGGAGTGCCGGAGGCGCGCGCCCGGGGTTACGGCGCGGGGCGCTTCTCGTTCAACGTCAAGGGCGGACGCTGCGAATCCTGCCAGGGCGACGGCGTGCTGAAGGTCGAAATGCATTTCCTGCCCGATGTCTATGTGTCCTGCGACGTCTGCCGCGGCATGCGCTACAACCGGGAGACCCTGGACATCCGCTACAAGGGCAAAACCGTCCACGATGTGCTGGCCATGACCGTGGAGCAGGCACTCGAATTCTTTGCGGCAGTGCCGGCGATCGCCCGCAAGCTGCAGACCATGATGGATGTCGGTCTCGGCTACATCACGCTCGGCCAGAGCGCGACAACGCTGTCCGGCGGCGAGGCGCAGCGCGTCAAGCTTGCGCTCGAACTGTCCAAGCGCGACACCGGGCGCACGCTGTACATCCTCGACGAACCCACGACCGGCCTGCATTTCCACGACATCGACCTGCTGCTGCGTGTTCTCCACCGGCTGCGCGACCACGGCAACACCATCGTCGTCATCGAACACAATCTCGACGTGATCAAGACCGCGGACTGGGTGATCGACCTCGGCCCCGAGGGCGGCGATGGCGGCGGGCGCATCATCGCCGAGGGACCGCCTGAGGCCATTGCAGCCTGCGCGGACAGCCATACCGGCATCCACCTCAAGTCGGTGCTGCCGTGAATACGGGGCATGCGCGCCGCCTGCTCGAAGACAGCTACGCTGCGGCCCTAGCTGCCGCCGATCCGCTGCGCATCGTCCCCGCCCATCTGCCTCCGCCGCCCAGGGGACGAACACTGGTGGTCGGCGCCGGCAAGGCGGCCGCGGCGATGGCACTCGCCGTCGAACAGAACTGGCCCGCAGCGGCGCCGCTCGAAGGGCTGGTGATCACGCGTTACCGCCACGGCCTGCTGACCAACCGCATCACCGTGCTCGAGGCCGGGCATCCGGTGCCGGATGCCGCCGGCGAGCAGGCCGCGGCCGAAATCCTGCGCAAGGTGAAAACACTGACCGCGCAGGACCTGCTGCTGGTGCTGGTCTCCGGCGGCGGCTCCAGCCTGCTGTCGCTGCCGGCCGAGGGCATCACGATGGCGGACCTCAGGCAAGTCACGCAGCAGCTGCTGCGCTCCGGCGCGACGATCCAGTCGATGAACACGGTGCGCAAGCACCTGTCGGCGATCCAGGGCGGGCGCCTGGCGACGGCCTCGCGCGCTCCGGTGCATGCGCTGATCATCTCCGACGTCACCGGCGATGATCCGACGCATATCGCATCTGGGCCCTGCGCGCCCGATCCGACGACCTATGGCGACGCGGTCGGCATACTCGAGCGATATGCGGTCAAGGCACCCGCGGCAGTCGCCGGACATCTGGCCCGCGGTATGCGCGGCGAGATTGCGGAAACCCCGAAGCCCGGCGACCGGGTGTTCGCCAAGACGGAGAACCGGGTGATCGCCACGGCGCAGCAGTCGCTGGTGGCGGCGGCAGCGTTTTTCCGGGATCAGGGCGTGCAGCCGGTGATACTCGGCGACTCGGTGACCGGCGAGGCGCGCGAGGTTGCGAAAGTCTATGCGGCGCTGGCGCGGCAGATCCGGCAGCACGGAACGCCCTGGCAGCCGCCGGTGGCGCTGATTTCCGGCGGCGAATGCACGGTCATCGTCCGCGGTGAAGGCCGCGGCGGGCGCTGCGCCGAATTCCTGCTGTCGCTGGCTCTTGAACTCGACGCTGCGCCGGGCATCCATGCCCTGGCCTGCGATACCGACGGCATCGACGGCTCCGAGGACAATGCCGGTGCAATTCTGGATCCCGCAACGCTGCAGCGCGCGCGCAGCCGGCAACTGGACGCCGCGACCCTGCTCGACCGCAATGATGCCTACCGATTTTTCGAGGCCACCGGCGACCTGATCGTGACTGGTCCCACGCGCACCAACGTCAACGACTATCGCGCTATCCTGATCAGCTGAGTGGTTTGCTCATAAGTATTTGTTTTTAAAATACTTTTTATGCCCCCCCCAACACTTCAGACATAAAAAAAGCCGGGCATAGCCCGGCTTTTTTGTTCAGTCCCGCGCAGCTCAGGCCGTGGTCTCCGGCTTGGCTTCCGCCGCTTCCGGCCGGTCAAGCAGTTCGACATAGGCCATCGGCGCATTGTCACCCTTGCGGAAACCGAATTTGAGGATGCGCAGGTAGCCGCCGTTGCGCTTGGCGTAACGCGGGCCGAGCAGCTCGAACAGCTTGACCACGTTTTCGCGGTCGCGCAGGCGGTCGAAGGCGAGCCGGCGGTTGGCCAGCGTCGGCTTCTTGCCCAGGGTGATGATCGGCTCCACGACGCGCCGCAGCTCCTTGGCCTTGGGCAGCGTGGTTTTGATCGCTTCATGGCGCAGCAGCGAATTCGCCATGTTGCGCAGCATCGCCAGGCGATGGCTGCTGGTGCGATTGAGTTTCCTTAAACCGTGACGATGACGCATGATGCCCTCTTAAACCTTTTCGAGGCCGGCAGGCGGCCAGTTTTCCAGCTTCATCCCCAGCGTGAGTCCGCGGGAGGCCAGCACTTCCTTGATCTCGTTCAGCGACTTGCGGCCCAGATTGGGGGTCTTCAGCAGTTCCGTTTCGGTGCGCTGGATCAGGTCGCCGATGTAGTAGATGTTCTCCGCCTTCAGGCAATTGGCCGAGCGGACGGTCAGCTCCAGATCATCGACCGGACGCAAGAGCACGGGATCGATCTGCGTCGCTTTCTTCTCTTCGATCAGCGCCGGAGTGCCCTTCAGGTCGGCAAATACCGACAGCTGCTCGACCAGCACACGGGCGGCGTAACGCACAGCCTCTTCCGGATCGATCGCGCCGTTGGTCTCGATGTCGATCACCAGCTTGTCGAGGTCCGTGCGCTGCTCGACACGGGCCGACTCCACCGCGTAGCTGACGCGGCGCACCGGGCCGTAGGAGGCATCCAGCATCAGTCCGCCGACGCTGCGGGTGTCTTCCGCGCCGCGCCGGGTGACCGCCGCCACATAGCCGCGGCCCTTCTCGATCTTGATCTGCACGTCAAGCTTGCCGCCGGCAGTCAGGTGCGCGATGACATGGTCCGGATTGACGATTTCGACGTCATGCATGGGCTCGATGTCAGCGGCGGTAACGACACCTTCACCCGCCTTTTTCAGCGTCAGGATGGCTTCGTCCCGGTTGTGCAGGCGGAACACGATGCCCTTCAGGTTGAGCAGGATGTCGACCACGTCCTCCTGGACGCCGTCGATCGTCGAGTACTCGTGCAGGACACCGGCAATCTTGACTTCGGTCGCGGCGTAGCCGGGCATCGAAGACAGCAGCGTGCGGCGCAGGGCATTGCCGAGCGTATGGCCATAACCCCGCTCGAACGGCTCCATCGTGACCTTGGCATGAAACGGCGACACTGCCTGTACATCGATGATCCGAGGCTTGAGAAAAGCGCTGCTGGACATGACTGGTCTACCTCTCGCGGATTATTTCGAGTACAGCTCGACGATGAGCGACTCGTTGATGGTTGAGGGCATTTCGGAGCGTTGCGGACGCGCCTTGAAAGTGCCTTTCAGCGCCTTGGCATCCGCCTCTATCCACTCCGGATAGCCACGCGATTCCGCGGCCTCTGCCGCCCCCTTGATGCGCAGCTGTGCCTTCGCAGCCTGGGCCACCTCGACGACATCGCCCGGACGGCACTGGTACGACGGGATGTTCACCCGCTTGCCGTTGACGAGGATGCCGTTGTGGCGCACCACCTGGCGGGCTTCCGTGCGCGACGCGCCGAAACCCATGCGGTAGGCCACGCTGTCCAGCCTGCTCTCGAGGTTCTGCAACAGCATCTCGCCAGTCACGCCCTTGCTGCTGGCCGCGTCCTTGTAGGTCCTGCGGAACTGCCCTTCAAGAATGCCGTAGATGCGGCGCACCTTCTGCTTCTCGCGGAGCTGCACGCCGTAACCTGACAGGCGTGTATTCTTCTGGCCGTGCTGTCCCGGCGGATAATTGCGGCGCTCAATTGCGCATTTGTCCGTGAAACATTTCTCCCCTTTCAGGAAGAGTTTTTCGCCTTCGCGGCGGCACTGCCGGCACTTTGCATCGAGATTCCTGGCCACTGTGGGATCTCCTTAAATTCGGCGCTTCTTCGGCGGACGGCAACCGTTGTGCGGCACGGGCGTCACGTCGGAGATGCTGGTGATCTTGAAACCTACGGCGTTAAGGGCGCGCACCGCGGACTCGCGTCCCGGACCCGGGCCCTTGATCAGAACCTCGATGTTCTTCACGCCGCATTCCTGGGCAAGCCGGCCCGCCTTCTCGGCCGCAATCTGCGCGGCAAAGGGGGTCGATTTGCGCGAACCCTTGAAACCGTTGCTGCCCGAAGTCGCCCAGGCCAGCGCATTGCCCTGGCGGTCGGTGATGGTGACGATGGTGTTGTTGAACGACGCGTGCACGTGGGCAACGCCCTCGGCGACGTTCTTCTTGACCTTCTTGCGAACCCTGGTGCTTGCCTTAGCCATATATGGTCACTCTCGATTACGCGGCAGGCCGCTGGATTTTGACTGCCGCCTTGCGCGGACCCTTGCGCGTACGCGCGTTGGTGCGCGTGCGCTGGCCGCGCATCGGCAGACCGGCACGATGGCGCTTGCCGCGCCAGGTGCCAAGGTCCATCAGCCGCTTGATGTTCATGGAAATTTCACGCCGCAGATCGCCCTCGGTCGTGAATTTGGCAACCTGCTCGCGCAGCTTGTCCATGTCCGAATCGGACAGATCCTTGATCTTGGTCGCGGTGTTGATGCCCGCTGCAGCACAGATCGCGCGCGCGCGGCTGCGACCAATGCCGTATATCGCCGTCAGCGCGACTTCAGCGTGCTGATGATTTGCTATGTTGACGCCACCTATGCGGGCCATCTCTCACCCCACCGATGAAAAACTCGAAATTATAACTTCTGACACGTTCATGTTCAACGAACGATCAACCCTGGCGCTGCTTGTGGCGCGGATCCTTGCAGATCACGCGAACCACGCCGTTGCGCTTCACAACCTTGCAGTTGCGGCACATGCGCTTTACCGATGCCTGTACTTTCATGTAACACCTCTTTCGCTTGCAGCTTATTTCGCCCGGAAAACAATCCGACCCTTGGTCAAATCATAGGGCGTCAATTCAACCGTCACCTTGTCCCCGGGAAGTATGCGGATGTAGTGCATGCGCATTTTTCCCGAGATATGGCCGAGCACCACATGGCCATTCTCCAACTTCACCCTAAACATCGCATTGGGAAGGGTTTCAACAATCTCCCCCTGCATCTGTATCGTGTCTTCTTTCGCCATTTACCGCGTCGGAAACACACCGCCTTTGAAGTTTGCCTTCTTCAACAGGCTTTCGTACTGGTGTGACATCACGTAAGCCTGCACTTGTGCCATGAAATCCAGGGTTACCACGACAATGATCAGCAGCGACGTTCCGCCGAAATAGAACGGCACGTTCTTCCAGACAATCAGCAATTCGGGGACCAGGCAGACCAGGGTGACATACAGGGCACCGGCAAGGGTCAGGCGCATGGTCACTTTTTCGACATAACGCGCCGTCTGCTCTCCAGGCCGGATGCCCGGCACGAAAGCCCCGCTCTTTTTCAGGTTTTCCGCGGTTTCCTTCGGGTTGAACACGAGGGCGGTGTAAAAGAAACAGAAAAAGATGATCGCGGCGGCGTAAAACAGCGTGTATACCGGCTGTCCGGGATGCAGCACTGCGGCGATGTTCTTGAGCCACACCATGCCTTCGTTTTCACCCAGCCAGCCGGCAATCGTGCCCGGAAACAGGATGATGCTCGACGCAAAAATCGGCGGAATCACGCCCGACATGTTCAGCTTCAGCGGCAGGTGCGAAGACTGCCCGCCGTAGACCTTGCGGCCCACCTGCCGTTTGGCGTAGTTGACCAGAATCTTGCGCTGGCCCTTCTCGACAAAGCAGACGAAGGCGGTGACAGCAACCACCAGCACGAAAATGAACAGCACGAACGGGATCGAGAACGCACCGGTGCGTGCCAGTTCCAGCGTGCCGCCGACGGCCTGCGGAAAGCCCGACGCGATTCCGGCAAAAATGATCAGCGAAATGCCGTTGCCGATTCCGCGCTCCGTAATCTGTTCGCCCAGCCACATCAAAAACATCGTGCCGCTGACCAGCGTGATCATCGCGGTCATCCGGAACATCAGACCGGGATCAACAGCGACTTTTTGCTGCTCGAAGGCTATCGCGATGGCGAGGCCCTGAACAATCGCCAGCGCCGCCGTCCCATAGCGGGTGTACTGGGTGATCTTGCGGCGCCCGGCCTCGCCTTCCTTTTTCAGCGCTTCCAGGGTCGGCGATACCACGGTCATCAGTTGCATGATGATCGACGCCGAGATGTAGGGCATGATGCCCAGCGTGAAAATCGAGAAGCGCGACAACGCGCCGCCCGAGAACATGTTGAACATGTCGAGAATGCCGCCACGCTGGGAACGGAACAGCTCTGCGAGCTGCGCCTGGTCGATTCCCGGCACGGGAATGTACGACCCGATCCGGAACACGATCAGCGCGCCGACGAGGAAAAGCAGGCGACGCTTCAGGTCACCGAATTTTCCAGCTCCCGACAGTGCGGAACCAACGGCCAAAGCTTAGCTCCCGGCCTTTTCTGCGGGCTGCTCGACGCTGCCGCCGGCTTTTTCGATGGCTGCACGCGCACCCTTGGTGGCCAGCAGGCCCTTGAGGGCGATCTTGCGCTTGATTTCGCCTGCCAGGATCACCTTGGCACGCGAAGCCAGGCGCGGCACTGCGCCCGCTTTTTTCAGCGTCTCGAGGTCGATGGTATCCGCGGCAATTTTCTGCAGCGTATCCAGGCGGACTTCCGCCGTGTCCCCGGCGGCAAGCGACCGGAAACCGCGCTTCGGCAGGCGGCGATGCAGCGGCATCTGTCCGCCTTCAAAACCCACCTTGTGAAAACCGCCCGCGCGGGCCTTCTGGCCCTTGTGGCCACGACCCGCCGTTTTGCCCAGTCCGCAGCCGATGCCGCGACCGACACGCTTTTTGCTGTGTTTGGCGCCGGCGGCAGGCTTGATCTTGTTCAGTTTCATTTATCCCTCGCAACGAACGAGATAGGCGACCTTGTTGATCATGCCGCGCACCGCAGGCGTATCAACGAGCTCGACCGAGTGGTTCAGGCGGCGCAGACCCAGTCCGCGCACCGATGCCCGATGCTCCGGACGGGTTCCGATGAGGCTGCGCACCAGCGTAACCTTGACGGTTTTCCCTTGAGTTTTAGCTTGCGTCTTGGCCATGATCAACCCAGCAGTTCTTCCACCGACTTGCCGCGCTTGGCGGCAATTTCGGCGGGCGTGTTCATTTCGGTCAGACCGTTGATCGTTGCCC